>Ga0181523_10002273_pt1 | contig 19005 bp, 22 predicted proteins | sample PEATcosm2014_Bin_43_FD_119752 | JGI IMG/M metagenome (GOLD analysis project Ga0181523, IMG submission 119752) | Peatland microbial communities from MTU Mesocosm Facility, Houghton, MI, USA - PEATcosm2014_Bin05_30_metaG | ecosystem: Environmental > Terrestrial > Soil > Wetlands > Peat | place...
AGTGCATTCGTTTGTTACACATAACGACACATCGAGAGACCGATTCCAAGTAACGACAACGGTTCAATACCTGTAATTGCAGTGTCAATTGACGCGTCAATCACTTGCTAATTCGACCGAGCAACACCGCGGGTAGTTCCGGACTTGCCTCGCATTCGAGAGTCTCGGCCTGAGTTAACACTTGCTTTTCTCTAGAGTGCGCGTGATAAAGACGCTATGCACCTACCATCCGAATATCGGCGGCGTTTGAATGAGAGTCTTCTAATGAAGATCTAACGACAATCTAATAGGAACGGCGTGCAATCCTTAAGATGACGGAGTCACCGTGCGAATACTCATAGTCGAAGATGATCGAAAATTAGCGGAATTCGTAGCTCGCGGCTTGCGCGCCGAACGATTCGCCGTCGATCTCGCGGGGAACGGTCGCGAAGGCGAAAGCTACATCAACTCGTATTCCTACGACCTACTCGTTCTTGACTTGATGCTCCCGCAACTAAGCGGCACGGAACTACTGAGGCGAGTCCGCCAATCCCATTCCGCCCTTCCGGTTCTGGTGCTCACGGCGCGCGACGCGATTGAGGACAAGGTGACGCACTTCGAGGCGGGTGCCGACGATTATCTGACGAAGCCCTTCGATTTCGCCGAACTGTTGGTGCGGATCAAGGCGCTCCTGCGGCGCACGCCCGTCGAGCGTGCGGATATTCTGCGCATCGCCGATCTCGAGCTCAATCGACTGACCCAGCAGGTGAAACGCAATGCTCATCGTATCGATCTCACAGCGAAGGAATACGCGCTCTTTGAATACCTCTTGTGTTCGCCCGGCCGAGTATTCTCGAGGACCATGATACTCAATCATGTGTGGGATCAAAGCTTCGAGGGAGTGACCAACATTGTGGACGTTTACGTACGCTACCTACGCAAGAAGATCGACGAACCGTTCCCGGTCAAGCTCATTCATACCGTGCGCGGCGTCGGGTATTGCGTGCGCGAGGCGGAGCAACACGCCGCGCTGGAATGAATCATCGTTCTCTCCCATTTCGATTGGGTGCGTGGTACACGCTCCTTTTGAGCGCGGCATTTGTTCTTGTCGGAACGGCGACGTTTTTCGGTCTGCAACACTACCTGAGATCGAATTTGCGCAATTCGTTGAGCCACCGCTCGACACAAGTCGAGCAGATACTCATCCGGGCACCGGCCGACGCCACCAGCGATTCGATTGCCCGGGAGATCCAGACACGGGTCGCCCCGGAATTCAACAATCGCTTTGTGCGAGTGATCCGCATGCCCGCCACTGTCGTCTATCGTTCCGGTCCGCCGTCCGACCGCAGCTTCGATCCGTCCGCGGTGGGAACGGTTGCGCTGCCAAGCACCGCTAAAACTGCGACGCCCATCACCGCGATCGTTGCTGAGCAGCATCTGATGATCCGTGCGACACCCGTTAGCACCGCTTCCGGCGACTACGTGGTCGAGCTGGGAGTCTCGATTGAACCGATCGACACTGTTTTAGATCGCTTGCTGGATTTGCTGGCGTTGTTGCTCCCGGTGCTCATCATCTGCGCCGCAGGGGGCGGCTATTGGCTGGTGAGTTGGGCGTTGCGGCCGGTCGATCGATTATCTCGGACCGCGGAACAAATGAGCCTGCAGAATCTGAAGCTAATGCTTCCAGTCGTAGCGAGTGGCGACGCGCTGGAGCGACTCGCGATCTCATTCAACACCATGCTGGGGCGACTGCGGGACTCGGTACAGACGTCACGCCGCTTTCTGGCGGATGCATCCCATGAGCTTCGCACGCCGCTCACGGTAATCAAAGGCGAATTGGAAGAACTCACTCGCGGGTCCCGTTTAACCGAAAGTGACCTGCACGAACGCGTGGGCAGCGTCCTCGAGGAAGTGGCGCGTTTGGAGCAGCTGGTGTCGGGATTGCTCGTCGTTTCTCGGCTTGACGCCGGCGAAACTCAGGGCGAATGGGTCGATGTCGACTTGGCAGAACTGGCGTCTAACACCGCTGAGCATATGCGTCTGATGGCGGAGGATCGCGGCATTGAGATCGAGTTATCGTCCTTAGGAAGAGTCGTTATTCAAGGGGATCAATCGCGGCTCAAGCAAGTTATCGTCAATCTCCTTGATAACGCGATCCGCTTCACGCCCAGGGGGGGGACAGTATCGCTTCGTACCGCATCGGATGACACGGGCAGCGTCCTTGAGGTATCGGATACTGGTATCGGAATCCCGCCCTCTTCGATCCCGCGCGTCTTTGATCGATTCTTTCGCGTTGACGAGGGCCGCTCACGCGAAGACGGGGGCGCGGGACTCGGATTGTCGATTGTCAAATCCATCTGTTCGGCGCATGGCGCCGAAATTGATGTCCAGAGCCGCTTGGAACGGGGAAGTTGCTTCCGCGTCAGGTTTCCCCGGCGCTCAAATGTCGCCGCATCTGCTGCACCCAACGCACCGAAGTCCGGGCCGGGGCTTCACCGAATGCCGAGTCCAATAGAAGCGCCGACACCGATTGACGTTCTAGCGAACGCGCCCGGACCGACTCCGGAAGAGTAACCGTCTGTCCTCCCCGTACGTCGACATGCGTTTAGTGTGACGCGTGCACCTATCTTCTAATGTGGCATTAGGGCGGCTTTAATCCAAGCACCCTAACATTTGCCACATGATGAATCTGGTATCTAACTCAAAGTCGAATGAGGCGAAACGCCGCGGGCGCCGCCGGCACCCTTCGCAATTGGAATCTCTTGTGAGAGTGGATTGTTGCGATCGAGCCCTGGTGCTGCGGGCGCAGTCCGGAGAGCACGGTGCATTTAATGCGCTCGTACGCAGATATCGGCATCGCGTGATGAAGCTCTCGATGCGCTATACGCGCAATCGCGCCGACGCCGAGGATGCGGTGCAAAATACGTTCGTCAAGGCGTATTGGGGACTTAAGCACTTTCGCGGCGACGCCGCCTTCTATTCTTGGCTGCATCGCATCGCCATCAATTGCGCAAAGACCGTTCTGTCGCTGCGCGCGCGCGATGCGCGCGTATTTAGGTCCGCCACTCGGAATGACGACGATGTGAACAAAACCTCGGTGGCGCTGACGGAACTGGACACGCCCGAAGACCTTGCACTCACGGATCAGATCCGAGATGCGGTTAACGCGGCCATCGAGGCGCTCTGTGAAGAGCAGCGCACCGCCATTGTATTGCGCGAACTTCAAGGTCTCAGCTACTCACAGGTTGCCTCAGCTATGTCTTGCCCTGTCGGAACGGTTCGCTCACGGGTATTCCGGGCCCGCGAGGCAATAGACAGTCAATTGCGCCCCGTCTTTGACGGCGGCCTGGGACGAGCGAGGCAGAACCCGTGACCGCACTCCTGTCATGAGGTGCATGTGAATGCGAAGGCGACCTAAATGGGCAGACTCAAGCAACTTTGCGCTTGCATTCTGGCCCCCATCCTAGCGGCTGGCCTCCCGGGATGTGCTGCATACCGAACCTGCGGATACGGCGGTTGCGCCGGGGATGCGAAAATTACAGCCGATGTGCGAGCACAGTTCGATCAACATCCGGCATTGGAAGCTCCCAATTCAATCGCTGTGCAAACCATAGATCATGTGGTGTATCTGCATGGTCTGGTCGATACGGACTTAGAGCGTTCTATGGCGGATTCGGTCGCCCGCGATACTCCAGGCGTGGCGCGGGTCGTGAACTCGATCGCTATATACAATCGATGAAGAGTGTGACTCTGGTGCATCCAGGGGCATCGGGTAGACTGCCGAATCTCTTTGCCCGAGGTGCTGAACGACGAAGCCGATCGCCCGTACCCCAATGTACTCAAAACAGGGATGCGACACCGGCAACATCGAGCTTTGCGTGCGTTGGTGCATCACCTATCGGCGGTCGTACCGGAATCTTGTGGAGATGATGGCCGAGCGCAGCATCGAGCTGACCCATTGTATCCCCTAGGGGCAATTCTCGTTCGGTCGGGGCCGTCGGCCTCGTAGCTCGTTCCGAAGGACGGAAGGGGCGTTGGTACTCACATGAGAGAGGTTCGAGGAACAGAGCGGCATTATCACGACTCGCATATGCCGCGATGCACCGGAACCAGTAATGAGCTACGGGAACTAAACGGAGCCGCCTAGGGCCGCCGTTTGTCACGAGACATTCAATCGAGCCGACGAAACGGTCTGATCGTAGTCTCCACTACGTTGGCGAGGGCTTGCGCGCCAGTTGCAGCTGCTGTATTTCGCGCGTCGTCAAGCGCGCCTCGTAGATCGATCGCGGATCAAGGGTTCGGGCCACGACGGTAGCTGTGACGACTGCCACGAGCAGCGGGAGAACGAAGGATCGATCCCGACCTGTGAGTTCCATCACCAGAACGACGGCGGATATCGGTCCGTGGGTTGTGGCCGCCAACACGGCGGCGGCGCCCACCACGGCGAACAGGCCCGGCGGCACGCCGGGCCAAATCCACGACCATGCGAGTCCAAGAACGCCGCCCAGCAAGGCCCCCAACGCCAACGAAGGGGTAAACAATCCGCCGGGAACGCCGCCACCGAGACACAGAATCGTCGACAAGGGCCTTAACACTAAGAGTGTCAAGAGGAACAGCGGTGCTACCTCATTGCTGAAGGCAAGCTGAGTGACGTCCTTTCCATTGCCGAGCAATTGCGGAAATTCGATGGATGCGGCACCTAGTACTCCCAATGCGACTATTGGGGCGATCAGACGGCGCCATCCTTCGGGCTTGTTGCGGTCCGCCCAGGCCACCAAGTGCACGTAACCGATCGACACCAGACCCGCGACCGGTCCTGCAACCAATGCCCAACAGACCACCGATGGGGACGATGGATAGGCGGGAATCAGGTAGGTCGGTGTATTGGGTAGCGCGAGCCACGAGACGCCCGCGGCAATAGCCGACGCCATCAGCGCTGGCAATATCAGTCGTAGCGCGAGTACTCCACGTAGCACTTCTAGGGCGAACAGCGCACCTCCAAGCGGTACGCCGTAAGCCGCCGCCATACCCGCTCCGGCGCCACAAGCCACCAGCAATCGCCGCTGCTCGTCAGAAAGATGCGCCCTGTCGGATAACGCGTTCGCGAGCACCGCGCCAACTTGTTTAGGGGCACCCTCGCGTCCTAGCGACGCTCCCATGCCGACGACAAGTATCGATAGGACGGCGGTGCCGAGGGTACGCAGCGCCGGCAATCGTCCCGCGAACTCGGATATCGCTTCCGTGATATCGATGCCGTTGCCGCTTGTTAGACGGCGCAGAATTATCTGACCTGCGCCCGTGAGCGCGCCGGCACCGAGCAGCGCCCAAATATGCCTCCACGCGTCGGCATGCGCCGCTGCGTCGAGCAAATCGGGTCCCGGCCAAATAAAATGCTGTACCTTGTCGAGCAGTGTCGTAAGCGCTACTGCGCCAATGCCGGCCCCCGCTCCGGTAAGTATGACCGCAGCCCAAAAACCCGCCGCTCCCTTGCTTAGCAGTGTGGGTGGAACACCCGCAACCCTTCTGTGCGGCGGCTTCAATGAGTCCTCTTTGCCTTATCGGCGTCAGAAGTCGAATCACCGTTATTCTATACAGGAAATCATCCCCGGCTCGCCCCATATACGGACATCCATCATTCATTGGCTTGGCACGGCGATCTCATCACGAACACGGGGGACTACATCCATCCTGTCCGGAATGACAAACGGCGCGCTTCAGCACCTAATGCGGCATCTTGATGCTGATATGCAAACATGAGAATTTGGACTTTATCTCTAATGTATTGCTAGCCAATTTTTAATGTTGAGCGCCTACTATTTAATCGATAATGAGTTTGATAGTACTCGGGAAACGCCACAATTGGGCGAGTGGCTATGGGTTTCGACGCAGCAAATTGAGTACGCGTATTGCGTGTGCCTGTTTGCGTTTTGTACATAGTTAGGCCTTCGAAGACTCAAAATGACTTCCCCGAGATTCATTGAATTAAAGCACCGAAGAAATTTCAGATATGGAACGGCCGGTGGATTCCTTCTTTGCATCGGCGTACTTACGGTCTGCCAAATCCAGCAAAACAAAATCATCGTCCAACATGAAGAGGATTTGTCGGTCGCAGGCTTTATTGTGCGCCCGGCAATTACGCCTGAACTGCAGACAACGCTGAATCTATTGCCGGCAGACCAAGTTGTGCCACGTATACGTGGCGGCCAGATTCGATTTGTGTATGCGGACCCGAACGTATGCGACTGTCTCTATGTCGGGTCACCGCAAGCGTATGACCTCTATAAGATAATTCGGCTAGAACAGCATCTTGCACACCATCCGCCGATGACCGCACGCATATAGTCCGATCCCGCTTGAAGTGCGGATGCCGGGACTCTTGGGATACGCTGCGGACTTCGGTATGGTCTTGAGCGTGTTTGGTATGAAGGTTGCCGAAATGCGTGTGATGCTGCGCTCAAGGAATCAGTGTCGTGTCAACCTTGACAGAGTGCCCGATTCCTTTGGCAAGCGCGTCAGAATCAGAGAGTGAATCCGTAACTCGATACTCTAAATGCTTCGCCTTCTAAGCCGCCAACGACTACCGCGCAATCGGGCAGCGACATTCAACTCTCCTGCTTCGTCATGATGCCATTGGTCTGCATTGATTTAATATTGTAAGCGAACCATCCGGGTCCCAGTGGTGTCAACAGTCTAGAGAAGATCTGGAGTAAATGATGGCTCGCGTGAGTCGACGATACTTCTTAATTTCTTCTGCCGCGCTGTCGGTCGGATGCACGATGCGCCGGCCGGAAGCTCCGGGTCGAGCCGCATCAAATCCGAGTGTACGTGAACCGGTGTTGGGTCAATCGTGGCGCTACGCTAAGCGTGATTTATATACCCATGCCCTCCTGGACGATCAAATCGATAGCGTCGCCGCGGTCGGTAGTACCATTGATATCGATTCGCGCAGCGAGGACACCAAATCCACATATACCGTCGGCTCATCCTGGGGCAACGGTTGGCTAAAGAAGTATTTCCCGCACCGCGACTCATACACCGGCCCGTTGCCGAACGAGGTGCAGAGTCCGTGGGGCAGCATTTTGGTGGACCCGCACTGGAGCCAAGTCCAGGTCTACAAAACGCCGATTCCGCTGTGGCCGAATAAACTGGCTCCCGGATGGCGCACCTATGTCAATACGAAGTACAAGACCCCGAGCAACGATGTTGGGTTGCCGTGGGAACAGACGATGCATGCGCGCGACTGGGGGATGATAATGGTTCCTGCCGGGCAATTCAGGGCGCTTCGATTCTCGAATATGATCAACTTCACGTCCGCTGACTTTTCTCGTGCGGATTGTCAACGTCAAGAAACTGTCTGGATCGCGCCCGAGGTGGGCCGGTGGGTTGCCCGTGAGAGTTCCGGTACCTACTATATCGACGACTCTGCGGCAGATACGCCGTATAACGAATCCGCTTATCGGTGGGAGCTGCTCGAGTGGACTTAGCGACGGAATTGACCTGATGTGCCACGATACGCTGGATTTTGTCGGCGCCCGGACGCGGCGCGCTGGCACACGGTATGTCTGCAATCTCGCTGGGGTAGTCGTTTATCCCCAGCGATGGAGGCGACGAGTAGCCTCACTCATTATCGCATTTGCCGCTCCGTTGATTTTCGCGGCAAGCACTACCGCGCCGGCGGGTTACGCAGCGCTCGTTCGGCAAGTGGGGCCGAGCGTGGTAACCGTCCTGGTGGAGGAGGAGCGCATCAGCGCTGGTCAACGCGCCGCAGAACGAGCAACCTCCGATTCCGAAAACGACGAAGTCGGGGCACTGATTCGACGCCTGCTATCCGGACCAAGCGGTAATCCGGGCCGAAGCGACGGCGCGTCCTCCTCGCTCGGCTCCGGTTTCGTCATCCGCGCGGATGGGCTCATCGTTACAAATCGGCACGTCATCCTGGGTGCCCGCACGGTCCGAGTGCGCCTTTCAGACGCTCGAGAGGTCGCAGCCGAGGTGATTGGCGCCGATGCGGTCACCGATATCGCCCTCCTTAAGGTGAATGCGGGCCGTTTGCCCGCGCTTCGCTTGGGGTCCTCCGAATCGGTCTCCGTTGGTGATGCCGTGATAGCCATCGGCAATCCCTTCGGACTGGGTCAATCCGTCAGCGCGGGTATTGTCTCGGCACGCGCCCGCACCTTGGAGGAAGATCCATACATCAATTTCCTGCAGACCGATGCAGCGATCAACCGCGGAAACTCGGGTGGACCTCTGGTCTCCTTGAGCGGGACGGTCGTTGGCGTCACTTCTATCATCTTTTCACCCAGCGGCGGCTCCGTCGGGCTCGGTTTTGCGATCCCTGCAGAAACCGTTGCGGCCGTTGTCGGAGACCTCGAGGCACATGGGCGGGTAGAACGAGGTTACATCGGAATCTACGCGCAGGCTCTCACGCCGGTGTTGGCCACAGCCCTAGGTATGAAGACTACGGTTGGCGCCCTGGTCACCGCATTGGATCCACAGGGTCCCGCAGTGGGTACACTGTGGATTGGCGACGTATTGCTCAGCATCGACTCCACCCCGGTGATCTTCAAGGATCTAAGCAAAGTCACCGCGCGGCTGGCACCGAATGCTCTCGCGAACGTCACGGTCATGCGTGCCGGTACGCAACAGGTAGTTGCGCTGAAGATCGCTCGGCTGCCCGACCCGATTTCCGATCCGGCCCTAACCGGTGGCCAAGATACCTGGGTGCCGGGTCTTGGGTTCGGAGTCGCCGATACGACGACCGAGATTCGCAAAGCGATCAAGGCGAAGGATGAACCGAGTGGACTGATTGTCACGCAACTACGGCCGGCGGGCCCCGCCGCATTGGCCGGCCTCAAGATAGGTGACCTCATTACCCATGTCGGGACGAAACAGCTGGCCGCTCCTGCGGATATCGCGGCCGTCACGCGGCCGACCCGCCAAGCACCACTGCTCGTTCGCGTCGTGCGCGAAGGATCGGCAGCCTTCATCGCGATCACCGGCGAAGCCGAGCCGTGAGCGCCGGACGGCTAACGTAACAGCGATATCACGGCGATTTGATGAATCAATTGACGCTGTACGACGGTGCCAAGGCCCGCGCGTGGGGGCCTCGTAGCGAGAGGTACGGGCTTGATCGCAATTACATGAAGGACGAGGAACGCGGTCCAGCAATCCCGTTGTGTTGTGGGAGGCAAGCCCGCTATCCGAAATTCCGGACTTCCTGGGTGCGGCGTGTGGCCTCGATCCCGGCGGGCTCAACGGATCTGATCGCTTCTATGCGTTTCGCCAGCATGGCCGCGCCGGAATCGTGAAGGCGCATATAAGACACTATTGACGATCGATCGGCACAACTCATACGCAAGACCCTCACGTCCTACACGCCGATTTCAACCTGGCGGAAACCTCACATCAATCGCATCTCCTCCGGGTAATTGACACTCGCCGCTGCCTCCGCCATACATTCCGTTGGATGGAGATGCGAGATGAATCCCGCATCTCATGTGTGAGCCGCTCGGTGAGGTGAGATTCGCAACGACGCGGTCCGTGTATTCCGTAACGAAGTCCGGGGATGACCCTACACCCCAATCGGTTTCATCCCAGCCCGAATACCAGCCGGAAAAGAGCTTCGCGCTGTCGAACTTCGCATCGCGCGTGATCTGAAAATACTTTCCACTATAGTTGGTACCATCCGCCAACGTTGCATCCATAGTTCCAGAAACGAGATTGGAGCTCTTCCAGCTAAATGTGGTCCGGCTCGCACCAGACGGTGTGTAGCCAATCCCGGAACCCACCGTGGTGCAACCGACCGCAATAATAGCGAGCAGCGGTAACAGCGACTCAACAAAGTCTCTACGTGGCATAGCGATCTTCCCGGTATTGAGACAGCGAACGAGACGGTACGTCCAATTAGCTTTGCACCCTTCCACGCTTGTTACCGACTAGCTACCTGCGCAGGAATGCCACTGGCAGTGTTCAAGATCACCGGTAGCCCGTCTTTCCCAGAGCCGACGATAATTACCTTCGCGTTTGGGGACTCCGCCAACTTTTCGGTCGCCTCAATTCCCCTCCATTCGATCACCTGAGCGTTCAGTCCCTTGCTGATGATCGACTGATAATCCGCTATGCCCATTGCCTCAATGTGCTTGCGCACGGCTTCCTGCTTGGTTCGCTCGAGCACGAACTGCATTTCAAGCGCCTTTTGTTCTTCCTTTAGCTTCGTCTGAATCGCTGCTTGCACGGCCGGGGGTAGGTGAACTTCCCGGATGAGCACCGCATTTACTTGCACATGCTTGCCCTCTAACTTCTGGGATACTTCGTCGCGTATTTCCCGCTCGATCTGTTCCCGCTTTGTCGAGTAGATTTCCTCCGGAGAGTATCGACCGACCACTTTGCGCGCACTCGAAGTCACGTATGGTGCTACTAGTGTCGAATAGTAGTCTGCACCCGTCTGTGTGATGAGTTGGTATGCTTCCGTTGCAACCGGCTGATAGAGAATCGAACTTCTTAATTTAATATCGAGTCCGTTGTTTGCCAATACATCCAAGGAATCCTCGCTTTGTTGCTCCCGTAAGTCGACTTGATACACGCGGGCTAAAGGAGACACGACGTGAAACCCCTCCGTCAGAGCTTTCTTTTCCGTTCCTCGCAGAGGGGTCCACTCAATGCCCACGCGCCCCGTCGGGACTGAAGCGCAACCGGCCAGCGAAGCTCCCACCATAAGTATCGACACAGAATACTTGGTAGCGTGGAATAACATGATAACCCCCGGGTTCGATCTACCACCCGAAAACGACTCGTTGAATAGGGTGCAAGACCAAGATTAAAGGTCTGCGAATGCAACATTAAAAGCGGTTCTTTCGTGTTAGCTTTCGAAGCCGCCGTGTCATCTTGCGATACTCTTAATTGTTTCCTCCGCTCTTGAGCAGAACCTGATATACCCACCGCCTCCATTGAAAAACGATCTCCTGCTTACATTTCTCCATAGACTTCGCCCTCACGTGGTTCTGCACGACTTCGGGTATTACGTACGTTTTTACAATGATTGCATGATTGCGCAATTATGTAAGCCTCTCTATAATCGAACTTCTAGATATGCTCGAGTTGATCATGTATCGGCGAACTACGCAGATAGGGAACATGTCTCGCACTGCTCGGCTTCGACGGGAAGTGTTCTTAGCACTTGCGCTCAAAGGTGTCCTCTTGCTGGCGATTTACGTTCTGTTCTTTAGCCCAGGACATCGACTTCCGTCCAACGCCGCGATCACTTCGGCAGTCATTATCGGGACGACCGTACCTCAGGATTCCCAATGAATTCATTGAATATTGTTGACCTGTCGCGACTGCAGTTTGCCGCCACTGCGATGTATCACTTCCTGTTCGTACCATTGACTTTGGGTCTTTCCATCCTGTTGGCGATCATGGAGAGCGTCTACGTGATGACGGGGCGCCCCATCTGGCGCGAAATGACGCGCTTTTGGGGCATTCTCTTCGGCATCAATTTCGCGATGGGCGTCGCCACCGGCATCACGATGGAATTCCAATTCGGCACCAATTGGGCTTATTACTCGCATTACGTCGGGGATATCTTCGGCGTGCCGCTCGCGATCGAAGGCTTGATGGCCTTCTTCCTCGAGGGCACCTTCATCGGCTTGTTCTTCTTCGGCTGGGATCGCCTGAGCCGCCTGCAGCATCTCATCGTCACTTGGCTGGTCGCGATTGGCAGCAATTTATCCGCCTTGTGGATTCTGATTGCGAACGCCTGGATGCAGCACCCCGCCGGCGCTCACTTCAATTCCAGCACCATGCGCATGGAGCTCGATTCGATTCGGGAAGTCATTTTCAATCCCGTGGCGCAATCCAAGTTCGTCCACACCGTGAGCGCGGGCTACGTGACCGGCGCCGTCTTTGTGCTCGCGATCAGCGCCTGGTATCTGCTCAAGGGGCGGCACGTCGAATTCGCCAAGCGATCCGCCACCGTCGCGATCAGCTTTGGACTTGCGGCGGCCTTATCGGTCGTCGTGCTCGGGGATGAGAGCGGATACACCTTGACCGAGCATCAGAAAATGAAGATCGCCGCTATCGAAGGCATGTGGCACACCGAGCCCGCGCCGGAGCCGTTCACGGTGTTTGGACTGCCCGATACCGCAGCTCACGCAACACGCGATGAAGTCAAAATCCCTTGGGTGCTCGGATTGATCGCCACAAGGTCGTTGAATACGGAGATTCCGGGAATTACCGAGCTCGTCGGCCATGCGAAAGAGCGGATCGTCAACGGCATACCCGCCTTCACGGCGCTGCGCGCGCTGCGCCAGGACCCCAACGATGCCGCTGCCCGTCAGACGTTGAAGGACCATGTCGAGGATCTCGGGTATGCGCTGCTGCTGCGCAAGTACGTCGAGGACCCCGCCCTGGCGACTGCCGCGCAAATCGACCAGGCGGCCTGGGATACGGTCCCCTCCGTGGGCCCCATGTTCTGGTCGTTTCGGCTGATGGTGGGCTTAGGATTGTTCTTCATTGCATTCTTTGCCGTCGGGTTCTATCTGGCCGCTAGACGTTGCATCGCGCAAAGCCGCGGATTTCTCACGTTAGCCTTCTGGATGCTGCCGCTACCCTGGCTCGCCGCAGAGGTGGGTTGGTTCATCGCCGAGCACGGGCGGCAGCCCTGGGCGATCGAGGGCGTTCTGCCGACGTTCCTCGCGGTCTCGCCGATTCCGGCATCGAGCGTTGCGCTCAGCCTGGCGGGATTTGTGGTTTTCTATACCGTTCTCGCGGTCATTGACGTGTTTCTCCTCAAGAAATACGTGAAGCTTGGCCCCGGCGCGGCCTCGGCGCCCGGCGATTTCACTGGCGCCCCAGACGGCCTCAACCCCGCCGGCCTACGGCGCTAGGAGCACGCATGTTCGACTTCGAAACACTGAAGGTCATCTGGTGGCTGCTGCTCGGCGTGCTATTGATCGGCTTTGCGATCATGGATGGATTCGACCTGGGCGTCGGGATGTTGCTGCCCTTCGTTGCTCGCGGGGACACCGAGCGGCGCGTTGTGATCAATACCGTGGGACCCGTGTGGGAAGGCAATCAGGTCTGGCTCATCTTAGGCGGAGGAGCGATTTTTGCGGCTTGGCCGGCGCTCTACGCAGCGAGCTTCTCGGGATTTTATCTGGCCATGATGCTCGTGCTCGCCGCGCTGATCTTGCGGCCGGTGGGATTCAAGTTCCGCAGCAAAATGCCTGGCGCGCGCTGGCGCGCGACTTGGGATTGGGCTCTGTTTGTCGGCGGTGCCGTGCCGGCGCTCGTGTTTGGCGTCGCCATGGGAAACCTCCTTGAAGGTGTCCCCTTCAGTTTTGATTCTGACCTTCGCGCCACCTATGCGTTTGGGCTCTTCGATCTCTTGAATCCATTTGCGTTGCTGTGCGGTTTCGTCAGCATTGCGATGTTGCTGACGCACGGCGCGGTGTACCTTGCCGTGAAAACCGAAGGCGAAGTGGCGCAGCGCGCGCGCGCCATTTCACGCTTCGCGGCGCTTACGTGGGTGCTGCTGTTCGCGCTCGCTGGCCTATGGCTCTGGATGAGTCACTTCGGGTTTGCCATCACCAGCGGCGCAATGCCGGGAGGCCAACCTGACCCTCTCGCAAAAACTGCCGCGCCGCTCGCTGGCGCGTGGCTGACCAACTATGGGCGGTGGCCGGTGACGATGCTCATTCCGGCGGTCGGCCTGGCGGCGCCTTTGGCAGTTGCAGCACTGTCCGGAATCCACCGGCGACTCATTGTCTTTGTCGTGAGCGCCCTCGGCATCGCCGGCGTCATAGGCACCATGGGCGTCAGCTTGTTTCCGTTCCTGCTCTCCTCCTCCTCGCATCCAGGCAGCAGTCTGACGGTATGGGATGCCTCGAGCAGCCACCGAACGCTCGGCATCATGCTGATCGCGGTGATCATCTTTCTGCCGATCGTGCTTGCCTACACCGGCTGGGTATACCGCGTCATGCGCGGGCCCGTGACCTGCGCGTACATTGAAGCCCATCGTGAAACGAGCTATTGAGGGAACGCCATGTGGTATTTCAGCTGGATACTAGGTCTTGGACTCGCCTGCGCATTTGCGATCCTGAACGCCATGTGGTTTGAATTGGACGCAGACCGGCACGCAGGTGACCGGCCGGCCGATACGACAAATATCTCCTGACTTTTTACCAGCGCCATGCAGCCACCGACCCATGATGCATCTTGATGCTCTTGACGAGTCTGCGGAACGCGCGGCGGGATTCCTGAGAACCGTCGCACACCCCGGGCGTCTACGTATTGTTTGCGCGCTGATGGACGGCGAACTCTCAGCGAGTCAGTTGGCGCGTCGAGCACGTTTGCCGGCCCCGGCGCTATCCCAACAAGCGGCTATTCTCCATGCGGAAGGATTGATCGGGCGACGACGCGAGGGACGCTCGGTACTGTACCGACTGCGCTCTCCCGAGGTGAAGTCCCTCGCGAAGCTGCTGTATCGACTGTTCTGCAAACCACCCTCGCCGCCCGCGCGGCGTGGCGGCCGACAAAAAGGAGTGCCCCGATGACAAAGCACACAACCCCGATCGAGACTCTGGATCCCACCGAAATTGCACTGCTTCTGCATGCCGGCAAGCTGCTGCTGATCGATGTGAGGGAGCCTGAAGAGTACGCGGTAGAACGGATTTCCGGGGCGCTTCTCTATCCGCTCTCGACATTCGATGCCGCGACACTGCCTGACGATGGTCCCCGGCGGGTCGTATTCCACTGTGGAAGTGGTAAGCGCTCGCTCGTCGCGGCGGAGCGGCGTCTCGCAGCCGGGCAGCCTCACGCCGCTCACATGGGCGGCGGCATAGCTGCCTGGAAAGGGGCGGGCCTACCGGTGATTGCGCTCGGTCCGTCCAGCTGATCGGACAGGAGCCATATAACTCATCCGAGCAAAGAGGTATTCATGAAGGCCTACCCGCACACTTACAGCGTCAGCGCTCAGGGTTCCGCGATAGGGACCGTTCCGGTTGTATCTCAGGGATTACCGGCGATTGAGACCGCACCGCCGCCGGAATTCGACGGACCCGGAGGCGTTTGGTCACCCGAGACCTTGCTAGTGGCGGCCATCGCCAATTGCTTCATATTGACATTCCGCGGCGTATCCCGCGCAGCTCACTTCACTTGGGAAAAGCTCGAGGCCCAAGTCGATGGCACGCTGGAACGGATCTCTGGCGTCACCCAATTCACCCGGTACCACACCCGCGCGAAGCTGACCATGAAGGCGGGTACCGATCATGCCAAGGCGCGAGAGCTTCTGGAGCGGGCTGAAAAGATCTGCTTGGTTGCGAACTCGCTGCACGGGGAGCGGATACTTGAGGTTCAGTTGCTCGAGGCGTCAGAAGTGGCACAATCACATCCATGACTGGACAAATCGGTAATTTGGCGGGTTATGCGCTGATGGGCATCGGCGTCGGGATTATCCTCGCCCGCCTGATCACCCCGCTGAGGGCGAGGCGCAGAATTCCTGGCCTGCTGAAATCCGGTGCACAAATCGTCGATGTCAGATCACCCAGCGAGTTCGCCGCGGGTCACGCCTCGGGGAGCCGCAACGTTCCGCTCGACAATCTAGAGCGGGAAGCGAAGGATCTGGACCCAAACCGGTGGATCATTGTCTGCTGCGCGTCCGGCACGCGCAGCGGTATGGCTCGCCGGTGGCTACTCCGACACGGATTCTCGCAAGTGTTGAACGGTGGCTCCTGGCGCAACCTGTCGTGACGGAAGCCGTGGCTATTTCCGATCCCCGAGATCCCCGGATTTTTTCTCGCGGCTGATGGACGCGACGCAGGTCCAACCCTCAAAACAGGGCGGTCATCGTTGAGACAAGCAGGACAGCACATTCAGGCGGCTTCGAATACGATCGCCTGCATGTGCAATGGACGCTCGCCGAGTCTCATCTCACGGATGAACGCCTCAGTCAGTGCCTCAATGAGCCGCTCGGGGTCCATGCCAGCGCGAGTGCGGATTTGCTCGATCAGCGGCGTCCCGTAAATTAATCCGCGCGCAATAAGCGCTGGGTCCGCCACGTGCTTTTCTAGCCGCACGACAGTCGATTTGATGTCGGTAAACCCTGCATCGATCAGCGACGCCTTGATTGCATCGATGTTGTGGTGGCCAAATGGAACTTGGAAAAATGGCGGCGGGTCATCGGGATAAAACCGAGCCGCCGTCTCGTACGCCAAGCGACCGAAGGCGTTGTGGGCGTGCGAGTCCCACACGTTGAACAGGTGGCGGCCGTTTAGTGCCAATACGCGATGGACCTCGCGGTAGGATCGCGCTTTGTCCGGAAAAAACATCACTCCGAACTGGCACACGATCGCATCGAAGGCACCGTCTGCAAAAGGCAGGTCGGTGGCATCGGCAGGCATAAACGTGACCTCCTCCCCGGGCCTGAACTTCGCCCGCGCGATGTCGAGCATTGCTTCGTTGAGGTCAGTTGCTGTCAGCCATGAACCCGTCGGCAGCCGGTTTCGCAGATGCCGCGTGACGATGCCCGTGCCCGCCGCGGTCTCGAGGACCCGCTCTGGGGACGAGGCAGCAGCTCGGCGCGCGATGTCGGCAGCATAATCGGTAAAGATCACGGGACCGAGAGCCCGTTCATAGTGGTCCGGAATTGCGCCGGTAAAGCGTGTCGCAGTCGCGTCGTGCATGGGTCCTCGAGTGCTGTGCGTCTTATGCAAAGAAAACGCCCGTCATACCTTGCCGCTTCGACTCAAGGCCGACGCGCTGTCGAATTCTCATGTGTGACGGGAATCTCCACAAGTGCAGTTCCACATCTGTTGGTGTCCCGTCGATCCAACGCGCCGCGCACGTGCACCTACTTTCTGCGGCACCGTAACGCGGGCAACCACCCCCACTATCGCGAAGCGCATCCTCAAATGGCCGGCGATCCGGCGGCGCCAAACGCGCGCTGAATGAGCCAATTGGCAATCCCGCCGCCCACCACGAGATAACCGAACAGGATGGTACCCAGGATCAGCGCATCGCGGCCGGCGAGTCGAAGCTTGGCTATCGTCGTGTCGAGACCGAGTGCGGCCATCGCCGCCGCGAGCAGAACGATATCGAGGGTACGAAGTGCCGCGACTGCCCCTGCCGGCAATCCCAAGTAAGGATGGACGATGGCAAGGACGATGAATGCGATCGCGAACCCCGGCAGACTCGGCGCCGTGGCGGTCTTGATGGGCTTCGTTTCGCGTGGGGCAAACCGCCCCAGCACGAACAGAAAGGGCGCAAGCATCATGACCCGAATCATTTTAACGATCACCGCATTCTCGGCGGTGGCGCCGCCAATGGTTTTGCCGATGGCGACCACTTGGGCCACCTCGTGCACCGTCGAGCCGACGTAGATGCCGAAGGGCGCGCGCGCGATTCCGAGGACTCCAAACAACAGCGGATAGACGAGCATCGCGAGGCTGCCGAACAATACCACTTGGCCTACCGCCGCAGAGGTCTTGTGCGGCGCGGCGCCAAGCACGGATTCGGTTGCGACAACCGCAGCCGCACCGCAAATGCCGCTGCCCGCCGAAGCCAATAGAACCGTGTCGCGATCCATCTTGAGCCAGCGGAATCCCACCCACCAACCCACAAAAATCGTGGACGTGACTACAAATAGATCGGCGGCGATCGCAGCGGGACCCACCTTAAGGATCTGCTGCAGGCTCAAATTGAGCCCGTAAAGTGCGACGCCTGCCCGCAGTAGCGTCTTTTGCGCGAATTGAAATCCCGGTTGTGCCGCTGGATTTGCGAGCGCGCGGTGGGCGATATTCCCAAGCAAGGCCCCGACAAGAATGGCGATCGTCAGCGCGCTTAAGCCGAGCGCTGCCAGAGCCGGCACGCGTGCCAGCAGAAAGGCAAGCGCACTGATGACAACGACGATCGATATGCCCGGCCACAACCGGTGAGCAGCGTCCTTCAACGCTGCGCGCTTCTTGCTCGAACGGTGCTAACCGCGGCCGATGCCCGCGTCAGTCCGTGTTCGCCACACCGCCTCACATGCGCTTGGGGACCGTTGGAGACGTGTTGAGACCCAGCACCCGGTAGAGCGGGCAGAAACTAAATGCGGCCGTCAACAGCAGCACGACGCCCGCCAGCGCCAACCAGCGCAGCGGTCCCTCTAGTAGGAAAAACGCACTCAACAGGGCCAGTCCCAGCACGACCCGAACTACACGATCTATCGATCCGACATTGGTATTCATGACATGATCTCCATTAGTTATCTCCACCATCCGCCACGGCCTATCCGCGGCAAAAACCATTCGCAGCGTCTTTTCTCAGTCTTTCTTCGGCGCCCCGTCCTTCGCCTTCTTGGCGTATCTCTTCGAGGCTGCGGGCGCGCAGAACGCCGTATACAGAACCTCCATGATCTTAAGGGCGGGTCCCTTGGCAAGCGCGTAGTAGATCGTCTGCGATTGGCGAGTAGTTGTAACCAAACCGGCTTCACGCAGGACTCCCAAATGTTGGGAAAGCGCCGACTGGCTCAAGGGCACACGCTCATTGATCTCTCCGACCGACAGGGATCCCTCGAGCAGGCAACACAGCATCAGGAGACGCTGGTCGTTCGCGAGCGCTTTTAAAAAGGCCGCCGCTTCGGTCGCGTGCTCCTGGATCGCCGCCATCGCCGGCAGAAGCCGGGTTTTTCCTTCACGACTTGCCACCTCTGTTGCCATGCTCGGCCTCCGATTATCTGAATGGACACCTTCATTAATCCGTCATTGCTAATTTAGCATATTATGATATAATATGCCAGCGAAATCGATAAAGCACTCCCATTCAGTTTGAGGAAAATATTTATGAGCATTGATCGCTGGGTCATGAGATTTGCAGGCACAGTGGTGCTCGTGAGCCTCCTTTTGGCTCATTTCGTGAGCCCTAATTGGCTATGGCTTACGACATTTGTGGGTGCCAACCTGCTCCAATCCTCCTTCACAGGCTTTTGTCCGCTGGCGATCGTGCTGAAGCGCCTGGGCGTGCGGCCCGGCCACGCATTTTCCTGAAGCC
>Ga0181523_10002274_pt1 | contig 19004 bp, 21 predicted proteins | sample PEATcosm2014_Bin_43_FD_119752 | JGI IMG/M metagenome (GOLD analysis project Ga0181523, IMG submission 119752) | Peatland microbial communities from MTU Mesocosm Facility, Houghton, MI, USA - PEATcosm2014_Bin05_30_metaG | ecosystem: Environmental > Terrestrial > Soil > Wetlands > Peat | place...
GCCCCTGATGGATACAAGCAGTCCCCCGCGGACTACAGCAGCGAGGGGTCGAACACCCTCGGCACGATGCTGCCGAGACGCGCCTGCTTCGGCAGCATGGCCCGCCGCTGCCGAGCCCGAGCAGCGTGCACGAGGAGCGACTCGAGGCAGTCGCCCTCGAGGACATACGTCGTCTGACAGCTCGCCCGCGAGCACCACAGGCGGTAGTCGATCAGCCGGCGCGGCCGTGTCACGGTTTCCTCCCAGGGCGGCACGACGCGAGCGTGGCGGCGCGCCTTCACCCGGGGGTGGAAGGTATCCGCCCAGGTCACGTCGAATTTGGCGGTCGGCTTCCTGCAGAAGGCGCAGCAGATGACGACGGTCTTCGGGTTGCGGCGCGGGTCCGGGCGGCCTCGGCGGGTGGCGGTCGCGACCATATCCGCCCAACTTACTCACACTCGTGTAGTTATGACGCCCCATCACCTCCTGCCAGGCGCGATGGGCGGATCGTGCACCCGTCGTGGCGCCAACTAAAGCCAATCCCGCTACTCGTGGCAGGATGGATGTGTGAGCGACGTGTATGACGACCTTCCAGCAGTCGAGCGGCCGGATCCGTTCCTTCCGCCTGGTGCAGCCGACTACGTGTCGCTCGACAGCGAGGTCGACTTCGACGACGAGCAGGATGAGGATCAGCTGCCCCTCGACGTCGTCGAGGCGATCGAAGCCGGCGTCCTGCTCGACGACCCGGAGCGTGTCGGCGAGGAGGCCGAAGAGTCCGTCTGACTCGGGGCGGCAAGGCCGCCCGGTTCAGTCCGGCGTCAGCGGCATCGCCGGCAACGGACCTCCTGCCCCCGCTTCGCCGGCCTCCGCCTCACCGGCGATATCTCCGCCTGAGACGACGGGCCTCGTCGGACGCCGCTTCGGCCTGCCCGCCGCTGCTCGCGCCTTGGCTGCTGCTTGCAAGCGAGGGACGACGATCCGGACATAGGCCGCCGAGATGGCAGCAAGTACGGCGATGACCGCAACGGGCAGGACGGAGAGCTGGTGGGCGTCCTTCGGGTTGGCAAACCCGGTCGCCACGGCAAGGACGGCGAACAGCACCACCCCGAAGGCGGCCAGCGGCTTGCCAAAGGCGAGGGCAAAGGGGCGCTGGCGGGTCTCGCGGCGCCGCAGGATGAGCACGCAGAGGGCGGCGATCGAGTAGATGCCCGCCTCGATCGTGGCCCCGACGGCGACGAGCAGCAGCCACTGGTGCGTCGCGAAGACGATGGCGGCGACGATGGCAGAAAGCGCCCCGAGCGTCACGACGGCCAGCCACGGCACGGCGCGGATGTTAAGGCGGGCAAAGGGCCGTGGGAGGTTGTTCTCGCGGGCAGCGGCGTACAGGAAGCGTGAAGCAACGAGAAAGCCGCCATTGAAGGTGTTGAGCGCCGTGAGCACCGTCACCGCCAGCATCCAGATCTCGCCGACCGTCCCGAGCGCCGCCTTGCCGAGCAGCAGCTGAGGATAGGCGCTCCCGTGCGCGGCTCCCGCCGAGACGAGATGGCTGAGAGCCAGGGCGAACAAGCTCCCTGCGATCCAGATGAGCACGGGGGCGATGAAGAGGGCGCGCGTGATGACCTGCGGTCGCCGGGCCTCCTCGGCCGTCGTCGTCACCCACTCGAAGGCGGCGTACAGGAAGAGAGCGAAGGCGATGGCCTGCACGCCGTCAAAGCCACCCTTGCCGAAGAGGTCAAGTGGCTGTTGGAAAGCTCCTCCAACGTGAAGGATGGCCACGAGCGAGAGCACCACGGTCGAGGCGAGCACGGTGTAGGTGACGACCGTCTGCACGCCCCCGGCGAGGCGGATGCCGAGAAGGTTCGCACCGGTGGCGATCCCGAGCAGCACGAAGATCCAGAGATAGGCGAGGGCGGGCGGCTCCCCGAGCACGTGGCGCACGGCGGCGCCGATGAGAAAGGCATCCGCCGCGATGACAAGGACCACGGTCGTCATGTAGGTGAAGGTCACGGTGAGCGCCGTCCGGTTGCCGATGGCGCGCCCGAGGTAGAGCCGAATGCCCGCAGCCGTCGGGTAGAGGCCGTTCAGCTCGGAGAAGATGCCCGAGACGAGGAAGACGAGGGCGCCCCCGATGGCAATGGCGAGCCAGGCGCTCGCCCCGCCCGCATAGGTCGCCACCGACACGACGCCGAGATAGTCGATGGCGGCGAAGGCGAGACCCGCCGAGGTCGCCGTCGCCGTCGCCGTGCCGACGGATCTTCGCAGCACGACGGCCCGGCTCTCCTCGGGCGCATCGGCCGCTCGCATCACACGTCGGGCCAGATCACGTAGCTGATGGCGTCGAGGCGCATGACGTCCTCTTGTGATCCCTTCACCTGGATCTCACCGCGCAGATACTTCTGGACTGGGTTGAGGTCCCCCCAGAACATGTCGCAGAACGTCTCCGACTCCGTTGTGACCACGATGTCGGGGACACCCTCGTGCCCCTCGCCCGTCCGCACGATCTCGCCGCGGTCAACGACCATGAAGAAGCGATCGCGCGAGTCGGAGCACTCGAAATGGAGGACTCTCGACCAGTCGCGCTGCATCTTTCGCAAGCGCTCGTTCGTGTTGCAGCTGACGGTGTAGTCGGCGAGAGCCTCGGCGAGCTCGTCCCAGTTCGCCACGTCTAGCCCTGACCGAGGGCCGATGCCGCCGGCCGCACGGGGCGGCGGCGCGCCCGGTTCGGGGCGACCTCCTCCGGGCCCTTGCCCGCCAGCAGGTCGCTGGCGGCCGCCTCGAGCGCCTCGAGCAGGAAGTCGATCTCCTGCTCGCCGACGACGAGGGAGGGCATGAGTCGCATGACGGCGGGCTGATTGCCGCTGTAGATAGCCAGTACCCCGTGGCGGGCGAGATGGAACGACATCCTCGGCCCCATCGAGTCCTCTCCGTACTCGACACCGGCCATGAGACCGAGTCCCCGCACCTCCTTGACGACGTCGGGGTGAGCGGCGGCGAACTGACGCAGGCCGGCGTGGAGTCGCTCGCCCATCGTGGCGGCGTTCTCGACGAGCCCTTCCTCCTCCATGACGGCGATGACCTCCAGCGCCACGGCGCAGGCAACGTCCGAGCCGCCGAAGGTCGACAGGTGGATGAAGGGGTTCGGGATGAGGAACTCGCGCAGCTCCTCGGTGAAGATCGTCGCCGAGATCGGCACGAGCGAGCCGCCGAGGGACTTCGCCGTCGTCATCACGTCCGGCACGACGTCGAAATGCTCACTCGCCCACCATCGGCCCGTGCGGCCGAAACCCGTCTGGATCTCGTCGAGGATGAGGAGGGCACCCACACGGTCGCAGGCCCGTCGCACAGCAGCGAGGTAGCCCGGAGGCGGCACCACGATGCCCCCCTCGCCCTGGATGGGCTCGAGGATGACGGCTGCAACGCTGTCGTCGAGCACCTCGAGGGCGGCGACGTCGCCGAAGGGCACGAGCGTGAAGCCCGGCATGAGCGGCTCGAAGGGATGGCGATACTGCTCCCGGCCGGCGGCAGAGAGCGCGAAACCCGTGTGCCCGTGGTAGCCGTTCACGGTCGACACGATGCGGCTGCGCCGCGTGGCGCCGCGGGCGAGCTTGAGGGCGAAGTCGACCGCTTCGCCGCCGCCGGTGCCGAACATGGTGCACTCCAGCGATGGAGGGGTGATCTCCGCGAGCTTGCGGGCGAGGGCGGCCTTCTCCCGCGAGCAGAGCAGGAAGTTGCCGTGATCGAGGCGGTCGATCGCCTCATGGGCGGCACGCACGACACGTGGGTGGCGCCGGCCGACGTTGAACGACCCGGCCGAGGTGAAGCAGTCGAGGAAACGCCGGCCGTCCAAGTCGAAGACCCACGGACCGGAACGCTCCGCTTCGATGAGGTCGAGGCCGGCGGCGCGCAGCACGCGCACCTTTTGCGGGTTCAGGAACGTGGCGAAGTCTTCGAGCGCTGCGCGCTTGGCGTCGGGGTCCGGGACGAATCCCGGCACGGGAGACGATGCCGTGGGCGCCACGAGAGCCATCCTAGGTTGCGACTTTTTGCACGACTAGTGCCAGAAGCCCTTAGTTACGGGGGCCGGATTCGCATCGAGCCCCGGAGCGGAGGCTCGGCGCCGCCCGCTCCGCGACCGCTGGGCTTGCCTACAAGCCGCCCACGAGTGGTGACACTTCTGCGGCCACGAAGCGCACGTGATCCACGTCGTCCAGGTCGAGCACCTGCAGGTAGATCCGAGTGGCGCCGGCCTCCCGATAGGTAGCGAGCTTGTCGGCCACCTCGGCGGCCCTGCCGGCGAGACCGTCAGCCCGTAGCCTGGCAGCCGGTCGACCGATCCGAGCCGCCCGGCGCTCGACCTCCTGCTCGTCGGCGCCACAGCACACGACGAGGGCGGCCGAGCGCAGCAACGAAGCGGGATCCCGCCCGAGGCGCTCACAGGCCTCGTCAACCAATCGGTATTGGCGTTCCACGACCTCAACGGGGGCGAAGGGCACGTTGAACTCGTCGGCGAAGCGAGCCGCCAGTCGCGGGGTGCGGAGCGGCCCGTGACCTCCAAGGATGATGGGCGGCCGCGGCGACTGAGCGGGTCGCGGCAGGGCCGGGCTGGATGAGAGCTGGTAGTGGCGCCCGGCGAAGTCGAACGTCTCGCCCGCCGGCGTGGCCCAGAGGCCTGTGATGATCTCGAGCTGCTCCTCCAGGCGATCGAAGCGTTCGCCGAGCGCCGGGAAGGGGATTCCGTAGGCGGTGTGCTCCTCCTCGTACCAACCTGCGCCGAGACCGACCTCGATGCGGCCGCCGCTCATGGCGTCGACGACGGCCACGGAGATGGCAAGCGGGCCGGGCAGCCGGAAGGTGGCCGCCGTCAGCAACGTGCCGAGGCGAATGTGCTCGGTGTCGCGGGCGAGGCCGGCCAGGGTGATCCAGGCGTCACTCGGACCTGGTGCACCGTCCACCGAACCCATCTTCAAGTAGTGGTCGGACCGGAAGAAGGCCCCGTAACCGCACTCCTCGGCCGTCCTTGCCACAGCCAGGAGCTGCTCGTAGGACGCACCCTGCTGCGGCTCGGTGAAGATGCGAAGTTCCATCGCAACGTTCTATCCGACGCCAGGCGGCGGCAACGGCCGTCTTGCCCGCTCGGTGGGCCCGCACCGGTCATCGACTCGGGCGCTACCGCCGTTTAGGGTGGTGGAGGACCGACAGGGGGAAGGAGTCGTTCAATGGCGAAGAAGATTGGGGCCGAGCTTCTCGGCACGGCGCTCCTCGTGTATTTCGCCGTCGGGGTGGCGACGCTGTCGTTCGGGTTCCTCACGACGGGAACGAGCTTCGCTGCCGGCGTCATCGCGACAGCGCTCGCCTTCGGGCTCACCCTGATGGCGCTGGCCTATTCGCTCGGCCCCATCTCCGGTTGCCACGTCAATCCGGCGGTCACGATGGGCGTGTGGCTTGCCGGTGGCGTCTCGCTCAATGACGCCCTTGGCTACTGGGTCGCCCAGTTCCTCGGGGGCATCCTCGGTGCCCTGGCGCTGTGGGGCACCCTCGCCACCTCGCCGTTCTACTCGCGGTCGAAGATCGGCCTCGGCACCGACGGCTGGGGTAACTCAAGCTACATCCACGTCGGCGCCGGCGGAGCCTTCATCGCCGAGGTCATCCTCACGGCGTTGTTCGTGTTCGTCATCCTGGCCGTCACTCACAAGAGCGCCATCGGCAACGCCTCCACGGCAGGCCTCGTCATCGGGCTCACCCTCACGGTCGTCCACCTCATCGGCATCCCGATCACGGGTACCTCCGTCAACCCCGCCCGCGCCCTCGGGCCCGCCCTCGTCATCGGCGGTACGGCCTTGAAGCAAGTCTGGCTGTTCATCGTCGCCCCGCTTGTCGGCGGAGCGCTTGCCGGTTTCGTCCATTTGGCCTTCTACGGCGGACGCGAGCCCGACGCCGTGGCCGTAGTCGAAGCCGTTGCCGCCGATGGGTCGCCCGAGGTCGTCGAGGTGATCGAGGTCATCGAGGAATAGCCGATCGGGCACCTCGCCACATGGCGAACAGGCGGCTAGGCGGATCGGCCGCTGTGCGCCCTGTGTGACGAGTTCAGCCGGGCGTCAGCGCCTGCTCTGACTCGGTTGCGCCTCGCGGATCGACAAGCGGCCCTTCTTGATGGTGGCGATCCGGGGGGCGCGCCGCGCCACGGTGCTGTCGTGGGTGACGATGACGAGCGTGAGGCCGCGCAGCCGCGACATGGACTCGAGCAGATTGACGATGTCGTCTCGGGTCTCTTCGTCGAGGTTTCCGGTCGGCTCGTCGGCGAGGACGACCTTCGGCTCCTTCACGAGCGCCCGGGCGATGGCAACGCGCTGTTGTTGCCCACCGGAGAGCTCGGAGGGCAGGTGGGTGGCGCGATCGCCCAAGCTGACCTCGTCGAGGGCGGCAGCGGCTCTGCGCCGGCGCTCAGGACCGCTCACGTGTAGCGGGACGAGCGCCACCTCGACGTTCTCGAGAGCGGTCAGCGTCGGGATGAGGTTGAAGGTCTGGAAGACGAAGCCGAACGCCCTCGCCCGTAGATCCGCTAGCTGCGACTCGCCGAGGCGGCCGAGGTCGTCGCCGTCGAAGGCGACGACTCCCGAGCTGGCCTGATCGAGTCCGCCGAGCAGTTGCAGGAGGGTCGTCTTGCCTTGCCCGGTTGGACCCTGAATGGCGAGCATCTCGCCATCGGCGATGGTGAGGTTGACGTTCTGCAGGGCGACGACCGGGCGCCCGCTCTTCTCGAAGTTCTTGGAGACGTCGCTCAGCTCGTACATGTCCGTCTCCTCACTCGACCCTGCGAAGGGCGGCTGCGGGGCGCAGCCTTGCAGCTCGCCATGCACCAAAGGCACCCGCTACGAGGCCGCCGGCGATGGCGAGGCCGATGGCAAGCAGCAGCGAACCGCCTTGAATCGGGGCAGTCAGGTGCACCAAGACGGTGCGAGGCAGGTCAGTGGCGAACCCGCCGGTTCGGCGCGGGAAGGTGCTGCCGCCGAAGCCACTTCCTCCACCGAAGCCGCCGCTGCCGAAGCCTCCGCCACCGGTGAAACCTCCTCCGGTCGTCACCGGGGAACCCTCCGTGGCCGTGAGACCCGGCGCCACCGCCGACACGACGCTGGCGGCACCGATGCCGAGGCCGATGCCGATGATGCCACCCACGACGCCCTGCACGAGACCTTCGCCCATGACCTGGCCGACGACCCGGCGGGTTCGCCAACCGAGCGCTTTCAGTGTCCCGAATTCACGCACCCGGCGGGAGACGGCCGCCATCATGAGGAGGGCGGCCACGAGGAAGGCGACCGCTAGGGCGGCCACCGAGATCCACAGCCCCAACTTCGTGGCGAGGGTCGAGGCGCTCGTGATCGATCCCGTCACCTCGCTCGCCAAGGTGGAGGCGTTCGTCAGCGTTGCCTTCGGAAACGCCTTTTGGATTGCGCTCGTCACTGCGTTCACGTCAGATGCGCTGGCGGCGCTGACGTAGACGGTCGTGATCTTGCCGGGCAGCTTGGCGAGCGTCTGAGCCTCCCCGAGGGGCAGGAAGACGTCCGTCGTGGAGCCGCTCGGGAGGGAGGCGATCCCTACGACGGAGAGCTTCGTACCGGCAACGGTGATCGTGGAGTTGAGCGTCAGCTTGTTCTGCACGGCGTACGACGACGACAGGATGGCGACCTTGGAGGTGTTGTCAGCCGACGTGAACGGCCGGCCGGAGGTCACCTCGGCGTTGGTGAGCGGTCCGACATCGTTCGTGTTCGGCTGCACGCCGACGACCGAGAACGAGCTGAAGCTGACCGGCGGCGGGGTGCCGGAGGAGGCCGACGTCGTGCCTCCGCCGAAGCCGCCGAAGGACCCGAAGGTCCCCGAGATGCTCGTGTCGTTGAGCGACAGCCCGCCGGAGGCGGCAACGACACCGCTGACCTTCGCGATCTGGGTGACGGTCGTCACGGCCAAGGTTGCCGAGCCGGGCGTGGGCGACAGCGTGTTGCGAGAGAAATGGGTGCCCGCCGTCGGCCGAGTGCCGCCGCCCGGAGTGCCCCCGAAGCTGAACCTCTGCGGGCCGCCCGAACCCGCAGCCGCGGTCTGGCTGACGGTGATGTCGGTCCCGACGCCGTAGAGGGAGTGGAGCACCTGGCCTTGGGCGGCTTTGACGCCGGCAGAAGTGGCGCTCACCGTGATGACGAGGGCGATTCCGATCCCGAGACCAGCGGCGATGACGATGGCCTGTTTGCTCCGACTCCGGAGCTCCCGCGCAAGGTACGTGAACAGCATGGACGCCTTCTCTCGAGCCGGCTGATGTTGTCAGTAGACCAGTCGAAACTGAGAGAAGACTGAGAAAACACCTACGGAGGGCTGAGAGGCTGGACGGAGCGCTGGCTCGGACGACTCAGACGACGTGGGTGACATCGATAACAAGCAGGATGATCACGAGCACCATGATGGCGAAGTACAGCGCCGTGATCGACCACCGCCACCGGTGGTCTGCCACGAAGAAGCGCCTGATCCCCATCACATCGAACACGAGAGCGACGAGCCCGAGCGGGATGCCGATGATGGGCTCCACGCCGCCAACGAGCGCCGGTAGCACGAACGGAAAGATCACGTAGAAGAGGAGACAGCGCGTCGCCGAGATCAGGATGGACGTGCTGAACAGGCGTTGCGCCGCCTCGTCGGCCCCCTTTGTGGGACGTACGTCCGGTACGCGCAGCAGGCGCCGCATGGCGACGTCTGCGCCCGACCGTTGCGTCAGGCCGGTCGAGCCGGCGATCGTGCTCACTGGCCCCACGCTAGAAGCTGGAGCGCCCAGGTTCCAGCCGGGGACGCCGTCACCTCAACCGAGGCGAATCCGGCCCGGCGCGCTCGATCGTCACCGCAATGAGCACTCGCTGCTCTGTGACCATGGCGTTGCGATACTCGTCCCAGTCGGGGTGCTCCCCCCCGATCGAGCGGTAGTAGGCAATGAGTCCGTCCATGGCGTCGGGCAGCGAGATGACCTCGGCGCTCCCGTCGATCTGCACCCAGTCGCCGAAGAAGCTGTCCTGGAAGACGCACAGCGAGATGCGTTCGTCCCGCCGGGCGTTTCGGGCTTTGGCGGAGGTCTCGCTCGTGGATACGATCGCCCGGCCCGAGTCGTCGATCGAACATGCCACCGGCGAGAGCTGCGGAGACCCGTCCCTGCGAAAGGTGTGCAGGACCGCCCGGTGGTTGTGCCGAAGGAACTCGCGCGCCCGCTCGATCTCCATCCCGTGCCTCCCCTCTTCCCCGCGCCACGCCGGCGCGGCGGTGCCGACCCTCGCCATCATCGCGCCGGACGGCGGTGCCGGCAGCCCTTCGACCGCCCTTGCCGTCTACGCCGGGGCCGTGGCTCTAGGGGACCGGCTTGAAGACCGGCACACAGTCGGACGTACAGCCCGGCTGCAGCTCCTCGCCCGGCGCCTGATCGGCGGCCGGGCGGTGCAGCACCGCCTTTGTCGGCCGGAGCGCGACGGCATTGTCGCCCTGCCCGCTGCCGCTGGCGGACACCACCTCGGCGTCGACGATGAGGCTGTAGCCGCCCGGCTCGGCCGGTGGCCACAGGAGTGCGACGAGCGGCCGCGCACTGGCGTTGGCGAGGGTCGTGTTGCCGGGCGCCGTGACAAGGAGATCGTCGACCCAGCGGACGCCCACGCCGACGCTGTGGGGCCGGCCGTCCGGCCCGGCCGTCAGCAGATAACCGCGTTGCCCGTACTCCTCGATGCGGCCTCGGAGCGCCGCCAGCTCAACGGGGATCGTCATGGTCCGAGCCTAGGGCGGTGCCGGAGCCTGCGGGCGGGCGCGCCGGCGAGCGAGCCGGCAGCGAGAAGAACGAGAAGACCAAGAAAGCCGAGATCGCCAGGGAGCAGAGCGCACCCTCTTTTCCTCTCCTGTCAGCAATCCCCCAGCGGGGTCCGGCAGGATGGTGGTGTGAGCCCGCCAAGCGAACGAGTCACTGTCACTGTGGAGGGACACGAGCTCAGCGTGTCCAACCTGGCAAAGCCAATGTACCCGGCCACCGGCTTCACCAAGGGTGAGCTGATCGACTACTACGCCAAGATCGCCCCGGTCATGCTGCCCCACCTGCACGGACGCCCCGTCACGACGAAACGCTTCCCGAACGGAGTCGACGCAGCCTCCTTCATCGAGAAGAACGTCCCGAAGCACGCCCCCGAATGGATCCGAACCGTCGTCATCAGTCGCCGGTCGAAGGGCGCCGACACGAATGAATATGCCGTCGTCGACGGGTTGGCAACCCTCGTCTGGTTCGCCAACCTCGCCTCCATCGAATTCCACACGCCCATGTGGCGCATCGACGGCCAAGGCCACCCGAAGCGACCCGACCTCGTCGTCTTCGACCTCGACCCGGGATCGCCCGCAACGATCGTGCAGTGCTGCCAGGTGGCCCTCCTCCTGAAAGATCACCTCGCCGCCGAGGGCATCGCCCTCCTCCCGAAGACGAGCGGATCGAAGGGACTGCAGCTCTACGGTGCCCTCGGTGGTCGCCGGTGGGACGGTGAGGCGGTGAACGCCTTCGCCCACGCCGTGGCGGAGGCCGTCGAGGTGAAACAGCCGGACCTCGTCGTCTCGCGCATGACGAAGTCGCTCCGGACCGGCAAGGTCCTCATCGACTGGAGCCAGAACAACCCGGCCAAGACGACCGTCTCGCCGTACTCCATGCGGGCGCTCCCGCAGCCGTCGGTGTCGACGCCTCTCACCTGGGACGAGGTGACGAGGGGCGCCAGCAGCAAGGAGCGGCTCGGCTTCTCGCCGGAGGAGGTCCTGGCGCGGGTGGAGAAGTCAGGCGACCTGTTCGCCGGCCTTCTCGCTTGAGCCGCCCTCGCCCGTCGTCACCCCTGCCCTCGGCGAGCCCAGTGCGCGCACGGAAAGAAGCGCCGTGGCCACGCTCAGCCGGCGAGGAGGCGGGCTGCTGTCACGAGCCCGAGCGCCAACACGAGCAGGCGGAACACGACGGCGGGGAGACGCCGTGCCAGCCGCGCCCCGAAATACCCGCCGACGAGACTCGAGCCGGCCAAGAGGGCAGCGTCATCCCAGGCGACGTGGGCTGCAACGAGGAAGACGAGGGCGGCGGCGGTGTTCACGACGAGAGACAGCACGACCCGCAACCCGTTCGTGCGCACGAGCTCGTCAGGAACGGTGAGCCCGAGCAGTGCGAGCAGGATGACACCGAGACCGGCACCGAAGTAGCCGCCGTAGACGGCACCGAGGAGCGTCCCTACGGCTGCGATGCCGAGATGCCCGTCGGCAAGCGTGGCTAGCTTTCCCTTCACCCAGCTGGCGACGAGCGGCTGCAGGGCGAAGAGGAGGCAGGCGCCGAGCACAAGGTAGGGGGCGATCGCCCTGAAGTCACTGCCCGGCGTGGCGAGGAGCAACACGCTGCCAGCGGCGGCGCCGACGAGGGCGGCGCCCGACAGGACGGCCAGCCGGCGCGGCGGCTGCTCCCGTACCTCGGAGCGGAAGCCGGCAACGCCGCCGAGGTAGCCCGGCCAGATGCCGAGCGTCGAGGTGACGTTGGCCTGCAGGGCCGGCAGCCCCGTCGCCAGCAGCGCCGGGAACGACACGAGCGTGCCGCCGCCGGCAACGCCGTTCACCGTGCCGGCTCCAAGGCCGGCGACAACGAGCAGGGCGACGTCGCCGGCCGAGAGAGCCGTCACGCCCGCCGGCCTGTAGCCCTCAGCTCCACCACCCCTTCCACGCGGTCGAGGTTGGCGGAGCGCTGCAGAACGAAACGGCCCAGTCGCTCGACGACGCCGTCCATGGGGATTGTTTCTACTACCGCTAACGTGCCACGGTGCTCGATCCAGCGCCCCTCGCACGCATCGCCACACCGGACGGCTCGGACATCGCCGTCTTCGACCTCGGCGGTGAAGGCGAGCCACTGCTCTTGGCGCACGCCACGGGCTTTCACGCCATGGTGCTGGCCGAGCTCGCCCGCCATCTCGGCTCCTTCCACTGCTACGGCATCGACTTCCGGGCCCATGGCTGCTCGCGGGCGGCCGAGACGTGGAACGGCGAGTGGGCCGGTCTCGCCGCTGACGTGCTCAGCGTCGTCGCGGGCCTCGGTCTGCAACAGCCGTACGCCTTCGGTCATTCGTGCGGGGGGGCTGCTCTCCTCCTCGCCGAAGAGGCCGCCCCCGGCACGTTTCGCCATCTCTACTGTTACGAGCCCATCGTCGTGCCAAGCCTTGACCCACTGCCGGCCAACTTCGGCAATCCCCTCTCGGTCGGTGCCGCTCGCCGGCGCGAGCGCTTCGGCTCGAAGGCGGAAGCCCTCGCCAACTACGCCTCGAAGCCCCCTCTTTCCGTCCTTCACCACGCTGTGCTGGAGGCGTACGTCGAGCATGGTTTCGACACCGAGCCTGACGGGAGCGTGCGGCTGCGCTGCCGGCCGGCCGACGAGGCGCGTGTGTTCGCCAACGCCGTCTGCCACGACGCCTATCGCAGCCTCGGGAAGATCGCCTGCCCGGTCGAGCTGGCCTGTGGTCGCCTCACCGACGACTTCGGCGAGGACGTCCTGGCGGCCCTCGACGACCGCTTGAGATCGTCCGGCGGCACGTCGCGGATGACGGTCTTCGAAGGGCTCGACCACTTCGGTCCGATGGAGCGGCCCGAGCTCGTCGCCGCCTCCGTCTCCGAGACCTTGGCGTCGCCTCCCGAGGAGAGCACCCGGCGGGGTGCCGGCGGCGGCCGCTCCGGCACCGCCTAAGGAACTTAGTCGCCGGCGCGCTCCGACTGCAGCCGCCGCTGCAGCGAGGCGTCCTTCTCGCGCACTTCGGCGGCGATCCGCTCCGAATGCTCCTCGAGTCGGTCACGCAATGCTCCGTCGGCGATCGCCAGCATCCGGACGGCGAGCAGGCCGGCGTTGCGGGCGCCGTCGATGGCCACGGTGGCCACCGGGATACCCTTCGGCATCTGCACGATGGAGAGCAGGGAGTCGAGTCCGTCGAGCTTGGGCAAGGCGATCGGCACGCCGATGACGGGCAGGGGTGTGACGGCCGCGATGACGCCGGGCAGGTGAGCGGCGCCGCCGGCGCCGGCGATGATCACTTCGATGCCGTTCGCCACGGCCGCCCGGGCGTAGGAGAGGGTGTCGTCGGGCGTCCGGTGGGCGGAAAGGACCCGCATCTCCCATTCGACGGCGAACTCCTCGAGAGCGTCCGCCGCCTGTCGCATGACGGGCAGGTCGGAGTCGCTTCCCATGACGATGGCGACGCTCATCTGGACCGGATTCCTTTCACTGGCGGATTTGGCAGGGGCGACACGAGGCGGGCGATCCTGCCGAGGACGAGTCCGATCACGGCTCCGCCGATGACGTCGGAAGCGTGATGGATGCGGACATGGATGCGGCTGGCGGCCACCACCGCGGCGGCGGCGTAGTAGAGGGGTGCAAGGTCGTCGCCATCGGCCAGCAGGGTGGCACTGCAGAAGGCGGCCGTGGCATGCCCGCTCGGGAAGCTCGACGTGAGCGGCTGCCGAAACGGGTGAGGATGCTCGGCCGGGGCGACCGGCCGGCGCCGGTGGAAGACGGACTTGAGACCGACGTTGACGATCACCGACTCGGCTCCGCTCGCCACGATGGCCCGCACGGCCGCCCGCTCGTCGTTCGGCCGCCCCCGCAGTGCTCGCAAGAGGGCGACGATCACCCAGACGAGCCCGAACTCGCCGAGACTGGATGCCGTGTAGAACGCGCGGTCGGCGATGTGGTGGCCCCGCAGGTGCTGAAACCACCCGTCGACGCGGGCGTCCATCTCGTCGACCTTGGCATGCACGGCGCTCAGATCGGGCTTGGAGGGTAGGAAGGTCAGGCAGGAAGCGTAGCGGCGGCCCGTCCTGCCGACCGGCTTTCCCGAGTCGTCACCTCGACCGCCTCGGCTGCCCGTGCCGGGTCTCCGCCAAAAGCAGGGCAATAGGCCTGAAACGAGCACCACTTGCAGAGGGCAGACGGGTTCGGCCGGAAGTCAGCCCGCTCGCAGGCCCGCTCGATGGCCACCCAGACGGCCTTCGCCCGCTGATGGACGCCGCGCAGGGACTGATCGGTGGCGTCCGCCGAGACGACGACGCGGTCGCGCAGGTACATGAGGCGAACGACGGCAGGGCGGGTGCCGAGGACCTTCTCGCACAACAGGGCGTACAGCTGCACCGAGGACAGCCGCGAGCGCGAGTGCTCGGCCCGCGGCGCCCGACCGGTCTTGTAGTCGACAACGGCGAGCGACCCGTCCGGCAGCCGGTCGAGTCGGTCGATGATCCCGCGCAAGGTCATCCCATCCACCTCGACCTTGAGGTCGAGCTCGAGCCCGATCGGCGTGACCGAGTTCGGATCCTCCAGCTCGAAGTAACGGTCGATGAGCAAGGAGGCATCTCGTAGAAACGTCGCCTGTTCTCCTTCGGGCAAGCCGAGGTCGACGACGTCGGTGGACTCCCGCATCTCGTCCCAGGCTCGCAGCAGCGCTGACTCCGCCTCCAGGCGGTCGCGGTGACCGACCTCGCGCTCGGAGAAGAGCAGCTGGAGGGCCCGGTGGACGAGCGTACCTTTCACGGCGGCCGGCGAGGCCACCTCTCGCAGCCGCTCCACGACCGAGAAACGGAACGACAACGGGCAGCTCGTGAACGAGCTGATCTTCGACGGGGTCAGGGTAGAGGGGAGAGCGAGCGACATCTCCGCCTACGCTAGGTCCGGGGTGTGTCAAAGTCGCGGATGCTCGGGCCGCTGAGGCGGTGCGAGCGGGAGCCGTCAAGACCGTCGACCGAACCTCCGGCGGGGAGACCTCAGGCGGGCGCCGGGGCGGCCGCCGGTGCCATGAGCCGGACGGCTTCGTGCGAGCTGACACCGAACGGCAAGGGCATGAGCACGGGCACCGTGACGCCGTTGTCGACATAACGCTGCACGTGGGCGCGGCACTCGTCAGGCGTCCCGTGCACGACGAGCTCGTCGACGACCGAATCCGGTATCGCCTCGACGGCCGCCTTGCGGTCACCGGCTCGCCAGTTGTCCCACATCGCCTGCAGTTGCGGACCCCGCCCCAGCCAGGCTTGGAAGAGGGCGTACACCTCGACGTTGAGGTAAGCGGCGATGAGCATCTTGGCGGCGGAGCGCACGGCGGCGGCGTCCTCGGTCGGGCACACGTAGATGCGGGCGACGACCTCCTTGCCCGCCCCCACCTCCGGCACGATCCGCTTCACATCCTCGGCCGAGAGCCAGTTGATGATGGTGCCGTCGCCGAGGCGCCCGGCGAGGCGCAACATGCCCGGCCGCAGAGCTGCCACGAGGATGGGGGGAACGACGGCAGGCGGTCGCTCGAGGCGAAACCCCTTCACGGTGAACGTCTCGTACTCCTCGGTCACCTTCTCGCCGGCGAGGGCCGCCTTCAAGAAACGCACCATGTCCCGGTTGCGCTTGTACGGCTCGGTGAACGGGATGCCGTTCCACCGCTCGACGATGACGTCCGACGACGTTCCGAGGCCGAATTGGAAGCGACCGGGGGCCGCCTCGGCCAGCGTGGCCACGCACATCGCCAGCGTTGCCGGGCCGCGGGTGAACGACGGCACGATGGCGGTGCCGAGACGAAGCGCCGGCACCCACGCCGAGGCCATCGCCAGCGGCACGAAGCCGTCCGTGGCGCTTGCCTCGGCCGACCACACGTCGGTGTAGCCGAGGGCGGCGATCTCCTCGATCAGCTCCCGCTGTTCCCCGAGCGGGGTGCGGTCGTAGGGAATGGTGATGCCGAAGCGGCTCATGGGGGCGAAGCCTACCGAGTGGCCAGCCGCCGTTCGGGGTCCCGGCCGGACCCGTGTGACGGCGCCGCCCGCTACGTTTCGTGCTGTGACGATCCTCGCCGAGCGCCTCGGGTTCCACGCCGACGACCGCCTCCTCATCGTCAATTGCGACGATCTCGGCAGCTCGCAAGCCGCCAACGCCGGCGTCTACGACGCCTTACGCAACGGCACCGCCACCTCGGCCTCCCTCATGGTGCCTTGCCCCTGGGCACGTGGTGCGGCTGCCGACTACCGCGGCGAGGACATCGGCGTGCACTTGACGCTCAATGCCGAGTGGGATCTCTACCGCTGGGGGCCGATCACGCAGGCACCGTCGCTGCTCGACGGCGACGGGGGGTTTCCGAGGACGATCACTGACGTGTTCGAGCACGCCGACCTCGACGAGGTCCGCCGCGAGTGCCGGGCCCAGGTGGAGCGGGCGATCCTGTGGGGCTTCGACATCAGTCACGTGGACTCCCACATGGGGACCCTGCAGCTACGGCCGGAGTTCTTCGACATCTACCTCGACCTCGCCGACGAGTTCCGCCTGCCGATGCGGCTCTCGGGCGCCGAGACGGAACGGATGATCGGGTTCCCGTTTCGGGCGCTCGCAGCGGAGCGAGGCGTCGTGTTCCCCGACCACTTCCTCTTTGTCGCCGGCAACGGCGTCGGGAGCCGGGCAACCATCTCAGAGGCCTTGGCCGACCTCCGGCCGGGCGTCACGGAGGCATATCTCCATCCCGCCATGGACACTCCGGAGCTGCGCGCCATGTCGCCGGACTGGGAGCAGCGCGTCGCTGACCACGCCTGGCTCCTCGACGCCGGCGGCATCAGGGCCGACGTCGAGCAGATGGGCGTCCGGTTGATCGGCTACCGCGAGCTGCGCGATGTCATGAGGATCGATTCCCGCCGCTCGCCCGAGCCATCGCCGAGAGCGGAGTAGAGTTCACCGGCGCCGCGCGGCAACTGTCCAGCGGCGGACAGGGGAAAACGGTGCACAACCGGCGGCGGGTCTCATTGGTGGCGGCACTGGCAAGCACGCTGCTCTTGACAGCGATGATGGCACTACCCACGGCTGCTTCGGCCGGGCTAACCGGTGCGCCGGCTGCCACCTCGGCCTACCTTACGGCTGTCGCCTGCTCCAGCACCTCCAACTGCATGGCTGTCGGCTCCTACGACGTCACGAGCAATTCGACCGTCGTGTTCGCCCTTTCTCAGCGCTGGAACGGCCACACGTGGTCGGCCGTGAAGATGCCGGAGCCCACGGGCGCCACCGCTGTCCTGCTGAGGGCCGTCGCCTGCGGGAGCGCCGCCAGTTGCACAACCGTCGGCGAGTTCTACACGAGCGCCTTCTCGCCCAGCTCGGCGCTTGTTGAGCACTGGAACGGCACGAAGTGGTCGATCGAAGCGCCACCGGCCATGAAAGGCGCCAGCCAGAGCGCTCTCGAGGACGTCGCCTGCGAGGGTGCCTCGAGCTGCACGGCCGTCGGTTACTACGAGAACGCCGGCGACGACTCCCAGAACGTCGCCGAACACTGGAACGGATCCAAGTGGTCGCTCGAGGTGACGCCCGACTACTCGAAGCTGCAGAGCACCCTGAACGGCGTCGCCTGCACGAGCGCCTCCAGCTGCACGGCGGTCGGCCAGGCCTGGAATACGGCGCAGGCCTGGGTGACCTTCGCAGAGCACTGGAACGGCCACAAATGGTCACTTGAGGTGACGCCGGATGCCCCCGGCGCCGTGGAGAACTTCCTTCAGGGTGTCGCCTGCGCCAGCGCCACGAATTGCATGTCTGCCGGCTACACGCTCTCCAACCACGACACCACCCAACTGACGCTCGGAGAGCACATGAGTGGCACCGCCTGGAAGCTGGAGACGACGCTGAACCCTTCCGCTGCCCTCGAACCGAGGAACAACCTGAATCATGTTGCGTGCACGAGCACGTCCAGCTGCACGGCAGTCGGCTGGGACGAAAACATCCACTATGTCTCCGTGACGCTCGCCGAGCACTGGAACGGCACGAGCTGGGCGGCGATGAAGACAGCGAACGCGTCGGCGGGAACCGAAGGCAGCCAGTTGTCGGGCGTCGCCTGCACGAGCTCATCGAGCTGCACAGCGGTCGGTTCCGACACCAACAGCAAGCTCGTCGACGCAACCTTGGCCGAGCACTGGAACGGCCACACCTGGGCCCTCATGGTGACGGCTGCGCCCTGAGGGAGCCGGCCGCACACACCCGCAGGCCGGCACGGGCCGGCGGCTACTCGGTGCTCTCCCGCCCCGAGACGGCGAACAGCCCCATCCGCCCGATGCCCTTCAGGCGCTTCGGGGGCAGCCGGCGCCACGAGAACTCCGGGCGGCCGGACAGCACGTCGTGGATCTCCGCTGAGACGACAACCGTCGAGGGCCGCGCCACGTCGACGATGCGGGCGGCGAGATTGACGACGGGGCCGAAGAAGTCGCCCCCGTGGGCGAGCACCTGACCCCACGCCAGCCCGGCGCGCGCCGCCGGCACGGATGGCTCGTCGTCGAAGCTCTGCACGAGGTCGACGGCGATCTGGGTCGCTTGGTCGACCTCGTCCGCCACGAACATCACCTCGTCACCGATCATCTTCACGACGCGGCCGCCGCTCTCGGTCACACGGTCGTAGACGATGCTTTCGAAACGGTCGATGAGCTCCCCGAGCTGCTCCTCGGCGATGTCCTCGGTGACAGCCGTGAAACGGACGAGGTCGACGAAGCCCACCGTCAGCGTCGCCTGCTTGCCGATGTGCTCCGGGTCGGCCAGCTTCCGCCAGAGGGCGGCGCGCAGCTGACGCCGGTAGACGTAGCCGACGAGACGGTCCATGTCCTGCGCCGTCGGCCCGGTCAGGAGCTGGGCGATCTCCTCCCCGCTCAAGCCCTCCCGCATCATCTTGTGGATGTTGACGACGATGTTGTCGCTCACCACCTCGGCGACACGCGAGAGCGAGGCGGCCATGACGCGGGTCTGGTAGACGATCTCACGCGTATCGTCCGAGTCGGCGATGGCCTTTGCGGCCAGCTGCAAAGCCGCAAGGTCGTCGTCGACGAACAGCGGGTCGTCGTCTGCGACTGGCGTGAACCCCATGGCCTTCCACAGCTTGCCGGCGACTTCCATGTCGACGCCGCTCTCGCCGGCCAGCTCCCCGATCGTGTGCATCGCCTGCCCGTGGAACAGCAAGTCATCCAACGCAAGGAGGGGGAGCCAGGCA
>Ga0181523_10002277_pt1 | contig 18989 bp, 10 predicted proteins | sample PEATcosm2014_Bin_43_FD_119752 | JGI IMG/M metagenome (GOLD analysis project Ga0181523, IMG submission 119752) | Peatland microbial communities from MTU Mesocosm Facility, Houghton, MI, USA - PEATcosm2014_Bin05_30_metaG | ecosystem: Environmental > Terrestrial > Soil > Wetlands > Peat | place...
CGTCAGGTCTGCCGCGGCGACTCGCGTCAGCTCGCCACGACATCGGCCCGCAACGCTAGACGCGTGCCCCGTTGCTCGTCATCTTGGCCGCCACGGAGAGGACGGGAGCTCGGGTCGCCCGACGCCGCACGGGGACGCAGAGCCTTGCACTTGGACGCCAAGGGCGGTAGGAACGGAAGGACATGGAGCCGCACGACAACCCGGAAGCCGTGAGCAGCCTGCTCGTCGAGCTCCCCGACGCCGTGATCGTCCTCGACCCGCTCGGCGAGCTGAAGTGGGGGAACCGGGCGGCGGAGCGATTGTTCGGTCGCTCCTTCCATGAGTCCATTGGCCTCGCCGCCCTCGACCTCGTCCACCCGGAGGATCTCGAGTTCGTGCTGCGCTCTCTCGCCAGCGTGCAGGGCAAAGAGGTCGGAACGCTCATCGAGGTTCGCGTGATGACGAGCACGGGCTGGCGGCTCGTGGAGGTGGTCGGCGCACCGGTCACATGGATGGACGAGGCTGCGGTTCTTTTCAGCCTTCGTGACCTCACGGCGCGACGACGGTTCGAGGTGGCCCGCAACGAGGAGGCGCGCCTCCGGCTCCTCGTGCAGAACGCAGCTGCCGCCACCCTCCTCGTCTCGCCCACAGGCTTCGTGGAGTCAGTGTCCGGAGCGCTCACGAGACTGCTCGGGCACGATCCGGAGCTCATCGAGCACCGCCCCCTCGCCGAGCTGGTCGCCGAGGCCGACCGTCCCGCCCTCGCCACCGCCCTCCGAAGTACGTCACAGGGAGCCACGGCCGCCGCTCCTGTGATCGTCCGCCTGCGCCTGCTTCGTCATGCCAGCACCGAGACGGTGCCGTTCGAGCTGACACTCGTCAATCTGGCGGACGACCCAGTCGTGGGCGGCTTCGTGGTCTCGGCTCACGACATCACGGCTCGAGTCACCGCCGAGCTGGAGCTCGGCAAGGCGCTCTCTCTGCTGACGGCGACGCTGGAGTCGACTGCCGACGGACTTCTCGTCGTCGACACGGCCGGCCGAATCTCCAGCTTCAACCATCGGTTCGCCGAGATGTGGAGCCTGCCCGCACCCATTCTCGAGGCTGGCGATGCCGCCGGCGCCGTGAGCTTCGTGCTCGATCAGTTGGCTGCCCCGGAGGAGTTCCAGAGCAAGCTCGACGAGCTCTACGCCAACCCGGAAGCCGAGAGCAACGACACGCTCCACTTCAAGGACGGCCGGGTCTTCGAGCGCTTCTCGCGACCCCAGCGAGTGGGCGGCGTCGTGGTCGGACGGGTCTTCAGCTTCCACGACGTGACCGATCGCAAGCGGACCGAGGAAGACCTGCGAGAGAGCGAGCAGCGCTTCCGGCGCGTCTTCAAAGACGGTCCGCTGCCGATCGCCATCGTCGACCTCGACTTGCGGATCACGAACGCCAACAATGCCCTCTGCAGCTTCGTGGGACGCGCGAGGGAGGACCTCGCGGGCGCACGACTCGAATCGTTCACCGATCCGGAGGACGTTGCCAAAGACGCCGAGCTGGACCGCAAGATGATGGCGGGCACGGTCGCCGGCTACCAGACGGAAACGCGCTTCGTCACCTCGAGCGGCGACGTGGCCTTCGGAAAGGTCACGGCGTCCCTGATCAGGGGTGAATTCGGCGAGCCCATCTACGGACTGCGCATCGTGGAGGACATCACGAAGCGAAAGCGCCTCGACCGCGAGCTTCTGGCGCACGCCTCGACGGCGAGCAAGCTCCTCGCCAGCTTGACGCCGCGGGAGATAGAGGTGCTCGAGCTACTGGACGACATCGACACTGCTCCCAAGATGGCCAAGCACCTCTGCGTGTCGGTCCGGACGGTGGAGTCCCACCTCGCCAACGCCTACCGGAAGCTCGGGGTTCGCACGAGAGAGGATGCGGCGGCCGAGTATGCCCGCCTGGCACGGGCGATGGCTCAGCTACCACCCGATCTCTTCTTCGTGTCCCCAGAGTAACTTACGTAGAAGAAACCCGTACTGTACTGGTAGAAGTCCCGTACGGCGGGACCTCAAGGTCAACTCAGATGACGTCGACACCTAGACCATGCCATCTACTAATGACACTCCCACTGACATCTCGGGAGAGGAAGCACGTCGCCGTTCTGCTCCGAGACATGCCGCCACGAGCCGGCGCTGGATGCCACGACGCCCCCGGTCCAAGATCGTCGGCGTCGTCCTCGGCGTCCTGTTGGCCGGGAGCGGAGCCTACGCGGCCACGAACTGGGTCGTCGGGATCAGCGCCGGCTCGAGCGGCGAAGGACAGTCCGCCACCGTCTCGAACCTGACGATCACGGCCGTTGCCTCCCCTGCCGCCAGCAACCTGCTCTACCCAGGCGGAACCGGCGACGTCGTCCTCACGATCTCGAACCCCAACCCGTATCCGGTCACCGTGACGTCGGTCAACCTGCCGACCAGCACGACGTATGCCACCGGCTACACGACGAGCGCTCTCACGACGACGCAGACGGGATGCCTCGCCGCCACGCCGAGCGACGTCATCTGGAACTACTCGACGTCGACGAGCGGTAGCTCCCACACCCTCACGACGGCGCTTACCGTGGCAGCAAACGGGCAGAGCAACAACCCGTTGACCGTGACGCTCACCAACGACGCCAGCATGACGTCCGCTGCACCGGCGGCCTGCGAGAACACGTTCTTCTCGATGCCGTCGTTGACTGGTGTCGGCGCCACCGGCGGTGCCGCCAGCGTCACGACGAGCCCGGTCACCGACAGTTGGACGAGCTGACCGTCCGAGTAACGAATCATGCGCAGAGAAGCCAGCCGATCGGCAGCCCGGGGTCTCCCCGGGCTGCTTTCGTCGGCCGCCCTCTGCACGCTCTTGCTGATCTCGACAACTCCTGCGTTGGCCTCGACGTGGCTGCTGGTGCTGAAGAGCGGCAGTTCCGCCGAAGCTCACGCCCAGCCCGCTCCCTCCACACCCACGGGCGTCTCGGCCACCTGCGTTTCGTCGAGCGAGCAGAAGGTGACGGTGGCCTGGACCACGGTGACGCACGCTTCGAGCTACACCATCTTCGACTCGACGACGTCCGCCACCACGGGATACGTGAGCGCCGCCAGCGGTGTATCGGGGACGCCCTGGACGAGCGGGACGCTCTCGGCGGCCAACTACTGGTTCGAGGTCGCCGCCTACGTGGGCACGACGTGGGTCAGTGCGAACTCCTCAGCCACCGCAGAGACCACGATCAAGACTTCCGGGACGAAGTGCACGCAGCCTTGAGCCTTCGTCTGTTTCATGCAAAGACGGAGACGCTCTGACTCCTCGTCTCCTTGCGCCCGTTGTTCCGCGTCGGCTCTGCCTCGGGTGAGCCGCCTGGACCGTCAGGTCAGCGCCGCGTTCACTCCGGGAGTGTTCGTGGCGGCCTTCACCGTCACCGGCGTCGCCGACGCTTCGGAGGACTGACCCCGGAACCACTGAGTGGTGTACCCACCGGTGTTGCCGCACCCCGTCGTGAACTCGACCTTGTAGGTGCCAGGTTGCAAGCCCACGAACTCGAAGCCGCCGTTCGTCGTCGTGATGGCGACGTCGAAGGGCCCGCCTACAACTGGGAACGCCTGCACACAGATCTCCGCGAGCGCTTCGTGACCCGTGGCAGCCGTCACCGTGCCCGTCATGGTGCCGGCGCCGGAGACCGCGAAGTCAACGCCGCTCACGCCGTGGCCCACCCTTACTTGCACGAGCTTGGCCGCAGCCCGTGAGGAGGAACCTTGGTAATACTGGGTCAACCAGTTCCCATACGGCGCGTCGGCGCAGGTCGTCGACACCTCGACGGCGTACTTGCCGCTCGGGAGGCCCGAGACGCTGTAGGCACCGGTGATCGAGGTCTCCGCCGTCCCGACGGCGGGACCGTCCGCCTCCACGCACATCCCGAGGAGCGCCTTGCCCAAACCGGTGACCGTGCCGCTCAGCGTCCCGCCGGCGGCAAGGGTGGCGTCGATGCCCGGGGTCAGCTTGCCGGCCGTCACGCGGACCGCGCTGGCGGTCCCGAGGTTCGCCTTGCCCTTGTAGTACTGGAACAGGAAGTTGCCGTCGTTGCCGCAGCCGGTCGAGAAGGAAACGATATAGGTGCCGCTCGACAAGCCGTCGATCGCATACGTGCCGTTTGGCTCCGTCGTGGTGTCTACCGAAACGAGGCTCCCGTCAGCCTTCACGCAGATGCCGCCAAGGGCCGAACCCGCCGTGTTCTTCACGGCTCCTGAGATGATCCCTCCGCTCAGGAGGTGGGCGTCGATGCCTGTCGTGGACTTGCCCAGCTTCACCGGCACGGCTGTGGCGCCAGCGAAGGACGAAGAAGCCTTGTAGACCTGCGGGGCGAGGTTGCCTGGGTTGCCGCAGCCGGCGATGGAGAAGGACACGACGTAGCTCGCCGTGTCAAGACCGCTGATCGCGTACCTCCCGTTGGGGGCGCTGAAGGCTGACCCACCGAGGAAGCCCGCCTTCTTGGCGACCGCCAAGATGCAGACCCCGCTCTCGGGCTTGCTGCCGGCGTTCATGACCGTGCCGGCGAGGATGCCGCCCGTCTCGAGGGTGGCATCGATGTTGGGCGTCGTGGTCTCGTTCGTCACGGTGACCTTCTTCGCCGACGTCGAGGACGGTTGGCCGTCGAACCACTGGGGGGCGTAGTTACCGGTGTTTCCGCAGGCGCTGAACTCGATCGTGTAGGAGGTGGGCAGGAGCCCGGGCAGGATGTAGCTCCCATCGCTCGTCGTCACGGCGGTCTCGAAGACGGCCGTCGATGTCGCCGTCACGCAAATCCTGCTCAGCGGGGTGTCTGCCGAGTTCACGACGCGGCCGGTGATGGAGCCGCCGGTGACGAGCGTCTGATCGACCTCGGTCGTCACGGTGCCGGCGACGACCGACACAGGGTTCGCCTTGCTCACGACGGACTCGCCCGCGAAGTAACGGTCGGCCGGGCCGGACCCGCAACCCGGGAAGTACAACACGCTGTAGGCGTCTGTCGGAAGATTTGCGAAGGTGTAGGTGCCGTCGCTCCCGGTGGGGTTGCCGCTGTAGTTGTAATCCGCCCCGTTGTCAGTTGCGACGTAGACACAGGCGCCGCTGACACCGGCGCCGGAGCTGTTCGTCAGCTTGCCGGTGATCTCGCCACCGGGCTGCATGATTGCGGTCGTGATCTTGGTGTCGTGAGCGCTCGTGACCGGGACGGCGGTCGAGGTCGTGTACTGCGCCTGGCCGTGGTACCACTGCGGAGCCCAGTTGCCGGACGGTCCGCAGTTCTCGAACTCCACCGCGAAGCTGCCGGGAGCAAGGCCGGTGATGGTGTAGCCACCGTTCGACCCTGTCAGCGCATTGCCGGCGCTGCCGGAAGAGGTGCCGAGGCCGTCGGCGAGCACGCAGAGATCGGAGAGGCCCGCCCCCCCGCCGGACTTCACGATGCCGCTGATCGACCCGGCCTGGATCATCTTGGCGTTGACGCCCGGCGTGTTCCCGGCGCCGACCGCAACCGGAGTGGCGGTCGCCGACGAGCCCTCGTCCTTGTACCACTGCGTCACGTAGGACGTCGTCCCGCCGCACGAGAGGAACTCGACGATGTAGGTGCCCGCAGACAGCCTTGTCATGGTGTAGGTCCCGTTGGACTTCGTGGTGCTGGAGCCGAAGCCCACCCTCGATACCTCCGTCGCCACCACGCAGATGCCCGCCAGGTCGTGGCCGGAGGAATTGGTCACGGTTCCCGAGATGGACCCGCCGGAGCGGGGTCGATCCGCCCGGCTCGCAACCTTGAGCTCGGAGCGCAGCGCCCGGTCTCCTCCGGTGGGATACACCACGACGTGCACACCGTCAGTGAGCTGACCGGGGCGGACGGCGACGAGATCGCCCGTCGTCGTGTCGGTGACCGCAGGGTAAAACGTGGGGAAGTACGCCGAGATCGCCGTGCAGGCGGTGACGCGCAGACGGTAACGGCCGGCCGGAACGTCGCTGAGGGCGAACGTGCCGTCGGTATCGGTCCTCGCCGCTGCTGCGACGCCGCTGCTGCTGAGGGCGCTGACGCAGAGGCCCACCACGCCGTCGCCGAACGGGTTCGCGATCGTCCCAGAGATGGCGCCGACATGAGGGACCGGCAGCGCCGCCCGATGAGCCGGCAGCGCCGGGTCGTTCGAGCCTGTCGCGGCCGCCGGGCCGACGGCGATCCCCATCACCCCGGCAATGAGAGCCAGGTTCGCCGCTACCACGAGGCGGCCCGACCTCGCGACACGATCGTGGAGAACGCGCATCAAGGGCCCCCTTCGTTCCGGCGGGTGCCCGGCGGGCCCGTCGCTGTCCGGCTGTCGCAGCAATCGTATCGGCCCGCCATTTTGGCGGCTGGCCGCGCGCGGGGGAACCTCGGTGACCCACGGCACGCCGCTTGTGCAAGTCTGCAAGGGCAATGCCTGCGTTCCAATTCAGCCAGCGTTCGTGGCGCCCTCGTGACCGAGGTTGTCGCGCCGGGCGGCGAGGCTCGAGGGGTCTCGCCTCGATACTTGTCGGCGTCGCGGTTCTCGCCGGCCTGCGTCGCCGCCGCGCCCGCCGAGATCTCCTCGAGCCGAGCTGGGATGCCAGCCCCACTGCGCAGCCGACCACGACGGGCGCAGCGACGGCCGACAGCGCGTTCCGGCAACCTGGCGGCGCCCTCGACGACATCGGGGGGCGAGGCGTCACGAAACTGACCGGCTGGGCCTGCGATCCGAGGGCGCCCGTCGATCGCGTCGAGATCGAGGTGAGCGATCGCAGCCCTGTCCGTGCGCGGCTCGGGCTCATCCGGGAGGATGCTCTCGCCCTCATGGGCGCCGCGCATGCCAGGGTGTCGGGCTTCGAAGCCCTGCTCGACCTCTCCGGATTCGATGGAGCAACCGTCTCCATCGTGGTTCGTGCCTACCCGATCGGCGGAGAGCCCTTCCTCGTGGCGGAACGGACTGTCGATGCCGCGCCCGCGACGGAGGCGCTCCAATCGCCGGCGTCGCTCAGCGAGGCCGTGGCCGAACAAAGGCCGCAAGCCCTGCCCACCCGACCACCGTCGCCCGCAGCCGGCGCCGAGTTCAATCTGCTGGTATTTGCCCACGACCTCAACCGGGGTGGGGCTCAGCTGTGGCTGTGGCATCTCCTTGAGCGCTGCGGAGCCGGGCGGGCGTTTCCCTGCACGGTGATCTCACCAGCTGCCGGACCCGACGGCGCCAGGTTTGAAGCCCTCGGTATCCGCCTCCAGGTCACGGGGCCATGCCCCGTCTGGGACGTCGAGTCCTACGAGAAGGCGGTTGCCGAGCTCGAAGTCCTCACCATCGATGGTGGCCATACGACCGTGCTCGTCAACACGTTCGTCTCCTTCATCGGCGCCGACGTAGCCGGCCGCCTCGGACTCCCATCTGTGTGGGCGCTGCACGAGAGTTACGCGCCGTCGGTGATCATGTCCGCCTTGTACCCTCCCGACACCGTGCATCCGCTCGTGCAGGCGGCCGCCCTACGAGCCCTGCGACGAACACCGAGGGCCGTGTTCGTCGCCGAGGCGACACGGGCTTTGTTCCTCGACTTCGTCAACCCGGCCCATGCTGTCGTGGTTCCCTATGGCGTCGACACCGCCGCCATCGATGCCGCGCGGGCCGGGACATCACGGACCGACGCCCGCTACCTGCTCGGGCTCTCACCGCAGGAGACGGTCCTCCTCTGCGTCGGCACCATCGAGGAGCGGAAGGCACAGACGACGACCGCAGAGGCCTTTGCCCGCATCGCCGACGAGTACCCCGACGCCCTGCTCGTGTTCGTCGGGGCCATCGCCGGGGAGTACACCGACGGACTGCGTCGCTTCGTGGCCGATGCCGGGCTGGCCGGCCGGTGCCGCATCGTGCCCGTCATGGCCGATCCGTCTTTCTGGTACCTCGCCGCCGACGTCCTCGTGTCCGCCTCCGACGTGGAGTCGCTCCCGCGCACACTGCTGGAGGCGATGTGCTTCGAGGTCCCGGTGCTCGCAACCGCTGTCTTCGGGGTGCCGGAGCTGATCACCGACGCCGAAACCGGCTGGCTCTTCGAGCCCCGGAGCGTCGCGGCCGCGGAGGCAGCACTCCGGCGTGTGCTCGAGACGGATCGAGCGACGCGGCAGGCAATAGCCGCCGCCGGCTCGGCCCTCGTACATGAGCGCTACGACTCGCACGACTACGTGAGCACTCTGGCGGCCATGCTGGGTTGCCCGGCCGAGCAGCCGGCGCACCCGTGAGTCCGGTGATCGGGGCAGGTGGGCGTGAACGGCGTCATCGGGCGTAACTCCGAGCTCGCGGAGGTTGACACCTTCATACGACGGTCGGCGACCCACCTTGCCGCCCTTTCGGTCACCGGACCGGCAGGGATCGGGAAGACAACCATATGGAACGAGGCCATCCGACGAGCGTCCGACCTCGGCTACGAAGTCTTACTGACTCGGCCGACCGAGGCCGAGGCGAAGTATGCCTTTGCCGGGCTGACCGACCTGATGTCAGACGTGCCAGTGGAAGCTTTTTCATGCTTGCCGGGCATGCAGCGCCAGGCCCTCGACATCGCCCTCTTGCGGCAGGCTCCCACTTCGAACCCGCTCCCGCGCCGACTCGTCGCCACTGCCGTGCTGTCCCTGCTCGTCGCCCTGACCGAGCGGGGCGCGCCGGCCCTCGTTGCGGTCGACGACGCCCAGTGGCTGGACGTGGCCACGTCGGAGGTGTTGAGCTTTGCCCTCCGTCGCCTGGACCGGCAGCCGCTCGGGGTGCTCAGCTCGGTGCGGGCCGGCGTCGATCGGCCACGCACGTTCGAGGAGGTCTTGCCCACCGATCAGAGGCGCGAGGTCCGCTTGGGCCCTCTCAGCACGGCCTCTCTCCATGAGATCGTGAAACGCCAGCTCGGCGACGTCCTCCCGCGCCCAGTGCTGGCGCGCATCGTGGCGGCAAGCCACGGCAACCCCTTTTACGGGGTTGAGATCGCCCGCGAGCTCGTGCGGACCGTGAGCCCGATCACACCGGCGGCGATGCCGGTGCTGCCGGAAGAGGTGCATTCTCTCGTGCGCTGGCGGCTCCGGCGCCTGCCGAGCACGTGCCGCCGGGCGCTCCTTGTCGCCGCGTGCCTCTCGCGACCGTCAAACCAGCACGTGGACGTCGAGGCGCTCGCTCCGGCGGAGGCGGCCGGAGTCGTCGAGATCGACGATCTGGGTTTCGTCCGCTTCACACATCCGCTGCTCATCGCGGCGGTGTTGGAGTCTGCATCGAGTGCCGAACAGCGGGAGGTCCACCGCAGCTTGGCCGCTCGCGTCACGGACCCGATCGAGAGGGCGCGGCACCTGGGACTCGGCGCTGTCGGGCCGGACGAGGCGGTGGCAGCGACCCTGGACGGCGCTGCCGAGACGGCGGCCTCGCGAGGCGCCCTGTCCGAGGCGGGGGAGCTGGCCCGGCGCGCCCTGCAGCTGACGCTACCGGCTGACTCGGAACGGGCGGCCCGCCGATCGCTCCTGCTCGCTCGGCACCTGGGCGACACGGGTCAGAACCCCGGCGAGGCGCGCTCGATTCTCGAAACCGCCCTCTCTCGGTGCTCCGACCACGAGCTGCGCGCCGAGCTCCTCTTGAGCATGGCGATGGTCTGCGGCAGTGAAGGCGACGCCGGCGCCGGCTACGCCCATCTCATGACGGCCCTGGAGCTGACGGTCGATGCGGCCTTGATCGGGCGGATCCACCACGAGGCAGCCTGGCTCTCCGAAAGCGACCCCCAGCGCGCGCTGGCCCATTGCGAGGCGGCAACCGCCGTGTTGGAGGGCGTCGGCACCCGGGCGCTTTACTCCACGGCCCTCCTCTACGGGGCCTACCTGCGTTTGACGACGGGTCGAGGGGCCGACGAGGAAGCCGCCGAGCGAGGCAGGCTGCTGCAGGAAGACGGCGACTTCCACGACCTGAGCCCCGTGCCCTTGCACTGGCCGGCGTGGCACGACGACTTCGCCCTCAGTCGGAGCCGGCTCGAGGCCGCCCTTGCCCGCATCCGGCTCGTGGGCGACGAGAAGTCCGTGCCGTCGATCCTTTCGCACCTGTGTGAGATCGAGACCTGGACCGGTGACTGGTCCCGCGCAGCGATGTGGGCAGCTGAGGCCACGGAGGTGGCAGCCCGCTCCGAGCCCGGCGGGTTGTGGCAAATCGCTGTGTACGCCAATGCCTACCTCGACGTCCATCTCGGCGAGCTGGATCGGGCGCGGGAGGCAGCCGCCTCGATGCTCGCCAGGAGGGGGGACTCAGGACCGCCGCTGCGCGAGCTCCGTGGCCGGATGCTCCTCGGCTTCGCCGCCATGTCCTCCGGCGACAGCGAAGAGGCAGTCAGCCAATTCGGGAGAGCCGACGCCGCCTTGGAGGCCGCCGGGTACCGCGAGCCGGTGCGCTACCGCTTTCACGCCGACCAGACAGAGGCCGTCATCGCCGTGGGCGATCTCGACGCCGCCTCCGCACTGCTCTCGAGGTTCGAGGCGCGGGCGGCCGTCTTCCCGCGGCCCTGGATACTCGCCACGGCGGCGCGGTGTCGAGGACTCCTCTTGTCGGCTGGCGGCGATCTCGAGGGCGCCGCCCTCGCGATGGATGAAGCCCTCCGCCAGCACGAGAGGCTCGAGATGCCCTTCGAACGCGCTCGCACGCTCCTGGCCCAGGGCCAGCTGCTTCGCCGCAGGAAACAACGACGCGCAGCCCGGACGGCTCTCTCCGAGGCTCTGGCTGTCCTGGAGCGGCTCGGGTCCCCCCTTTGGGTTGCCCGCGCCCACGGCGAGCTAGCCCGGGTACCCGTCCGACGAGCCGGGGCCGAGCTGACTGCGACAGAGGAAGAGGTCGGGCGCCTCGCCGCCTCGGGAATGACCAACCGGCAGATTGCCGAGCGCGCTTTTCTGAGCACCAAGACCGTGGAGCACAACCTCGCCCGCGTGTACCTCAAGCTGCAGATCCACTCGCGGGCCGAGTTGGGAAGGGTCTTCTCGGGCGAAGGGCACCCCGGCAAAGAATAGGGAACCAACCCTTTTCGACGCGGGGCGTCATCCCTACCGTCGCCACCGTGAGCCGCAACACGCTCAGGGGCTTCATCGTCGAGTGCTTCCTGCCCGACGCGGACGAAGGCGACCTCGTCGCCATCGACGCCCGGGCGGCGGCCGTTGCCGAACAGCGCGGCGAGGCGCCGGAGCTGGCATATCGGGGCTCGATCCTCATCATCGACGAAGAAGTGATCCTCTGCCTGTTCGAGGGGACCACTGTGGACGCCGTGCGCATCGCCGCTCAGCAGGCAGAGATCCCCTTCGAACGGGTCCTCGCGGCGACGAGCTGCTCGTGGCCGGGCGGGAAGCCGCCTTCTCCGCTGGATTCGGCGGGCCGTTAGAGCGAAAGAGGGGGAATCGCCCCTTTCAGCACCAGCGCCTGACCTTCATGATCGCCCCATGGTGGGACGTGGCGTCTCGTGCGGGGGGAGGCGTCGTCCGTCGTCCCGAGGCGGCAGGAAGCGGTCCCCGGCGCCGTCGTGCCAGCTGTGGACCATCGAGGCCGGACCATCGAAAGGAGCGGAATACCCATGAGGCAGAAGAAACAGTGGACGGTCACTCTCGCGACGCTCGCCCTCGCCACGTGCGGCGCCGTCGCGATGGGCGCCTCGTCGTCGGTGGCAGGGACGCTGCAAAGCCACCCTGGGGGAGCCCATCTGGTGAGGCACGCACCGGGCTACTGGACCGAGCTTGCAAAGACTCTCGGGGCCACCTTCACGGGCACGCCGGCCGTCTGGCTCGCTCCGGATGACACTGCCACGATCCTCTGGCAGCGCCACATCCACAACACCAACTACACCTACGAGGACATCCTCGTCGATGCGGCAGGGACCACCGTCGGGGCACCCGTGAGCATCTTCGGGGGCACAGGGTGGCTGGGACTCACCGACGACCCGGTGCTGGTGTCGGACGGGAGCTCGCCCGAAATCATCTTCAGCGGCGGACGCGACGACAGCAACAGCGACCCCTACTCCAAGGGGTGCGTCTACGGCGCCGTAGCTGCCAAACCGCAGTGGACGCTGCAGGGATGGTCCCTGTCGGATGACTGTTACAACCCAATTCCCGGCGGCACCGAAACGAGGACGGGCGCGTTGTCCGCCGCCTGGGGCGGCTCCTCCGGAGGCCACAGTGCCGTGCTCTACCGCATCGGCACATCGGTCACGATCCCGGCCACCGGCGCTGACGACCACGTCCTCACCCCCGGAGGGGGAGATGTCGGGCGGGCGGCTGAGGCGGCCGACATCGCCGGCAACGACAACGTCTTCGTGGCGTGGTATCAGTTCTTCTCGAAGCCGAGTGGCGATGACGGCTTCTACGTCAAGGACGCCACGAGCAATGGACCGGTGCGAAAGGCTCCGGGCTCGGGTACGAATTCGGTCAACAACCTGTACGCGGCGGCGGCGTTGGCCATGGCCAATACGAACACCCACAGCGGGATCTTCCTGGCCTACTGCTCGAACGGCACGACCTGCTCGCTCAGGCTGTGGCGCGTGGGTGCGGCGAAAGCCCTGACGGTCCCCGACTCCTCTCCTGCTTCGGACGTAGCCATCTCGGCCGGCCCCGATGGTCGCATCTGGGTCGCTTGGTACAACCACTCCACCAACGACGTCGCGACGGTACGGACCAACACAGCCGACACGGCCTTCGGCCCGGTGGAAACCTACGCAACGCCGTGCTTCGAGGACGGGCTCATCGGGCTGAGCGGCGGGTCGTACGGACGGCTCGACGTCGCCCTGCAGTGCATCGACAACTCCCAGTTACGCACGCAGGACTACATCACCCAGTCGCTCGCCGGTCTGTCGATCCGAGCGTCCCGGGCAGTCATCAAGAACGGCGTCACCAACACCGTCACGTTCGAGGTGACCGACGCGGGTGACCCGGTGGCCGGAGCGACGGTCAGGGTCGACGGCAAGGTCAAGACAACCGGTGGATCGGGCACCGTCTCGATCACTTTCCCGAAGGGCTCGGCAGCGGGTAAGTACGCCGTCACGGCCTCGGCGGCCAACTACTTCTCGGCGCACGGTGGCCTCGACATCGAGGGCTAGCGAATCTAGCCAGCTTGGGCCGGGTGGACTCGTCCCCGCGAGCGGCCCAGAGGCTCGACGCCGCCAGGAGTCAAGAGTCGTGACAGGAGTAGCGTCGATTGTATGGCCATGTGGAGCGTCTCGAGTGCCGAGGGGGGCCACCACGACGTTGTGAAATCCGAGCCTGAACCGTTCGAGAATCACTCGAGGCACGGCAGGAGCGCAAACTCGTCTCAGGCGCGACCAGGCCGGATGACTGGGCCTGCTCCAACGGCAACCGGGGCGAGTCGGCGCCGGGAGAGCATCAGGCGCATCGGCCGTCGCCCTTGCGGCTGGGTGAGGGCTGTCTTCACCACCACAACGCTCCTGGCTGGACTACTCAGCGTCGCTCTCGCCCAGCCCGCACCGGCTGGCGCCACCACGAGAAACCCCAACCTCTTCCTCGCCTGCGGTTACGGGACGTCGCTGCAAGCTCCCGGTTGTCTGACGCTCGCTCAAGCCCTCAGCGACGCCGAGGAGGGAGGCGCCAGCTCAGCGCCGGCAACGATCGCCCTCATGCCGGGCACATACTGCCCGATCTCGATCCCGGATGGTTTCCGGGCGATCACGATCGCAGGAGTCGGCCTCGCCGGCGAGCCGAGCGGGTTCGTTCTCGACGGGCCGGAGGCCGCCCTCAGCACGCTGACGTGGGATTCGAGCGACTGCACCGGCCCACCTACTGCCGAGATCGATCTCACGGCCGGCTACTACTTCTACGAGAGAGTGACCATCGAGAACGTCGCCGTCGATCCGGGCTCATCAGGCCCGCGATACGGGCTCGATGCTTATAACGTCAACCTCAACCTGCGTGACGATCTGTTCGAGAACGCCACCGCCACCGCCGGCGTCGGGATGTACTACACGACCGGGGAGGACGACAACCAGCTGACGTCTGTGTACATCACGAATGACGCGTTCATGGGCAACCTGGTGGGTGCAGAGATCAACGGATCCGGTTCGATCGACGACACCACCTTCTCCGGCAACACAACTTCCGGCCTTGTCGCCGACAACGGCGCCCAGCCTTACCTCGACAACGACACCATCGCACAGAACTCGATCGGCGTGAGCATGTACGGCGAGTTGACCGAGGTCTACGCGGAGAACACGATCGTCGGAGACAACGTCCCGGCCGGGTCATCCACGGCCGAGGACTGTTACGCCTCCTCCACCGTCGTGGGGGGGATCTGGGAGTCTGGGGGATACGGACCGGGCACGGGCAACGGGTACAACCTCACGGGCGCGACGTGCGACGTCGGGGACTCGACCGATATCGCTCTCACCGACACGCTCGCCACGCCGGCCGAGAACGGTGGTCCGACGCCGTCGATCCTGTCACCGAGCCAAGCGCACGGGGCAGCAACGCGCGGCGGTTGCTCGCTCGCCGATCAACGGGAGTACCTGCTTGGCGCGTCCTTCTCGAGCTGCGACATCGGCTCGGTGCAGTCGAGCGCAACAGGGACACCGGACGTGCAGTCAGACCCGCCTTCGCTCGCCTTCGGGACCGTCGGCCAGGGGCTGTCGAAGACGCTCAGCTTCGAACTCAGCAACAGCGGCGGCGGTCTCGTCGGTACCTCGCAGGTGTCGGCGACGGGGAGCACGGACTTCGCGGTCACAGGCGACAGTTGCACCGACGCGCTGCTGATCGCGGCGGTGGAGACCGGTGAGTCCTGCAGGGTCGACGTGACGGTCGTCCCGACGAGCGCCGGCCCCCTCGGCGGTCAGGTGACAGTCATGACGATCGCCGGCACGATCAAGGTCCCGCTGTCTGCGACCGGGGGCCAGATCGCGACGGTGCCAGGAACGCCGTCAGGCCTCGAAGCGGCGCCTGCCGACGCACAGGTGAAGCTCACCTGGGACGCACCTGGTGACGGGGGGGCTCCGATCGAGCACTACAACGTGCGCAAATCGACGAACGCGGGCACGACCTGGTCGAAGGCAGACGTCGTGTCGAGCTCACCTGCAGTGATCAGGAACCTCACCAACTACGTTACGTACCAGTTCGCGGTCCAGGCTCTGAATGTGGTCGGCGCCGGGGGCTGGTCGAGCCCGTCGGCACCCGTCATCCCGTACGCGCCGGGAGACCGCACCAAGCTCAGCGGCCCACCTACCACGACGATCAACTACGCCAAGAGCATCGCCCTCACGACGGCGCTGACCGACTCGACGACCTCGAAGCCGATCTCAGGAGTCGTCGTCTCACTCTGGTCGCGACCCGGGTTGAGCGGTTCATTCGCCAAGCTGTCAGCGAACAAGACCGGCTCGAGTGGCAAGACCACCATCACGGTCAGGCCAAAAGCGAACACCCGCTACGAGTGGCGGTTCGTGGGCTCAATCGGCCACAATCCGGCCACGAGCTCCATCGGGACGGTGTCGGTCGCCCAAGTCGTGAGTGTGGCTGTGACCAGGAAGAGCGTCGCGCCCGGTGTCACCACCGTGCTCTACGGCACGGTCTCCCCGAACGAGTCCGGCCAGATCGTCCTGCTCGAGGAGGCGGTAGCCGGCAACTGGATACGCGCTGGTAAGTCCGCCGTCATCAAGTTACAGACGCTCCCGAACGGGAAGAAGACGGTGGGCTACGAGATCGATTTCTCGACGAAGAAGCCCGGTAAGTATGGATTTCGCGTGCAGCGCGCGAGCACCGCGACAAATGCGGCCGGCGTTTCCAGCTCTGTCACTGTCACCGTCACCTGAGCGAAGGAAAGCGGACAACGAACCGTCGGGTATCAAACGGACTCACAACGTCGCACCAGAGGCCGAGATGGAATGGAGCCTATGACCTGCACATTGCGAGCGGCTCGGAATCGTCCTCATCCGTCCCGGCGTGTCCCGTGCAGGAAATCGTGCCTCAGTAGGTGCCTTCCGCTGTGGCAAGTGGGCGCGTCGGGACGCCGACGTTGGGTGAATGTGGGTGACAGGGCTCGGCCGTGAGGCGAGATAACTGAATCGAGCCGTAATCGGCCCGAGCGCGACCACCGGCGTGGGAAAAGCCGGCGAGCAGCGTCGCTCGGGCGCGCTGGTCAGCTTCGGCCCAGCAGGTCAGTCGTTCTCTACCGTGTAGTCCCAGTAGGCCACGACGTGCCTGTGGTCCGGCGCCCACTGCATCATGCCCTCGCCGACCAGCTCGTAGGCCCGCAGCCTGAAGGTGAGCGTCTGGCCGCGGTGGAGCACGGGGGGCGGGGGGTGCTCGCCGGGGACGAGACCCATGAGGAAGACGGCACCGAGGTGGTCGACGGAGTGGAAGTCGGCGATGGAGACGGGCACGTCGGCATTGGCGCCCGTCATCGTCACGGTCCAGGTGCACGTGGTGGCGTCAGGCTGATTCGGCAGGCCCTCGCCAGGGACGACCGGGCCGCTCACGGTGATCCAGACGTCGAAGGCTTTCGTCTCCGCCTCGACGGGCAGTCCTTCGACCTGGAGCGCCGGCTTCGCCATCGTACCGATCAGAGCAGCGTCGACGTCGGGGTGCAGCGTCTTGCGCGGGAGGAAGGAGGGGTACTTGGAGCCGCCACCGCAGCCGGCGAGGAGGAGAGCGGCGATCAGCAAGGCGGCAACGGCGCGCCCGAGGCCGGGCTCGATGGCCCGACCCCGTTGACGCTTGGCCGCCCCCACGGCGAGGTGCATCGGCTCGTTACGTTCCTCTCTAACCGTTGGCACCCGGCTGGCCGGGTTGGCCGTCAACCCCGGGCGAGCCGTTGCCGCCGTTGCCGCCGTTGCCGCCCGGGTTCGAGCCAACGCCCTTGCCGCCCCTGCCGCCTTTGCCGCCGTTGCCGCCGTTGCCGGCGCACGGCGGCGTGTCGTACGGCGAGGTCTGGGCGCCGGTCGCCGTCAACCAGGCTCCCCCGACCCATTCCTCGGCTTGGCAGGCGCCGTTGCCACCGTTTCCTCCGTTGCCGCCGTAGCCAGCCGCCGTGACACCATCGCCACCATTGCCGCCGTCGCCACCGTTGCTCCCGCACCCGGCGGCGCCACCCGTGCCGGCGGTGCCACCGAAGCCGCCGGCACCGGGCCTGCCGTCGCGACCCGTGTAGCCGGGACTGGTGTGGTCCGGGCAGTACAAGGTGCCTGCGCCGTAGCCGCTGACGGCTCGATAGCCCGGAGGCCTGTGCACAGGCCTGAACGACTGCGCCGTGAAGACGTCCGGGCCGAAGTCGGCAAGACCAGCCTGGGCGGCGTAGCCGAGGTGGCCCGCGCCGTCGAGACCCCCGCAGACCGTGCCGGCAGCCAGCGGGGTGTCGCCATTGACGGGCTCGATGCAGGACCGCCCGATGAGCAGCAGGTCCTCCAGCGTGCGCAACGTGCTGTAGTGGTTGTAATAGGTGCTCGACACCGTTCCCGGCCTGATGAGCGGGCTGATCAGCACGGTTCCGGTGTCGCCCCCGCCAGGGGTGAAGTCGGTGGGGTCGTAGAGCGGGTCAGCTGTGACACACCCGCTGGTGGTAGCGGCCTCGCTGCCGCTCGGGCAACTGGAGCCTCCGACGGTGGACGTCGCTCCCTCGGCACCCAAGGTGACGTTGCCGTCGAAGCCGCTCGGCAGAGTGACCGGCTGTCCGCTGTCGTTGAGCAGCTGGAAGGAGCCGCTCCAGGGCTTGGCGTAGTTGTTGGATGCCGTCGTGGTGCTGGCGTTGGACGCCAAAGAGAGCGGCCCGAGGTCACTGACGGCCCCGACAAAGGTGTCGGGCGGGATCGTGTTGCCAAAGGCGTCGGTGCCCGAGACGAGGCGGCCGGTGTCGTCGGCATTGATCTTTGCGTCGCTGACCATGCTCGAGCCCGGGGCGACGAGGGCCGGCTCGGTGCTCGTGCCAGGGGAACCGCTCAGATACGGACTCTCGCCGGTGAGGCCCGTTGGACGGTCGATGAAGCCCGAGGCACCCGGACCGGGCTGCAGCTGCTCACCCGAGCTGTTGGTCACTTCGGGGTCGTTGGGCCCGGTCGGCTCGGTGCTCACGTTCTCACCGTCGATATTCTCGCCGGCGGCGTCCGTCTGGATGCCGTAGGCACCGTAGAGGGAGTCTGCACCCGGCGCCGTACTCCCGGGCGTGCCGTAGCTCGGCTGGTCCGCCGGCGCGAAGTTGGTGGACCGGTCGCCGGACGCCGGCACGTTGTTGAAGCTGTTGCCGATCGTGAACGGAGGGTTGGCCTCGTCGAAGGTGACGTCGATGAGCCCCCCGTCCGCAAAGGCCGCGGACTGCTCGATGAGCGGGATGTAGTACCGCAGGAACAGGTCGGCCGCGTACAACCCGCCGGTGTAGTTGAGCGGCGTCGTAGCCTCCGGATCGTCAGCGGGCAGGCCGGTCGGCGTGTAGTTCGGCGTGCCGTTGGGATTGAAGGCTCCCGAGAGGTTGTTGCCCTGGCAGGTTGCGTCATGGGCGTCGCTGCAGTTGTCCGGCGTGATCCAGTTGAACGCCGGGACCTCATTGGCCGGGAGGGTGAGATCGTGCGCCAGGCCATAGGTGGGGTCGTCCAGGTTGGCGACGTGGTTGGCGTCGCAGTTGGTGTCGGTCGTCCCGTTCGTCGGCGCCCCCGGTCCGTCGTACTCCGGCGTCGTCGGCTCGTTGAGAGCTGGCTGGGAGGGGTAGGTGACACCGTTTTGCGTGCCAGCGGACTCGCCGGTGAGCGACGTGAACCAGCCCGTCGGGAAGTGTTTGGCCACGAATTGGTCGGCGGGGTCGCCGTTGCCGCCCGCGTTGGCCGGCTGGGCGCCCGTGAAGCTCGTCACATCGCCGCTCGGGGCGACCAGGTTCGTCGGGTTGGTGACGGGATCGTTGCTCGACGTGCCGGGGTAACCGCACGCCCCGTCATCGCGACCGGGCACGGTGTCGGTCACCCCTGGGGTTGAGCCGGTCACGTACGTCGTAGAGCCAACGGGCTGGGCGCCCCCGAGGTCCTGGGCA
>Ga0181523_10002278_pt1 | contig 18987 bp, 19 predicted proteins | sample PEATcosm2014_Bin_43_FD_119752 | JGI IMG/M metagenome (GOLD analysis project Ga0181523, IMG submission 119752) | Peatland microbial communities from MTU Mesocosm Facility, Houghton, MI, USA - PEATcosm2014_Bin05_30_metaG | ecosystem: Environmental > Terrestrial > Soil > Wetlands > Peat | place...
CAACGTAGCAAAGCCCATGGCTTTATGGTGAGTCGCCGCCCGCCCAACCCTGTCCGAAAAGCCCGCCCTGCGCAAATACTCGCACGCTACTCCCCATTAGAAAAAACTCCCCATAAGGCAGCTAATGGGGAGCTCCCCATTAGCTGCCGCAATCGACATTGCCCCAAGTGCCAGTCCTTGGCGCGTGCCGAATGGGTCGAAAAACGAAAAACGGAAATTCTCCCGACTCCGTATTTTCATGTCGTCTTCACCCTCCCCGAACCGATCGCCGCCATGGCTTACCAGAACAAAGATGTCGTCTACGGCATCCTGTTCCGAGCCACGGCCGAGACCTTGTCCACCATCGCTGCCGATCCCGAACATCTCGGTGCCGAGATCGGCTTCTTTGCCGTGCTCCACAGTTGGGGACAAAATCTCTTCTTTCATCCCCACCTGCATTGTGTCGTCCCGGGCGGCGGAATCTCACTCGATGGTAGTCAGTGGATTCCTTGCCGTCCCCGTTTCTTCTTGCCCGTACGGGTGTTGTCCTGCCTGTTTCGCCGATTGTTCTTGACTTATCTGGAGGAGGCTTTCGATGCCGGCAAACTCAAGTTCTTCTCTTCTCTCGAGGCCCTTCGAGATCCGCGGGTTTTCCGCCGGCATCTCGATCCGGTGCGCCATGCGAAATGGGTCGTATACGCCAAGGCGCCCTTCGCTGGCCCCCAGCAAGTGGTGGACTACGTCGGCCGCTACACCCACCGGGTCGCGATTTCCAATCATCGGATCCTGGATATCGAAGACGGGCAGGTCACGTTCCAATGGCGGGACTACCGCGACAACAATCAGCAGAAAACTATGCCTCTCTCGGCCGAGGAGTTCATCCGACGATTCCTGCTCCATGTTCTGCCCAGTGGATTCCACCGCATTCGCTATTACGGGTTCCTGGGCAATCGATACCGCAAAGAGAAGCTAAAGCATTGCCGCCAACTCCTGGGCATGCCTCCAATCAACCCAAGCCCTTCCCAACCCCAGCCAGACGAGGACTACCGGGATCGCTACGAGAAACTCACCGGTCACTCTTTGCGGGAATGCCCGGTTTGCCATCGTGGCCGGATGATCACGGTCCTGTTATTGCCCAAAGTTCATTCTCCTCCGGCCATCCCAGATCGTTATGGTTGATCAGTGCGACTCCAAATCGTCATCTCCACAAACTCGATACCATCGAGTCGAAGGAATCGTGTTGCCTCACAAGCATTCCGAACCCACTGTGCCGGCCAACCACCTGCTATCTTGTGCTAGTCGCTCTTCCAGAAGCGCCCTGGGAACACAGTCCACAAAATCCCTCCTCTCACAACTGCTAACCTGGTCCTTCCATACGGCTCCCTGCTCGCTAACAAAACCCATAGCGCACACATCCTGCCTGCGGTTCAGCCCAATGAATTTTTAGCTCACCGGCACGGCTCTACGATCTTTTCCCTCCGCTTGCCCCTTGCCCGTAGCCGCGCCGCCGAGCTAAAAATGCTCTGCATTACGCCGAATCCGAGATTATGCCGAATCGAGTATGAAGCATCTTCATTTGGCGCTGAGTTGGCGCACTGAGACGATCAAGGCGATTCGGCATAATCTGGCGCCAGCCGAAGATCGGAATACCGAACTGGCCACGATAAGATTCGCCCAAGCATACCTCGTCGTAACATTCGTGATCGACCCGAAACCCCGCCTGGGCGCGCCAACTGCTTAAGACCGCCGAGGCAGCGCCAAAGGACAATAAAGGATGCTAAACAATTGATGGTGAGTGTTGAGCCTCGTCCATGTCCTGTGACGCACACCGGATTATGCCGCATGGAGCGAGTAGCACGACGGAGTATCCGCAGGATTCACGCTGTTTCGAGAGCATTTCAGAATCGCGATTCGGCATAATCTCGGATTCGGCATAGCGGCGTAAATCGTGGGGCGCCAAGCTCGTTTAGGAAGCTCGATATCCGAATAACTTTCGGCACTCCAGTCTCAAAAACTTGTCGAAGACGGGAATGTGAATATCAACGTCGTTGCGGAAAGAGGTCTTTCGGGAGTATGGCATCGTGAATGCTCGCCCCGACGACTATGAGGTCGACTATTTGATTGCTCCAGGGTTGGGTGGCGTGGAAGACATCCACAATTTATGGCCGGAACCTTACACATCCCGGACGTGGAATGCGTACGTTAAGGACGCCTTGGACGGGCGACATCGCTAAACGCAGTCTATTCAAGAAGGAATAACGACAAGGATGATTCGTTGCTCTCGATAGGTTCCGGCCAACAGGCAATGAATTTCATCGATGACGAGCATGCGGACATTCATTTGCCGGCACAGAACTCTCACTTGATGTCTTGAAGACCAAGGGCGATCGCATCACCTTGGGATCACTTCTGATCGCCTTCGTGCCAGTCGTCAGGGGGCGCAGAGATTCCCCAGATGTTCTCCGGTTTCACTAGCCCGATTCCACAAATCCGAGGTTGATCAGGATCGACGTAGACAACATCGGCAGGAGCACGTTTGCCTGTCGGAATGACACTAATCTCGACTCTCATTCCCACGCGGAGTGAGACGGCAGTCGAGATCAATGCTCCATGTCGATTGACAACGATGGTCTCGCCTTGGCAGGCCAGAGGTTCAGCAATGCCCTGAGCCTCGATCAGAACCTTTAGGCGAACTCGCGTGCTTCTTCTGGATTCAACCGACACTCGGTCCTGAGAAAGGGCTCCAACATCAGTCATCGTGCCCCCGATTCGTCACTGACATACTTGACCCCAAAACACACAGTGAGAAGACTACTCCTGAACGAAGGTTGTGTCTGCGACTAGGAACCCAAGAATTACCGCGCGGATTCTGTGACGCAAAGGTGGTCACTGTGAGGGCGTCTCGGTGACCAAGGACGAACCAAGGACGATACGTCACTACAATTGCGCATCGTCGAACGAAAACTGGTGTCGCTTTTCGTTAATGCGTAGACGTTGGCATTTCTATTCCATATTTGCCGTTAATGGGGCTCTTCCTCAAGTTTGGTGCAAGTTTGATACGCGGGGAGGGTGGCTAAGTTATAGAGTCCGAGCCGCTTTGGTTTGGCCGACCAGGCCTTGAAGAGAGCTGCCTCGCGACTTTTTCGAAAGGACGCTCCATCCCGAAGCGTCTCAACTGCTTGCGGGTTTTCGGAGGGGTGAGCTTGCACCAAACTTGAGGAAGAGCCCTGATTTATCGGAACCGAAATTAAGCTGCCGCGAAATGTACGCGAAGGTCGTCGGCGATGCGCTCTGGCGCTCGATCAACTGCCGCTTCCCAGTGCAACCGTTCCATGTGCATTGCGTCGCTCCGGTAATAAGGGAGCATCGCCGTCCGGGTGATCATCGACAGATGGACGCGCCAACCATGCGAGGCGTTCAGGGGACCCGAATAGAGCGCCAAGTTAAAGCTGTTGTACCCCGTCAATTCGTACCACTGGAGGACACGCGCGATACCGGCGGAAAGTGAGTTCAGGTCGTCATCCGTGAGGTCGAGAATGGTTTCGCAGTCCGGAACGACGGCCCGCACCTCATTGAAGCCGATGGGAGCAAAAGCAGTAATCCACCGGGTACGGCCAACCCGAGCCACAAATCGCAGCCCTCGGGCCTCTTCGGTTTCCGCCAGGTCTTCCCAATACGCCCGGCCATGGGCAGTCCAATAAGCGATGCTGGCCTCACGCTGCAATCGCATGAGAGTTGTTGGGTGAGGATCGAGATATACCTGCGCGTGCGGATGTGGCAGCGATCCGCCGGACGGAAACAAGTAATTTATGTTGTAGGCGCAGTTCTCGGCTCTCGGATCGAAAGCGTGCACCTTGCGGACGTAATCCACGGCAACTGACAGGTTGTCAAACAGTCGTTGGGGCGTAAACCCGTCCAATGCAAGCCAGTGCCGCTGCGACACCACCGCGACCGCAGCATACTGAGAGTAAGGAACGAGGTTGGGAAACAACACCGACTCTCCCCGCTCTAGGCGTCCGCCGTGATGAATTGCCTGCAACACTTTGGGAGTGACCCTGCTGAGTCGATCTGGGCAGAATGGGCAGCCCAAATTAGGAGCTTGAAGAGGAGCCAGTGCGCCCTCATCAGCCTTCGAGAGTACGACGCCTTCGGCAATACGAGACGAGGTCCCCAGCAGCGGGTCAAACCGCACTTCCAGAGACTTCATCACTTTTGACCCATCGGGCAAGAGAAAACCTGCCGCAATTTGCTCCGAACGGAAGCGGATTGGGCTGATCTCGTCTTCTCCGTTTACGGCGAAAGCCGGGTCCAAGGACTCCCTCCCTTAACTCTGAATTACTCCGCAGGCTTGGCAAACTGTGACAGAATGTTCTCACATCTCGCAGACGATCGCCCTTTTTCTGGAGGCCTCCATGGTTGATTGTCTCTTTTGCCGAATCGTGAAGGGTGAGCAGCCTTCTAGTAAGGTCTATGAGGATGCGCGGGTTTATGCCTTCGAGGACGTCAACCCGCAAGCGCCGACACACATCCTGGTCGTACCAAAGACACACATTGCCGGACTGCAGGCGGCGAAGCCAGAAGACGCCGAGGAAATCGGCTACTGTAATCTGGTCGCTGCAAAGATAGCCGCTGAACGCCACATCGACCAGTTTCGGATTGTTTGCAACACCGGTCCCAGAGCTGGCCAATCCGTCTTCCATCTGCACCTGCACCTGCTCGGTGGGCGTGACATGCGGTGGCCGCCCGGATAGCCGTTGTACTCGCGATAAGCGGTGAGTTGGGGAACCATTGATGCCGGCGTGTCATGGCGCAGTGAGGACGACTAGCCTTGAACGCGACTTGCTCCGGGACTGACGACGCTATGCTATCAAGGGCGCGACGGCGGGATTGGCTTTTCCACCCACACTGCAATCGGTCGCTGTCCTTTAGCTGTCCAATAACGATTCCCTAACGTTTCTTACAAGGTTTTTCGAGGGCCACCCGCCGGAGATCAACGAGCGCATCCATGAGCAATTGCAGCAAGGTGGCCTCGTGGAGCAGTGAAGAGCACCGCGTCAGGACGCTGGTACCGCGTCAAGACCTAACCGGAGCCGACCGCACCTGGGCCGAGCGATATGAGGTGGGCGATGTGCTGCGCTACTCGCGTACATCGAAGGAGACCGGCATCGGGAAAGGCGAGTACGCGAGGGTGAAGAGCATCGACGCTCTGAACAACCGGCTGACGGTTGCACGGCAGGACGGGACGGAGCGAACTTACGATCCGCGCCGACAGCAAGGAGTCTCGGTCTTTCGAGAGGAGGCGCGGAGTTTTTCAGTGGGCGACCGCATCCAATTCACCGCCCCGGCCAACGAACTGAAAGTTGCGAACCGCGAGTTGGGGACCATCGAGAGCATCTGCGAAGACGGGTGGTTGCGCCTGAAAATGGACGGTGGTCGCACGGTCGAACTCGACCCGTGCAAGCATCCGCATCTCGACCATGGATATGCAATGACCAGTCACTCCAGCCAGGGACAGACTGCCGATCGCGCCCTGATTCACGTGGACACGGAGTTGGGCGCTAAGGATCTGCTCAACACCCGCATGGCCTATGTCGCCGTCTCGCGTGGCACATACAACGCGCAGCTTTTCACGAACGACCGCGAGAAACTGGGGGCGGCGCTCGGGCACCTAATGCTGGGGACGCGGCAATGCTTGCAGAACATTCGCTCTAACTGGTCTGCTCTTGCGCCGGCGCCGGATACGACTATCTGGTGCGCGCCAGCGCACAGCAACGCCAGAGCAAGTAGGCCGCAGATGAAAAATGTGCGATTCATTCCGTCTCGTTTTGCCAAGTCACCTTGTCTGACTCTTGGCGCAACGCATTACTCAGACTCCCCGCCTGGAGGCAGCTTGCGCTGTGCAGGCCGAACGATGACATCATGGAGGTTGAGTTCCTTGCGATGGGCACGCCAAGCGTAGACAGCTTCAAGAACTCGCGGACTCTGCATAAAGCACTCGAAACAGACGATCACATCAAAGGTACCCTCGAAGGTCTCTGGAGGTTGGGGACGATCACTGGGGCGGTATCGCCAGCCGCTCATGTAAAAACTGACTTTGTAACCGTCGGGAATATCTCCCCCCGGCAGATGATCACCGCACACATCGCACAAAGCTACAGTTACCTTTGGCATACGGCGATCTCGGCAGCCTCCCCTCGTCTAGAGCTTGTCTAGTACGATCTCCTCAACGTCCTCAATGTGACGCTGCATGGCAGCCTCCGCGGCTGCGGCATCGTGCCGCCTAATCGCGAAGAAAATCCGCTCATGCCCGTCAAGTGATTTCTGTGGACGACCTTCATTTTGCAAAGAATGTTCGCGGGTTTCGCGCAGCAGCTCCATCAGAACATTCAGCACTTTGTGGACAACCTTATTATCGGAAGCCATCGCAACCGCGTAGTGAAACTCTGAGTCCTCCTCGATGGCTATCTTGCCCTGGCGCACTTTCTCACGTTGTCGGCGCAGAATTACCTCCATCTCAGCAATCTGCTCAGCAGAGGCGTGCGTGGCCGCACGCGCTGCCAATGGCGGCTCGATCATCTTGCGAAAATCTAGAAGCTCGCTTAGCCGCGGCGACCGGCGCAGAAAGCCGGCCAAGGGGTTGACCAGAGAGTCGTCCGAAAGTTCGCGAACTACGGTGCCCATTCCTTGACGAGGTTCGACCAAACCCACTAATTCCAAAGTTCGCATGGCGTTCCGGACAGAACTACGGCTCACTGCAAACATCTCGGCGAGTTCGCGTTCCGCAGGAAGCTTGTCGCCAGGGCGGAGCCCTTTCGCAATCAGGCGTTCGATTCGCTTGGTCACCTCTTCGGAGACCTTGCTTTTTCGGATGACCTCAAACTCGGCTTTGGTCTTAGGAAGGTACCTGGGTTCGCGACCGTTTTCGGGTTGTGGCAGGCCATAACCGAACCAGTTTTTCTCGAAGACAGGGTTGTGCCTCATTTGGTCGCCTTCTACTTTTCCTCAGCTCCTGTTCCACCCTGAGCCGAAACTCTACCACGCGCCGTACTGCATCAAGACCTCGAACTTGGGACCGTGGGGACACCTGCCGGGGCTACAACTCCCGAGACAAGGAACCCTCTTGTCAGGAGTCATCAGCTATCCCGGACTAAACTAAGGGACGGCGACGTGGAAGAGCTAGGCCCCCGGCTAAGGGCCCGTCCGCAGTCCGGCAGAAATTGTAGCCCAACGCAGTTAGCCTGCGGCAGATGGCACTCTAACGCGGCTATATCGGTGGTTGGCACGGAAACGGGACGGGCACGCAATTTCTCAGTTAGCGTAAACGCTGATTGCACCATTCGTTTACGTGTTGTGATTTCGCTCACATTGATCCGGGACATATGTCACAGTGTCGTGCGCAGACCTGGTGATAAAGTTCCCGGACGTTTCCGTGGCGGATTGTTCGTCCAGAGACGCGCGCAATGATCTCGGGCAGAAGTCGCAAGAAGCCAGCGCGAACAACGCGACAACCGGCAAAGAGGACACCGAATAGAGACTTGGTGATGACATCTAAGCCATCGATCTACACCAAACTCTCGACAAATAGTTTGAAAATCAAAGGAGAGACAGAGTGAAAAACACAATTGCATTGTCCGTACTTCTGACGATTGCATCGGCTGCCAGTGTGATGGCGCAGAATGCTCCCGCAAAAGACCTCTTCGCCAGCAAGTGCGCCATGTGCCACGGACCCGATGGCTCCGCGCAAACAACCATGGGAAAGAACCTCAAGATTCGCGACTTTCATTCCGCCGACGTCCAAAAGCAATCGGACGCGGATCTGAAAACGGTGATCACAAAAGGCAAGGGCAAGATGCCAGCCTTTGACGGCAAGCTGACGAGAGAGCAGATCGACCAGTTAGTCGGGTACCTCCGGGAAATTGGGAAGCAGAAGTAGGCGTTTGGCAGAACGGTCGTCAGGGGACTGTCGTGGCTGATATGGCGCTGCAGCAAGTGAGTGAACCGTCTGCGCTCGTCCTCGCTGGCCGAGACGGCCACTCACGGCAAACGCCGGGCAGATGATCTGAGGTAAATGGAAGATTCTATTCAGTAGGGGAAACGGATGCCAACACACAGCCAGGGGATCGTCAACGCGGGCGATCCGCTGTCACCGCCTCTGCCTCGTAGACGATTTGTCGAAGCGCTACTGGGTGGCGGATTTCTGGCGAGCGCGGTTGCGTTCCTGTATCCCGTCTTGCGCTATCTCGTGCCACCGAAAGCTTCCGACCCCGGCAGCGACGCGGTCGTAGCCGGGCGTGTCGGCGAGTTGAAACCGAACAGTGGAAAAATCTTCCGCTTTGGCAATCGCCCTGGTCTGCTGATCCACACTTCCAGCGGAGAGTATCGCGCCATGTCAGCGACCTGCACGCACCTCTCCTGCACAGTGCAATACCGCGACGACCTGCACCAAGTCTGGTGCGCCTGCCACAACGGTAAGTACGACCTCAACGGCCGAAATGTTTCGGGTCCTCCACCGCGCCCGCTGGAAGCGTTTGAGGTTCAGGTGCGAGGGGACGAGATATTCGTGAGGCGGCGGCGGGAGACTTGAGATGAGTCCCTTACGCGACGTGCGGAATTGGCTGGACGAGAGGATCGGCTGGGATGACCTAGTCGCGCCGTTGAGGAAGAAAACTGTTCCTCTCCATCGGCTCTCCTATTGGTACTTCCTCGGGGGGATCACTCTGTTCCTGTTCGGCATCCAGATGGTGACCGGGATCCTTCTGCTTCTGTACTACCGGCCGGGAGCGAGCGAGGCCTTCGAAAGCGTCCAGTACATCATGACCCAGGTACAATTTGGCTGGCTGATTCGGTCCATCCACTCCTGGTCGGCGAACTTAATGATCTTTACCGCGTTCGCGCACATGTTTAGCGTGCTGTTTCTCAAGGCCTACCGCAAACCGCGTGAACTCACATGGATCAGCGGAGTGATCCTGCTATTTCTGGTCATGGGGTTTGGTTTCAGCGGCTACTTACTTCCCTGGAATACCTTGGCTTTCTTTGCCACCAAGGTCGGCACCGAGATTACTGGGCAGGTTCCGATCGTCGGCAAGCCCATGATGATCTTTCTCCGCGGTGGTGAAGAGGTGACGGGTGCCACGCTAACCAGGTTCTTTGGATTCCATGTCGCCGTTCTGCCCGGATTGACAACCGTGCTCATCCTGCTGCACCTGTTGCTGGTCCAGCGTCTCGGCATCAGCGTTCCCCCGAAACTGGAACTGCAGTGGACCGCAAATCCGTCCGCAAAGCGGGAAATGAAATTCTTTCCCAACTTCATGCTGCGGGAAATGATGGCTTGGTACGTGGCCCTGGGAGTGCTGGGCGCGTTGGCAGCGGTCTTCCCGTGGAACCTCGGCGTCAAGGCAGATCCCTTTGTGCCTGCGCCCGCGGGAATCAAGCCCGAGTGGTACTTCCTCTTCATGTTCCAGACGCTCAAGCTCATCCCTTCCAAGGTGTGGTTCATCGACGGAGATATCCTGGGTGTGCTTGCATTTGGCCTGGCCGGCTTGTTGTGGGTTCTCCTGCCTTTTTTCGAGAGTGACCAACCCTCGCATACAAAAGGGTGGATCACTGGGTTTGCAGTCTTTGCTCTTGCCTACATGGCAGGTATGAGTGTTTATGGCTATCTTGCGAAATAAGCTCCGACGAAATAAGCTCCGACCGTTCGGCGCAGCCTGCTATGTCGGGCTGGCCGGCTTCGTCGTGCTCGCAGCGTGCCTGGGTTATGGGCAAACCAAGAACACCTGCCTGGATTGTCACTCCGCCTTGCCTGATCCCCTCGGAGTGAGCCAGGAGAAGTTCAGCCAGGACATCCACGCACAAATGGGTTTGACTTGCGCCAGTTGCCACGGCGGTGACCCAACCAGCGACGATCCAGACAAAGCCATGAGCCGAAAGGCGGGTTGGAAGGGCAAGATTGATCGCAAGCAGATCCCCGACTTGTGCGGAAGTTGCCATTCGGATCCCGCCTATATTCGACAGTTCAACCCCAGCTTGCGCACCGACCAGTTGGGCCAGTACCACACCAGTGTGCACGGCAAGCGCCTCGCGGTTGGAGATACCAAGGTTGCAGTGTGCACCGATTGTCACAGTGTCCACGATCTAAGGGCGCCCAGCGATCCCCGTTCCACGGTGAACCCGGTCAACGTGGCGAACACCTGCGCTCGCTGCCATGCCGACGCGGGTTACATGAAGGAATATTCCATTCCCACGGATCAGTTCGCAAAGTACAGCATCAGCGTGCACCACGAGGCCCTAACGGTGCGAGGCGATCTGAGTGCGCCCACCTGTACAACGTGTCATGGAAACCATGGCGCGGCGCCGCCCGGAGTCGATAGGGTTGAGAATGTGTGTTCGAACTGTCACACTTTCCAAGCCCAGATGTACGAAAGAAGTTCGCACAAGAAGGCCTTTGAAGCGGCTTCTCTTCCAGGATGTGTCGTTTGTCATAGCAATCATGGCATCGTCCTTCCTACGGACGCCAAGCTTGGGGCTGGTCCTGAAGGCGTTTGCATGCGCTGTCATACCCCAGGCGACTCGTGTGATCAAGCAAGGATAGCCTTACTCAGTAGTTTGAATCGATTGGACGAGGCCATCAAAAGCGCAGACCATGTTGTCCATGTCGCCGAGTCTTCTGGCATGGAGGTAAGCGAGGCTCTGCTGGGACAGGATCAGGCACGGGATTCGCTGACCAAAGCTCGAGTCACGATCCATAGCTTCCGGCAAGCCTTGGTGGATCAGGATATTCAAGCCGGCCTGAAAATCGCCGCCAAGAACCTGCAAGCTGGGAAGGCAGCCATGGTTGAGCGCAATCATCGCCGTCTCGGGCTAGGAATATCGCTCATCGCGGTCGGAATAGTTTTGGCTGGGCTTTGGCTGTACATCAAGAAGATAGAGAGTTAGACCCAGCTCGGGCTATCGCTGGTGACGATCGCTGTCACACTCGTGGGGCTGGGGTTTTAGGTTAGGAACTGGAACAGAACTGAGGTTCTGCGCCCTGCGATTCATCAGTCCTCGACCAACCTGTGGGACGGGCGGAACGCAATGCGTTCAACCTCACGAGCCGGACGTGAGAGAGGAGTGTTGTGTATGACGACGCGGAATGGACGCAAACAGCTTCTCATTTGGATCCCTGCAGCACTGATTGCAGTAGCCCTAATGGTGGCTGCGTTCACACAGGTGCGCCGACTGACCGCTGTGCGCCGCGCGCCTTATATTGTCGGTGAACCACATAAAGGCGCCGCACTGTTTTTTGGTGACAAGCAATGCAGCATTTGCCATTCCATCAATGGAATCGGGGGCCGTGTTGCCCCGGATCTCTCCGGAGAGCACCCCGGTACTCCCGCAATGGGGTGGATTGCCGCGGTGTTGTGGAACCATGGACCCGGCATGTGGCGGCAGATCCGTGGAAAGAACGAGCCTTATCCCAAGTTGAACTCGCAAGAAATGGCAGACATTTTTGCACTCTTGTACCAGGCAAGCAGCATTGACCGCGCCGGGGACCCTAGCGCTGGCCAGCGAGTATTCAAGGAGAAGGGTTGCGTCCGCTGCCATTCGGTGGGCGGGGCTGGCGGCCAGGCGGCCCCCGAGCTATCCAAGATCGCTGCCCGTTCCAACTCGAACGCCTGGACACTCACCATGTTTAACCACGCCGGATCAATGATTGCTCCTATTACCAGCACCCTAGGACAATGGCCCCAGTTCACCGGTAATGAGATGAATGATCTGATCGCGTATGTGAGTCTCAGCGCCCCCCAGTCGGCGACGAACGCACGGGAAACACCCGGCAATGCGGAATTGGGGTGGGGCGTGTTCCAGCGCAGATGTATGCAGTGCCATTCCGTACGCGGGCAGGGTGGCAGCGTGGGCCCGGAACTGGGGCCAGAGCATGATCTCCCACTCACGACGGGGCAGTTTGCCAGCGTTCTGTGGAACCATGCACCGGCGATGCTCCGTCAGGCCCGCGAAAATGGGATTTCTCCTCCGGTTCTTCAGGGCAACGACATGGCCGACTTGCGGACGTTCCTTGCGAGCCTGCGATACTTCGAGCCAACTGGATCTCCCCTTGTCGGCGAACGCGTCTTTTCCGAGCGCGGCTGCGCAGCTTGCCACGGTCAAATGGCGGAAGGGACAAAGATTGGCCCTGGGCTTAGGTCCGGCAACGAAGCTTTTACTACGATTTCGTTCACCGTGGCACTTTGGCGGCATGGCCCCCGCATGATTGATCGCGCTCAGGAACTGGGTATACCCTGGCCGACCCTGAAGGCCACAGACCTCGGCGATCTGGTGAGTTTCCTTAACGCGCCTGCACGCCCGAAGTAATTGGCTGGAGGGCGGCAGTCACCTTGCCGGGAAAATATCCGCGGTTGTTAGCTGACCGAATGTGCCATCGAGTCGGCTCCGGGTAGGTTGTCGGCCAACCCGAAGTTGGACTCTCGCCGATGATTTCAGGATTGCCGTCATCCGACCCGGAACCTGTGCCGACGACGCCTCTGGCCTCCGGTTTTGAAGATCACACAGTGTATTCTGATCGGTTTGGAAAATTCTTTACTCCACCTGATTCTTCAAGGACTTTCCGGGTGTCGCGCTGTACTTAACCGGGAGACTCGGCTGGTTTACTGTTCTTAACTTGGGGACTGTGCTGCAGCAAATACTGTACTTAACCTGGAGACAGATTCGAAAGGGAATGTCACATATTCCTTTATTTTGTAGCATTTCGTTGGCAGCTCAAGAGTAGATGCCGCCCACAGCCACCCGAATAATCCGCGCGATTATTTCTCCAAGTTAAGTACAGCAATCTCCAGGTTAAGTACAACGTCTCCTGGTTAAGTGCAGTATGCAAGGTGTTGACAACATGGGGTCGGCTGTCTCACGGTTAAGTACAGCGCGACAACAGCCTTTTCGATTTGGCAATGTAAGAACGCACGACAGACGCTCGGCGACAAACTTGTCTGCATTTGAAAGTTGCAACACTACCTTAGCATCTCTTCGGTTTCCTCCGCGCAGTTTTCCTTCTCATCTCTGACACGACCTCCTCGTTGACACCCGGAGCCCTTTTGACGCATCTAAATGTCTTCTACCACAATCAATCTCGACGAGGTTCGACTTGCAAACATCCCGACTGACCATCGCCTTATGTTCTTTGCTTTTATTACTCACAGCAGCCTTCGCCCAAGCCCCGCCAGCTGACACGACCCTGATTGCGAACCCCGTCTTCCAAGCAAACTGCGCGAAGTGTCACGGTAAAACCGCCGAGGGCCGCCACTTCGGTGGGCCATCGCTCATCTCCGACAAAACTGCTGCCACATCGACGGCTGACCTCCATAACATCATCACCAACAGCAAAGGCCGCATGCCTAAGTACGCCAGCAAGCTGACATCGGAAGAAATCGACACGCTAGTCCAGCAAATCAAAACCCTAAGCAAGAAAGAATGAGACGATTACCCCGAGCTTCTGCGCGCCCACAAATAAACTTCAGCGTGGTGCGACCCACGGACTCGGCCCGACAGCGTGCAGGTCAATATCGACCGTCTTTTCGACCCGAAGGATGAACGTGCTTGGGTCCTTCATTCCCCACTTCACGTAGGGCACCGCGAAGTGGACTGTCAAGCTCCAGTGGTCCGACGCGAGTTCGACCTGCGCTGGTACGGTGATCTCGTGTTCCGTGCCGTGGATGCCGAACATTCCGTGGACTTGCACCAGCGAACTCCCGAATGCTGGGACCTTTCCCTCCACCCAGTCGGGTCGAAAAGGCACCTCGGAATAGCGCGCGCTCTCTAGAATTTCCTTGTGCATTTTGCGATCGCGGCTCTTGTTGTCGCTGTTTCCGCTCGCCGCGTCCACGACGATCTCTCCGCTGATTGCGTTGCTGGCGGGAGCGAAGCGGACCTGGCCGGCTTTCAGTTTGAAGCTGCCGTGCACGGTGTGTAGCACATCGCCGAGAGTGAAATTCACCGTGGTCTGCGCAGGAACAAAGTTCAAAGCGGCTTCCTGCGACTGTCCCCATGCGAGCGTGGCAACCAGGAAAAGGAAGATAGGGGCAATTATTTTGGCCGTGATCTTCATCGAGCAAGGAGTCTTACGCACTCAATACCTGCCACCCCAGTGAGAGCCCATTCGTCGCAAAGTCCATAGGCGACATTGCGCCGACGTGCATGGCCAGCAAACGGCCGAACAGCCGCGGATCAGAACCGAAAGCGCGCATCACTCGCTGCCGAAATGACATTTTCCAATCGAGAGTGAGCATGAGGCTTGCCATTAGTGCCGGACGCCTCACCAACGTCCTATGCACTTGCTGATAACGTTCCAGGTTGCCTGCCGCGAAGGACTCAGCGAGCACTTCGGCCTGGCGGAACGAAAGGCACATGCCTTCGCCGGTAATGGCATCGACCGTACCGGAGGCGTCGCCGACCAAGGCAACACACCCTTGGTACACTCGGTGCAACTTGCGAGTTGCGGAAATCGCGCCACGCTCAACGGATGACGGTTCAGCACCAAGCAACCGTGAGACAAGCTCCGGAAATGCCGTTAACGCTGTATCTAAGCGCAAATGCGCGTCGTGGGAGATCAACACCACGCAGATTTCGTCCGTCGCAACCGGGGTAACATAAATCTGGCACTTCGGTCCCCAATGCAGTTCCATACAGTCACTCCAAGGGGAAACGCGGTAATGCCGGCGGAAAGCAAAACGGGTTCGATTGTAGCGGTAACGGTCGAGGCCTGCCCAGTGTCTGACTAGCGAGTGACCTCCATCCGCACCCACCACCCAGCGGGAGTGCACAATTTGCTCGCCGAGCGGCACGCCCTCGGGATGCAAGCCAGTGACGGGAGTATGCCACAACAGGGAAACCCCCGTAGCCTCCGCCCTCGCAACCATGATGTTGTGCAATACAGTCCGCCGTACACCTTGGCCCGCACCGTTGGGGAAACTTGCATCCACCCTCAAGCCGCCGCTGACAAAGCGGATCCCGCGGAACGGGTACGCGACCTCCGCTGGAATACCAATCCCTAACTTTTCGAGTGCTGCGCGACCATCAGGCATCAGTCCTTCGCCGCACGGTTTGTCGATGGGCGGTTTTGCCCCATCCGCCACCACCACATCGAAGCCGCGTTGACGCGCCGCGATGGCCGTTGCCAAACCGGCAGGCCCACCACCAATTACGAAAACATCAGTTGCTTTCACCATTGCAGTAATAAGAGGTCAGAACAGAAACCAAGTCCCGTCGCGGCCATCAGGCTCGACGTCCAGGGCGCTGGCCGGTGTGTTTCATGACTTCTTCCAGCACCACCCGGGACCGACGCCGACGATAAGTCACCCATCTTTCCGAAAGCAGTCCCAGCAAGCCTCGAGTTGACAATCCTTTAGGTCAAGCGCGTCCTGTTTGGATTCGAGCACCTTCGGGCCTATCCGCTGATAGACCTCCGCGCCAAGCCCAAGGCTTCAGACCAAAACGAACCGGGATGGTGCGCAAGTTCAACGACATTGCGGACCGCGGAGATGAACTCGGTGATCTGCGACGGAGTGACCACCAGGGGAGGAGCAACCTTCAGCACCATGAAATCGTTCCCGCAAATCTGCGTGAGGATCCCACCATCGCGGAAGAGACGCATGACTAGGATCTGTCCGAACATGGCGGGATGGATCTTGGCAAACGCCTCAAACGGTGCTCGCAGCGCAAGGCGCTGCGGAGCCTGGAACTCAATACCAAGCAAGAGGCCCTTGCCGCGGACCTCTTTCACCATCTCGTAACCAGAGAGAGCGTCGGTTAGTTGGTGCTGTAGTTCCATGCCCGTTTGCGTGGCCCAGTCACCAAGCCTAGCGCTCTCGAGTACATCGAGGGCTGCCAGGCCGACGCGCATGGAAAGGCTGTTCTCGCTGAAAGTGGACGCGTGAACAATCGAGCGTTTGAAGGAGCTGAATACGGAGCCATGTACGGCGTCCGACATGAGCACCGCACTCACCGGGACTAGGCCACCGCTCAAAGCCTTCGCAAGAACGACAACGTCTGGCGTGATGCCAAAATGGTGTGCCGCCAGAAACGGGCCAGTGCGAAACATCCCCGTTTGCACTTCGTCCGCAACCAGAAGAGACCCGTAACGCCGGCACAAATCCTGTGCATCTCTGAGGTAGTCCGGCTCCGGGACGCGAATGCCGCCTTCCGCCTGGATGGGTTCCACAAAGAACGCGGCATAGCGCTTGGTCGCTAGTTCCTTTTCGAGAGCCGCGAGGTCGCCGAACGGCACCGTCACGGTTTCAGGAAGAAGCGGCCCGAAGCCCTTACGCCAATACTCGCCATTCATCAGCGATAGTGCGCCGCAGGTCAGGCCATGGAAAGCGCGATCGCAAGAGAGCAATCCAACGCGGTCTGAGTATGCTCGCGCGAACTTGATAGCCGTTTCGACACCTTCGCTTCCTGAACTCGCGAAGAACACCTTGGAGAGCCCGCCGCCCGCCAATTTGCAAAGGCGCTCCGCCAATTCGCCCGCCAGTTCGGGGACATTGCTTTGCAGCATTACAGGCCCCGACTTGTCTAATTCATCTTTGAGGGCGGCCACAATCGCTGGGTGGTTGTGGCCCGTGTTATGGACACAGTAGCCGGAAAGGAAATCGAGGATTCGAAGGCCGTCCGTGGTGAACAACTCCGTCCCCACGCAGCGTGCATAGCTGAGGTTCATTTCAAGCAGGCTGAGTAGCTTGACCCAGTGAGGATTCACGTGGTCAGCGTAACTATCTGTGGCGAGACGCTCAGCTATTGTCATAGGTTGAAATGAGAGAGTCCGACTCTCGGCATACTAAAGTTTGATGCAACTTGGTGCGCCCCGTGAGGGAACATGAACAACTTGTCATTTTGCTTTTACGGCGAATTCACGCAAGGGCCGGACGTGGAGTGCGTTCCTCGGGACAGGAATGGGGGTTTGTGATGGAGAACCGAACGACAGTGTTTTACGTGGACGACAATCCGAAATCCAGTCGATTGCTAGCCAGTGTTCTTGAGGAATGCGGATTCCAAGTGATCACAAAAAATGACCCGATCGAGGCGCTCGCGCTTTGCCAGCGAACCCGCTTTGATCTGGCACTGCTGGACTACGAAATGCCATTGGTGTCTGGTTCGCGGTTGGCCCAAGAGATCAAGTTTCTGGTGCCGGATGTTCCTGTGGTCCTGATCTCGGGGCGCTCGACTCTGCCGGCTGCGGAGCTGGCGTTTGTGGATGCTCACTTCGGGTTTGGGACCGTCCTGGACGATCTTCTCTGGACGATGCGGATCCTGGTGCGGCCGAAGGTCGTGACGATGGAGGACCATCGCCCGGATCAGTGCGCGATGACACAGTGGGCGGACTCAACATGAAGCACCGCGGGCGCCTCGGCGCCGAGTTTCTAGCGGGTGCCCCTCGATAAGAGTGGAAGGCACTGTCAAGGTCTAAGTTGTCCTAGGCAGTGAAGGAGCATCTCTTGCTTTGTCAGAGAGGTTGTATCAACCGATCACGCAGGATTCAGTTGAACTGATAACGTGGGGACGTTATGCAAGTAATATTGGGTGCGTTTATCTCTGTTCTGGTTACGGCGCTCATAGAGTGGCTTCGAAAACCGCGATTCTCGGTTACACTTGAAGATCCGCCCTTCGATGCCTCGTATCCGGACGACTCGCCTGCACAGCGTGTCCGTTATCTTAGGGTGAATGTGACGAATCGTCAGCTGCCGTGGTGGTTTTGCTGGATGTCCAGAAACGCGGCGCTTCAGTGTGAAGCCGATGTTACATTCTTACGCTTGGATGGGCAAAGGATGTTTGTGAAACCTATGCCAGGAAGGTGGGCGGATTTGCCCGAACCGATACCGCTGGTTGGAGAGGTCGGAGGTCAACCCTTGAGGCTTTATGATCCGAACATCACGAAAGAGCTCCGTCATCTCGATATATATCCCGGCCAGCCGCGCCTTTTAGACGTCGCGGCACGTTTCGATACGGACCAGGAATGTCATGGGTGGACAGAGGCAAACTACTCTAGCGAACCGCGTTGGAGGAACCCCGGGTGGAAATTGCCCGCCGGTGTATACCTTGTGAAAATCAATGTTAACGCTGATGCGGTAACAATATCTTCGGCTTTTCGTCTGATAAATGACGTTAGCATTGAGAACTTTCGCCTCGAAGTTACCCTGCCGTGCGACCCCGTTCGCTAATTTAGCTTTCCATATTTACCTGGCTTCAAAGAGTTCATTTCTGGCGACGGAGAAAAAGCATCAAGCTCTGTGCGCAGCATCACGATCGGGCCGGAGCCATTTTTCATGATGCCGACCACGCCAGTTCCGCCAACGTTCTCGGTGACTTCGTACCCGAGCTGGCGCAACCGTTGAGCCAGCAAAGCGGCCGTTCGCGTCTCGTGCGACGAGAGCTCAGGATGCTGATGCAAGTCCAGATACAAGGCATACGCATCAGGGAAGACAGCCTCCAGCTGGTCTTTGAACGGCGTGCTCTGCGCCGAAGCACTTACAACCGCAAGCGCCACGAACATCGTGAATCGAATCATGCGCAGAATCATATAGGCTCCTTCTAAATAAAGCCGGTACGGAAATTAGGAGTCGGCCAACGGAGAAAGGGTAGATGTGCCCAAAACGTGCGAGAGATTATGTTCGACGGTTGTTGCCGTCAATCTGAAAATGGTCGTCTGAAAATGGTCGCATCTGAGAATGGTTGCAGCCGTAGGGCGGCGGTGGTTCAAAGGAATTGTTGATGCAATATCCCGATTACGCTCATTAACGGGATCGCGCCAATTCGATAGAGCAGCGATTTCCTAAAGGTCCCTGCCTGTAGCCTGCCTTTTCAGATCAATCCTTTACGTTCGGACGTGAGCGACGGTTCTCGACGGGAATACCCCAGTTCGGCATTATTTGTGCAATGGAATATGCAATGAAAGCAGGTCTCCGTCGGCGTCTCTGCCTTAGGGTGAACATCATGGCGAGGAGAAATCCTGTCAGGGCTCCG
>Ga0181523_10002279_pt1 | contig 18982 bp, 16 predicted proteins | sample PEATcosm2014_Bin_43_FD_119752 | JGI IMG/M metagenome (GOLD analysis project Ga0181523, IMG submission 119752) | Peatland microbial communities from MTU Mesocosm Facility, Houghton, MI, USA - PEATcosm2014_Bin05_30_metaG | ecosystem: Environmental > Terrestrial > Soil > Wetlands > Peat | place...
AGGACGGCGCCTTGGCCGCCCCGCCCATGAATGCGAATCTCGTGCTGTTCGTGCACAATCCCCCCGAAATTTGCTGAACCACGGTAGGTTCTTGTTCTCAAGCGTGCTTAGCCGCGCAAGTAGGCTGAAAATAAGCCCATTGTTCGGTCCCTGACGCTTTGATCTTGATCAAAAAACCCCATTGCAGCGGCGAAGTGCCCTATTTCGCAAGCGGCCCCAACGCTATGGGTACTATCCCTTTCACCATGACCCACCCAACCAATCGTCAGTTTTTAAGTTTGCTCGGAGATTTGCCATGCGTCCTGACTGACAGTGACAACTGCTCTAGTAGTGTGCGTCCACCATTCGGTAAAGCGCCTCGAGCTTACCGATATCTACGTCGACGGCAGCCTGAAAGCCTTGGCCTTCGGCGGGCGCGCAGAACTGTACGCCGTGTACTAAATCAAGCTTCTCCGAAATCAGCCAGAAGAACGGCCGCATTTCCACGGCAGGCATAAACTCGATGACCTTAGTTCCAGGTTCACAAAACAGCAGGTTGGCCAGACCCGCGCCATGCGGACTGATGACGAACTCGGCGCTTTGGAATAGCAAGATCTGATCTGCAACCTTCATGCCCTCAAGATAGATGGTCTCGAAGTTATAGTTAGCGAGAAACTTCTGCACTTGTTCAATATTATGGATCTTTCGCGTTGGCCCTCTCCGCGCGATCAACAAGCGTCTCTTCTTTATGCTGCGCGCGCCAGCATACCGGGCGGCAACTCTCTGCTGAAAATCCCTCAGATTGGGAGCTGGCATTAGCTGGACGAGATCGCTGTCGACCCAGATGGCCTCTCGCACTTTGATGAGCGTCTCTCCAACCTCCACGATGTTGTATCCGTCGAGGCCGACCGCACGCAGCGAGTCTCGATGATCAAAAACGGCGTTAACATCCATCGATTTCGGCAAAATAATGGTTAGGTTCGGGTCCGGAGCTATCGCCCGCGACAAGATATGCAATGACAATATGCCTTCGGTCATCCAGTGGTAATAGTTGTGAAGATTGCCATTATAAAAGATAAAAGAGGATTTCTCGTAGCAAGGCGCAACGGCGAGATACTTTTCGCTGGTCGAGATGCGGTCCGCCTCCCTTAACAGCCATGCTGCAGGCGGCGATGGCTTTTGCAAATATCCCCACCCCCTCGACACGCCCGAGCGATCGAACACCGAGCCTTCGGTAAATCTCGACGTCGACACGTATTGGTCGCGGCGCCGGATCAGTTTGATTTGATCGGTGACCGCACCGACCATCGCGCCTTGAGCATCATAAAACAATTGTTTGTCTGTATGATCGGCGAATATCGGCGCGTCGCGATGATCCCGGAAACGCGAGCGCCAGTAACAATCGCTTGAGTTCAGGAATGCGCCGAACGAAGCCGCATGGTAATTCTCATCCAAGGGCGTTGCGGGGACTAGGACGACGCGATCTGAGTTAGTGAAACACTCGGGCCGATTTACAAACTCTACAGGCGTCGACGGCGTCAAGGGTGGGCCCGACGGGTGCTGAGGCGAGCGATTATCCACCCATAGTTTCGGCGCGTCGCCTGCCAGGCTCTCGGGCTGGAAGTACAGAATGCCCTTGAGACCCCAATATGGCGCCCCGGTATCTTCGCCGCCGCCTGGCCCCGCGCTCGCCATCGACAAACGCGCGTAAACGAGATGGCCTGGTTCGACCTCGCACGACAACACCAGCAGCCGATCGACCCGGCCCGCTAGCGATACTTCGGCCTTGGCTCCAGAACCCGAGGAGATCTGGATGCGAGGAAACTCGCTGCTCGGAGCTATCAGCCGCAGAACTAGGTGTATCCTGGTCCCAATTGGCGCATCGGTGCGAAACCGAAGGATTGTTAAAGGATCGTCCGCCCACACGCCCCAAATTTCCGGCGGTCGCCAGCCGGAAATGCAGATAAGATCTGCCGATAGTTCACCCTCCATACCGTCGAGCGCAATCGCCCGAGCGTCGCTGCTGATCGGTAGATACCTGTTTGGCGGCAGCTTGATTGCGGCAACGCCTTCGAATGGCCGGGCCTCACGTGCCAGCGCTTGAGCCGAATGGAGGAAATCGTCCGCAACTTTCCGCCAAGACCGCGGATTGAAATGACGAGCGATCTCACGCTCCCGGCTGCGCCGGAGCTGCGGGTCGTCCAGGTATCGCAACAGCTTTTCGAGCCCGTCTCGAGCATTATACGGATCTACATAGTCCACGAGCTCGCCGGCTACTTCCGGGATAGCACCCGTTTTGGCTGCTATACTGATCTTGCCATGGGCGAGGCTTTCTCCCACCGGCAATCCCCATCCCTCGGCCCAGCTTGGAAACATTGTGAGCAAACAGTTCTGATAGAGCAGAGCGAGTTCGGCATCCGTCACACCGTGCAGAACTGCTATCTTGCCGTCGAGATAATTGCTGGCCTTCAGTTGCTCCATAAGATCTTGCACCAGCCAGCCGTTGCGGCCGACGAGTACCAGGGTCGGGATGGACGCTCGACCGGACCGGATCATCAGCTGCCAAATGTTGAATAGGTATGTCGGGTTCTTGCGCACTTCGATGGTGCCGACGCAAAGCACAAATTCCGAATTGGCAACGTCGGCAACGACGCTAGAAGTTTGTGATTTTGCCGCCGAAACCGAAAGCTCGTGGCCCAATAGTACGACGCGCACCGGCAATGGCTGTAGGTTACGCGCTGCCATATGCCCAATCAGCGACGTCCTGTTATATTCTGAAGTAGTAAGAATGAAATCGGCAAAGGTTAACGCCTCGACGAAGCCCTTGACGAACACCCTCGCATCGCCGGCCGCGAAATATTCAGGATTCGTAACGGTGATGATATCGTGAATGAATACGCCAATAATTACTCCCGAATTCTTCAGTTCTTGTAACAAGATGCCGGCACCGCTGACACCCCAAAACGCGCCAACCGTAAGATATATCTCGTGTGGTCGAATAAATGCCGGAGCTGCACGCCTGACCAACGCGCTGAGCTTGCTGCCAAGCATCGCTCTCGTCGCAGCGTTGGAGCGTGCGTATTCGATAATCTCAAGCAATGCCGACGTCTTGATCACGACGGCACCGCCGACGACATCTAGTACGACGAAGCTAATCCGTTGCGGCTTGGCGATATCAACCAAATTGCGAATTATTTCGCATTGGACACGCTGAATGCCCGACAACGTCGTGTGATCCTGCAAGTACAGAAGCAGGTCCGACACGTCGAAATATATCGTCGGTTGTATCGGCACGCCTGATTGAAACCCCGCGGCAGGTTGGGCGCGACTGAAAAATTCGTTCTTCATAGCGTCCTGTGCGCCAGTTGCGCCAGATTATTGGGTTTCGGCCGACTTGCTGACGCTCGTTGCCAGGTCGGAGAGAGTTTCAGCCGCTCTGGTAAGCTTAAATGGATCGAATTGCCCATCTGGACTGACAGTTATCCATGACGATAGAGCATGGTGCCAAAACGGATGGTACAAGATGATGCCATTTTTGTTCAGGATTGCTGCAAGATAGCTGAACGAAGATCTGCTCATGACCACAATGTCGGCGGTAGCTAATTTGCGTAGGCATTCGATCGTCGGTTCATTTAGGCACAGAACGAGATTTGGCAGCACGCTAAATTCATCCAGGCGGCACATCAGAGGGCTAACAGTGATGGGGGCACTGATTCGATGAGAGATTCCATGATGATTCGGCTGAACAATGAACTCCTTGTTTGGAACTTCGGTATGGAGTTCTATTTGATAATCGAGTCTAAGCGCGTCGAGCACGTGCGCCACGTTTTGCGCGACGTTTATGTAGTAACCGTTCGGCAGCATCCGATCCGAGTCTAGCACGAATAGCTCACCGCGGCGGACATGAAGAGCAACCCGCACTGCGCGGCCTTCACCAACGGATGATACGAACGGCGATATCTGCTTGCACACTTCGTAGCAATCGGGAAAACGGTCGGCAATTCCGTACGGCAACGCAAGTTGCACAAGACTCGGCCTTCCGCCCGTCCTTTGCGAATCAAACAGAGTGACAAGCTGCCGAAGAATATCCGTTGAAATATCGCGTAGCTTTATTTTGTCAAAGTCGTCCGTTGGCAGGGCGTCGGACTTGATCTGAAACAGGTCATTGAACTCATGATGGTACCTAGGGGAGGCCTTATTACTCTCCAAAGCGGATAAGCCTTGGTAGCCAACCCGGCCGAGCGGCGAATGAAGATAGGAGACACCAAGAAGTCGCGAGATCGAGTAGATTCCATAAATCCTCTGCAGCTGTGCACCGGCTCCATCAGTAAATCTTGTATTGTCGTATGTCAGAACGAGTTTCTTGTCTAAGCCAGATAGGCCATTCGACGAAAGCTCGATGCGGAAGTTATCCATAGCGTTCATTACGCGTAAGTCCCCTGCTGTCCGTCTGTTGGGGCCTCAAACTTCAGCAAATCGCGCCCAGAAGCCGTCATCGATCCATGGTTCATACGGTATAAAACCCTTAGTCTGGAACGACGGAACAAAGCATTTCTGCGTGGAATGAGCGAGAATGGCTGCCATCCGAGAAAAACTGCTATTGCAAATTGCCAGGTAATCTGCCCGCCGAAGAAGCTCGAAATCGCGGTTATGATCGGGGAGTATTTGCGCTATTCCGCCGAACGTCGCCGAAATGGTCTCGAATTCTTTGAAAACAGGCCGGATCACATCCGGCTCGTCGGTCGCAACGAATAGCAACGGGTCGCGAAGCGTTGGCCAGATCGCCCGCAGCCAAGCGAGGTACCAGTCCTCGGGTATCATTCGAAACCATTGCGCGACGTTCGGGGGTTGGGTCCGATAGTCGCCGCGCCGCACGTGGACTGCGACGAGCGTTCGTCGACCACTGCGCGTCACTTTAGACTGCCAAGCGTCGATGGCACATTGATGCTCAACACACAACTGGAACATACGCCTCAGTATTGGCCTATGTCGCCGCCAACACTCCGGAATCTCTTGGAAGTAGCCCGACAGATCAACATCGATCGGCGGTTCCTCCATGTCCCACAGCGCCCGCTCATCATTGACGAATGGGGGAAAGCGCAATTGCGGGAGGGCGAGGTCCGCACAGGAAGGATCGTCAAGAGCGAACAGGTACTTGCCCAGCCATGCCGGCACCGCTGCGGTCACACCGTGCCTTAAGGCATACAGCCTGATAAATGCATACTGAAACAACTGATTTGCGAAGCCGTCGCCTCCCAGGCTTGACATGCTGACTTGGCCGCGCGACCCGGCGCCGAGGCGCCCCAGTGATCGAACGGCGTCGCTGGCGAGAAAGCAGCGCGCCTCGCCAGCTGCAATGTGGACGGAGCCGATGCCGACAAGACCCCGGTCAAACAAAGTGCGCTGTAATTTCCAGACATTTCCATCGGTCAGTTGACTGGAATCTTGCGACGACAGGATCACGACGGCTCGAAAGGCAAAATCGTGAGTGCCCGGCACGATCATTTCATCGAGCACGCGGGCGGGCAAGACGATCAGGTGATTGCAAGAGGCGCCATTGCAAAGCTCTCGCGCCTGTTGGGCGAGGCGATCAACATTGTCTGTCCTGCTCCCACTACGCCCATTCTTCGGGGGCGGGATCGGCGTGCGCGCGACAATTGCGAGGCCGGCGTCTGTGTCGGCAACGAGCCCGAGCCACACGGCTTCTTCGCCGGTGGCAACCGATGCTGTACCTTCACTGTGTCCGCCATTCTCGGCCCATAACTGGTAACACCCGATCGCAATGATCGAGGTCACTGGAACCGATTGGTTTAGGAATGGACGCAACACAGCTGCGAAGTCCGGGGGGAGCCTTTGCGCCGGAGCGTCGATGATGGGCGACGTGGCTGTGGCGGCCGGATTGCAATTGCCAGCAAACAGCTCTGACATGGGCTACTCAGCTATCCTTCGAATCAGCCGAACAGCTAGCGGGCAGACCGGAGGGTCATCGCCATCACGGGAAGATTTACGGTAGTTTATCGTCCAGTCCAAGAGGGGGGTCGTTTCGAGGGCAAAGGCGAGCTCCGGCGCTGCGCCAGAACCCGCCTACCCACTGGCGCCCAGTTTGACCTTTGGAATGCCTGCCCATGTTCGATCGGCCCAAACGCGACCGGTTGCTGATGCTCACGCCGATCATGCCCTCGGATCGCGGAAATGGCCTTGCGATGCGGGCAGGTTTCTTCCTTGATGCCTATTTGCGTCGTTTCGAGGTCGACCTCGTCGTTGCTCCCGTGGCCGGCATCAAGGAACCGTCGCCTTTCGTGCAATCCCGCGTGCGTCGGGTCGAAATTCTCAAAGCCGATCACCCTGATTCGCATTTTGCCCTGCTTTCGTCGACTGGGGACCCGATAACGCGCCTCGATGCTTTCCGTCGCTACGGACGGCCCTCGCTCACCGCTTTCGTCCGACCGGCGCGCCGATCGCTTGAGGCCTGGGCCGGCAATGTTCGGTACGACGCAGTGCACATTTCTCGGCTCTATCTTGCCGAGCTTGCGACGCCTTGGGTGGGAAAGGACCGCGATGGCACCAGACTGGTGCTGGATTGCGACGAGAACGATGCGCTGGTCTACCGCCGCCTTGCCGCCATGGAACGCAGGCGGCAGAACCCGATTGCGGCGGCGTGGGCTGATGCGGAGGCGGAGGCTTTTGGGCGTTTCGCTGCTGAATGGCTGCGGAAATTCCACGTCATCTTCGCAGCTTCGTCCAAGGAGGCGAAGTCGCTATCGACTTTCGGTATCCGCACGCTGGTCGTACCCAATGTGGTGTCCGAATTTCCCGCAAAGCCACGCCGCCGCCCAAGACGACCGTATACCATCCTATTCGTCGGCACCCTCGGATATGCCCCTAATGCCGACGCTGTGATTTGGTTCGCTTCGCGGGTCTGGCGACGGCTCGAACGGGCGCTACGCTATCGCGTCCGGTTGGTCATTGTTGGCAGCAATCCGCCTCCGGCGATAGCCCGGCTTGGCTGGCAGCGCGGCATTGAGGTGACCGGAGCGGTCGCCGACATTGCCCGCTATTACCGAGACGCCGATCTTGCCATCGCGCCTCTTCGCGCCGGCGGCGGAACCCGCATTAAGGTGATTGAGGCAGCAGCCCATGGCGTGCCGCTCGTTACGACTATGTTTGGTGCCGAAGGGACGACTTTTCAACCCGGTGTGGACATGATAATGGCGAACGACGAAGTAAACTTCCTGCGTGCCTGTCTTTTGCTACTGCGAAACGGCTCGCTTGCGGGGCGATTGAGGGAGCGGGCGCGCTCCAAGGCGAAGCGGGATTATTCGCCCACATATTGGCGGGCGCGGGTGGCCCAAGTCGTTGCTTGTCGAGGAGGCAGGTGCGATTCCAAAGGCGGATGAGGAGACCGATGTCGGACGCGGTGACTCGGGCAAGCAATCTTGAGATCCACGAGGTACCTGACGGATACATCGTGTACCAGCACGAACAGGATCGCGTGCATTACCTCAATGATACGGCGGCGGTTATTCTCGAATTTTGCGACGGCAAGCGTGAAGCGGATGACATCGTGGCACGGGTGGTCAAGGCCTTTGAACTTGGCCCCTCGGCGCATGACGAGATTCGCGCCGGGCTCAACTCACTCATTAAAGAAGGATTAGTCCTATTGCCTTCGAAGTGACCGCCCGCACGCTCGCCCAACGCATCGTAATGCGCACGACGAAGCAGGAGGCGTTCGAGGCGATTCGATTTCATGATTGCGACCCTGAAATCGTCGGCGCGCCGACGGGCGAACTTGTTTTGACCATTGATCCGTTCCGAGACCGTTATTGCATCGTCGAGGAAGGAATTAACGTCGAAGAGGTCGTTGCCTTGAAATCAGTGGTCGACCATCTTCATTCTAGGCTATTTTCCTTTTCGCTAAAAGCGCGGCCCCATGCGGGACTTCTCCACGCCGCGTCGTTGCGGCGCGGCAACCGTCGGATCTTGATCGCCGGAAGCCAGGCCGCTGGAAAGACGACGCTGGCGCTCCGTCTCGTTCGAGCGGGTTATGATCTGGAGGGCGACGAACACGTCTTTCTTGAGCAAGACGGCGTCATTGTCCGGCCGCGCGCATGCCGGGTCAAGGAGACATCCCTGGCGCTACTGCCCGAGGCTGCCGAGGTCATCCGGTCGGCGCCAGTTTATGTCGACGACTTTGGTCACAAAACCTTCAATGTCGATCCGCGGATGATCGGTGGATCGTGGCGCATCGAACAGGGTAACGTGGATTGTGTGATAGTACTGCGACCAAACCACGGCGGCCGTTCCTCGCTTCAACACATGCCCCCTATGGCGGTGGCAAAGGCCCTGGTCTCCGAATTGGGACTGCGCGAGTTCGGCCGCGGCGCCTCGATTGCGGCGATTGCCGCTTTGGTGAGCCGCGCTAAGGGTTTTGACCTGTCGCTCGGCGACCATGTGACGGCAGTGAAGTGTATCGATCGCGCGCTAGATGATTAGCTAAATAGCATAACCGAATCAACGAAATACGAAGATTGTCCGGCACTCCTTAACTTCCAGCACGTCGCCACTTTCGCCCCAAAACCTATCCGCGTACAACGACAACACGGACAGGCCTACCAGGCGAGCCTTGCCTCGCGTAGTTGATTAAGCCAAGATATTTCTGGCGAGGGGCTGCCAATGGACGAGACCAATCTGAATCTTGACGCCGCTTTGGAGGGCGTCGATGAAAGCAAGCGCTGGGCACTGCGGCGGCTGATCCTCAAGGGAGCATTCGTAACCCCGATTGTCGCATCGGTTGCGATGTCCGGGCTAACGGTCGAGGCGGTCGCGGTGCCGGCCAACACAACCGCATCCGGAAAGTCTATTTCCACCCCCTCTGATAGGCGGCTGAAGACCGGAATTACCCGCGTTGGAACACACCAGGCCGGTTTTGGCATCTACCGCTTCAAATATCTGGGCAGCGACACCGAGCATGTCGGCGTGCTAGCGCAGGAAGTGCGCGATGTGATGCCGCACGCGGTGGTTCATGGGGATGACGGGTTCCTGCGCGTCGACTACGCGGCCATTGATATGGATCTTGTGAGCTACGCCGTCTGGAGCGCACGGACGCCGCCAGCACAGCCAACGACCGTAGTGTAACTTGGTGTTGCGGAGGGTAGAAATGGACGAAATCAATCCGAATCTCAATGCTGCTCTGGAAGGCGTCGATGAACGCAAGCGCTCGACGCTGCGGCGGCTCATCCTCAAGGGAGCATTCGTCACCCCGATTGTCGCATCGGTTGCGATGTCCGGGCTGAGGGTCGAAGCGCTCGCGGTAACAGCCAATACCACCGCATCCGGAAGAAGAACTTGATGTGATGCCACACGCCGTGGTTCGTGGTTTTTGCGCGTGGACTACGCGGCCATTGATATGGAACTGGTGGCCTACACTCCCGCAAGCGCACAAACGGAGCCGGCACAGAAAGCGACCGCGGCGTGAGTTGGCTTTGCTGGTCGACCGGACGCAGATTTGTGCATGCCTAGTGTGCCAACATGGCCCGAATTTCGGCGGCGCTGATCGTCCGGGACGAGTCTGAATTCATCGAAGATTGCCTGCGGTCGCTTATCGGAAACGTTGACGAGATCGTCGTCGTGGACACCGGTTCACGTGACGACACGATAGAAATCGCGCAGAGGTTTCCAGTCGAGCTGCATCATTTCCCCTGGTGCAACGACTTCTCCGCGGCACGTAACTATGCGATCGAACGGGCGAGCGGCGAGTGGATCCTCTATATAGATGCCGACGAACGGCTGGGAATTTCTGATCGCAATGCGTTCTCGCGGTTGCTTTCCGACCACGACAAGGTTGCGTGGCAATTACGGCTTCATCCGCGTATCGGATGGACAGCCTATTCGGAGTTGCGTCTGTTCCGAAACGATCCACGCATCCGCTTCCACGGTGTGATCCACGAGCGCATCCATCCGGGCGTTGAGGCTGTGGCTTGCGCCGACGGACTTGAGATCGGCAGCTGCGATGTCAGGCTGTATCACGTCGGCTATGAAACCGATCAGCGCCCCAAGAATTCGCGCAACATTCCCTTGCTTCGCGATTATCTTTCTCGCGATCCAAACCGTCTCTATTGTTGGTGGCACCTCGGCGAATGTCTGCGGCTTTCCGGCGACGAAAATGCGGCAGCCGAAGCGTGGTCGTGCGGGATAGCAAGGCTCCGCGTGCTTGAACCGGAACGTCGGAAGCTCGGTGACAGCGCACTTTATCTTTCGCTCCTTAAGCTGAGGCATGACCGCGGCGTAGCCATTGACGATCTCGTCGCCGAGGCGCTGGCGCTTTTTCCGAACCATCTCGCTTTGCTATGGATAGCCGCGCAGCTCGCCGTCGAGCACGGCGAACTCGAAGCCGCGCGCCCGGTCTTGGAAAAGCTGACGGCGATCGATGCCGACACCTTCTTCGATCCCGAGCTTGCCTATGACAAGGCTCTGTTTCGCCATCTCTCCGCCGAGCCGCTGGCGCTTTGTTACTTCCGCAACGGTCGCTTTGATGATGCGGCACGGCTCTACCGTGTTGCGGCGCGAACGTCGCCCGATCCTGCCGCGTGCGATCTCAAGGCGCGGCTCGCGGAGCTGCGCGCCTCTGGCTAATAGTTAAATGAGCTTTTCCCAAAAATCAAAACCTAGCCTTCGGGGTACACGCTTATGACAGCCGGTCCCGGTATCCGGTCAGGCGGCGCAACGCCCGGCCGCGATGCTGGCGAAGGAGATGCACAAGGTACCTGCCGGCATCCACCAGCGATACCCGTGACGGCGGTTTGCCATAACGCAAAGCGAGCGTTTCTCGCGCAAACGAGAACCGGAGCTGGTCGGCAATGAACTTAGCGCGACGCGTCCAATGCGGCTGCGAAGCCAGGCGGAACGTAGCATCGGCGTTGGCCCGGGCGTCGGGCGAGATCGTCACAAAGGCGGGAATTTCAGCCCCGAACAGCCGGTGCGACTGTACGAGCCAACTCCCCAGCGCATCCGCTGCGTCAGCGGCCTGTATGTGTGTCGTAATGGCATCCCAGTCTTCGCGCGAGAAGTCGCGCGCGAGCATCGTCCACTCCCACAGGGCTTTCACGGCGAGAATTCGCCGGCGGTAGCCGTGATCCGATATCTGGTGGTGCAGCATGCAGTGCAGCGCTTGCCACCTGGTCGGCATCACCAGGAATGTGCCGGCGCCACTCTTGGCGGCGTTCGCCCAGACATGCTCGGTGCTCAGCACTCGCTGCGCGTCGAGCGAATGTACTTCGGTGTGAATTTCGACGGTGGCAGGATCGCCAAGGCGCCGAATTTCCGGAAGGTGATGATGCTTCAGTGCGATATCGGGACCGTATTGATAACCCGCGGCTTTCAGCGCTGCTAGAGCTCGCTCGCCGTCTCTGGGGCGCACCAGGATATCGATGTCGCGGATAGTGCGTGCCTCGCACCAGGCGCCGACAGGCGCAACGAGGTAGCGCGCGCCCTTGAGGATCAGCGAGATGATGCCAGCGTCGTCGAGGACGGAAAGGATTTCTTCGAGTTGCCGCTTTTCCCGCTTGCGCCGCGCGAGATGCTGCCGATAGACCGCGGCGAGCCGTGCGGTGACGTGGCTTTCGCCACTACTTTTCGTCGATCGCGGGACCGGCAGCAGCAACCCGCGCTTCGAAAGAGTGAGAATTAACGGCGGTAGCACATCCTGCCCGAGCGCGAGATCAATAAGCGACTGCCAAGAGAACCCATTGTTGAGGAGCCGCAAACGCATCGCGCTTGTCGCCGCCGGGGACCTGCCCGGGCCCAGAATGTCCCCGAGCAATCCGAGCAGTTCCGAATCCCGTATTCCTGGTGGCATTAATTCCAATGCAACTCTCCAGGGCGGGTGATCAGTTCCGAAACGCAGAGGAGATTGCCATTTTTGCTGGCATTCTGAGCTTCCAAAGGCTGAGCTACCATACTTCAAAACAGCCGTTGGTGGGGACGGTTATACTTGGAGGACAGCCCGCAGATCTCTAGCCACCTTATCGGGGGTAAAGAATCGACGAACCTTGGCTAATCCATTTTCAGCTAGGCGGCATCGAAGATCCGGCCTTTGCTTGAGCAACTGCAAGGCATCAGCAAGCGCTTCCACGTTGCCTTCGGGCACCAGTAGACCGTCGTGTCCATGTTCGATCAGGTAATGCGCTCCTCCCGCATCGAATGCGACGACCGGCTTGCCATGAGCCCACGCTTCGATGATGGTGCGTCCAAAGGTTTCCGGGCCACCAAAATGCGAAATAGAGGCGACCACAACGCATAGACTGCCCCTCAGATGCTCCGACGGGTCTTCGACCGCATCCCAGAGGGCAAATAGTTTTGCGAGGCCCCAGCTGAAGATCAAGCCGTGGAAAGCGGACCAAAGAGCGGGGTTGGCGATGGCGCCTCGTGAGATGAATCGCATGGGTACGCCACGATCGCGCAGCAGGGCTGCCGTTCGGATCAAGTGATAATGCCCTTTAAATAGATTGGCTGTTGCCAAGTGGAGGACATACCCGTCACTAGCATTCGACCTTGCTATTTGAGTTGGCAGGCATACGGAATTTCCCACCATCGACCATTGCATTGTACCGCGGGGAGCAAGGTAGCTAGCGAGATAGTTAGGTCGATCGAGCAGTGCCGGGCCGGGGATCAAGACACGGGCTCGATTAAGAGACCTAAAGATCCGGTCGAAATCGGTCCACATAAAATCGCGCACGTATATGAAAGTGCGACGCGAGATGCATGGCAATACATGTGCCACTGCCGCTACCATCTTGGCCGAGAGATTAGTGTTGGTGAGGATGGCGTCAGGTCGCAATGCGGCAATATAGACCAGCAGTTCCCTGACCGACCGCGCCGTGTCCCACGCCTTGCCACCTCGGGGCAATCTGATCACGCGCGATGGCGGACGCAGAACTTTTGTAAGTGCGGCAACGTGTTTGGTAGAATATGCAAAAATCGTGAGCTTGACGTCCCTTTGCAAGCGGTCGGCGACAATCTCAATGCTTCGCTCAGCCCCGCCGTATTCGCGCTCGGTGGAAATGATGAACAGTGATCGCATGCTGTCTCACACAATCGCGCCGAAAGTTTACGGGGAACGCTGCGAGCCATTCGCCTTCGGTCCATCTGAGCCTAATCCAAGCAACCAGAGATTTCGATCAGACATTTTTCAGGTTATCCCATCGTCTCGCACGATCCAATCCGAACGTGAGTGCATGGCGTGATACATTTCGCAAGTCGAACACGGGATGTCGTCACGCGGCGGACTGCGGCCGCGCAGCATGTTACGAGCGTAACTCATTTTCTCGTGGCGCAAGCATGCAGTGAGGCCGTCCGTGAAGGCGTTGCCACCAAAATCTCCCCAAAAATTTCGGCAACACCCCAAATTCTTTCCGTTCCAATTGATTTGCGGCTCGTCCCATAGCTGCTGACATATTTCTGCGGCATACTTACGGCCGTGAAGTTCCTCGTATTCTCGCCGAGTGACGGCGTGCTCGCCGGTCTGGGCCCGCACGAATTCCTTGTGCCGAATGGGCGAGAATTTCGCGTCCCAGCTGATCTTGCAATTGAAAGTCATCCCAAGAAAGGCCGCCATCTCACGCGCAATGGGGATTTCGTGGTCATTGTGGCCAAAAATGATGAATTGCCAGCTCAGCCGCGGAAACTCCGAATTGTAAACTCGCTTGAAATGGTTGATCCGCTCAATGTTACCGATCACCGTGTCGAAATCGCCGCGTACACGATAGACCCGGTATGTCTCCTGACTCGCTCCATCAATCGAACAATTGAGTTCGCGGACATGATATTTGACCAACGATTCCAGCAGTTCGTCTTTGCAATGATTGAGGTTGACGCCGTTGCGGAAAGTGACAGCAACCGACTTGAAATGAGCGTATTTCAGAATTTCGATCAGTTGTGGATTGAGAAGAGCTTCTCCATAGTTGGACAATTCCACCGAGCCGATCGATGGATTATTGTCGATTAGAGTTCGGAAGTCATCGAAACGAAGATAACCACTAGAAACAGTCGGATGGATGGCACCCGCGGTGGTTGGGCAAGATGGGCAGCGCAGCTGGCAGAAAGACGACGCCTCGATACGAAGGCGCACCGGCCCTACCGTCGGCTGTTGTTGGCGTCGAACACTAGAGACGCGAACCCTCAGCTGCGCGAAAGATCTAAAAAACCTTAAGTTCAAACGGCTAGCGATTGTCCATTCCCCCGTTGCATTATTGCGTCCGACATTTCGACACGGGTTGTCGGCGCTAAACAATCATAATGGGACGGCAGCGCCAAGCAATATCCGAGTTACAAGCATATACAGACCATAAGAGATTCAAGCGGTGTAATCAGGCCCCGCAAACTTTCGTCCCAAAACCGTTGGGGAATTGATGACACAGTAAATATGCTCTGAGCCCACAAAACTGGATCAATTTTGGTTAGAGTTTTCTGCGGTGATGCTCGGCTGTGAGGCGCGGATAGCGATGAAGGTCTCGAAGTTTTCGGAAACCCAGAAGGCGTTCACTCCCAAGCAGGACGCTGACAGGACGCCGTGGCGGGTATCTGCCGCAAGGTCGGGATCAGCCAGGTGACCTATTTCAAGCCTTGCGTTAGAAGATCGGGTCGAACTCGTCCCGGAACCAGAACTACCCGCATTCGTCGTGTTGGTAGCACTGGCCTTATTGGAGACGGACGAACTCGCGCTGGTAGAATAATGCTTGTTGTCCTATGTTATGTCCTTGATCAGCGGTGATTTAGCATGAGCGTAAGAAGAATCTGGGTCGCAGGTCACAAGGGCATGGTTGGGTCTGCGATCACCCGTCACCTCACAAAACGCGGGGACGAGGTACTCACGGCCGACCGCAGCGTCGTTGATCTACGTAACCAAATGGCTGTCGAGGTTTGGCTGAGGCAAAATCGCCCCGAGGCCATTGTGTTTGCCGCCGCCAAGGTGGGCGGCATCTATGCCAATGACGCTTTCCCCGCAGATTTCATCTACGACAATTTGGCGATAGCAGCCAATGTCATTCACTCTGCGCATCTTGCAAGCGTCGATCGCCTGCTGTTTCTTGGCTCATCGTGCGTCTATCCCAAGTTTGCGCCACAACCGATCAAGGAAGACGCACTACTGACCGGACCGCTGGAGTCGACGAACGAATGGTACGCGGTGGCGAAAATTGCCGGCATCAAACTGTGCCAAGCCTATCGCAAGCAATACGGCCGCCACTAGATCTCGCTCATGCCTTGCAATCTCTACGGGCCCGGCGACAACTTTGATCCGATGACAAGCCACGTTCTGCCCGCCTTCATTCGTAAGTTTCACGAGGCAAAAGCCAACGCCAGTCGCGAGGTTGTGGTGTGGGGTACCGGCGCGCCGTTGCGCGAGTTCCTGCACGTCGACGATTTGGCGCGAGCCGCGGTCTTTTGCCTGGACAATTACGACGACTACGAGCACATCAATTGCGGCGCCGCGTCCGAGGTTTCCATTAAACGTCTGGCGGAAATTGTCGCTGGCGTCGTCGGATTTACCGGCAAGATTGTTTTTGATCCGACGAAACCCGACGGAACGCCGCGCAAACTCATGGATTCGAGCCGCATTGCAGCGCTGGGCTGGGCGCCGGAAATCTCACTCGAAGACGGCATAGCCGCAACCTACCGGTGGTACCTTGAAAACGCCGTTGAATCCGAGGCCCGTCGCGTATCGCCCTGACCGAACGCGATGCGAAACTTGGTTGCCCGGCTAGCTAATCTCGTAGCCGCGATTTGTGACGCAACAAGTGCTATTCACGAGTCCAAAGCTTCGGCATGCTTCCGGCTAACGCGTCGGTACCAAACGCGGGCTTGCTCATGAGCGCGCACTCTCCTTAGTTCCTTGGACCCGACGATGGGCGCGGAACCATTCGACGAACAGCCGGGTGCCGTCTTCGATGGACGTATTTGGTCGGAATCCGACGTCACGCTGCAAATCCGCACTGTCGGCGCAGGTCTCGACCACGTCGCCCGGCTGCATCGGCAGGAATTCGCGGACGGCCGGACGGCCCACGGCCTGCTCGATCAGCCGAACGAGTTCGAGTACCTCGACCGGGCGGCTGTTGCCGACGTTATAGAGGCGCCACGGCGCCCGGCTGGTCGCCGGATCGGGCGCCTCGCCCGACCACGTGGGATTCGGCTCGGGCGGGCGTTTGACCAGGCGGATGACGGCCTCGGTGACGTCGTCGATATAGGTGAAGTCGCGCCGCAGTCGGCCGTTGTTGAACAGCTTGAGCGGCGTCGCATCCGTGATCGCGGCCGTGAACAGCCACATCGCCATATCCGGCCGTCCCCAAGGGCCGTAGACCGTGAAAAACCGCAGGCCGGTGGCCGGCAAGCCGAACAGCGACGAATAGGCATGCGCCATCAGCTCGTTAGCTTTTTTGGTCGCGCCATAGAGACTCAGCGGATGATCGGTGTTGTCGGAGGTGCGTAACGGCATGCGCGTATTGGCGCCATAGACCGACGACGACGATGCATAGATCAGATGCTTGCATCCGCCGTGCCGGCAGCCTTCGAGGATGTTCAGGAACCCGATAACATTGCTATCGGCGTAGGCGTGCGGGTCGACTAGCGAATGGCGGACGCCGGCTTGCGCCGCCAGGTGGATGACGGCATCGAAGCGGTAGGCGGCGAACAAGGCCGCGATCGCCTGGCGATCGGCGACATCGCGTTGCTCGAAATGGAAGTTCGGATAAGCGGCGAGTTCGGCTAGGCGGGCTTTTTTCAGCTCCGGGTCATAGTAGGAGTTGAGGTTGTCGAGCGCGACCACGGCGCCGCCATCGCCGAGCAGACGCCGCGCGACGTGAAAGCCGATGAAACCGGCAGCGCCAGTGACGAGAATCGATTGCATCACGCCTTACCTTCCCCACTCACTTCGGATCAGAGGCGACAACCATAGGCGCCCCACCGCAAGTCCAAAGTTCGGCGATGGCTCCGACAATATGATAGAGGCTTGTCGCTGGTGCGGCTTCGACGACGAAGCGGCCGTCGGCGGCGAGGTTTTCGTACCATAGTCCGGGGAGCGGCGCGTCAAGATAGCGAGACAGACTTTCGATGGCCTCGTCTAATCGCGCTTCATCGCCCTCGTGGCGATCGATCAGGTAGGCACGCAGCCGCTCGGTTTGCGGCCAAAGCCGCGCGATGGCGTCGGCAATGCTGCCGTCCGGGTTAACGGCATTGACGACGACCCCGCGTTTCCGATCAAGACCCTTCGTGTCTGCGAACCTTATAAGCGCCGAAACGGCCGCGGGCCGGTCATGGTCGGTCAATTTGGCCCATCGATCGAGCAGAAACGCCCATTCGTAGTGATGACCTGGCTCGAGGACGTCTCCCGGTGTCCCGGGCATGGGCGTCCAATCGGAAGCGAAGAATTCACGCAACGCGGCGGTATCGCGATCGATGAAACGATCGAGGCAAAGCGCCGCAATTTCATCCGCCAGGTCGCGCCAGATCGGACTGGGATCGATGGCGAGCCAAGCCAGCGCCGCCTCAAGCAGATGCATGTGCGGGTTGGCACGCAGCGTCCGGCGGCCGTCGCGGTCTTCGCGAAATCCGCCTTGCGGATGCGCGAACTCGCGCTTGAGCGTCCCGACGAGCGCACGGCCGCGCGCTTGCCAATCGCCGCTCGGATCGAGTGCGTCGTGACCGCAGGCGTAAGCCAGCAACGCAAAGGCCTGATTATAGAGATCGAACGTCGCATCAAGGACGCTGCCGTCCTGATCCACGGTCGCGATCACGGTGCCGTCGCTCTGCGTAAATCGCTCGCGCAAAAAATCGAGCGCATGGCGGCCGGCCTCGCGCCAGGGTCCGTTCCATCCGAGCCGCCCCGCTTCCCGGTAGCAGAACGCTTGTCGGGCGGCGACGCGCGATCGCCTGGGCAAAACGACCGGCCTACCGTCGAAATCGATTCGTTCGTGATAGCCGCCCAGCGCATGATCGGCGCCAACGCGCCACCACAACGGAAAGGCAGCCTCAAGCAGCCAATCGCGGAGCTGTCTCGCTTCAGTGATCAAAGCTTTAGACAAGTGGGTACGTCTTCCTACACTCCCGCGAGTATCGGCACGCCGGCATTGAGGAGGATTGGTTGTTGATACCATGTTGTCCTTACGGCGGGATTGGGTTCGTTTGGTCGCGATGCGCCGCTTAAGGGCGGCTCGGGGACTATGATGCTCTGCTCCCGGGGCGGCAAATGGTGAGCCAGCGTTCCGGCCGCTCCTTACTCTCTATCCCGTTGCCGCTTTCCGCAGTCGGATACCGGATCCGCCGCCGTTCTCGTCGATGAATTCGATACCGCCGTCTCCAACGCCAACAGTACCGTATCAAGCCATTGGCTGACCGAAGGAATCAAATTCTCAATTCGATAAAACACAACTATTCATTGTGGATGCGATATTTTACAATCAACAGATCATGCGGCGCTTGGCGGCCCTGGAATAGCTTTCAATGGAGCCGAAGCTTGTCCGATCGACATTGATTTGAGGCCTCTCGGCTGCTCCAAATTTAACGGCGTAACAATTATTTTCTCATAGGCTTCCGTGGTTCTGGCGGCTTTTTCGCTAGTTGTCTAATAAGTTCATCCGATGTGGAAGCTCGCTTCGAAAACGACGGCCAATGACGAGATACAGGACTTGATGCAGCATTTGCCAAATTGGACTCCAGCCTCCATGATCTAGCCACAAAAACCTTGGCACTTACAGTCATCGTCTGTACTTTCCAATCCGGAGCCGATGTACTTTCAATAGCCACGACGACGGGTGAACCCAGGCGTGGTCTTCCAACTGCCTACGTAGCTCCCGGCTTCCCTTTGCATAGTCACGGGTCTGATTGTCTGCCGCGAGCAGATTGTTCTGCTGGTCCACCCAAAATGTCGAGGACGATTTCCATTGCGAAATGTTGTAAATGTCCCCGTTCCGATCTACCACCACGGGCTTGAGACCTTGCGCCATGATTTGTTTCG
>Ga0181523_10002281_pt1 | contig 18980 bp, 18 predicted proteins | sample PEATcosm2014_Bin_43_FD_119752 | JGI IMG/M metagenome (GOLD analysis project Ga0181523, IMG submission 119752) | Peatland microbial communities from MTU Mesocosm Facility, Houghton, MI, USA - PEATcosm2014_Bin05_30_metaG | ecosystem: Environmental > Terrestrial > Soil > Wetlands > Peat | place...
CCGAGGAATCGCCGTGAGCATCGTGGTTTCGAGGTCTTTTAGGGCCTCCCGGCAGGAAGCACAGCGAGACAGATGCTCGTCGAGCCTGACGCGTTCTTCGTCTGTCAGTTCGCCGGAGGCTGCCACTAGGCCCAGTTCGAGAAATTCCTCATGCGGGTTCATAATGCACCGCACCTTGGTTTGCCCGAGAGAGATTCTCTTCTTTACCACAGAGATTCGTCTTCGTGCAATTCACTGGCAAGTTTTTGTTCTCGCCGAACGGATCGGCATAATCCCTTCTTTGGCTGTGCACACCCCTATTTCTCCGTACAGATTGCGGGGCGCTTGTGGCAATCGCAGGGCCCATCTGCAGCTGTAAGGGCAATTTCGTTCTGATCGGGCGGGTTTCCTTCCACCCGTCCAGCGCTTCCCTTCTCCACGATTCTCTTCCCATATGCAACCGAAATGGCCAGTTTGACCTTGTGCCCACTTCCTCCGGTTCTTGACTATGCTTTTGCTTTTTCCTACTCTTCCGGCACTTGCGATTCGCTACTCTTCGAGAGCGCCAAGCTCTTTCATCCGTTGCCGCAGCCGGTTGATCCCGCGGTAAAAATGATTGCGCACGTTGCCAACAGATTCATTCCGTCGCACGGCAATCTCTGCAAACGTATGCCCCTCATAAAAGTGCAGCCGGATGGTCTCCCATTGATCCTCCGTGAGCGATAAGAGAAGCTCGCGCCAGCCGTCCCGTCCGAACAGTCCCTCACCCGAACGATCATAGGGCGGCGGGCTCGCGTCCTTGACCTGTTCGCGTTCTTCCCCTTCGCGAAGATCGATTGGGGAATAGTAATGTCGGGCGTGCAGTTGTGTTCGGCGAATGAGCGCCCGGTAGTAGCAGGTCTGTACCAGCCAGGTCCGAACCGAGCCGCGCGAGGAGTCGTAGAGTCTCGCCTTTCGGGCGATGTACAGGAACATCTCCTGCACGAGATCCTCGGCTTCTGCATTGTCCCGCAAGATTCGCCGCCCGACGCCGTGGACCAACCGGGCGTAGCGACGGAACAGAAGCCCTAGTGCTTCTTTGTCGTCAATACAAATCCTGGTGATGAGGGATTCGTCGGAGAGTTCCTCGGTCGCCGCAATGTTGCTCTGAGAGAACGGATCACTCGCGTCGTGCTCCTTGCGGAGCGGAAGTGCGGGAAAGCGAGCTGCGGGGAAGGAGCTCACTTTACTTCCATGCTCTCGTCTTCATCGCATAGATCATTGCAAGTCCTTCATCGCAAATGTCGGTAACTGTCCCTTGGCCTATTACCTACAACTGAGCACGATATCCCACGATATGGCTAAACGCCGGAAACAAATTCAGCCTCGACTCGGAGTAGAAAGGGCGTTTGGACAGGTGATTCGCAAGATTCGCCAGGAAAAACTCAAAATATCGCAGGCCGAACTGGAAAAGAGAACAGGGCTCGACCGCACGTTTATCAGTGATCTAGAAAGAGGCATACAAGGGCCGGGAATTCGGACGCTGTACCGCATTGCTGAGGGTCTTGAGACTCCTGCTTGGGATCTTATTCGCCTGACAACTCAATCATCCCTGTTCGTTTTTCCAGCTGGCAGGCACTCCAGGTAATCATATTGGCTAGTAGCCTATAAATCAACACAAATTATAGGCTCTCAGCAGATTCCAGTAGTCTCTTTGGTTTTATAACGTAATGGTCACCCTTAGATATGGACGAGCGCGAAGTCCACAAAGTCGAAGATCACCGTGAGTTCGGAGAAAACATTCGCGCTGCGCGAAAAGCTAGCAAGATATCCAGAGCAGTCGCTGCGGAAAGGGCAGGAATATCTGTTGGGTACTTGGGTGAGGTTGAACGAGGGGAGAAATGGCCGAAACTCAACGTTCTCCGTGCTATTGCTCGTAGCATCAGAGTCTCTCCAGCAAAATTCTTTGAGTTTAAAGAGCATAAAGCTGGCGATCCAATTGAGAATCTTCAGGCGGAACTTAAAAACCGCACATCGGAACAGCAACGGCAAGCTCTCCGTGTTGTAAGGGCTCTCCTCGGAATCTAACAATCTCGTTAACCTGAACCTTCCAGAAGTGGACTAAGGAGCTTCAGTTTCGATACCGTGGAGCCCTCGCGATCGTGCGGACCCAATTCCTTGTCCGTGATTGCAGAGACTTTCGAGAATCCCACTTCTTCTTCAAAGAGTTTTGCTAGCCTGCAAAGGGCTAGATTTGACGATGAGTTCGACTGCCGAAGCGGGGTCGGGCGTCGCCGCGAATTGCCATTCCCCTTGAGAGACAACTTCGCGCTTTGCGAAGATACTCTATGCAGATCGTCAGCCAAAAGGCAGCCCTCCATGACGCTCAAGTCCCTGCGCAGTGCCTAGTAGTTGGTTGTGCGCGACCGTCCCTAGAGCTAGGTGTTAGCCGCACGGGACGAGAGAAAGCACATCCGCCACTCAGATCGAGGCGCCACCAAACCTCTCAATTGTAGTAGCATCTTGACCGAAGAGCGCGGGCATGATGGATACGCGACGAGATTTCGGTGGGTACCAGGAAATCGGTTATCGTTTCCTCCTTGGGATTCTCGTTGCTTCGGCCGCAGCCCTCGCCTTCCTGGCCTTCCGCCCCGGGCTCATCCCTCAGAGGTATGCCCCCTTTGTCGTTCCGGCTCTCCTTGCAGGCCTCGTTTCTGCCGTCACGCTTCATCTCTTCACCTTTGCGCGCGCCCGCGCCGAGCAGAAGAAAGCCGATAGTGCTTTCGACGCCAGCGATCGTGAATTTGCATCCGTTTTGAAGAACACGCTCGACGGTATTCTGATCCTCGACAACCACGGCATCTGTCTCGATGCTAATCCCGCGGCTTTCAGAATTCTGCGGACCCTGCCGGATAGGCTGATCAACAAGCCGCTCTCCACTTTCTATCGAGACCCACAGGTGTTCGAGAGGGAATGGACGTCTCTGAGGCAAGAAGGAGGACGCTGCGGCAAAACCGATTTGGTGGGAAACGACGGAGCACCCGTATTCGTTGATTACGCCTTTGCCGCAGACTGTGTCCCCGGACGGCATCTCCTCATCCTCTGTGACATGACTCGATGCAAACTAGCCGAGACTTCTTTACGAAACACGGAAGAACAACTAGAGGAGATGGCCGACCATGTCCAGGAAATCTTCTGGCGGATGGACGCCGTCACGAAGAAGGTGGTCTACGTGAGTAAAGCGTATGAAGCCATCACCGGACGCCCGCTCTCTGAGATTCACGAGAATCCCTCTTTCTACAAGGAATTGATTTACCCCGACGATCGCGTCCGTGTATTGACCAAACTCGATGGGGCCGCTATCACGGGTAGGTTCGATGAGGAGTTTCGTATTGCTCACCCCGACGGGATTCCGCGTTGGGTACGGTGTACGGCATCACTCGTGAGCGGTGGGAACGGGCCCTCTCGCTGGTTGGTGGGGGTCATTCAGGACATAACGTCACGCAAGAATGCAGAATCCGAAGTGGTGCGCAACCTGGCTGCTGCCGTCGCGGCTCAAGAAGAAGCGGATGCCTTGCGGAAGGCCACACTGACATTGACCCAAAACCTCAGAATGGACGCACTCCTTGACACCCTGCTCGCTACGCTCCACGAAATCGTTCCCTACGACTCGGCAACTGTGCTCCTGGCGGAACGCGACGGCAAGTTTCTTCTGGCCCGGCAGGTCCCACAGGAAAACGCACGAAGAAAGGTGACCACCGTCGACCCGAACGACCATCCGCTCCTGCAGAGAGTGTGCATCACTCAGAAAACCGTGTTTGTCGAGAATACCTCGAACGAACCCGAGTGGCGCGACTCACCGGCCTTCGTGAGCACGAAAGCTTGGATCTGCGTCCCCCTCGTCGCCTCCGGGCATCTGATAGGACTTCTTTCCGTCAGCAGCAAAAAGCCAGGAGTGCTGACCCACCGCCACCTGCGGCTCGCGAAATCTCTCGCGTTTTCCGCAGCTGTTGCCATCCAAAACGCTCGCCTCTATGAGCGCGCGGAAATCTATGCAGAGGAACTTCAAATGCGCTTGAGAGAACTTTCCCGAGTTTCGGCCGCGGATATCCTTCGCGACGAGCGAGACGCGGGGTGATCGTCCTCAGCGTCTCTGCCGCGATCGAATTGCTGCCGAAGAACCCTGCGGGAACGAAAGTGGATCAACGACCCTTCTGCCTTTCTGCCCGCAGCCTGCATGTGGTCACCTCGGCGTTCACTCCGAGATGATTCCTGCAGCCACCCATCTCATCCCAAATGATATCGAACACTCGGCTGTATCCAGGCAACGAAATCCTGATGGTTCGAGCCTCCAGCAAACTTCACACATCGTGAAGACTCTTTGGCCGGCGCATATCGTCACTCGCAAGCAGTTTCGGCACGCCTTCGGTCTTTTCTCTCATAAGAGTAGGAAGTCCCGACCAATCTCGTCGGTTTTGCCCTCGCTCAAACCTGCTGCTTTTGCGTGCTCTGTCCAATTGTCGAGGGCCGAACGAACATCTCCGAGCAATTCTTCCTTTCGCGGCACCCCAAATCGATCGGCTTCGGCAAGCAAGTCCGTCCTCGTAATTCCGTCGAACTTCCCGTCGACGCTCATCAAGTGCTGGTAAGTCCATTTGCCGTTTGGGTTGTGCGCATGCGTTAGGTCGTAAGCGGGGGCCAGTTCCCAACTTTGGCCCTCCTTGAGAAGAAAGCTGACGTTCTTCGTGTGGTCGTCATAGTTTCGGGACATGACATTGAAAGCCATGCGCAGAAATGTCTGTTGTAGTGCGTCGTCACCGAGCCCCAGTTGCGCCACGGTCATGAATAGCTGTGAATAGGCGTGGGTGCCACGCTGCCTGTAATCCAGATGGTTCATTGCGCAGAGCGTCTGTACGTGGTGTTTGATCGTGTTGCTTCCGACTACGTGTCGGTCGAAGCGCCGCGTCATGAAGTGAGCGCGATCGTTCTCTTCGAGCAGCCGGCAGGGAGAGATCACGATTCCCGTCTGCCTCGCCATCCGGTAATACGCATATTCCGTACGACCGTAATCTCCTCCGGTTCCCAACTCGAAATCTTTTCCGATTCCATCAAACTTGACAATCCACGGCTCGAACCCGGGGGCGACATCGAATTGACCGCTCCGAATTTGATTTGTCCCCGGATTCCAGGCGACGACTGCTTTAGCGCGCGCGCCACCCGCAGACGTGCCAACCCGAATAATGTTCGCCAAAGCCGCCTTGGCATGGACGTCCGCAGACAGATCGCCCTCTACCGCCTTCCTTGCCTCTTCAACAAGAGATCTCATTTTGAGCGGCGCGGCGCTTTCGCGGTGCGAACCCAATGCAGGCTTGAATTCGAGAGCGCCCATGCCGCGTCTTCCCATATAGGCCAAACGATCAAGCGTGGTTACTTCCGATTTCGTGGTTCCGTGTTCCGCCATCCAGGCATCGATCAAGGCGTTGCCGAAATCGTCGGGGAGGGCGTCCGCAAACATTGCCGGCAGCCGCCGAAACGTGGCCTCCGGCAGGTTCGGAAAGACGAATACTTCTCGAGAATCCGCTACGGGCATCGTCAGAGGAGCCAGTTCAATTCCCAGGCGGCGCCACGTCGGATGATAGGCAAATGCGTAGTAGCCGAGCTTCGGGTCCGGCGCCAAAGCTCCGACCAGCTTTCCCCAAGCGCGAACTTCGATGACTGGAATGTTCAAGGATTCGTCTTCCTTGGCCGAGCCGAGCGGTGGTGTCGCGCTCTCTGGGGCGGAGTCTTCGTTTTCAGAAGCGCGAGTGGATTAACGGTTGGTTGCGGGGCCAGCATTTCTATGCCTTCGAGGTAGTTCAGTGCCTTCAACGTGCGCAGCAGCGTCTGTACCGACGAACCGCGACCCGCTTCAAGATTTTGTAATGCAGCTCGCGCAATTCCCGCCTTCTCTGCGGCGGCTCGCTGATCGATATTACGGGACAAGCGCAGCTGTCGGATGCGGCGACCGAGCTCCACTTGCAATTCTCGCGGAGATGCAAATTGCATAGCACTCATAGCCTATAATTATAGGCTTTATAGATATTTATTGCAATAATGCCTGTATTAAAATGCTTTACACATCTTTATTTAATACGACTTAACGCAAATAATTACAAGCTTTATAGTAATTTCTAGCTATAACGCCTGTATTTACAGGCTTTAATATAACAGCATTACTAGGTCGGTGGGTCCTCTGCTCATTCGAGGGATTGCCAAAGAGGAACGCATATATAAATGTACAGAAATCCTTAGCGGAAATCGCCAAGCTGTTCTTTTTGACGATTTAGGGCGCTTGCCAAATCAGACATACACGTCTTCTCACCCCCAGAAGCAAGGCCTTCAATCGTGCAACTCCGCACTGAACACCCATTGTCCCGATTGCCTTCCGATTACGTACTCGCACAATCCCTGGAGCCCGGCACTTACCCTTCGTACGGAACGGCAGCCGCAGGCGCGAGCCTCGCCTGCGCTCGATCCTCCCTCCGAAACTTTTGACCGCATTCCGTCTGAGCCTGCCGTGCCAAAGAGGCCTCCAGAAAAGCCTGAGGCCCCTTTTCTTGTGCGTGTCCGGAATTGCAGGCGAAAAAGGAAAAGCCACCTGTCTCGCGGTCTCTTTCGGTATACGGGCACCCTGGTTTTCCGCCCTCCTTTTTCGAGGGCCTGAACCTCATCGGTTACCGGCTTCGTCCCCACCGTCGGCAGCACATCTCGCACTACGTGAGTGGGTACGAGCGCCACCGACGTCGCGGCATCCGCTTCCGCCCGAAAGCACTGTGATGAGCCGAGAATCGACTTGCCGCTGTCTCATCTGCAATCTCGAACGTACCCTTGCCATGGAAGTTGCCGATCGAACTTGGGAGGAATGCTATCGTGCCTTTGTTCAGTCCCGCCCTCTGCTGTCCGCCTTTCCGTCCGCTTCTGGCCTGGTCGCCTTTCTGCACATCCGCACCACGAACAACGGAGTTCCGATTTCCGACCCTATCCTCACGGAGCTTCTGCAGACCGCCGCGAGCGGCGCTGCTGCCGTGCTGCGCGATCTGTTGGTTCTGGCGTTCATCCCCATGATGCATTCGACCTCACGCCAGGTGTCTGCCCGCTACCCTTGCCTCTCCCCCGATGACATCGCCCAGCAGGTCGTGCTGTCACTGCTGCAAATCCTAGGCTCACCGGAGTTCTACGGGCGGACTTCCCACGTTGCCTTCGCCATCTCCCGGGTCTTGAAGCGCAATGCCTTTGAATGGGCTGCACGAGAACTACGTTCAGCGGTTGCTTCGGAGCTGGAGGTTTCTGAACTTCCGCTCTCGCAAGAGCCCGAGGAGAGCTTCGAGCGCGTTGTGTTTCTCGACCATTTTCTCCACCGCTGCCAGAAGCAGGGACTCTTGACCGGTGAAGAGCTAGAACTGCTGGTCCTGTTCAAGCTCGACGCCACGCGCGACCGAAATTCCAGCGGCCCTGCCGCCGTCTATTCAAATGCCTCCCGGCAGCGCATGAAACGCCTTCTCGCCAAGCTGCGGCGCATCGCTCGAAACCCTGCTGGTAGCAACCAGCTGCGGCTGTTTTAGGTTCTCCGTTGCTGTTGGTTGCTGCTGCCCCAGAAAGCAAAAGAAATTTTGGATCTCTTGCGACACATTTTGCCGGCACGAACACAGATTAGGTACATGTGGGGAGTTCTCGCCGTTACACTCCCGCGCTCGACGGAGGGAAGGATTCGCGTGACCACCACTGTCTCCGGAGCTCCTGCTCCTCGTGTTCCACGGAAAAACGGAACACCTGCAAGACAAGCCTGGCCCGCGGACAAATTCCTCTACGGTGAGCGAGAACTCTCCTCGGATCCAAAGCGAACGAACAGGAGATCCCTTTCATGAAATCTCTGCCAAAGCAGGTTCGATGTTTCTGCCGAGCTTCGCACGCTGCCGGGCTCGCCATCGCTCTGCTGGTTCTCGCAGCGCCTGCGTTTGCCCAAACCGGAACATCTCCGTGGGAAAACGCGGTGAGCGTACTCCAAACAGCCTTCACCAGCACCATCGCTCGGGGGCTCTCGCTGGTCGCCATCGTCGTTGCCGGCCTCACCTTTGCGTTTGGGGAAGGCGGATCGAAACGTGTGCTTGCCGGCGTGCTCTTCGGTGTGGGCATGGCCATCGCTGCGGTCAATTTTCTGGCGTGGCTTTTTCCGGGCAGTTAAATCCTGGAGCTTTTGGTCGGAGAGACGCATGCAAGAAGCTAGACGCATCAACAAAGTGCATCGCTCGCTGTCGCGGCCACTCACCATTCTCGGCGCCGAACGAAAGCTCTTCTTCTTCTCCATGTGTCTTGGCGCCGCCACGTTCAACCTGCTCAACAGTCTGCTGGGGGGGTTGCTGATGTTCTTGTCGCTCTATCTCCTGGCCCGCTGGGCCACACAGACCGATCCGCAAATTCTGCGATTTCTATTGGCAGCCGCGAGAGTCCACACCGAGTACGACCCTATGAAGTTCACTCCCATTCGAGTCCGAAGGAATAGCCATGCTCAGGCTTAGTCGAATCTTCAAAAACTACAACGAGGCCGGTTCGCTCGGCGAGCAGATCAATCTCTTTGGATTCATCGGTCCCCATGTTTTTCTCACGAAGACCGGCGAGGTCGGCGTTCTTCTCGAAGTTCGCGGTGTCGATTACGAGTGTCTTGATACCGCTTCGGTGGATCACTTCACGAAGCGACTCGAATCCGCATTGAAACTGTTCGATGAAAACTACCGTGTCTACCAATATCTCTTCAAGCGCAACAACGAGACCATTCCCTTCCGGCTCTACACGAACCCGGTTGTAGACGCCGCGATCCAGAACCGCATTCGTTACCTCAACGGTAAGGCGGACACCCTCTTTTCCCTCTCCATCTATTACGCGGTCCTATTCCAAGCATCGGAGACCTCACAGAAAATCACGCGAGCGCTGGCCGAGCTTTCCAAGAATCCAAGAAACTCGCTTGCCGACCTGTCGGCCCATTTCTCTACCGAGAAACAGGTCATCGTTCTCGGTCAGCATGTCGATCATGCTCGCGCGAGGCTCCTAGAGAAAGCCCGCAGCTTCATGGTCCAACTCAACGACTTTCTGCCCATCCGGATGCTCGACAAGCAGGAAGCGTTCGCGGTTCTCAAGAGAACCCTCAACCTCCAGCCCGGCAAACTCGCCTGTGCCAACCTCAAGTACGACACCTTTCTCGACTACTACCTTCCCGAATCGCCCATCGAATGTCACCGCGGGCATCTTCGCGTCGACGACTACTACGTAAAGGTTTTGACACTTAAGGAACCATCCGCACAAAGCTTTCCGCTTATCTTCAAACGCCTGCTCGAAGTGCAAGCCAACTACTACATTGTTACGGAATGGAAGAAGGAGGATTCCGGGAAGATGCGCCGGGTCATCCAGTCCAAGCGCCGCCATTTTCACAATACCAAGCGCTCGTTTGCGAGCCAGGTTCGCCTGAACGACTCACCGGAACAGGACGTACTCCTTGATGATTCGAAAGAAGCCCAGGTCCGGGAACTCGCCGAGGGTATCAAGGAGATTGAACTCGAGGGAAATTACTTTGGTCAGTTCTCCCTGACCGTTGTGATTTACGACCTCGACCTGGCCAAAGTGGATCGGGCGTGCGCCGACTTCTACAAGGTGTTTAGCATCCATGACGCCCAACTGTACGAAGAAAAATACAACGCCCTGAACGCTTTCCTCGCGGCCATCCCTGGCAACCATGCCTTTAACTTGCGTTCCCTGTATCTGCTAAACACCAATTATGCGGATTTCTCGTTTCTCTTTACCCTTCACTGTGGCGAGCCTCGCAACGCGCACCTGCGCGAAGAGTATCTGGCGGTCCTCGAAACCAACCACCACACTCCCTACTTTCTGAATCTCCATTACCGCGATGTGGCCCACACCATGATTCTCGGGCGAACCGGCGCCGGAAAAAGTTTCCTTTTGAACTTCCTGATCACCAATTTGCAAAAGTACGACCCGCATACCTTCATCTTTGATTTGGGCGGAAGTTTCGAAAGCCTCACGCAGCTTTTCCGCGGCTCCTATATCCGCGTGGGCCTGGAGTCCGAGGATTTCAAAATCAACCCGTTTTCCCTCCCACCCACGAAGGAAAATCTCGATTTTCTGGCGCTCTTCCTCAAGGTGTTGATCCAAGGTCAGAGGCCGAATGAACTCGACCCTGTCACCGAGCGCGATCTTTTTCACCAGATCGAGAACCTCTATGAGGTGGATCCGGCGCTGCGCACGCTGGGCGTGCTGGCCAACACGCTCGGCCATGACATCTCGAGCCGCCTTACCAAATGGACCCGCGGCGGGCAGTTCGGGTTTCTCTTTGACAATGCCGACGACACGATTTCGTTCTCTCGCTTTCAGTGTTTTGACTTCCAGCGCATGAGTCAGTACCCAGAGCTCCTGGAACCAGTGCTTTTCTACATTCTGCATCGAGCCAACGCGGTCATCTCCGATCGCCGTGTTTCCTCTGTTTTCAAGGCATTCTTCATCGACGAGGCGTGGGTCTTTTTGAAGAACCCGGCGATCCAGCGCTATGTGGTCGAGGCGCTCAAGACCTGGCGCAAACACAATGCCGCCATGATCCTGTCCACGCAATCCCTCGACGAACTCCGGCGCTCGGACATCCTCGACGTCATTATCGAGAGCTGTGCCACCAAGATATTTCTGGCCAATCCGGACATGGATCGCGATCTCTACCGGCGTCAGTTTCATCTGAACGAGACGGAGATCCAACTGATCCCGGAACTCCTTCCCAAGCAGCAATTTCTGATCAAAACACCGGAACTTGCCAAGGTTGCGAATCTGGCCGTCGACTCGAAGAGCTATTGGTTGTATACAAACGACCCCTACGACAACAAAAAACGCAAGGAAGCGTTTGAGACCTACGGATTCGAAAAAGGGCTCGAAATGCTTGCAGGGACGCGGCCGTGATTCTCAGCCGCTCGAACGAACCAGGAATGACGGGGAGCGACTCGCGTGGCGCTTTCCCGCCCCTGGCAATGGCAGGATTTACAATCCCCGTCCTCCTGGCCAGCACTGTCGTTCGTACGGTTCTTTTCCGATGGCCAGCAGAGTTTCGATCCGCAGCAATCCAACTTAAAAGGAGCCTCTCGATGAACGCCCTCTTTCACCTCCCGTTTTACAGTTTCTTTCTCCGCGTCTTCAGCTTCCTGATTGCCGGCCTAGCCGCTTTCCAAGCTCCGCCTCTCGACGGCGCGACCGAAGTTGCCGCCCGAGTCGTGAAATATGCGAAAGAGGACATCGTTCCCGTTCACGCTAAGCTCCGGTTTTCCACGCTGATCGTTCTGCCCGAGGACGAAGAGATTCTCGATTTCACGACCGGCGACAAGGAGTTCTGGGTCATCAACGGCGCGCATAACCTTTGTTACGTTCATCCCGCCCAGGCCGGCATCCGCAGCAACCTGAATCTCATCACCGCAACAGGACATGTCTATTCCTTCTTACTCACGGAGATCAGCAATCAGCCGAATGCCGAACCTGACCTGAAACTCTTCGTCGAACCCAAGGAGGGCTCCGGCACGGCCATGAATTCCGGGCTGCACGGCTATGTCAGCGCGAGCGAGGCCCAGGCGTACAAGAAGGAGCTCGAAACACTTCGCTCCCAGACGGCGGAACAGATCCGCGCGGCGGAATCCCATGTCGCCGAACAACTCAACCAGTTCCGCTCGAGTTACGCCGCAAAACTGCAATTCGATTACTCGCTCGACTCCAAAGCCGCCCGTGAGCCTTTCCTGGTGACGGCTATCTACCATGATGACGCCTTCACCTATATCCAGTGCGGCGCCAGGGAGAAGCCCGCCCTGTATGAACTCAAGGATGGCCAGCCAAACCTGATCTCCTTTCAAGTCGAAAACGGGGTGTACATCGCACCCAAGATCATTGCCAGCGGCTACCTCGCTGTCGGCAAAAAGAAGCTGCTCTTTGCCCGGCATGCGGCAGGAAACTGAGGAACCAATCATGGATCAGCCAACCCAGCCGGTCTCGATTCAGGAGAAGAGCCCCAAGCCTCCTGGCCTTTTGCCGAAAAACGTTCAGTCTTGGCTTCTCATCGGGGTGGCCATTCTAATGGTCACGATCATGTGGTTGACGGGTGGCAAAAAGCCATCGCCCTCCCCCAAAGCAGCGCCCTCTACCACTTCCGTCCAGGCCCCGCTTGAAGTCAATGAGGCCAAGATCACCGAGATGCAGAACCGCATCCAGGACCTGCAACGCCAACAACTCCTCGCGCAATCCGCTCTCGCGCAGCAAACTCGACAGCTCGCTGCGGAAGACCACGATCCCCCTGAGACACAACAATCTGCCGCAGGCGGGGGAGATCAGCGCATCGCGGAAGACCCCATCGAAGCCGAGCGGAAGCGACGGGCCTACGTTTCTCTGTTCGCTTCGAATGTCGCCCTCAGTTACCGCAAACCTCTTGCGAGTTTGCAGGTCCCCGCAAGCGAAGCAGCCGTGGTTCCGCTACCAGCTTCTCTGAACTCCACTGCCTTGCAACTTCCTCAAACTTTGAAACAAATGCAGCCCGACTCGAATTCTCCCGGGTCATCTCGCAACGCTTCCCCCGAAGCGACCAGGGATCGAAAGGAGGAAACCAAAAATCCTGCCGCTGCGTCGGCCGCCTCCACCAATTCGGCGGCAGGAAAAACCTACGTCCTGTTTGAAGGGACCATCCTTGAAAGCGTGCTCATCAACCGTCTCGACGGTGGCTTCGCCGGACCCGTCGAGTGCCTACTGTCGACCGACGTCTATTCCAATGACCGCCAGCACCTGCTCGTTCCCGCAGGATCGAAATTGCTGGGCGAAACAAAGAAGGTGGACACCTTTGGACAGACCCGCCTGGCTGTCGTGTTCCATCGCCTGCTTATGCCCGACGGTTATTCCGTCAGTCTCGACGGGTTCAAGGGACTCAACCAAACGGGCGACACCGCGTTGCGTGATCAGGTCAACAGCCACTATCTGCGCATCTTCGGAGTTTCGCTGGCGATCGGAGTCCTTGGAGCTGCCGCAGAAGGCGGAACGTCTGGCGTTCTTACCGCGAATGGCGGTGACCTCCTGCGACAGGGATTCGCGCAGAGTACGGCTCAGTCCTCCGCGCAGATTCTCGACAAGTTTTTGAACATCATGCCCACGGTGACTATCCGCGAAGGCCACCGCGTCAAAATCTACCTCGCGGGTGACATGGCCTTGCCCGATTACCTCAACCACAAAATGCCTTCCGATTTGTGAAGGCAGCAAAGAAGGGATGAAAGTTCAATGAAAAGAAAAGCTCTCGCGTTTGCGCTCGTCATGGCTTTTTGCGTCGGAACCGCATTCGCGCAGTTCGGAAGTGGGATTGTCTACGACCCGACGAATTACCAAAACGCCGTCCTCCGCTATCAACAGCTCCAGCAGCAGCTCCTACAACTGCAGAAGAGCTATGCGCAGATCACCAACCAACTCAACTTGGCCATGCAGATGGCGCAGTTCATCCGGAACATGCCCGCTCGCTACCGCGCCCTGTTTTCGCAATGGCGAAACGTAACTTCACTCAACACCTTCGGAAACACCGGTTCGTGGGTGAGTGGTATCAATTCTGGCCTGCTGCCCACCATCAACACTGGCTATCAGAAAGCTACGACCCAACTGCTTCCGTACAATTCGCTTCAGCTCTCTGGCATGGATGCGCTGGAACTCGAACGCGTGCAGTCGCAATATGCGTCCGTCCAGCTTGTGGATGGAGCGAACGTGAACGCCATGGCCACCATCGGCGCCATTCGCGGCAGCGCCCAGGATATCCAGACCCAGATCAACAATCTTGAACAGGACTCGTTCTCGAACGATGCGGATCTGAATTCCGAAGTCTCGGTCCTCAACAAGATCAACGCGTCGGGAGTGCTGACGCTCCGCACGCTTCAGGATTCCAATAAGCTCCTCGCCTCGCTTCTCGAGCAGCAGACGATCGTCGCTAAGCAGCAGCGCGAGGCTACCACCAACACCATCAACGCCGACATCGAGCGCCAAGCAAGCATGGCTAGCAATATTGCGCAGGTGACAGGAACCCTTACGAATTCACTTCAAAGTTTCCGCATGCCGTAAGGCTTGAGGAAGCATGCCCCGGCGTCGAAGGAGCTGACGGCCATGCAAACCGACTACCTGCAGTACGTCTTCCAAGCGATCAACACCTTGCTTACGCAGAACCTCGGTTTCTTCGACGCCATGGGCCACAATCTGTTTCGTTCGTTCGCTACCATCCTCATCGCCTGGTATGGGATCAAATCCGCTCTCTCCGCAGCCAGCGGGAAGTATCCGTTCCACTTTGACAACTTCGCCAGCTTGCTGCTGACCATCAGCTTCGGATTCGCCATGGTCAACTACTACAGCGCACCGATTCCCGGCGTAGGATCCAGCTTCCATAACCTCGTCACCGATGAAGCGCAGTTTTTGTCCGGCCAGATCGATCAAGCGCAACTCCAAAACGTTGTGTCGCAAGTCGCGGACTTCGAATCCCGCATGGACTCCCCGACCTGGGGAGATATTTTGGGAACGGCCATATACGTCACCGTGACAATCCTCCTTGCTGCCGCACAGGCAGTCGCTCTTGTCGTCATCGCCTATGGCTTCATTGCCACTGCAGTGTGCGTACTGGTCGGTCCGGTCTTTGTGCCCTTCTTCATCGTTCCGAAAATGGAGTGGCTTTTCTGGGGATGGTTCCGCTGCTTCATCCAATATGCCTTCTATCAGGTCATCGCCGCGGCAGTTGTATTTATCATCGGAAACCTCATGCTCGGCGCGTTGCGCCTCCCACCAGCGGGCTCGCTTTCCACCGTGCAGATCATCGCCTGGTTCCCGGTCCTCTTCATTACCTTCCTCGCGTCCATCTATACGCTCCTGAAAGTTCCGGCCCTGACCAACCACATATTTAGCGGGACTGCGGGTGGGTCTTCCGTCGCAATCTTCGAAAGGCTCTTCGAATGAACAACGATGCCAGTTTCTACGACGCCAAGCGCCTCTATCTCGAATCCTATGGGGATCCCATGGTGACCAATACGTATCTCAAGATTGCGGTCGCGCTGCTATCCGTTGTTTGCGTGGCGCTCGCCCTGATCGACCTCCGAACCATTCGAACATTCCAGAATTTTCGTCCGCTGGTCATTCGCATCGATGACCTGGGTCGCGCCGAAGCCATCAACTACCACAACCTCGAATACAAACCCCAGGATGCTGAAGCCAAGTATTTTCTCTCCCAGTTCTGCACTTTGTACTATCGCCGCAACCGCTACACGATTCAGGACGACTTTTCGAAGTCCTTGTATTTCCTCGACGGCAAGCTTGCCAACGGCATACTCGACGCCTACCACAAGGATGACATTATCAAGAAATTTCTCACCAACACGGCCGCCCCGGAAATCGATGTGGATGTCAAGAAAGTTGCCCTCGAAGAAATGCAAACTCCTCCGTTCCGCGCGCGCGTGGACTTCTACCTGGTCTATTACTCACCTGCGGATCACAGCGAGCTCAAGCGAGACCTGTATACCGCGAATTTTGTGTTTCTATTCAAGAGCCAGGTGCCCAATGAACTCATTCCGATCAATCCCCTAGGCCTGAGCGTCACTTATTTCCGCGAAGATGAGGCGTTCAAGTGAATAGAGTCCATTCCTCGTTCGGAACAAGGGTCGCGGCCGTTTACCTGGCATCCTCGGCCCGACTTCCACGCGCCATGTCCCGCCGAGACCATCGGCTTTTGACCCAAGCTACGCCACTGCCCTTCCGATCGCATTCTTCCGTCAAAACCACAGGCGCGCTCCGGAACGACTTGCGGTGCTTTGGGACTTTCCGTCCGCTCCCGAGCCCTCCGAGCGAAAGAAGGAAGCACCAGCAGAAGTTGACACCGACAGGGAGAGCAGAATGATTGCCAACGCTCTCTTCATCGCGATCTCACTTCTTCTGGCGCTGGCTTTCTGGCTAATGGGTGAACTCAAATTCCTTATCCCCTACAAGACCGTGCTGTTTCACGAGTGCGGTCAAGCCATCCTGATCTATGTTGCCGTTCTGTTCCTGAATCTGTTCGCCGGTACGCTCGGACTGATTCGCAAGTTTTTGCTGAAAGATACCGGACGCAAACTATTCCATCTCGACAAACAGCTGCACGTCGGCGAGACCGAACTGCCCGCCCCTTGGGTTGAAGAGGAGACCGACTGACATGGCGCGCGCCTACGACCCAGACCATTTCATTGAACCGCCCGAGATTTCCGAGGAGGACCAACGCAAGGCACAAGGCCCGCCTCATCCCCCTCCCTCTCGGGGCCCGGCCCAGGGAGAGCGAGCGCAGCCGGCAGGCCACGCCCCCGATGCTCGCCGAGACCGCTCGACCGAATCACGGAAGGTCTATGAAGTCCGCGGCCGCATCTATCGCCTTCGGTCCTCGGAAATCGAGACGATGGCCGAGGTGGGCAAGTTTCGGACGATTGCCGTCGAGGATCTTCGCGAATTTGTCTATGGCGGTGACAAAGACTCCTTAAGGCTCGCGCTTGAAAACCTCATCCGCCAAGGGTTGCTCCAGAGGAAGTCCGTTCCTCATCAGGAAAAGGGCTCGCGGCAACTCCTGGCGCTTACCAAAAACGGCCATGGATTGCTGAAGGAAGCGCAAATCACTCAGAAAGACCAAACTCTCTATCACGGATTCAAAAAACCTCGGGAAGCCCATCACGATGCGGACCTTTATCGTATTTATCAAAAGGCCGCGGAAAAGATCGAGCGAGCCGGCGGGCGGAATCTTCGAGTGATCCTCGATCATGAGCTGATGAAAGGGGTGTACCACGACCTCGCGAAACTCGGGCCCGATCGAACTTCCCCTGCGAGCAAGCGCACAGTGGCCGAACGGCACGACCTGGCGGTGGTGAGGGACAAGATCCCCCTTCCGGACGTCCGCATCGAATACGAAACATCCGATGGCGAGCGAGCACGCGTGGATATCGAGCTCGCCACCAGCCACTATCGCTTTCGCAATCTCGCGGAAAAGGTGCGGGCGGGATTTTCGATATACGCCCGTCCAAGCGAGGTGTCGAATCTTCGGCGCATCCTGGACCAGCGCGAACTCACTGCGGAGATTCTGTCGTTATGAACTTTCCCTCAGAACACATCGAACGGATCAAGGAGCTCGGCTACACCGAGTCCGAGGCACGCTTTTTGTATATCGTGGCCGTTCACTCCGGTTACTTTACGCTCAGTCAATTCCGGGCATTCACACACACAGGTTCTGGAAAACGCGCCACATCGTTTGCACAAAAACTCTTGAAACAAGGTCATGCCACCGTGCGCGACTACATGCGCCGGGGCTCCATCTTTCATCTATTCTCGATGCTCGTTTACGGCCAGATCGATGAAGACAATCCCACCAACCGCAAAAAACATTCTTTCGATTTCATGCGCGCGCGGCTCCTGCTTCTCGATTTCATTCTCGCCAACCCGGAATTGATTTACTTCGAAACAGAACAAGATAAGGTCCGCTTCTTCTGCGAGGGTCTCGGCATTTCGAAGGACTCTCTTCCGGCCAAGGTGTACGTGGCAGGTCCTCAGTCGAAACCGACCCTGCGGTATTTCGTCGACAAATTTCCCGTTTTTCTGTCTTCGCCTTTCTTCGGTGCGCCTCCTGTGGTCACCCTGTCGTACGTCGATTCTGGCTTCCAAACTCTTTCGCATTTCTCCTCGCATCTCGCGGCCTACCAACGCCTCTTCCACGAGCTAAAGAGTTTTCGATTTGTGTACATCGCTGCAAAGGAAGCTTATTTCCGGAAGGCCTGCGAACGTTTTGGTGCCATGGTGAAGTCTCCGCTCCCTTCCGATGAGTCGAGCGAGATTCTCCGTTATTTCCAAATCCGAACAAAGTGGGATCGACACGAGTATGTCGTGCCGGTGATCGAGGACTTCGAATTCCTCAGCGATGCCCGGCGACGGTTTCACGGGGAGCGGTTCGAAGCTCTTTACCAGTCGTGGGCCGCAGGAACAACCACTGACCTACAGTTGCGCCTCGAATTCTCGCAGTCCCGGCAGGACCGCTCCGTATCCTTCGACACCTTTCTGGTGAAGCGGCACGGCTCACCACTCGAAGAGAGCGTTCGACGGGGGCCAGCGAAGTGTTTGGAGCCTAGGGGTTGTGCATAGCGCAGCATGTTCCTGGACAAGGGCCAGAGACCCAAGTCTCCCGCCCTGTGAACGGGCGAACGCCCTGTTCACCAATCGCTTTCCAGCCTCCCGCGAGGCCAATCTGAGATAGGAAAGGAAAAACGATGTCGATTATCAACAAACCCCCGGAGATGGTGAAGCGTGAATATGAATTGCAAGAACCGATCGCGGTCGCCGTCGAGAAGTACGCACTCTTTATCCAAAGTACGCCGGATCACGTCGTCAACTCCGCGCTGAAGATGGTGATTTGGAGAGATGCGGAGTTCCTCCGCTGGCGCAAACAGCAGACCCAAGGCAACCGGAAGGACGGTTACGCTGCGGAGAAGGCGGCGCAGGTGTGATCCAGACTTTTCTCCAGGCGCGGCACTTCTTCGCCTGTCTGCTAGCGGCGGCCACGGGCATGGCGCTCTACATCAGGGCGCCATTCCCAGAGTCCAATCTTTTCATCCAAGTGCTGGCTCTGCGGGCACATTTTGCGTTTCTCTTCTTTAAGTACTCCTACACCCTCTTTCTCTACACAACACCCTACATTGCGTATTCGATCTTACTCTCCGCCGTCTACATTTTTGCCCTCAAGGCAGAAAGCAAGACTCGGGCCGGTAGATTACCGCTCTATTCCGACCCCCGGCAAAGGACAGAGCTTTCTCTCGTGCTAGGCGAGATCCATCACCCGCGCAAACAAATTCCCTCGGAAGCACCTCACTGGCTTGTCATTCCGGAGCGTGGGCTGTTCACGGGCATCGCTATCGTCGGGGCAATTGGCTCCGGCAAAACCGCGGCGTGCA
>Ga0181523_10002283_pt1 | contig 18970 bp, 23 predicted proteins | sample PEATcosm2014_Bin_43_FD_119752 | JGI IMG/M metagenome (GOLD analysis project Ga0181523, IMG submission 119752) | Peatland microbial communities from MTU Mesocosm Facility, Houghton, MI, USA - PEATcosm2014_Bin05_30_metaG | ecosystem: Environmental > Terrestrial > Soil > Wetlands > Peat | place...
AAAGAAAGAGAGTATAAACGACATCGTTTCGCAGCGCATAGACCGCTTGTTCGAAGCGGCCGCCACAGAGTTTCCGGCGCACGCGCAGCGAAGCGATCGCTATGTCGAGCTTGTTCGGCGACTGGCAACCAGGTACCGGGTGCCACTCGGAAAAAAGAAGATGCGTTTTTGCAGAAGCTGTGGGACGTATTTCGTCTACGGAGCGAACGCACGCGTGCGCATAAAAGACAAACGTACCGTTATAACGTGCTTAAAGTGTGGTGACCTGAGGCGCTATTGAACCGCAATCCAAAACACACATGATCAAAAGTGACATGCAAAAACTTAAGGCACTCTCAGCAGAGCTTATACCGACCCTCTGGATCGGCAAGAACGGCGCAAACGATTCGATCGTACTCGAACTGCGACGTCAACTCAAGCTGCAGAAGATGGTCAAAGTAAAGATGCTTAAGGCCGCCTTGTTCGAATCAAGTCGGGAAGAGATCGCGCACGAACTCGAGCACACCTCGGGTGCACGATTGGTCGATTTGAAAGGTGCCACCGCTGTGTATCTTTCGCCGTACCGCATCAAAAAAACGGCTCAAAACGACATCGCGCATCAGAGAAAAGGATATAAGTAAAAAAAACGTAAAGACGCTTGATTCCAGTAGAGAAGTCCAATTAGGAGATTAAATGACGACGCTGTACGATGTTCCTGCAAATAAACTGATCGAACTTACTGCAACGAAGCTGAAGAGCGACGAACGATTAGCCCCCCCAGAATGGTCGTCGTGGGTAAAGACGGGGGTGCACAGGGAGCACCCGCCGCAGAACGATGACTGGTGGTATGTCCGCTGCGCCGCGCTGATGCGACGCATCGCGATGGACGGCCCCGTTGGCACGCAACGACTCCGCTCAGTCTACGGGGGAAAAACCGACAACTCGTCAGCACCCGCGCGGTTTGTCAAAGGGAGCGGCTCAATAATTCGAAAAGCGATGCAACAGCTTGAGAGCGCGGGGTTCGTTAAGACTACCCCAAAAGGTCGCGAGATCTCGTCACAAGGCAGATCGTTCCTCGACAACAATGCGTATGAGCTCGCACAAAGCGCATAGGCCACCCGGAGTGTGAGGATTATGGATGATGACCTTGAACAAATACGGAGGCGACGCCTTGAACAACTCCAAGCCCAGCAGAGCGGAATGCAAGGGCCGTCTACGGAAGAGGTAGAACAGGCACAGGCGCGGAAAAGCGCCTTGCTGCGACAGGTACTCACCCCCGAAGGTCGGGAACGGCTGAACAGCATTCGACTGACGCGTCCCGACTTTGCCGACTCAGTGGAGTCGCAGCTACTCGCCTTGTACCAAAGTGGCAGGCTCACGGGAACGATAACTGACGAACAGCTTAAGCAACTCCTTAAACAAATTGCCCCCAAGAAGCAGAACATACGCATCACGCGCAGATGAAGGTCGGCATTTTGTTCAGCGGCGGCAAGGATAGCGCGCTCGCAGCTATTCTCCTCAGCCCTTTTGCGCAAATTGAGCTCGCTACGGTATCTTTCGGAATTGTACCAAATGACGCCGCGTCAGTGGCGCGCGTACTCGGTTTTCCCCACGTGATAATCGGCCTTGAGGCGGCCCTCGCAACGGCCACCGTCGACGCGATGATCGAGGACGGATACCCCAACAGAGGCATCAACCACCTGCACAAAACGGCGCTCGAACGCGCCGCCGCACGTTATCAGGTAGTCGCCGACGGCACGCGCCGAGACGACAAGGCGCCGCTCCTGAACGTGCGTGAGGCTCGAAGTTTGGAAGATCGCTCAGGGATCGACTACGTGCGGCCGCTCCTCGGCTACGGGCGAAGGGCGATCGACGCACTTGCCGACGCGCACCTCGAGGTCACGTACGGGGAGTGCATCTCGTTTGACTACGAGGTCGAATTGCGTAGAGTTATGGAGAGTTCGTACAGCTCCGAGGCCGTGCAGGCCGTCTTCCCTCAAGAACACATCCAGTCAAGGGTCACAGGACGAAAAAGCGTGGTTTTTTGAGCCGTATTGGCGTAAACAATTATTAACGATGAAATGTAATAGGCTACTCTGATCGCGAGGACGTTTGAAAATGCCGAGCAATCCACCGAGATCCGCAACAGAGGAACTGTAATGAGCAAAGTAACTAAGGGGAAAAAGAAGCGACTCGCAAAAGCCACAAGTCAAAATAGGCGCGTGCCGGCTTGGGTTACAGTACGTTCAAACCGCAACGTGACGACCCATCCAAAAAGGCGGCACTGGAGACGCGGTCATCTCAAGGTGTGATCAGTCATGGCGAAAGACACGAAGGTGGAAGAAGAACGGGTGTATACCATACCACTGCGAGCGGTGAAACATACGCCCAGGTGGAGACGCAGCAAAAAGGCGATGTCGGAAATTCGTCAGTACCTCGCCCACCATTTGAGCGCCGAAGAAGATAAAGTCAAGCTTGATCCCTCGATCAACAAAAAAGTCTGGGAGAGAGGTTCGAGCAATCCGCCGAATAAGATCATCGTCCGGGCGATGAAGTTCGACGATGGTGTCGTCGAGGCAGAACTCGCGACCGAATCGTGATGTTCGTCTTCGCAAAAAGAAACCCACCTCTAGAGGATCCACCGTGGTCAAGCGCATCTCGATAGACGGAAGCGCCGTGCTCGGCGTCTTTGCTGCGTGTACCGAAGAGTTCTTGCTTAGTGCACCAGCGCCTACCGAGGAGGAGCAACTCAACTTCCTGCAGGAGCTGGACGTGACCTCCGTCCCTCTCCTCATAGGCTCGAGCGCGGTCGTCGGATCGCTCGTCGCTGGAAACTCGAACGGATTTGTCGTTTCAAATAACGCGCTCAGGCACGAGATCGCACAGCTCAAGGCGAGTTGCGGAGGATTGCCTGTGCGAAAGCTCCCCGGCAGGATCAATGCCGCTGGGAACGTCATCCTCGCAAACGATACCGCGGCGCTGATCCATCCCAACCTAATCGCTCGAGCCGAACGAGTCATTTCTGAGGCCTTAGGAGTGGACGTGCAGCGCGGAACGGTCGCCGAACTGAAGACGGTGGGAATGGCTGCGTGCGCAACGAACAAAGGCGTTTTGGCGCATCCAAAAGCGACAGAGGGAGAGCTTTCGAAGCTGGACGACACCTTCAGCGTTCCCGTCAACATCGGCACCGTGAACTATGGATCACCGCTCGTGGGATCTTCACTTCTTGCAAACACTAAGGGCTACGTCGTAGGCCTAGAGACGACAGGAATAGAGCTCGGGCGGATAGAGGACTCGTTAGGGTTTCTGTAGCCTTTAGACCGTCACAAACGCCGTGCTCGTCAGTTTGGATAGCTATTTAACAGATAACCTCGCGAATAACTCAATGATCGAGGATCCTCGGCAGTGAGGACGTCGACCTCATGTGCGCACGCCCAATGCGCTTATCACACGCTGATTAACGGATGGTGTAACTGTGGAAAGCAAAACCTTTCAAATAATGGGTTCCTTTAAAGCAGGACGTTCGTGGGAACGATTCACAAAAAAACTCTCGAGCAACAACGAGAAAAATGCAGCCGAAAAGCTCTACTCACTCATCGGCAGTGAGCATGGCCTAAAGCGGAAAATGATTCGAATTGAATCCATCGAAGCGGAAGAAGTGTGATAGCATGGCTAGCGAGCAAGAAGTGCGCGTGTTGGTCGCCCAACTCCAACAAGCAGAGGCAGAGGCGCGTGCGTACGAGCAACAAATGGAGGTCATCAGCTTCACCATCAACGAGATAGAAAACGCGATCACGGCTGTTGAAGCTCTTTCCAAGCCAAAGGTCGGCAAAGAAACGCTTATACCGATCGGGGCAAGCTCGTTCGTTTATGGCAGCATTCCTCAAACGAAAAGGGTTATCATCGGACTCGGCGCGGACGTCTCTGCTGAGGTGGACGTCACTCATGCTGTTTCGTACCTCAACGACCGAAAGAAAAAACTAACGGACATGCAAGGACAATTCGCTGCTCGACTGAATCAGATCGGCTCACAGATCTACGCGCTCCAAGCGAAATTACAGGAGTACCAATCGCAGTCACAGGCGGCACGCTAGATGTTTGAAGGCCTGCGGCAAAAACTCAATCAGTTCAAGAAGACTGTCGCTAACAAAGAGCACGAGCTTGATGACGCAGAGGTCGAGGCCTCTTCAAATGATGCAGCACGTCTAGCCGAAGGTCCACAAGAAACCGCAGGCGAGACATATACACCTCCCGCTGTTCACGATGACGAAGCAGTCGGACTCTCTCAATCAGCTGAATCAGCGACGCAGCGCGAAGTGCCAGGAGAGGCCACAAGAACCACAAGCGGCAGATCCCTTTTTGAGAGAGAAATAAAGGAAAAAGACCTAGAAGAGCCCCTATGGGATCTTGAGATTGCCCTCCTGGAAAGCGATGTGGCAATGTCAGTCTCTGAAGAGATCGTTGACACGGTAAAAAAAGAGCTGATTGGCACCAAGCGCAAGTGGCGTCAGGACGTCGGGGCACTGGTCGAGCAGGCGTTGCGCGACGGAATTTTAAAAGTGCTCGACGTGAACAGCCTTGATTTCGACGAACTTGTCAAAAAAGCACCAAAACCTGTGACCATCGTGTTTACCGGCATCAATGGCACAGGTAAGACTACAACCATTGCAAAACTGGCATACCGCCTCAAAAATCAGGGGTATGCAGTTGTGCTCGCGGCAGGGGACACGTACAGGGCCGGCGCGCTTGAACAGATTGAGCGGCACGCCGATAACCTGGGAGTGAAGCTCATCAAGCACCAGCAGGGTGCGGACCCCGCTGCTGTTATCTATGACGCGGTGCAGTATGCGCGCGCGAAACACAAGGACGTGGTGCTTGCAGATACCGCCGGGCGAATCCACACCAATGTTAACCTCATGAATCAACTGAAGAAAATTGAGCGAGTGATTGACGCGGATCTTGTAGTTTTTGTCGACGAAGCCCTCGCGGGCAATGACGCGGTAGAACGTGCGCTGCAGTTCAATACCGCAATGGCTATCGATGGATCAATTCTCACCAAAGTGGATGCCGATTCGAAAGGAGGGACAGCCATCTCAATAGCGCACGCTACGAACAAGCCAATCCTCTTTTTAGGACTCGGACAAAAATACGACGACATTGTCAAGTTCAACCCCCAGTGGCTTCTGAACAGACTGTTCGGCGAGGCAGAGACGTAAATGGTAATGGAAAACCTCGGCAGCTCACTTCGTGATACGCTAAAGAAGATAGCGCGAGCAAATCGCATCGACGAAAAAACGCTCAACGAAGTCGTCAAAGACATTCAGCGGGCGCTCCTCAGCGCCGACGTCAACGTCGCTCTGGTGCAACAGCTGTCGAAACGCATCAAAGACCGGGCGTTAAAAGAAGAGCTCTCCGGGAAGCTGAATCCGCGTCAGCACGTCATCAACATAGTGTATCAAGAGCTTGTCGCGCTGCTCGGTGAGCCAATCTCAGTGCCGCTCACCCGTCATACAGTAATTATGGTCGGCCTCCAAGGCAGCGGCAAAACCACAACTACAGCGAAGCTCGCACGATTTTTTCAGAAAAAAGGTCTAAAAGCCGCGGTCATCTGCGCGGACACCTACCGCCCTGGCGCGTACGATCAGCTTTCGCAGCTCTGCGAGCGAATTGGCGTCGCTTTCTACGGCGAATCGGAGAGCAGCGACGCGGTCGAGATCACGACCCGGGGCTTAGCCGAACTGAAACGCTATGACGTCATACTTGTCGACACCGCGGGCCGCCACGCACTCGAAACGGACTTGGTTCTCGAGATGGAGGCAATCAACGAAACGTCGAAAGCGGACCAACGCTTTCTGGTGCTCGACTCTGGCATCGGTCAGCAAGCGAGCGAACAAGCGAAAGCGTTCAACGAAGCAATCGGCTTAACGGGCGTTATTGTGACGAAGCTCGACGGGACTGCGAAAGGCGGCGGAGCGCTCTCTGCGGTGGCCGAGGTCGGAACGGGCATCGCGTTTATCGGCATGGGCGAAACCATTGACGACCTCGAGAAGTTCGAACCAGACCGATTCATCTCTCGACTGCTCGGCATGGGCGACATGAAAACCCTCGTCGAGATGATCGAAGAAGAACCCCCCATCGAGATGGAAGAAGCAGAGGCGATGCTCAAAGGCGAGTTTACGCTCAAAGACATGTACAAACAAATGGATGCGATACGCAAGATGGGCCCTCTGACCAAAATCGTTCAAATGCTTCCGCTCGGATCACTCGGCGTCGACATCCCCAACGGGGCGCTTCAATCAACGAAAGAAACCCTAGAACGTTTCAAAGTCGTGATGGACTCAATGACTGACGAAGAGCTCGAGCATCCACGGATAATTCGAAGTTCACGAATAAAGCGGATCGCGCGCGGTTCAGGAGTCACTTCTGACTACGTGCGCGAGCTCTTGAAATATCACAAAGCGATGCAGCGGGCGATGAAAGGTGTCCGTTCTCAAAAAGAGATGCAAAAGTTCTTGAGAAAACAAGGCGTCAAGTGAACGCTGCACAGACGTGCGCGATCTTAGAGGATTTCGAGTAATTCAGCTTTTCGTTTTTCGTACGCTTGGCTAGTAATGAATCCCTTTTCACGCAAGACGTCGAGCTTCTCTATTTGCTCGATTATGTCCTCCTTCATGCTCTGACGCTTCGTCTCCTCGGCCATCGTTTTTCGGATTGCCTTTATGGATGATAAACCTTATGTATTGTTACACCTAATAATATAGATTCTAAGTCTCGTCCTTCGAATAAGACTGCCATCCAAAAGGACGCGCCAAAATCTTGGCAAAAAGTAGCACTTTGGGCAAGCCGCCGGAGGGATTTGAACCCTCGATCTGCTGATAATTCTTTGAGCAGTGCTCAAATACGAATCAGCCGCTATGCCGAGCTTAGCCACGGCGGCCAAGCTTACTATGTTTAGACGTATATAAATGCTTTACATCAGCGTCGCAGGCACTTCCATGTCGGCCGCAGCTTCAGATCCCGGTGGTTGCTAATAGACGCTCTTCGTACAACACTTAGCCTGTTGTTACCTTTTATCAGGAATAAGCGTCATAGAGAGTTGCAAAGACGCGAACAACGAGAGAAGACCTGAGTGCTAGCGGATAGATCATGACGAATGAAGCTGACGAGATGCAGACACTCGACGCGATCCTCGTCCGCTACGGCGAGATCGGAATCAAGAGCGACAGAGTCAGGAGTCGATACGAGCGCACGCTCGTAAAGAATATAGAAAGAATGCTCCGCTTTTGTGCGATCTCATATGATGCCGTTGTCAGGGATTTCGGCCGCATCTTTGTCAAGACACGTGATTCGGCAGCAGCTCCGGCAGTTGCAAGCGTTTTTGGAGTCGTTTCAACCAGCCCTGTCCAAACAAGCGTAGCAACTCTGGATGCCATGCAGTCAGCTGCCGTGCGAATTGTTTCACCGTTGCTTACCGAGGGAAAATCCTTTGGCATTCGAGCACGTCGGACGGGAACGCACGACTACTCAAGCAAAGACATCGGCGAAGTTGTCGGACGTGCAATTGAAAAAGCAACTGGTGCGCCCGTGCGATTATCAACACCAGACGTCCAGTTGTTTATTGAAGTGCGAGCGAGCTGCGCGTATCTCTACACTGAGGTCGTCCCAGGGGTCGGAGGTCTGCCTTTGGGAACCCAAGGAAAAGTGATTGCTCTCGTCTCCGGAGGAATCGACTCGCCAGTCGCGGCATGGCTTATGATGAAGCGCGGCTGCACGATCGTTCCATTGTTTTTTGACTGTGAGCCATATCTTGGTGACACCGGGAGGCAGCGGGCAGAGGCCGTCGTCAGAGCTCTTGCCGTGTGGGCGGGACGTCCGCTGGATTTCGCAGTGGTGCATCACGGAGCCAGTTTGAGTGAATTCAAAAAGCTGGCCCCGCGAATGACCTGTGTACTTTGCAAGCGCATGATGTACCGGATCGCCGCATCAATCGCAAAAGAAGAGAACGCGCACGGAATCGTGACTGGAGAGAGCATCGGACAAGTCGCAAGCCAGACCACTCAGAATCTCCTTGCAATCGACGAGGCCGCAAATGTTCCCGTCTACCGCCCACTAATAGGTCTCGACAAGACGGAAAACATCAAGCTGGCGCGACGCATAGGGACGTATCGTCTATCAACGGCCGGCGATTCTGCGGGTTGCACAGCCGCACACCGACACCCGACGACAAACGCAAACCAAGAGGAATTAAAACGGTATGAAGCTGAATTGCCGACACGCGAACTGAGTGACGAGGAGCTACGAAGTCTTGCCTGGCAACGGGTATTCCCTGATAAGTCACTTCGATGGGTGCTGAACTCCGAGTAGAAACCGCTGTGGTGCGCCGTGTCGCTTCAACGGAGCGCGCGAACAACCGCTGACTATTGCTCGAGTTTCGGCAGGGCGCGTGCGCGGGATTCTGCCACACCTGTTTCACATCTGAAAGTCGGCCCAGCTTCGCGTAACTTCGTCAACTCCTCTCCGCAGATACTTTTGCTGCAGCAAATGGTCGACGTCGACCTCGAGAAGATTGGCGATTGAGAGGGCACAAAAAACCACGTCTGCGACCTCTTCCGCCGCGGCTGCTTCCTGGCGTCGAATCGCGGTCGCAAGCTCGCCGCATTCCTCCAAGAGAACCGAAAGAAGGAAAAATGAACCAGATGCTCTATCGATCTCGCCGTACCTCTCTTGTATTTCCCTCTGAAAGTCCGAAAGATCCATCTTAGCTTCGCGATGCGGCCAAGCGGACGTCATCGACACGAATGGTTTTTCTCCCCGCGTGCTGTGCCAGTATTAAAGCCCTCTCGGTGAGATCAATTACATAGTTTTCCATAACATTGACAAGGGCTTCCGCTGCCTCTTGGCTTACACGTTCAGCGCCCGCTTTTCTTATAATCCTATCAACAGGAGCAATAGGCAATTCAGTCATTCAAACCTCCTAACCTCGTTTTACCTTTCTTGTTTCGGTCCAGAGCACCACTGCGTTCTTTGCGCTATTTGAAGCTGGTATGCATCCAGTCCCACGGTTTCCCACAACGGATGTCCTGCATCTCGCCATTTATATTAGAGGGACAGATTGTGAGATCATTCCACGGACGCCGCTCCTCGTCAGGCGTCGTGTACTCGTAGAGCTTGTTAACGAAGTAAACTAAATATGCTCGCTTGTCACCAAGAACCCTAAATCCGTGCCAGTAATGTCCGGGAATCCGTGCTGACTGCGAGACGTCGCTGGTGAGAATGATCTCATTAAGTTCTGCGGTCGCATCATCATACGCACATAGCTTAATCGCCCCGCGCAAAACGACGAAGTAATCCGTCTGTCCCCTAATGTGCCTGTGCCAAGCTCTAACGACGCCTGGATACGTGATAGAAAAATTGCATTGCTGAAGGGAGTCATCAACGATCCAGTCTTGCCTGACTAATTCTGTGAAAAATCCTCGCTCATCTGCGTGTTTGGTGAGTGCTCGTGTCTCTATTCCTTGAAGCATGTCCAGAACACAACTGTGCGCTCTTAGTTTAACTTGTTTGCGTTTTTGAGCCGCGTATGGCCCTAATCCAGGTCATGTCAAGGCCCTTCCGCACAACAACAAAACGACGAGTGAGACGGTAAACATCGACGTAATCAGCATAACGCTAAGGGCACGGTTGACAGTGGCCCTCGTTATGTTATGTCGACCGTCGCCGATCTCATAGCTTGACGGCTTGATTAGCGTCACGCCTAATCCCCCTGCGAATAGGGCGACGGGGATTCCTGAGTTAACGGCTGATTTTTTGTGCCGGTCCGTTTTCAAAACGTTCCATGCCTCTTCGCAGGCCGATTTGCCAGAGACCATGCGAAAACCTAGCAGCATTGGAACGATCGCCAAGCGGGTCGGAAGGTAGTTGAAAATGTCATCCAGTCGGGCTGAAAACAAGCCAGCATATAGCCTGTGATCTCTGTAGCCAAGCATCGAATCAAGGGTGTTCACGGCACGATAACAGAGTGCGCCTGCTACTCCAAAAACGGCAAAGAACAGAAGCGGAGAAACTACACTGTCAACGGTGTTCTCTCCGACTGACTCACACACACTCGACAAGACGCGTTCGCGATCAAGATGCAACCTTTCCCTGCTGACGAGCGCGCGTAGGTGCAACCGCGCCGCATCGATGTCTGTGTAGGCGAGATCTGTCACCCTGATAGCCTCTTTTTGCAGCGTGAATATCGTGAATGATGTCTTGAGTAAGTAAGCACTGAGCCCGACGTAGCCCAACAGCAGCACGACGTTTCCGCTTGCGATCTGATAGCCTAGCCACTGGAAAAGCGCGACCGGTACGGTAAAGGTTACGATCAGGCCTATCGCGAGAGCGACCCCCTTGAGGCGCTGTACACTAGCAGTCCCCCCGTACAAGCCTCGTTCCAGGATTGTGACGATCTTCCCCATCCACACAACCGGATGCGCCACGGCTGGAGGTTCGCCGAGAAACACGTCGAGTGCCAACGCAACGAAAAGAATCGAGATCTGAACGAGAAGCCAAGAAAACATTGATCATAATCCGATAATCGAGTATAGCGCTTCCATGTCCACGTGGTCGAGGACAACACACGCCAGCTCATCAAAGGGATCCACACCTTGATCGGAGGGCAGCTGTCCCTTTAATGCAGTAGACCGCTGGGGAGCAGCGCGGCGTGGACCGTGTGGCTTTTCCATATGTTTAGAGTGCAGGTGCTCCAACAAAGCAGAGCGAAAGTTGTCGTTGTGGAACAAGCCGTGCAAGTAAGTACCTAAGACGAGGCCTGTGGCATCCTGCCCTCCATCATCGCCAAATATCGGAAGCGCAGATGTTGTGGTGCCCATGTGAATCTCGTACCCCCGCACGGTTTGATTCCTAAGGTGGTCGAGCACCGGCCCCGTTCCAGTGACACGTTTTTCCACCTGCTTCGTTCTTTTTTCAGAAGAATGGAAGACGGTCCGCGCATGCAGCAGCCGCAGCCCTTCTACGACATTGCTTTGGTTTTGAGTTCCCTCAAAGCCTTCGTCAGTTATTGTCTCTCCAAGCATCTGAAATCCCCCGCAGATTCCGATGATGGGGATTACTCCAGCACGCGCCTCAATGCGCTTATCCATGCCAGAGCGACGCATTGCGCTCAAATCGTCAACCGTGTTCTTCGTGCCAGGAATAATTATGGCATCGGGCTCGTCTAGATCACCATCTAACGGAACATATCGAACTCGGGCAACAGCTTCAAGCGGTTCAAAATCGGTGAAATTGGAGATATGGGGAAGCCTGATCACTGCGATGTCGAGCACGCTGTGTGCGGCCGGCAGTGTGTCACCAAGCGAAACAGAATCTTCAGACGGCAATCGCACGTTCACGTATGGAATGACGCCCAGAACAGGGATCCCGGTGAGCTCCTCGAGCTGTGTTAGGCCTGGCTCAAGCAGCTTCTCATCGCCTCGGAACTTGTTGATGATGAAGCCTTTGATACGTTTCTGATCATCCTCTGCCAGCAATTGCACCGTTCCATAAAGGCTGGCAAAAACGCCGCCTCGCTCGATATCGCCGACTAGGACTACAGGGGCATCGGCACTGCGTGCGACGCGTAGGTTTGCGATGTCCTGCTCGTAGAGGTTGATTTCTGCCGGGCTGCCGGCGCCCTCCATTACGATGACCTCATATGAACGAGCAAGCGCTTCTAATGACTCGCAAACATGCTGAAAAATAGCTTCTGTTGAGTCATAATACTCGCCCACTTTTCGATCACCTAAGGGCTTTCCGTGCAGGATCACCTGCGACACCATGTCCCCCTTAGGCTTCAACAAAACCGGATTCATGTCTGCTGACGGCTGAATCCTCGCAGCCCACGCTTGCACGGCTTGCGCGATTCCAATTTCGTCGCCGTCCTCCGTCACCCACGAGTTTAAGCTCATGTTTTGGGACTTGAACGGCGCAACCTTGTAACCATTATTCACCAAAAGTCTGCAGAACGCAGCAACTAGAACGCTCTTGCCGACGTGCGATGCCGTTCCACAGATCATTACAAATCGTGCCATGCTTGATCAACACCTAACGCTGCTTCCTGCAAGTTCGTTTCTCAAGATCTGGAAACGGCCGAGTTCAAGCACTTTTTACCGCAGGCCGCGATAAATAGTTGTGGGAAATCGTTCGCAAGAAACTTAGAAGCGGTTCGGAACTCTTGTACGCGCTCCTGCCCTCGTTATGAAGGCGCAGCGAAGAGAGAGACCTTAGGGCAATGCGATGATCACAAAAGACGCGCTGGGTGGATAAATCCGCCCGCCAGCATTAAGTCCGCAAGCACAATAGCGACCATTGCTTCTGCCACCGGGACGATTCTGGGCAGGATACACGGATCGTGCCTGCCCGATACCGACAGATCGACTTCCTCTAGCGTTTCCAAATCGACTGAGGTTTGTCGCATTCCGATTGAAGGAGTCGGCTTCACCGCAATTCTGCTAATGATCGGCGCCCCTGTCGAAATGCCGCCGAGAATTCCGCCAGCTCTGTTCGTTTTCGGTTCTATTCGGCCATCCGTCGTGGTGAATTGGTCGTTCATTTCGCTCCCTTTTAGTTTTGCTGCGAGGAAGCCTACGCCAATTTCAACGCCCTTCACGGCGCCAATACTCATAAGGGCCCTACCCAATTCTGCATCGAGTTTACCGAACACCGGCTCGCCGACACCTGCAGGAACATTGAAAGCAACGATTTCGGCAATACCACCGACGCTGTCGCCAGCTTCTTTCATACGTTCGATACACGTAGCCATCTCGTCCGATGCGGCCGCGTCGCAGCATCTTACGATGCTCTTTTCAGCGAGGAGTAAATCTTCGGGACTCTCAAAGACGAACTTGGATTGTATCCCGTGGATATTGATAACGTGCCCGAGAACGCGGATCTCGCGATGCTCGAGCAGTTTCTTTGCCACCGCCCCCGCAGCAACGCGGGCGACAGTCTCTCGGGCTGACGCTCTCCCTCCGCCGCGGTGATCTCGCCACCCGTATTTCACGTGGAACGTGTAATCCGCGTGGCCGGGACGCGGCACGTGACGCAACTCATCGTACCCCCGCGAGTCGACGTCTTCATTCCGGATGATGATTGAAATCGGGGTGCCGAGCGTCTTGTCTTGGTAGATGCCCGAAAGTATGTGCGCGGTATCCTTTTCGGAACGTGGTGTCGTTATAGTGCTTTGACCTGGACGTCTTCGATCGAGCTCTTTTTGAATGTCCTCGTGGGTTATCCGCAATCCTGCCGGGCACCCGTCGATAACCGCTCCCACTGCTTGACCGTGACTCTCACCCCACGTCGTTACCCGAAAAATGCGTCCCCAAGTGTTCATGAAGCAAGTCCCCCCCAGTGAGCTTTAGAGGGTCTCAATGCTCGTCTGCTCGAGATTTGCTCCGAGGGCGAAGATATCATCAAAGAAGTCCGGGTATGACACTTTCACCGATTCTGCATTGTCGATCTGGGTCTCTCCGTCGGCTCCCAGCGCTGCTACCGCAAGCGCCATAACGATGCGATGGTCCCCATATCCGCTCAAACTAGCTCCCTGCGGCTTTCCACCCCCGATTCGCAACGTGTCGTCCACCTTTTTGATATCCACCTGCATCTTTCTCAGCTCCGTTATTATGGCGACGAGTCGATCCGTCTCTTTGTAGCGCAGGTGAGCTACGTTTGAAATGTCGGTAGTGCCTTGAGCGTACGCGCCTAGAACCGCTAGTATAGGAACAAGATCTGGCACGTCACCTGCGTCAATCGCGATGCCCTGAAGCTCGGCACCGTCTACAGTGACGACATCACCCTCCCAAGAAATATGTGCCCCCATCTCTTTGAGAATGGGGACAATTTTCTTATCACCTTGTTTAGTTTCAGAGAGGTTGTGCACGCTCACGCGAGAATTGGTTATTGCTGCGGCACTCAAATGAAAGGCTGCCGACGAAAAGTCGCCGGGAATCTGAAAATCTGTATCTGCATATTGCTGGCAGCAGGGGATCATGAATTCATGATAATCGGTGCTTACGTTGACTTGTGCTTTGTTCAACAGTTCGAGTGTCATGTCGACGTACGGGCGCGACGTAAGGTTGTGAACGGTCAGCATACTATCTGCCTGACACAATGGACAGGCTATCAGAAGCGATGATAAAAACTGAGAGCTCATCGGATTCGTAAGCGTTGACTTTCCGCCTGAAAGAACGCCTTGGACGATCATAGGCGCGGTGCCATTCGACTTCGTCGAGAGAACTTTTGCTCCGAGTTCATTGAGAGCGTCGATAAGCTGGGAGCTCGGTCGAGTCCTCAGCGACGCATCTCCGGTCAAAACTGTCGTCCCGTCAATTAAGGAGCACACGCCCATCAGAAAGCGCAACGTGGTCCCGGAGTTCTGGCAATCTATAACATTCTCAGGCCTTTGCGGCTCTCCTTGCACGCCGTCGATGAAAAACGCATCGCCGACGGGATTTATCGTCGCACCGATCGTCTCACACGCGCTTACCGTTGCGCACGTGTCCGCAGAGACCAAAGGCTTGATGATACGTGAAGTCTTTGCTAAGCTGGCCATGACTATAGCGCGATGGGTGTAGCTTTTTGACGGAGGTGCGTCGAGCTTGCCGCGAATGATGGATTGCGAGACCTTCACGTTCATAATATATGAATGATTAGAATCAATTTATTTAAACGTGTGGTAGAGATGTTGGATCGACTAGAAAACGAGATAGAGATGCTTGAAAGGCACTTAGAGGTTTTAAACGCAGTCGTTGTCGGGGAGCCTGTTGGGATTTCGAAATTGTCAGAAGTGACTGGACATTCCAAGTACAAAGTCCGCTACTCGCTCCGAATATTAGAGCAGGAGGGCTTGATCAAACCATCACCTTACGGCGCAATTACGAGCGCGAAGATTTCAGAGTTTGTTCAGAACTACGAGCACCTTCTCGACCAGTTTCTCAAGAAGCTAAGTGAAGTCAAAGCCAACTACAGGATTAAACGCGATTGACGCCCAAAGGCGCCCACAATGAGCATCACTCGTCGCGCGAACGGTTCTACGACCTTAAAGCTTAAGTAAAAAAACAAACTAGAGAGATGTGTCAAGCCGCCATAACTCAGTTGGTAGAGTGCGTGGCTGTTAACCACGATGTCACAGGTTCGAGCCCTGTTGGCGGCGTCAGCGGGCCTGTAGCTTAGCCAGGTCAGAGCGCCCGGCTCATAACCGGGCGGTCACCGGTTCAAATCCGGTCAGGCCCATCTCTTAGATTCTGAGATTGCAAGGGCGGTTCACTCACGAGTCGCGTGACTTAGTAGCGTCTGGTCGAGTTCATCCATTACGGCGTAAGAAACCTTTTTTCCAGGAAGATCGCGCCAGCATAAACTGACCGAGTTGAGCTATCGCTCGTCACGCGCGGCAATTGGCTTTCTGGGCGCACAGAACAAATGGCACCGAGCTAAATAAATATGAGGTCCGCCATTAGGCGTATTACAGGCAAGACCACCGTCTATGTCCATAGCGTCTTTAAACGCGCATTTAATTCGACCAACGTGATCAATGTGAAGTTCGAACAAGTCTTGAGCAACGTGGAAGAGGCCGTAACCGAAGACGAGCTGGCTGCCCTTCTCGACAATGAGACAAACATCACCGCCTATGCCGGCTACGAACCTAGCGGAGAACTCCATCTTGGACATCTTCTAACGGCGTATAAGCTCATTGATCTTCAGTCAGTCGGCGCTGATGTCATTGTGCTGCTGGCGGACTTGCACGCATACCTGAACGAAAAGGGCACGATGGATCAAATCCGCGATTGGGCGGACCACTACCAGAAGTGTTTTTCCGCTTTAGGCCTTGCTGAAGGCACGAGATTTGTGCGCGGCAGCGATTATCAGCTTGAACCGGAATACACCAAGCTGATTCTGAAACTAGCGAGGCACACCACGCTGAACCGCGCTCGGCGAAGCATGGACGAGGTGTCACGAAACGCGGAGGACCCGGTCGTCTCTCAAATAATCTATCCGCTTATGCAAACAGCGGACATAGGATACTTAAACATCGACATCGCCGTCGGCGGGATCGATCAACGCAAGATTCACATGTTGGCGCGAGAAGAGCTTCATTCCATGGGATTTAAATCCCCTGTGTGCGTCCACACGCCAATTCTGCTCGGCCTCGACGCGAACAAAATGTCCTCGTCAAGGAACAACCTTATTGCCGTCGAAGACTCGCCTGAGTCCATCAAGAGGAAGATCCAATCCGCTTATTGCCCGCCGCGAACACCTGAGGAAAACCCCATCCTCCAGTTGTACCGGTACTACGTCTTTCCTCAATTCAAGCACGTCGAGCTCGAGCGACCCCAAAAGTTCGGCGGCTCGATTTGTTACGAGGACTTCTCCGCGCTCGAGCTGGATTACGCCGCCGGCAAGCTTCACCCGCTGGATCTCAAAAACGGCGCAGCGACGTATGTCGAAGGAATCATAGGGCCTATTCGTAGCGCGCTACACGGCGACTAAACTGTTTCGACTGAAAGAAAAAGAGCCGTATTACGAACGAGGTGTTTCTCTGAGTCAAGAACCGCAGACTAAGATGAGACTTCCACAGAAGAAGGGGGGGAGATCCTCGGGATCGTAGAAAGCATGCTCGGCGCGAACAGGGTGAGAATTCGGTCCGTGGACGGCAAAACTCGCATGGGGGGAACTCGCGGCAAAATGAAAAGACGCGTCTGGTTACGTGCCGGCGATGTCATAGTTATGGTGCCGTGGAGTTTTCAAGACGATAAAGCGGAGATCGTCTGGCGATACCAAGGAACGCAAGTTGAGTGGCTCAAGAAGAGCGGGTACTGGTAGTTGCCGCGAAACGGCGGCTTTCTCAGCCCTCCAAACATCCATGACCGACCTGCCTGATTTCATTGACGATAAGATAAAGCGCATCGAGAGAGACATTGACGAGCTACGGGTGCGCGATAAAGAAGCAGACGATTTCAAGGTTCGAGACGAAGTATTCGACGAGCTAACCCTGAAGGCTCTATATCGCCTCGCTAGCACCGGGCTTATACAAGCGCTTGGTGGCCCTATTTCGACGGGAAAAGAAGCGAACGTTTTCCATGCAATAGGGCAGGGCGGACGTGAGCTCGCGATCAAGATCTACCGAATAAGAACGAGTGACTTTAAGGCTATGCACGACTACATACAGGGCGATTACAGGTTTGCGAACGTCAGGAAAACCAAGAAGGACGTGGTATTCGCGTGGACAAAAAAAGAATTCCGGAACTTGACGCGAGCGCGTAAAGCACGCGTCCGCGTACCCGAGCCACTCAAATATAGGGAGAATGTGCTCGTCATGCAGTTTATAGGCCGAGACGGCGTCGCTTGTCCGCTTTTGAAGCACGCGGTAGAGAATTTAGAAAACGTCAAAGAGCTATACGACGCGACGATCGAATTCATGAAGAGACTTTATCAAGATGCACACTTGGTCCACGCCGACCTCAGTGAATACAACATACTTGTCGACGACCAAGCCGAGCCCGTATTCATCGATATGGGCCAGTCCGTGCTTGTGCAGCACCCTCGTGCACAGGAGTTTCTGCAGCGGGACGTCGGCAACGTGGTGAAGTTCTTCAATGAAGCTGGAGTGCGGGCTTCAGCGATCACAGTTTTGAGAGAGATCACTAAATGAGGGAGTACCTAAAGGTTCCCAGAGACCGGATAGGGGTCATCATTGGCGTCGGTGGAAGCACGAAAGCGCAGATTGAGGAAAAAAGCACAGTGAAACTCGACATCGATAGCGCCGAGGGGACGGTCACCATCGAGAGCGATTCGCTTGGCATTTTGAAGGCAACAGAAGTCATTAATGCGCTTGCTCGCGGATTTAGCCCAGAAAAGGCCTTCCGGATTTTCGAGGATGAACAGATTACCCTCGACATCATCGATCTGTCAAAGGTCGCCGATACGCCGAAAGAGCTCAAACGGATTATGGGGCGCATAATTGGAAAAGAGGGAAAGTCGCGGGAGGCTCTTGAGAGTCTCACGGGCGCGAACGTTTCTATTTACGGAAAGACTGTGAGCACGATTGGGTACATCGATCAGATTCAGACGGTGAGAACAGCGATCGAAATGCTCGCAGAAGGAGCCAAACACGCTGCGGTCTACAGTTTCCTTGAAAGAAAACGGCAGGAACTGAAGCGTTCCCAATTGGATTATCTTGAATGACTAATGCCGTCCCATAGAGAAGCATTTATACTTCATGCGGCACAGGCGCTGCAGGAAGCTGAGACACGTCTGCCGCGCGATGTTACGCGGGCACTTGCCAACGCAGCAAAGGTTGAGTCAAACGATCGGGCCAAAGAACAGATATGCACAATTCTTGAAAACGTCAAGCTAGCGGGTGCTGCGGGTCTTCCGATGTGCCAGGACACAGGCGTTCCTATCTTCTTTGTGGAGATCGGACGAGAAGCAAACATCGATTTTGGCCTGAAAGAGGCACTTGCAACTGCTGTACAGCGTGCGACTGACGCAGTGCCCCTCAGGAAACACGCGGTTTACCCGCTCACAAGAAGGAGCTGCGATGAACCGCTCTTCGATATGATTTGTGACGTCAGCGAGGGGAACAGGCTATCGGTTGCCGTACTGGTCAAAGGCGCGGGTTCAGAAAACGTAAGCGCTTTGGCTATGCTGGAGCCGCTTCAAGACGTTAGGCCGTTCGTCCTCAACACGATATGGGAAAGTGGCGGCAAGCCGTGTCCGCCTATCATTGTGGGGCTAGGCATCGGAAGCACATTTGACGGCTGCGCGCGTCTGGCGAAAAGAACGCTGTTGAGATCGTTAGAAGAAGAGCAGAGCCCCTTTGAAGCAGAGATCTTAGAACAGATCAACGAACTAGGCATTGGACCGATGGGCCTTGGCGGCGACACAACTGCGTTGCGCGTTTTCGTCGAAGAGGCCCCGTGTCACACCGCCATGCTTCCTGTAGCAGTGGCAGTCCAGT
>Ga0181523_10002284_pt1 | contig 18968 bp, 14 predicted proteins | sample PEATcosm2014_Bin_43_FD_119752 | JGI IMG/M metagenome (GOLD analysis project Ga0181523, IMG submission 119752) | Peatland microbial communities from MTU Mesocosm Facility, Houghton, MI, USA - PEATcosm2014_Bin05_30_metaG | ecosystem: Environmental > Terrestrial > Soil > Wetlands > Peat | place...
ACACCGGCAAAGCTTGCAGGAAAAGATGCGCGAACTGGGGATTCGGCGGCCGGGGCAGGGACCGGTCGAAGATGATGAATGACGGCGCCCGCGCGTCTTGGGTAAGGGAAGAGCTGAAAGAGCTGCCTTGCGGAGAAGTGCTTGACGAGTCCGCCTGGAAACGGTTTGATACGGATGGCCGTTTATTCTGGAGTATGAACACGCAGGCGATTTATGAAGAGGCCTGCCGAATCATTGAAGCGCACAAATCATGAGCGACGAACGCAATGACCTTGGATTGACCGCGGCTGACACTGTTGACAGCGCCGCGGACGTCTACTTTGAATTTCGTGGCGTCAGCAAGGCATTCGACGAACGTGAGGTGCTGAAGGACGTGAGCTTTCAGGTGAAGCGCGGCCAGACGTGCGTCATCATGGGACGCAGCGGCGTGGGCAAATCCGTTACCCTCAAACTTATTCTGGGCTTCCTGAAGCCGGATTCCGGGCGCATCTTCATTGCCGGCCGGGACGTCACGGATTTTACGGAACGCGAATTTGCAGAGTTGCGTGGCAAGGTGACGATGGTATTCCAGTCCGGCGCGCTCTTCGATTCGTTGACGGTGGCGGAAAACATCGCGTTTCCACTGGAAGATCAGGCTGGTTTGACGGACGAAGATATCGAGCAGTATGTGATGAAATTCGCGAAGATGTTGGAAGTCGAAGATGTGCTGGATAAGCTGCCCAGCGAACTTTCCACCGGAATGAAACGCGCGGTGGCCATCGCCCGGGCGCTGGCGCAGAATCCCGAAGCCATTTTGTACGATGAACCGACAACGATGGTGGACCCGATCATGGCCGGACATATGGGCGATCTGATCGCGCGGTTGAAAGAGGCGTTCCGGAAGACCTCGATCGTGGTGACGCATGACACACACCTGGCCAAGCGCCTGGCCGATACGGTGGTATTTCTGCAGGATGGCCGGGCGGAGGTGTTCGACACGTGGGCCGAATTCGAGAATTCCAAGGATCCCTTTTTGCACAACTTCCGGATGCAGGATGAATTGATTCCCGAACTGGACGTGACTCTGTGACGACCGCCGCCGCCGGCAACGCCGATCCAAAATCACAATTACGCAAATCGATGGGTTTCTGGGATGTGCTGCTGTTCAACATCGCCACGGTGCTGGGGCCGCGGTGGATCGCCGCCGCGGGGCACAACGGCACATCGTCCATCAGTTTGTGGGTAATCGCGGCGCTGTTCTTTTTCGTTCCCGGAGCCTTTGTCATCAACGAATTGTCTTCCCGGTTCCCCGAGGAAGGCGGATTGTACGTCTGGGCCAAGGAAGCCTTTGGGGATTTTCACGGCTTCGTGGCGGGATGGACGTATTGGATTTACACGGTGTTCTATTTTCCTGGATTGCTGCTGGCGAGCGCTTCCATGAGCGCGTACATCCTGGGAGGGCGCGGCGCGGCGCTCTCGCAAGACCGTTCGTTCCTGATCCTCGTCTCACTCGCGCTGCTGCTCATTGCGGTCCTCTTGAACATCATTGGCTTGAACATCGGGAAGTGGCTGCAGAATGCGGGCGGTGTGGGGACCTACTTGCCGCTGCTGATGCTTGTGGGAGTGGCGGGACTGGTCTACCTGAAGCATGGATCGGTGACGCATTTTACCTTGGCGAACATGAAGCCGACCTGGAATTGGGACACAGTAAACTTCTGGTCGCAGATCGCGTTTGCGTTCACGGGGCTGGAATTGGTTTCGGCGATGAGCGAAGAGGTGCGCAATCCCCGGCGGACACTGCCGCGCGCCGTGTTTGGCGCCGGGGCGCTGATTGCGCTGATGTACATCGTGGGGACGTTTGCCATTCTCACGCTGGTGCCTGCCGGCGATCTGGACCCGCAGAGTGGCGTCTTTAACGCGATTACCATCGGCTCGATAGCGCTTAAGGTCGGATTCCTGGGGATCCTTGCGGCACTTCTTGTTACGGTGGGAAACGCGGGCGGGGTTGGCAGCACTGTCGCGGGAATTGCTCGTGTGCCGTTTGTAGTGGGTATCGACCGCTATCTGCCCGCGGCATTTGGCAAAATTCACCCACGATGGAAGACGCCGTATATTTCGATTCTGGTGCAAGCGGGGCTTTCCGGGGCGATCTTGCTGGTCAGCCAAATCAATCAATCGACTCGTAGCGCCTATCAAATTCTGATCGATGCCGCCATTATTTTATATTTCATACCATTCTTGTACATGTTTGCAGCGGCAATCAAACTTGCTCGTCGTAAAGATCGCACGCAAAACGAGCATGCCGTGCTTGTTCCGGGTGGGCTGGCCGGGGTTTGGATTTCCGGCGGACTGGGTTTTCTGGTGGTCCTCGTCGGCATTTTTGTATCATTAGTTCCACCTGGAGATGCCTCGAGCAAAATATTGTTCGAATTGGAATTAGTTGTGGGCACACTCGGATCTATTCTGATCGGGCTCTTCCTTTATTGGCGGGAGCGCATCTTCAAGTTCGTTCTTGATTTAACACGGGGTGGGAACCGAAAAGCGCAATGAGGCCTTTGCCGCCGCGAGCGCGAAACATCGCCCTAAAAGCCTTGCTGGACGAGTTGTTCAATGGTGAGATTGCCGGCCGGCTTGGGCGCACTGCGTGCTTCTAAATACCGCTCCACATACTTTCCAAGAACATCACCTTCCAGATTGACGGCATCGCCAATTTTGACGTCGCGGACATTCGTGTGTTCGTAGGTGAACGGTATGATGGCGATTTCGGCGATTCGATCGTGCCAACGCGCCACGGTAAGGCTGATGCCGTCGATGGCGATGGAGCCCTGGGGCACAATTGAGCGCGCGAACGATTCCGGGACCTCCACGCCATACCACCAATTTTCGCCTTCGGGTTCGAGGCGGGCGACGCGGCCAACGGTATCTACGTGGCCCAGAACAAAGTGTCCGCCAAACTCTTTTCCGGCTGTCATCGGCTGTTCGAGATTGATGCGCATACCTGGCCGCAATTCACCGAACGAGGTCTTGCGAATCGTTTCGCCGGAAAGATCGGCGGAGAAGCGTTCGTTTTCCATGGCGACGACGGTCAGGCAACAACCATTTACGGCGATGCTGTTGGCGATGGCGAGATGCGGAGTAACCGTGGGCGCAAGGATGGTCAAGCGTCCGCCGTCTTTGTGAAGTTTCAGCGAGTCGATGGTGCCGAGATGCTCGATGATGCCGGTAAACATGAATTCCTCGCGTTAAATGGCCGCTCCGCATGGGCCGCAGCCCGTCCGTGGAACGAAGTTACAGGATACCGCGAACCGTGACGTAAATCCTTGACGAAGCATGGGGCGGGGAGCAAGATGGCCTCAGGTCTCGCTCCCCGTCGAAGGTGACTTATGTTTGACCCAAAACTAGCCGATCCGCATCCAGAATCCGCGAAAACCTATCCGCAAAAGGTGTTCTGCTCGCAACGGCAATGTGAAGCGCATGTGGTGGTGGCGAACTGGCCGCACAGCGAGGAAGGCTGGAGCGATTGGCGCGTAATCGATTGTTCGTTGCTGCCCCCCGGAGCAGTGCACTGCGGCATGGATTGTTTATCCCAGGCGCGTGTGGACAAGCCGTAGTCGAAAAGCTCCCCACGTGGGGCGTCCGGACGCGAAGGCTGGCGCACTCTCAGTAATCTTGACAGCGGGCTCAGAGAAGTGCACCATTGTAAAAAATCAGGTCATCCCCGGCCTTTGCGACGGAGGTAAGGCATGTCCGACCCCGATGTTCTCGACCGCATCCTGGAGACGTGTAGCTACCGGTTCCGCAACGTGGTTTGCCCCAACAAGGACAGGATTGCGAGTATTACCGCAGCGAGGTTTCATGGCGTTGAGGACACGGATTGGTCCGTCGTGGAATGCTCCTTATTGCCAAATGGCGAAGTGAAGTGCGCGATGAGCTGCTTGCTGCACGATTTTGACAAAGCCGACTGACGAGATTCCGAGACATTATTCTGTGAAGAGGCCGCTTTCGAGCGGCCTTTTTTGTTGTTAAGAGGTTCGTGCAGAACGGACGCGCGTTACGTGGCGGGGCTGGTGAGCGCCAGCGCCAACTCGCGAAGGCGGCGCAAATCCAGCTTGCCTGTGCCGAGATACGGCAACTCCTCGATGAATAGAAACTGATCCGGCCGCGGTTTCCACAGTGCCGGCAAATCACATTTGGCGAACTTCTCCAGGCATTCCTTCAACACGTTTTCCTTCAGCGTGTGCAGGACCACCAGACGCTCGCCTTTCTTTTCATCAGGAATGGCGGTGACGGCCAACACCTGGCCATCGGCGCCCAGAAGTTCATGGAGTTTCTCTTCCACCTTAATGTGGGGCACCATTTCGCCGCCGATTTTGCTGAAACGGCTGAGGCGATCGGTGATGCGCAGAAAACCGTCTTCATCCACCGTGGCGATATCACCGGTGTTGTACCAGCCGTCGCGGAGGACCTCCGCCGTTTTTTCGGGGCGATTCAGGTAGCCCACCATGATATTGGGACCGCGTACCAGCAGCAGGCCGGGTTTGTCCACAGGCAGCGTTTCGCCGGATTCGGGATCAATGATGCGAATGCCGATGCCGGGTAACGGGTGGCCGATGGTGCCACGTTTGGCGCCGACCTGGCGAAAATAGGCAGCGCGAAAATCGTACGTGTTCACGGCGATGACGGGGGAACACTCCGTGCAGCCGTAGCCTTCCAGAGGACGAATGCCGAAGTGATCATCGAAGGATTGCGCGATGCGTTCTGGCAATTTTTCCGCGCCCGCCATAACGATCCGCAAACTGCCGAACACTTCCGGGGCGCAACGCCGGGCATAGGAATTCAGGAAAGTCGGCGTGGAGATCAGCAGGCTGACCGAGTATTTGCTGACCAGGGCGCCGATGGCTGGCGCGTCCAGCGGGCTGGGATGATAAACCACGCCAATACCGGAAAGTGCAGGCAAACAGAGTGCGCCGGTAAAGCCGAAGGAGTGGAAGAAGGGAAGGATGCCGAGAATGCGGTCCTTGTCGTTGAGGTGAAACACCTGCTCCAGTTGCTCGACATTCGAGGCGAGATTGAAGTGGGAAAGGATTACGCCTTTGGGTTCACCCGTGGAGCCGCTGGAGAAAATGATCGTGGCAGTGTCATCAAGATTGGCGGCGTGGCGGACGCCGAGAAAGAGTTCAAGGAGGCGCGCAGGGAGAAGTTTTGCGGAGAGCAGAGCTATTAGTTTTTCAGTGAGGCGCGGCTTTTCCGCCAGATCTTCCGCAAAGATGATTTCGCCGGGCGGCTGAATATGGACTTTTTCGAGGAACAACCTGGAAGTCACGACGGTTTTCAATTCGCACTGGCGCGCACAGGAGGCCAGGGATTCATTGGAAGTCGTGTAGTTGAGATTGATGGGGATCTTGCCGAGGAGCAGCGCGGCCCAGTTGACGAGCGCCCCGGGGATGGACGGCGGGAGCAGGATGCCGACCATTTTCTGGCCTGCCCACAGGGGGCGCAGTCGGCGCGCTAGGAAAACCGTCTTGATAACAGCATCGCCAAACGAGAGTTTGGGTGTGCGGCCATCGGCCATGGAGAAGCGGCGGGGATGGCGGCGGGCGGTTCGCAAAAAGGTGCGCGTAAGCGGCTTGATGTAACGGCGGCGGCGCTGGAAGGCGTCAACGCCGAGTTCCTGAACGGCCTGACGGACTTCGGTCGAAGTTGCGGTCGCAGGCAAAGGCGTGCCAAAGGTGATGCCCACGGGATAGGGAATCGCGCGCGGCCATTTCCAGAAAAAGTGGCCCCGGGAAAAGCTGAAGATGGAGCCCCAGACGCCGTCGAGATTCACGGGAATGATGGGGACATCGATACCTTTCACGATGCGCTCAAAGCCTCGGCGGAAGGGCAACATCTGACCGATGCGCGTGATTTGGCCTTCGGGAAAGATGCATACGACTTCACCGTTGCGCAGGGCTTCCGAGGCTTCGCGCAAGGAATGGATCATTTCGCGCGGGCCCTGTTCGGAAGCGATGGGAATGATCTTGAGCATGCGGGCAAAGGGCTTGATGAGCGGATGATCGTAAACGCCCTTGAACATCAGGAAGCGTATGGGGCGATCGGTGGCGGATATCAAAAGCACCGCGTCCACCCAGGAAGTGTGGTTGGGCGTAAGCAAGGCGCCGCCGCGCGCGGGAATGTTTTCGTTGCCCTTCAGGTCCAGGCGATAGAGCGTGTGGGCGGCAATCCACAACAGCAGGCGCAAGAGAGAATCGGGCAGGAGCCAGAGAACATAGGCGAGCGCGGCAAGCGTTAGGAACGAGGCCCAGAAGAAAATTCCCGCGGGGCCAAGATGAACGAAGTGCTGCAGAACGTAGAACACGCCGGAAGCGGCGAAAATGCCGATGAAGGAAAGTAGATTCGCGGCGGCAAGGACTCCACCACGATGCTGCTCTTCCGGGCGGTGCTGGATGAGCGCGCTGATGGGAACTATGAAAAATCCGCCGAAAAATCCCAGAAGCGCGAGTTGGATTAAGACAGTGTGAAAGGAAAGGCCGGGCGCGGCCAGGACAAAACCGAAGACAGTGATGCCGGTGGCGCCTAAAGGGATGAGTCCATACTCGATTTTGCCGCCGGAGAGATAACCCGCCGCAAGGCTCCCGAGTCCTATTCCAATGGCTATGGAGGCCTGCAGCAGGCTTCCTTGCGTGTTCGGAACTTGCAGAACGTCGTGGCCATAAAAGACGATGTCGAACTGAAGCAGCGCACCGAGGAAAAAGAAATACGTATTGCCTGCCACGGCGAGCCAGAGGACACGGTCCTGCGCGATGAGCTTTCCCTGGGACCACACGTCTCCCAGAACATTGAAGCGGAACTTGCGCGCGGGATCCGCGGCGGGCACTTTGCTGATGCCCAGGCTTGTGATGAGTCCCACGACCGAGCAGGCAAGGAACACGATTCCCGAGAAATGCTGGCGATTTCCAAAAGCTTCGGAGAAGTACGCGCCCACGACTGTGCCGGAGATGGCGGCAAGAAACGTCCCGAGTTCGATGACGCCGTTGCCCCAGGACAACTTCTTCTCCGGGAGGATTTCAGGCAGCAGGCCGTATTTCGACGGGCCGAAAAGCGCTCCCTGCGTGCTGGCCAGGAAGACCGCAGCCATGGCCATGGGCAGGCTGTGCATCGCAAAGCCTGCAATGGCAAAGAGCATCACAGCGATCTCGAAAATTTTTGTGCAGATGGTGACAGTGCGCTTGCTGTATCGGTCGGCGAAGTAGCCGCCGGTCATTGAAAAAAGAATGAAGGGGAGGGAAAAGAGCGAACCGACGATGAGTACCTTGGATTCGCGCTCGTTGGGAGAGAGATTGTTGCCGATGATAAGGAAGATGACGAGGTACTTCAGAGCGTTGTCGTTGAACGCGCCCTGAAATTGCGTGGCGATGAGGCTCCAGAAACCCAGACGCCAGGAGCGCGGAGCTTCAGACATGCAAACGAAACCTCCAGAAGGTGGATGCGTCCTGTGAATCGTTGAAAGAAAGATGGTCGCAGAGAACCTTGACGGCGAGTAGGGATTTCTGGGGGAATGCGGCTTGAAGGGAACTGCTTCCGTTGGGCGGTCGGCCAAACTTACAGCTCATGGGCTTTTGGGCTCACCTTTTTTTAGGCGCAGGAGAACCAACGCCACAAAGAAACCGATCATGCCAGTCAGCACGGCCAAGGGCGGTCCAGCCAAAGCTCCGCAGAAGCCACCGAGGATCGTTCCGAGGAATGCGGGAAGGATGGTAGGGCGTAATCCGATTTGGTAGATGATCAAAAGATATCCAAGGGCGCCAGCGATTGCCCCGAAAAAGGCCCCATATACCACGCCAAGGAAAACCGCGGCCCATGAAATGGTCCAAGCCGGAGCTGGAGGTGTATCGCCACTCCTTCCGATGAGGTAGCAAAAACTGAGAATCAGGCTACCGCACACCGCTCCTCCGGCAAGACCCAACGCAGTGGCAAGGAAGAAGGAAAAAGCTTTTCGCTTTTGTGAGATGTCAGCAGGCATTTTTAATCACCAGTTCGAGGGCGATGTCGGGGCCGAACTGCTGGATGGAGCGGAGGCTGAGAGAGTGCATCGGCGATGGTAAGGCGCTGACGAAGGGGACGGAGGTGTGCCCTGCGAGTTTGGGAGCGTAGAAGAGGACGAGTTGGTGGACCAGGCCGGAGGCAAGGGCGGCGGCGTTGAGATGAGGGCCGGCTTCGAGGAGGACGCTGAGAATTTCGCGGCGGCCCAGTTCTTTCAGCACGGCATTGAGATCTAACTTGCCGGCGCGTGATTTTGATTGCACTACTTCGACTCCGGCGGCTTGCAATTTGCGCGCTTTTGGAGATTTCAGGGAGGCGCCGGTGAAGACGAGAAGATCGTCGTCGGCGGATTGCACGATGCTCGAATTGAGCGGAAGGTGGAGCTTTGTGTCCAGGATTACCCGGAGGAGGGGGCGGCGACGCTGCAAACCACTGCGGTCCGTGAGCAGCGGATCATCGGAGAGAATGGTGCCAATGCCGGTGAGCAGCGCGTCGGACGCGTGGCGCATGCGTTGCACTTCGGCGCGAGACTCCTCACTCGTGATCCACACGCGCTTCTTGCCCTTGCGCGCGCTGGGGAGCGCGAGTTGCCCATCGAGGGTCAGCGCGGATTTCAGCGTTACGAAAGGCATCTTCGTCGTGATCCAACAGGCGAAGGCCTCATTCAGTTTTTCCGCTTCGGATTCCAGCAAGCCCGTTTCCACCTCGATGCCCGCTTCGCGCAGCCGAACAAAACCGTTGCCGCTCGTCTTTGGATTGGGATCCTGCATGGCGGCAACGACGCGCGCAATTCCCGCGGAGATGATCGCTTCAGTGCAAGGGCCGGTGCGGCCAGCGTGATTGCACGGTTCGAGCGTGACGTACAGAGTGGCGCCGCGCGCGTGGTCTCCTGCTTGTTTAAGTGCGACGATTTCCGCGTGGTCGCGCGATTCATATTGATGGAAACCCTGGCCGACGATCGAGCCGTCCTTCACAATGACGCAGCCCACAGTTGGGTTAGGACTGGCGAGGCCAACGCCCTTGCGCGCCAGGTCCAGCGCGTGCTGCATAAAATGGAAGTCGTGTTCGTTCACGGTGTCAGTTGAATAGCGAGTCGGCGTAAGTTTGCGCGTCAAAAGGGACCAGGTCGTTGAGCTGCTCGCCGGTGCCGACGAATCGGATGGGCAGGCCCAGTTCACGCGAAATGGCCACGACAATGCCGCCCTTGGCTGTGCCATCGAGTTTGGTAAGGATAATGCCGGTAACGCCGACGCTGGAAGTGAATTCGCGCGCCTGGGCCAAGCCGTTCTGGCCAGTTGTGGCATCGAGCACGAGAAGGATGTCGTGGGGCGCCCCGGGAATGACTTTGGCGGCAGTACGTTTCATTTTCTCGAGTTCCTGCATCAGGTTCGATTTGGTGTGCAGGCGGCCAGCGGTATCCACGATCACCGCGTCGGCAGCACGAGACTTTGCAGCCGTCATGGCGTCGAAAACCACGGCAGCAGGATCCGCGCCCGATTTCTGCTTGATCACTTCAATGCCATTGCGCTGCGCCCAGATTTCGAGTTGCTCGACGGCGGCGGCGCGGAAGGTGTCCGCCGCGCAGAGCACCACGCTGCGGCCATCCAGCCGCAGACGATTGGCAAGCTTGCCGATGCTGGTGGTTTTACCTGCGCCGTTCACGCCAACCACAAAAATCACACGCGGGTCGGAGCCGTTCGCGGCGTCCGCCAGTTTGGGCGAAGCGCCGTAGACATTGAGCGCGCGAAAAACATGCGCCTTGATTTCGCGCTTGAGCTGATCGCCGTTATTCAATGCATTGCGGGACATCTGTTCACGCACGGAATCGAGGATTTCGCGCGTAGTTTTCACGCCCAGATCGGCGGAAAGCAGCGCGGTCTCGACCTCCTTCAGCACGGAAGGATCGATCTGCCGGCCACCCTGCGTGATGGTATCCAGCGTATCCGCAAGGGCGTCCTTGGTCTTGCCGACGGATTCCTTCAGCCGTTCGAGGAGTGTGGGTTCGGGTTTGCCGAATAGTGTAATCATACGTTGCGCGCTCGAATGGAAGCGCGCAAGAAAAGTGTAACAGATGGAAGTGTGCCGGGCTAAAAGGCAACGCTCTAGATCACGGAATGGCAGGAGAATCGGATCGGCTGAGGTCCTTCGCTTCGCTCAGGATGACAGCATTTGTGAGATACACAAGGGAGGTTAGACGTTCACTTCGACGGCAGAAAGGCGGATTTTCCCTGCTTTTACGGCGGCTTCCAGGGCATTAACGACGGCCTGGTCAAACTTGGAGCCGGTCAGGGCCTTGATGCGCCCCAGGGCGTAATCGAGGTCCATGGCGCTCTGATAGGGGCGATTGGTGGTCATGGCGTCCAGCGTATCGGCAACGGCGATTATGCGCGCCATGAGCGGAATCTGGGGCCCGGAGATGCCGTAAGGATAGCCGCGCCCATCCATGTGCTCGTGGTGGAGTTCGATGCCGGGTAGCATGTCCTTTAGCTGCGAAACCGGGCGCATGATGTTGGCGCCCTTGGTGGTATGCGTCTTCATGATGTCGAACTCTTCCGGCGTAAGCGAGCCGGGCTTCTTCAAGACGCGGTCGTCCACGCCAATCTTGCCGACGTCGTGGAGCAGGGCGGAAATGCGCAGCTTGTCCAAATCCTCGGCGGAAAGCTTCAACTCCTGCGCGATCATGGTGGAATATTTGGCCACGCGGCCAGAGTGACCGCGAGTGTAAGGATCCTTTTCGTCGATAGCGGCCGCGAGCATGCGGATGGAGCCGATAAAGAGCTCGCGGTTCTCCTCCGCGGCTTCCTTCAGGCGCTCGATGTACTCCTCGATGTCGCTGGCCATCAGGTTGAAGTTCTCAGCGAGTTCGCTGATTTCGGCGGCCCCGCGAACCGGCGTGCGCTGGTGGAATTCACCGCGGCTGATGGCGCGTGTGGAAGCGGCCAGACCGCGAATTGGCCCGCTGATGCCAACGGCAAAGAAATAGCCGAACAGGACAGCGAGCAAAACGACCACGGACACGAATGCCAGAGCCTGCTGGTTCAGTTCTGTCACGCCGGCATCGGCGCGCGCCTGGTTCACGCTGCGCTGCGCAATGACCGCCCAATTGACCTCCGGGAAAGTGCTGTAGGTCCCCACCATTTCAATGGAGTGGTTATTTTCCTTTTCGGTGAAGCGCACGGTTTCCGTATTGCGAAGTTCCTTTGGCAGGGCCTTGATTTGCGCCACGAGGTGCGATTTCTCGCTCAGGTCCTCGCCCGGCACGAACGTCTTCGTCTGCGGGTGCGCCACGATGTGCCCGTAGTGATCGACAACGAATACGCTGCGCCCGCGCACGCTGGCGTCCTGCAGGCGGCGAAGAATCGTGTCCAGGGAAACCACGGCGGCAAGCATGCCACTGAAGTTGTCGTTGGAATCCTTTAGCGGTACGGCGATGACGAACGCGGGCCGGTTGTCCGGCGCCAGTGCCAGGGGATCGCTGCGGAATTTCACGGATTGCACGCAGCTCACGAAAGCGCGCTGCAGCGCCTTGGCCACGAAGGGATCCTGCTCCGCGCGAAAATTCCCCTGCGAAGCGCTAGTACCCTTGCCGGAACGCCCCACGGCAGTCAGGTAGATGAAGGTATTACGGTTCGAGTCCACGAAATTCTCGAGCAAGCTGGTGACTTTGGGCTCGGCGACGGGGTCTTCCACATTGTCAATCAAGCCCGTAAGAGTGAGAATCTGGCGTTCGCTGATGAGCTGCTGCGTGAGGTTGGACTCGAAGAACTGCACTTCCTGCGCCAGCGAGCGCGTCATTTCGGTTTGCTGCACGCGCTCCGTGTCGACGAGTTTTTCCTGGCTAAGTTCCAGCACCTGGCGATGATACAAACCGATAGGGAGCGCGCTGACAAGCAGGAGCGCACCGAGCACTAGCCAAAGGATGCGCACGCGGCCGGCACGCAGGCGCGTCACCAGGGATGGGAGAGAGACGCCCATTTTGCAACACACTGATTTTAGAAGGATATAGCCACAAAAAGCCGCTGGCCGGAAGTACAGGGGGCGCGCAAGTGCAACTAGACCGGAAGTACCACAGGGGAAGGGAAGACAGGAGTTGTAAGTTCTCAGTTCTAGGTTCTAAGTAAGGCGAGTATTCGTGTTGCCTGTAAGGGATGCAGCCACTTCGGGACTCCCGAGTTGTGTCTAAACGCGGCTTCTAAGCCATCGTGATCAGATACGAATTCCGCGGGGCGCTGGGTGGGGCGACATGCCGGGTGCCTCCGATAGAGGCGGAAACGTAGTACTCCACCAGTTCTGTTTCGGGGTCGAACGGGCCAAGGGTGGCTTGCCAGGTGCGGCGACCCATTAATTGGGCCGGGCTTTGCGTCCAGCTAGAGATGCCGCGAGCCCACGTATCGAGCGTAACATCTGAAACAGGAGAAGCTCCGGTGGCGATAATCATGATGCGCACACGATCGCCTTTTTTCAGGATGCCTGGTCGCGTGGGTACAAACAGGCGTGTTGGGGCATTCGGGTCCGGCTGAATAACTTGCTGAAATAGCTGCTCAGCTTCGGGAGGAAATTCACCCAAATATTCCTGGATGGAAAGCGGCAGCCGGTACAGCGCGAGCCTGACGAACTTGTTATGCATAGATGCAAGTTGGCCAAGATCATTGCGAGTCGCCACGATTCTTTGGTAGCGGAGAACGGTGTCACGGACTATCGGTACAAGCTGCTTCCAAAGCGGAAGCCCTTCCTGGCTGACCTTTTTCCGCGCTCCATCCAAATCGCCAGATTTTTTCAGCTTTGCCGCGCTGGTGAGAACCAGTTGTAAATTGTGCGCGAGTGTCCAGGCATCAGTATAGGAAACGGCAAACTCCACAAACCCGGTCAAGTATTCCAGACGCTCCTGTTCGACCGGTGATCCCGCCTGGTTCGCAATGGCGCGAAGTGCGGTGGCCACCTCCTTCTGAGAAGCTACAATTTCCTTGGACGGCTCATAGTCGTTCCAGAACTCGAAGGCCGCGTCGTAATCTCCAGAGAACTCACGAGTGACCACGTGACCGTCTTCCAGCTCGTGTGTGCCGGTGTTCAGCAGCTTCTGGTGCAGGTCGGCGTCGCTCAGAATCGTCGCCAAACTGGCAGCCCTTTGCCCGGAGGCTTGCGAGCTGGCGTAGGCTTTGTAATGGGAATCGGGCGTAAGCGTCTTGTCCCAGGTGGCCCGGGCAAGGTACCCAGCGGTGGGATCCATAATGCGATGACGCCAGTGGATGCCGAGCATGCCCTGGCACCCCATGGCTTGCGCGAGCTTGACGTCGCGCTGTGTGCGATGCACGTGAAATTGCGGCAACCACATTCCCGGGTCGTCTTCCAGCCAGGGTATCGGCCAGCGTTCGCGGCCCTCCAGCTTTCCGAAAACTTCATTCACAGGGTCCCAGCCCAGGCTATCGTTCAGGCATGCAAACACGATGTCCTCCGGCAGTTTTTTGTGAAAGTACTCGAAATTGCGTGCCACGCCGCCCCAGCCGGAAAAAATCATGCGCTTTTTCGGTGCATTTCTACGCAGGAACTCATGAGCCTGAAGAAAGGGAGTGGTGGAGAGCGGGATGCCTGTCTTGCGGCTCTCCCAGTTCATCTGTTCATCCTCCCAAAGCCACACGTGGTCCACATCCGGATAGGCATCCAGGAGTTGGCCTAGCCGCGCCTCCAGCATTTTTCGCGCGGTCACGGATTCAATATCGAAACGCGCTCCATGAAACGCATCGGGTTTGTCCTCCGGGGGTTTCACTTCGGGAGGCAGTGCTTTCCAAATCTCGTCGGGGATCTGGTAGGGTTCAAATCCAATTCCCGTGGCGATGCCGAGTGCTTTGGCGTAGGAAAGCGCTGTCGAAAGAAGTTTCCGCGTGCGCTCGGCAATTTCCCAGGGAGTTCTCCCCAGCCGGGTGGCGTCGGAGCCGAAGACCTCGCTGTCATAGAACTGAGAACCGCCCATCGTGAAGCGAGAAGTCCGCTCGGGCAGGTATTCCCAGCGTGCGCTCGCCGTGTTATCCAGGAAAGCCGTATGGCCTGCGCCGGCAAATTCAAAGGAAAGATAGGACTCGGCCCAATAGTCTTGTTGCGAGTAAACATGCATGCCAAAAGTGTTCAGGCGCATCCGCAGCATGGCCTCAAAGTAGGCGCGGAAGTCTTCATCGTTGAAATTGGTTATGCAGTTCAAGAAATCCGGCCAGGGCAGAAGCCCGCGGACCGCAAAGCGAGGCGTCGCTTCCCAAGTTTCGTGTTCGGCGGGCAGCACAAGCCTGCCACCGGCCTCCGGAGGATAACTTTCCCCGTCAATTCCAAAATAAGCCCCCTGGTGTTCCAGAAAATCAAATACAGCGGAGAGAAGCCCGGTGTCCGTGGCAGCGTGGAAGCCGACCAGCGCGCCCTGCATGGCAATCGAATAGGCTTCCGGATTCTTGAATTGCTCAGGTTGCGTGTGGAATCGGAAGACAATATCGCCGTTGGCAGGACGTTCATCCGGCGAGGCCATCCTGACCTCACCGCCCAACTGCAGGCGGCTTAATCCGCGCAGAAGCTCTCTCTCCGCGAGGCGTCGGTGCGGAGAGGCTTGGGGAATCGTTTCAATCAAGAAGCGGTTAGAGCGAGCGCCGGGCAGCGCAAGAAAAGCTGCGCTCGCGAGAAACGAATCATGCAGGAATTCGCGTCGATTGATCATGGCGTATCACTCCCTCTTCAACGGGCGCTCCATGATGTCGCGGATGGCGTCGCGCGGTGACTTGCCGTGGCGCAGAATTGCGTCCACTTGCTTGGTGATCGGCAAATCGATCTGGTGTTCGCTCGCGAGCGATAGAAGCGCGGCGGTGGTGCCCACGCCCTCGGCGATCATGGTCATGCCCGAAAGGATTTCTTCGAGCGAGCGGCCCTGGCCGAGTTGAAAACCAACGCTGCGGTTGCGACTGAGCGCACCCGTGCAGGTAAGCACGAGGTCGCCAAGCCCGGCCAAGCCGCTCAAGGTTTCAGGTTTCGCGCCCAGGGAGACGGCGAGGCGGGACATCTCCGCAAGCCCGCGGGTGATCAGCGCCGCAAGCGAATTGGCGCCGAGGCCCAATCCCTGGCAGGCCCCGGCGGCAATGGCCATCACGTTTTTCATCGCGCCGGCCAGCTCCACGCCGATGACATCGTCATTCGTGTACAGGCGGAAATTTGGCCCGGCAAACTCTTCCTGAAGAAACGCAGCCAGCGGGCGATCGTGGGAGGCAAGGACGACCGCAGTGGGCTCGCCTCGCGCAGCCTCGAGGGCAAAGGATGGGCCGGAGAGAACGGCGAGGTGGGGGCGGAATCGCAGCGAAACTACCTGCTCGATAACCTCGCTCATGCGCAGGTGTGTGGCAGGCTCGAGGCCTTTGGTAGCGCTGACGATGGCGGCCCCTGGCCGAAGAAAAGGCAACGCCTGAGTGAACACCGCGCGCGCATACGCTGAGGGCACAACACCCAGCACGATGTCCGCCTCTTGAAGGACTTCGCCAAGAACGCTGGAGGCCACGATGCTCGCGGGAATGGCGACTCCCGGAAGAAAAACCGTATTCTCGCGGTCACGCTGGATGGATGCGGCGATAGCCGCTTCCCGCACCCACAATCGGATTTCATGCGGCCGCCGGCTTTGCGACAACACCATGGCGAGCCCGGTGCCCCAGCCGCCTCCGCCCAGAATCGCAATCCTTGTCATTCGAAGTCACCCTTGGACTTGTGAAAGGCAAAGCGAGGCTCTGTGCCTTCGACGAGCCGCTGCAGATTAGCGTTGTGCTTGAAGATGATGAGTGCCGCGGCAAACAACGTGCCAAAGCTGACGACGAGCGGCGGCGCATGTGGGGGCGCCCAAAGGAAGTAAACCAGCAGCGGCATGGCGGCGGCCGCGGTGATCGAAGCCAGGGATACGATACGGAGAGATACAACGATAAGCACAAACAGCACCACCGCCGCGAGTGCAGCCGGTGGACACAGAGCGGCGAAGACTCCGAGCCCCGTGGCCACGCCTTTGCCTCCCTTGAATCCCAGCCAAACGGGAAAACAATGTCCCAGCAGCGCGGCAACGCCAGCGAATATCATCATTCTGGCAGTGTGATCGCCAAAGCGCTCGACTAGCCACACAGCAAACGCACCTTTGGCCGCGTCGAGCACCAGCGTGAGAATGCCGGGAAGCGGCCCCGCTATGCGCGTCACATTCGCCGCTCCAATATTGCCACTTCCGGATTGCCTTATATCCGTGCCGCCGAAGAGCCGTGTGACTAGCAGGCCAAAGGGAATCGAGCCGAGCAGATAGGCGCCCAGCAATAGCAGGAGATTCATCGGCAAAATCCCGGCCATGGAAACTCAAGCCTCCGACACAAAAGGGTACGAATGCAAAGTAGTGTACTCCGCGCCGGAAGGTTTGAGCTTGCTTTCGATGAGGTGAAACTCGCGGGTGGTGAGCGAACCAAATTCTCGAGACGAACGTTCTTCCGCCGCCGCGAAAAGATTCGCAGGAATGCCGGGGGGCTCGAAGCGCGCCAGGGTGAGGTGCGGCGTGAACGGACGATTCTCCAGAGGGAATCCCAATTTGCGCATGGACTGATCAATATCCGCCGCGATTGCCGGCAAGTTTGCGGAAGATTCGATGCCGGCCCAAAAGACTTTGGCGCGATTTTCATTCGGGAAGAAGCCAAGACCGAGGAACTTCAGCGTAACAGTTTGACTGGAGCGAATCGTTGAGAGCGCCGATTGGATTGCTGTGAGTTTCGCATTTTCGGTTTCGCCCAGGAATTTCAGGGTGATGTGCATGTTTTCCGCGCGAACCCATTTCGCTTGTGGCGCAATGGCGCGGAATTCCTTCAGCAGAGTCGCGAGCGTGGCGCGCACGTCGGGGGGAATCTCGATGGCGATGAACAGACGCATGGGGCTGGAAGGAATGATAGCGCGAGTGGGGAAAGTTGGCGCGCTGGAATAAGGACAAATACAGAACGGAAGAAAGAAAAAGCCGCAGGGCTCCCGCCAGTAGTCGGCGGGGAAGCGCGGACCCTCCCTGCGCTACATCGCTGCACGAGGCTTAGCGTTGAACAAGAAGTGTATGCGCACCATGTCCAGGGCGACCTGCGTGGCTTGGAATCGAATCATCTCGCGATCGCCGGGCAGGTGAACAATGCGCTCTTTCACTCCTTCAGGAGATGCGAGGGCGATGTGTACCGTGCCGACTGGTTTTTCTTCGCTCCCGCCGCTGGGCCCGGCGACACCCGTGATGCCCACTCCCAATATGCTTCCAACGCGCCGCCGGATGCCTTCGGCAAGGGCAATGGCCACCTCGTTGCTCACCGCGCCTTTCGCCTGAATCAGCGCGGCAGGCACATCGGCCCACGCGGTCTTCATCTCATTGCTGTAGCAAACCGCTCCGCCCAGAAAATAACTGGAACTGCCGGGAATACGCGTCAGACGTTCGGCGAGCAAGCCGCCGGTGCAACTCTCCGCCGCCGCAATTGTGGCGCGATTCGCGGTGAGAATTTCGGCGACGACTTCCTCGAGAGAGACGGCCGAATGGGCGAAGATGCGATCGCCGAGCGCCAACTCAAAACTGCGGACCATTTCATCGAGCGCGGTGTTCGCCTGCGCCGCGTCGTCAGACCAAACGCGCAGGTGAATTTGCACTTCGCCGGGAGCCGCGAGGATGGTGGTGTTCACATCGGAATAGCGCGTGTAGATGGGGCGGACGCGCTCTTCCACATGCGATTCGCCCAGGCCGGTGACACGCAGTTCGCGATGAAACATGCGCACGCCGGAAACGCGTCGCTGCAGCCGCGGAAATACCTGCTCCAGAAAAAGTGGCTTCAATTCGCGCGGTGGGCCGGGAAGAAGCGCAATCATTCGGCCGTTATCTTCGAGCCAGAGTCCGGGAGCGGTGCCGCGCGGATTTTCCAGAACTTCCGCGCCTTCGGGCACCATAGCCTGGCGAAGATTCACGGTGGGCATGTCACGTTTGAAGCTGCGGAAACGCGCTTCGATGGCCCGGACGACGTCATCGTTGCGGCGCAGTTTGCGGCCCAGGAGTTCGGCAACCGTTTCACGCGTCAGGTCGTCTTCCGTCGGGCCCAGTCCACCGCTGGCGATCACCACGGGCACGCGATTCAACGCGTCCCGAAAAGCTTCGGCCAGCAATTCGCGATTGTCACCGACGATGGTCTTGCGAAGAACCTCGATGCCCAGCTTGTTCAGCTCTTCGGTCAAGAAAAGGGAATTGGTGTCCAGGCGATCCGGCGTAAGCAGTTCCGACCCAACGGCGATGATTTCCGCTTTCATAGGCGAGCAGTATTGTAGCGCAGAGTGTTTGCATGTTGCTGAAACTGGTGAATGACGTTATCCGCGAACGCGCGTCAGCCCAGCAGGGGCAGGCCTTGAACGTTCCAATCCAGCGTGAAAAGGGCGCTGTTGGCAGCAAGGATAGCGCGGCCAGTCGGCAACAGCGTAAGCCCGACGAGGGCGGAGCCGCTGAGCACATGCTCCGCGTGACCTTGCGGCGTGATTTTGACGATGCCGCGGCGCCCGCCGAACGACGCGACCACATACAAATTCGATTCGCGGTCGAAGGCGATGCCCTGGGGCCGTCCCAGTCCGCGATAAAACACAATCACTTCGCCACCCTGCGTAATACGGTAAACGCGGTCGTAACTCGAGGTCGTCGGGCCGGTGACATAAAGTTCCCCGCCAGGATGAAACGCCAGATGGTAGGCGGCGACCGAGGGTTCCAGCGTGGCGAACACGAAAATCTCGCGCGAAGGACTGATCTTGAAAATGGTGCCGCTGCGATCGCCGACAAACAGATTTCCCGCGCGATCGAACGCAAGGCCCGTTGCGGTGCCCATGCCCTCGGCCCACTGCTCTGATTGGCCGTCGGGAGTTACGCGATGGATCGTGCCGTCGTGGCGGCAGGAAACGAAGAGGTC
>Ga0181523_10002288_pt1 | contig 18952 bp, 17 predicted proteins | sample PEATcosm2014_Bin_43_FD_119752 | JGI IMG/M metagenome (GOLD analysis project Ga0181523, IMG submission 119752) | Peatland microbial communities from MTU Mesocosm Facility, Houghton, MI, USA - PEATcosm2014_Bin05_30_metaG | ecosystem: Environmental > Terrestrial > Soil > Wetlands > Peat | place...
TCGGCAGGCCGCGACTCGGCAACCGACTCATAATCGGCCCGCGGGATGACGGCTCCCAAAGACGAGCTCCGGGATTCGCTAGCCGGCTCGTTCCGCGGTTCGAGAGTCGGCTCGATTTTATCATTGAGCGAGCTTAACGACGCGCCGAGGGCAGCCGCCGCTTTCGCCAACTTGTCGCTGTCGTGCAGATCTAAGTCGAACGGATCGGAGCCGGAATCGTCATCGCCGCCGCTGGCCCCGGCTTCAAGCCGATGACCCGCTGCAGACGCTCCTTCGATCGACGCAAGCACAACAGCCGCGGTGGGAGATGCGACGCTGTCGGCATCGTGAGTTGCCGTACCATTCGTGCAGGTATCGCATATTTCACGCACGGCCGCGTCGAGCGCGTCGCAGAGCGCGGCATCGGCCGCCCGCTCACGAAGTCCGAAGGCGATGTCCGCCAAGCGTTCGGCAACGGCGCTGATATCCTGCCTGCCTATCCGTTCTCGTCCAGCTCCATCGCTCCGGACAGCCGCCTCGATCCGCGCGATGGCGGCAATGAGCGAACCGGTGTCGGCATGGCGATTGCGGCTTGCGAATTCGGCCAAAAACCAACGGCCGCGGTCGGTTGCCGTGACCGCCGCGTATACGGCATCGTAGTCCGCTTCCTGTGGCAGCCCGGAAGTGATGCCGGACAGCGCCAGTGGATCGTTCGCCATCGCAGAACCTGGAGCGAATCAAACGCATAACAGCAGGAGGCGCAATCCAATTGGGAACACAGTGCCCCAACTTACCCACAGGTTTTCCACTAGAGGAGGAAAGGCGGGCAATTACCCCCACAGCGCCGGCTCGGGCGGATAAGCAAGACTACCGACGTAGCGCAAGCCATCCGGGCGATCTTTGGCAAGTAGGAGCGGACCGTCGAGGTCGATCACGCTTGCACGCTGCGCGACCAGCATGGCCGGCGCCATTGCCAGCGAGGTCGCGACCATGCAGCCGACCATTACGGCCAAGCCGCGCCGCTCGGCCTCCGCGAGAAGTGCCAGTGCCTCGGTGAGGCCGCCAGTCTTATCAAGCTTGACATTGATCGCGTCGTATTTTCCCGCGAGCGCCTCGAGCGAGGCACGATCGTGCACGCTTTCATCGGCGCAAACCGGGATCGGCCGCGTTACGCATGCGAGCGCGGAGTCGCCGCCCTCCGGCAATGGTTGTTCGATCAGCGTGACGCCGGCGTTCGCGCAGGCGGCGAGATTTTGCGCGAGATCGTCTTCGCTCCATCCCTCGTTGGCATCGACGATAAGTTCAGCTCTTGGCGCGGCGCGCCGCACCGCGGCGATCCGTCTGACGTCATCATTGTCGGCGCCGCCGAGCTTCACCTTGAGCAACGGCCGGGTCGAGGCGCGTTCCGCCGCCTCGGCCATCGCCGCCGGCGTGGCGAGTGAAATCGTGTAGGCGGTCACCAGCGGCTTCGGCGCCGCAAGCCGCGCCAATTCGTACGCGCGGCGGCCGGTTTGTTTGGCGTTGAGGTCCCAATAGGCGCAATCCAGCGCATTACGCGCCGCACCCGCGAGCATCGCGGCCTGCAACGCCGCGCGGTCGAGGCCGTTGCGCAGCGCCGGCCGCATGGCTTCGACCGCCGCGACGACTCCTTCCGGCGTTTCGCCGTAGCGCGCATACGGCACGCATTCGCCGCGGCCGCGGCGGGCGGCTTCGCGAAGTTCGACCGTCACCACGACGGCTTCGGTCTTGCTGCCGCGGCTGATAGTGAAAGCTCCGGCGAGCGGCCAGCGCTCGATTTGGACGGAAAGCTCCATGCCGAGAGCGAGTATATGCCGCCGTCAGCTTGCGGTGCGAGCGAAACGGCGGCCTCGGGATGGCGGTCTAGGCTGCGATTTCGGTGTCGATATCGCTCGGAACATCCGGCTCTTCGTCGGGCAGCGGCGGCATCGTGGCGCTGCGATCGATCCAATGGACAATCTCGAAAGTGCCGTCATCATGTTCGGCAAGGGCCGTACAACTTTCCACCCAATCGCCGCAATTCATGTAGCGAATGCCGAAATCGTCGTGCATCACGGCGTGATGGATGTGGCCACAGATGACGCCGTCGACGCGGTGGCGCCGCGCTTCCTCGGCCAGCGTCTGCTCGAAGGCGCCGATATAATTCACGGCATTCTTGACCTTGTGCTTCGCCCATTGCGACAGCGACCAATAGCGGAAGCCGAGGCGGCGGCGGACGGCGTTGAACCAGCGATTGACCAGGATGGCGAGGTCGTAAGCGGTGTCGCCGAGAAGCGCGAGCCAGCGCGCATGCTTGACCACCATGTCGAAGACGTCGCCATGCACGACCAGATAGCGGCGGCCGTCGGCGGCTTGGTGGATGACGGTCTCGACGACTTCGATGCCGCCGAAATGCGTGCCGTAATAGTCGCGCAGGAATTCGTCGTGATTGCCCGGCAAATAGACAATGCGGCAGCCTTTGCGCGCTTTGCGCAACAGCTTCTGCACGACGTCGTTGTGGTGTTGCGGCCAAAACCAGCCGGAGCGCAATTGCCAGCCGTCGACGATATCGCCGACCAGATAGATCGTGTCGGCGTCGTGGTAGCGGAGAAAGTCGAGAAGGTGTTCGGCCTGACAGCCGCGCGCACCGAGATGCACATCGGAAATGAACAGCGTACGGAACTTTATTATGCCCTGCTCGAACGTCACCGAGCGTGATCTCGCGTCTTGTTGCAATCGAATCAGTTTATAAATTTATTCCATTGCAGGACCGTGACAGCAATCGTTAACGCGGCGGCTCAGCGCATGCGGCAATAAAGAACAAATAAGTAAACGAGTCACAGACCTGTCACGACGTGGGGTTAAACGTCCCAACGATGACAGCGCCGATCCTCGCCGCCGCGATATTCTGCATCGCCGTCACCGTCGTCCATCTCACCAGCATCGCGATCGCGATTTGCCGCTTTCGCCGAACGCCGCGCCGCGAACCGCCGTCGAATCTTCCCTCCCCGATCGGCCAATGTCCCTTCGTCAGTCTGGTGCGCCCGCTATGCGGAATCGACAACTACGCCGCCGATACTCTGTCTTCGACGTTCGATCTCGATTATCCGCATTACGAAATCCTGTTCTGCGTTTCTTCCGCTACGGATCCCGTCGTGCCGATCGTCAAGAAATTGATGGCGATGAACCCGTCCTGTTCGGCGCGGCTCCTCGTCGGCGACGACCGCGTGAGCCCGAATCCGAAGCTCAACAACGTGGTCAAGGGCTGGCGCGCCGCGCGCCATCAATGGATCATCATTGCCGACAGCAACGTGCTGATGCCGCGCGACTATATCCAACGGCTGTTCGCGAGCTGGCGGGACGATACCGGCCTGGTCGCCTCGCCGCCGATCGGCTGCCGGCCGGATGGAATTTGGGCCGAAGTCGAATGCGCGTTCCTCAACACCTATCAGGCGCGCTGGCAGTATATCGTCGACACGTTCGGCTTCGGTTTCGCGCAGGGCAAAACCATGCTGTGGCGGCGCGCCGATCTCGATGCCGCTGGCGGCATCGAGGCGCTGGGCAGGGAGGTCGCCGAAGACGCGGCGGCGACCAAAGTGGTGCGCGGCGCGGGGCTCAAGGTGCGGCTCGTCGATCGCCCGCTGGCGCAGCCGCTTGGCCGGCGCAGCGCCGCCGAAGTCTGGAACCGCCAGTTGCGTTGGGCGCGGCTGCGTCGCGCCAGTTTTTTGCTCTATTTCCTGCCCGAAATATTTTCAGGCGGCGTGTTGCCGACGATCGGTGTCGGGGTCTTGGCGGCCGCATTCGGCTTGCCGGTGACACTGTGCATGGCAGGCTTCGCCATGCTGTGGTACGGCGCGGAAATGGCGCTCGCCGCCGCCGCCGGTTGGCATGTCGCGGCGCTTTCTCCGCTTTACGGATTGATGCGCGATCTCCTGTTGCCCGCGCTATTTGTCAGCGCGCTGCGCGGCAACGACTTCGTCTGGCGCGGCAACGAAATGCAAGTCGAGCGCATGCAGCCGCGCCGCATGATCGCGCGGGTGCGGCCGCGCGTACATCAATTTGCAACGGGCAGCAGAAGGCGGCTGCGCTCGCTGCGCGAACGGATGTCGTCATAGCATCTGCGACGCAAACCGATCCGCGATCGCTTCAAGCGTAGCCCGATCGCCGGGAAAATCGGCCGCGATCCAGGCTTCCTCGGCCGACCGCAGCGCGGCACCCAAAGCCGGCCCCGCGGCGAGACCGCGATGGACGAAATCGGCGGCCTTCAGCGGAAAAATCGGCGGCGTCCAGCGTTGCGCCAGATTGGCTAGCTCATGCCACGCGCGGTCCGCTGCGCCCGCGGACGAGCGCGACCAAGCGACGAGCACGCGATCGGCGAACGATTGCGGTCCGAGATGATAGAGGAGCGCATGGGCCGCCTGATCTCCCGACGCCGGCGACACGCGCCACCAATGATCGAGCGCGAGGAGCCGCTCGGCTTCCGCGTTCGACAACCGAAGCCGCTGTCCAAGCCGCTCGCCATCTTCCTTGACCGTGACTCCGAGCGCGCCAAGCCGCCGCACGGCATTGGCGTCGATCTTCATCGCCGCCTCGACTTTCGTCATGTTCTCGAAACTCGCGAGGAGCGGTACGCCGCCAAGCACCGTGCCGAGAAGACCTGTCTCCGCCATGACCACCAAAGTCGGCGTGGCATGCGGTGCGAGGAGAAGTTTCAGCAACTCCATTCGCACCCGTTCGCGCGACAGCGCTTCGAGCCCGGCGCGCGCGAGGATGCAGGCGTGCAAGCCGGCGGCATCGGGAGTACCCGCGCCGTACCAGGCGTGAAAGCGAAAGAACCGCAGGATGCGCAGATAGTCCTCGGCGATCCGGCTCGCCGGCTCGCCGATGAAACGCACGCGCCGCGCCGCGATATCGGTGACGCCGCCGACATAGTCGTAGATTTGTCCGTTCGCGGAAGCGGACAGCGCGTTGATGGTGAAGTCGCGCCGCTCGGCGTCGGTCCGCCAGTCCCGGCCGAATACGACCTTCGCCTTGCGGCCGTAGGTCTCGACGTCCTGCCGCAGCGTCGTGACTTCGAACGGGTTACCTTCGATGACGACGGTTATGGTGCCATGCTCGATGCCGGTCGGAATCGATTTCCAACCGGCCGCAGCGGCGCGGCGTACAACCTCTCCCGGCAGGGCCGTCGTCGCGACGTCGATCTCGTCGACCGCCAGCCGCAGCAATGCATTGCGGACTGCGCCGCCGACGACGCGCGCCTCTTCGCCGTCGCGATCGAGCACGGCGAGGAGCCGCGCCACCTCGCCATGATTGAGCCAAGCCGCCTCGCCGAGCTGCGCATTGCTCGTCACCGCGTCACTCCGGGCACGAACTTGCCGTTTTCGACATGCGCCGGAAAGTAGGTCGATCCCGGCGGAGCGCCGGAGAATTGCGCCAACAGCAGAAAACTTCCGATCACGAGCGCAAGCGATACGATTACCAAAGCCGCGAGGCGCGGCGCCGTCCAGGCCGACGGCGCCAACACGCCGGCGCGAGTCGCCAACAGGAATGCGGTGTAAAGAACGAAGGGGGTGAGAAACAGCCCGACCTCGGTGAAGACTGTCCTGATCATGCAGCGTAGACCCGGTCGTAGAGGTTTCGGAGAATACCCGCGGTGATGCCCCAAATGTAGCGGTTCTCGAACATGATCGCGTAGTAATCTCGTTGCAGCCCATTCCAGTCTCGGGTTTTGCGCTGATGATTGTCCGGCGTCATCACGAAGGCGAGCGGCACTTCGAAAGTCTCGACGACTTCGCGCGGATTGAGGGCAAGCGTGAAATCCGGTTTGACGCGCGCGACCGTCGGCAAAATGCGAAACCCGGAAAAAGTTAGATAGAGGTCGAGATACCCAATCGGCTCGATGAGGCTTGGCGCAAGTCCGGTCTCCTCCCTGGCTTCACGCAGCGCCGCCGCAACGGGACTCTCGTCGGCAGGATCGATCTTGCCGCCGGGAAAGGCCACCTGGCTGGCGTGGCTTGCGAGTTCCGCGGTGCGCAGCGTGAGTAGCACCGTCGGCTCGCGCCGGTCGATAACCGGCACGAGCACGGCTGCGGGCTTGGTCGCTTTCACGCCGGCCCGCACCCACATTTCCGGATTGAGATCAAGGTCGCCGCGCGCGCCGTCCGCGTTCGGATCTGCCAATGCCGGCGGCACAGCGAGCGTGAGCCGCGCACGCGCGCGGTCGAAGAAATCATCGGTTGCCGCCGGCCGCAAATTCGTCGCTCGATCGTTCACGCGAAATCCCTCATTTGCTGCGCAGGCGCCATCGCAAAGAACGCGCCCATTGACGCCACGCCGAACATGGCCGCGCCGTCGATCTCGCGTTCTTCGCCGAGCTCGACCAAATCAAAGAACAGCGCGCGTGTCACTTTCGCCCATAGATCGCGGCGGACATGAAGATAAGGCTTTAGCCCGCCGGTGCCGGTTTCGGGTTCGAAGCGCAGCGCGTGCAGCGGTCCGCAGGCGACCCAATCATCGACATTGGTACGGAAGTTGAGCACCCGCCCGGCCGCGCCATCTTCGACACTCAGCTCGACCGCGAGAAACGGCGCGTCGTCGACGCGGATGCCGCACTTCTCCACGGGCGTAACGAGGAAATAGTTGTCGCCCTCGCGCTTGAGGACGGAAGCGAACAATTTTACCAATGCCGGCCGGCCGATCGGCGTCTTCATATAGAACCAGGTGCCGTCGGCGGCGATGCGCATATCGAGATCCCCGCAAAACGGCGGATTCCACAGTTCAACCGGCGGCGGTCCCTTGCCGGCGCGACCTAGCGCACCTGTGATCGCCTCAAGGCCGGATTGCCCTTCCTTCGCCATGGTTTGCCTTGAATCTGTGCTTAGACAGGACGTTGGGGGGCCGGACCATTCGCGAGTTTGAGATTGTCACTCTGCATCCGAGTTTTCCCCAACCCAAGTCATGTTTCCTATGGCTAAAGAATCAGCGCACAGTCGGCTGCTGGGCAGCTGGCTCATATATTGCATCATATGTGCCTAGTTGGCGTGCAAATGGGCTGCCATCGATTCGTGCATAGGACGCGAATCTAATTCGATACAAGAACGCGACCTAAACACAAGGAGTTAGCCATGCCCGTTGCTGGCGGCGAAGGGCTCGAAAAGCTCGAAGACATGATCGTGCGCACTGCCGAAGCGACCGCCGACCACGTTCGTGCGGCCAAGGCCGCGATCGGCTCCGTCATTTTCGGCCAGGACAAAGTGGTCGACCAAGCGCTGGTCACCATCCTGTCCGGAGGACATGCGCTTCTCCTCGGCGTGCCCGGTCTCGCCAAGACCAAGCTTGTCGACACAATGGGCACCGTGCTCGGCCTCGACGCGCGGCGTGTCCAGTTCACGCCCGACCTCATGCCGTCCGACATTCTAGGCACCGAAGTCTTGGAGGAAAGTCAGACCGGGAAGCGAAGTTTCCGTTTTATCTCCGGGCCCGTATTTGCCCAACTCCTCATGGCCGACGAGATCAACCGCGCCAGTCCGCGCACCCAGTCGGCGCTGCTGCAGGCGATGCAGGAACAGCACGTCACGGTCGCGGGCACGCGGCATGACTTGCCAAAACCGTTTCACGTGCTCGCCACGCAAAATCCGCTTGAGCAGGAAGGCACCTACCCGCTACCGGAGGCGCAGCTTGACCGCTTCCTGATGGAGATCGACGTCAGCTATCCCGACCGCGAAGCGGAGCGGAGAATTCTGTTTGAGACGACCGGCGCCGAGGAAACGCGGGCAAAGCCGGCGATGACGGCCGACGATCTGATGGCCGCACAGCGGCTGGTGCGAAGATTGCCGGTTGGCGAATCCGTCGTCGAGGCCATCCTGGCGCTGGTGCGCTCTGCGCGACCCGGTGCGGAAGGCGGCGAAGGCGCAAAATTGATCGCATGGGGCCCAAGCCCGCGGGCGAGCCAGGCACTCATGCTCGCGGTGCGCGCCCGCGCGCTACTCGACGGCCGCCTCGCGCCTTCGATCGACGACGTGGTCGATCTCGCCGAGCCGGTGCTCAAGCATCGCATGGCGCTCACATTCAGCGCGCGCGCCGAAGGCGAGAGCATTGAGGCGGTGATCGGCCGGCTGAAGGCGCGGATCGGATAATCGTATGGCGGCCGAGGCCCCGCATACACCTCATCGGACACACCAAGACATTGCCGCGGCTGGTCGCGCGGTCGGAGAAGGCCGGACGCTCGCCGCCAATATGCCGCGGTTGATCCTGGAAGCGCGGCGCGTGGCGGCGACGGTGATTCATGGCCTGCATGGCCGCCGCCGCGCCGGGCCGGGCGAGAATTTCTGGCAATACCGGCGCTTCGTCTCCGGCGAGCCGGCTTCGCGGGTCGATTGGCGGCGCTCGGCGCGCGACGATCATCTCTATGTGCGCGAACAGGAATGGGAGGCTGCACACACGGTGTGGATCTGGCCCGATCGTTCGCCGTCGATGCACTTCGCCTCTCCGCTGGTCCGCGACACCAAGCTCTACCGCACGCTGGTGATAACGCTCGCGCTCGCCGAAGTCCTGGTCGAAGGCGGCGAGCGCGTCGGCATCCCGGGTCTGCTGCGACCGACCGGCAGCCGCAACGTCGTCGAGCTGATCGCGCAGGCGATCGTGCACGATCGCGGCGATCGCACGAGCCTGCCGGCGAATTTTGCGCCCTCCCCGCTCGCCGAGGTCGTGCTGTTGTCCGACCTGTGGAGCGATATCGGCGATGTGCGCCGCACCGTCACCCAGCTCTCCGGCAGCGGCGCGCATGGCCATGTGGTGCAGATCGTCGATCCCGCCGAGGAGACTTTTCCCTATTGGGGCCGCATCGAGTTCGTCGAACCGGAAGGCGGTGGCCGCATCACAGCCGGCCGCGCCGAAACCTGGCGCGCGGATTACACCGCTCGCGTTGCCAGACACCGCGCCGAGATCCGCCACGAGACCGACCGGCTCGGCTTCAGCTTTGCCATCCACCGCACCGATCGCCCGGCGAGCGAGCTCTTACTCGCGTTGCACGCCCGCATCGGCGCTGGCACGGCACATAACGCCGCGCGGTCGCATGCGTCGGCCACACCGATCCAATCTAAATCCAGGGTAACGGCATGATCGGCGGCCTCCCGCTCGGCTTTGCCGAACCGCTGGTTCTTATCGCGCTTCTCACGCTACCGGTGCTGTGGTGGCTGCTGCGGCTCATTCCGCCGCGGCCGCGCCGGCTCGATTTTCCACCGACACGGCTTCTGCTCGAAATTGCGCCCAGGGAAGAAAGCCCTGCCCGCACGCCGTGGTGGCTCACGCTGCTGCGGCTTGCGCTCGCCGCGCTCGTTATTTTCGCCGCCGCCGGCCCGCTCTGGCATCCGCCGCTCACGACCGCCAAAACCCGTGCGCCGGTCGCGATCCTGATCGACGACGGCTGGTCGGCAGCCGCGGCGTGGGACGCGCGCGTGCGAACCGCCGATGACATTATCGTGCGCGCGGAGGACGATCGCCGCGCCGTAGCCCTCATACCGCTCTCCGAAGGACCCCGCGACATTTCCTTGGAGACCGCGGATTCAGCGCGCGTGCGGCTGCACCAGATGCGGCCGGTGCCCTACACCGTCGACCGGTCCGCGGCGCTGCCCTCGCTGTCGCAGGTGCTGTCCAAGACGCCGGATGTCGAGTTGGTGTGGCTGTCCGACGGCGTCGAGCTCGGTCACGGCGCCGATTTCATCAAGAGCCTGGCGAACACTGTAGGCCAGCATCCGATCACGGTGGTTTCCGGCGGCATTCCGGACGCCCGCGCGCTGACCGGCGCCGATAACGCGGCCGGTGCGCTCAGCGTCAAAGTGCTGCGCGCCGCAACAGGCGCTGTCGACAGCGGCACGGTACGCGCGCTCGACCTCAAGGGTCTGCCGCTCGGCCAAGCGCCGTTTGCCTTCAAAGCGTCGGATCGTGAGACTGAGGCTCGCTTCGATCTCCCGGTCGAGCTTCGCAACGATATCGCGCGGATCGAGATATCGGGCGAACGCTCCGCCGGCGCCGTGCAACTCCTCGACAAACGATGGCAGCGCCGCACCGTTGGCATCGTCTCCGGCGCCATCGCCGATATGGCCGAGCCACTGTTGTCGTCGAGCTTCTACATCGAGCGGGCGCTCGCGCCGTTTGCCGACGTGCGTATTACGCAAGGTGAATCGCCGGCCGACGCCGTGAGCCATTTTCTCGAACAAAAACTACCGATGCTGATCTTGACTGACGTTGGCAATGTCGGCGACGCCCACGATCAGCTCGCCCAATGGATCGAGGATGGCGGCGTATTGGTGCGGTTCGCCGGGCCGCGCCTTGCCGCATCCGACGACGATCTCGTCCCGGTTAAATTGCGGCGCGGCGGCCGTATCCTTGGCGGCGCCTTGAGCTGGGACAAGCCGCAGCCGCTCGCTGCGTTTGCACGCGGCAGCCCGTTCGCCGGCATGCCGGTACCGAACGACGTGACCATCACCCGCCAGGTTCTGGCCGAGCCAGACGCCGCGCTGAGCGATAATACCTGGGCGACGCTCGCCGACGGCACACCGCTCGTCACCGCCGCGCGGCGCGGCAAAGGACTGATTGTGCTGTTCCACGTCACCGGCGATACGCGCTGGTCGAACTTGCCGCTGTCGGGCGCATTCGTCGAAATGCTCAAGCGTATTGTTGCGCTCGCCGGCATCACGCCCGCCGCCGATACGGACGCCGCCAAAACCAAAAATGTGCAAGCCGTGGCGCAGCCGAGTCACATGCTGGACGGCTTTGGCAGTTTTGTCGCGCCGCCGCCGACGGCACGGCCGATACCGGCCGACTATTCGGGCAGCGCCACAGCGGATCATCCGCCGGGCTATTATGGGCCGCCCGAAGGCCTCATTGCCGTCAACACGCTCGCTGCGGCCGACCGTCTTACTCCGCTCGATTTCTCGCCGCTGGCCACCGCGAGTCACGAAATCTACCGCACCACCGAGCCGCAGGATCTGCGCGGACCGATTTTCCTCATCGCGCTCTCGCTTCTGTTGCTCGACACGCTTGTCGTTATGTTCCTCGGCGGCGGTATCCAGCGGCTGATCCCGCGTGGTTCACGGGCCGCCACGGCATCCGTGCTCGTGATTGCCGCACTCGCGCTGACGCTCGTGCAAGCGCGCGCGCAGGAAGAGACGCCAAATCCGGACGTGCCGCAGTCGGCGCTCGAAACCAAGCTCGCCTACGTGGTGACCGGCGATGCCGACGTCGATGCGATCAGCAAGGCCGGCCTGGCCGGCCTCACGCTCTTCCTCGCTCAGCGTACCGCGCTCGAGCCCGGCGATCCGATCGGTCTCGACATCGCCCACGACGAACTTGCGTTCTATCCGCTGATCTATTGGCCGATCGTGCCCGGCGCGCCGCGACCCTCCGACGACGCGCTAAAGCGCATCGACACCTACATGAAGGACGGCGGCACCGTCCTTTTCGATACGCGCGACGCCGTCGTGGCGCCGCCCGGGCCGGACGGCGAAACCCAAAGTCCGGGCATGCTCGAGCTGCGCAAAATTCTTTCCTCGCTCGACATTCCGGAACTCGAGCCGGTGCCACGCGACCACGTCTTGACCAAGACGTTCTATCTGTTGCGCGACTTTCCCGGGCGCTTCGATACCGGCCAGCTTTGGGTGGAAGCGCTCCCGTCCACCGGTGAAGACGACGAAGCGTCAAGCCGGCCCGCCCGCGGCGGCGACGGCGTGTCGTCGATCCTCATCACGTCGAACGACTTCGCCGGCGCCTGGGCTACCCGTTCCGACGGCCAGCCGATGCTGCCGATGGTCGACGGTGAGCCGCGGCAGCGTGAAATGGCGTTCCGCGCCGGCGTCAACATCGTCATGTACACGCTCACCGGCAACTACAAGGCCGATCAGGTGCACGTGCCGGCGTTGCTCGAGCGATTGGGGCAATAGGAGAGAGTGTTGAACCTCGGTGTTGCGTTCGCTCCTCTCATCAGCGCCGCCGAATTGTGGGCGGCGATCGCCGCGGCATGTCTGTTTTCCTTGCTGCTTTTCATTTCGCGAAGCCGCGGCGCCGCAATCCGGACGCTGGCGCTGGCGCTGGTCGTGCTTGCGCTCGCCAATCCGTCGCTGACGCGCGAACATCGCGATCCGTTGAGCTCGGTCGCGGTCGTCATAGTCGACAAAAGCCCGAGCCAGAGTTTCGGCGACCGCACGGCGCAGACCGAGGCCGCCCGTGCGGCGGTGGTCGAACGATTGAGCCACATTCCCGGGCTCGACGTGCGCGTGGTCGAAGCCGGAAAGGCCGACGGCGAGACCGACGGCACGCGCTTGTTCACCGCGCTCGGTTCGACGCTCGCCGACGTGCCGGCCGATCGCGTCGCCGGCGTCATCATGATCACCGACGGCCGCGTCCACGATGTGCCCAGCGACGCCGCCACGCTCGGCTTTGCCGCGCCGGTTCACGCGCTGATCACCGGTCACACGAACGAACGCGACCGCCGCGTTGCGCTGATTGCCGCGCCGCGCTTCGGCATCGTCGGCCAGCCGCAGACCATCACCTACCGGGTCGAGGACCAGGGCGCGAATGCCGGCACCGCAGAAGTGACGGTGCGCCGCGACGGCGACGTGATCGACCAACGCACCGTTCCGGTCGGCGTCCCGCAGGAAATCGAGATCCCAATTCCGCATGGCGGCCCGAATATCGTCGAGATCGAGGCGTCGCCGCTTCCCGACGAACTGACGCAAGTCAACAATCGCGCGGTGGTCTCGATCGACGGCGTGCGCGACAAGCTGCGGGTGCTTCTGGTGTCCGGCGAGCCTAATGCCGGCGAGCGGACCTGGCGCAACCTGCTCAAATCCGACCCGTCGGTCGATCTCGTGCATTTTACCATTTTGCGGCCGCCGGAAAAGCAGGACGGCACGCCGATCAACGAATTGTCGCTGATCGCATTCCCGACGCGGGAGCTGTTCCAGCAGAAGATCGACCAGTTTCAGCTTATCATCTTCGACCGTTACGCCCGCCAAGGCGTGCTGCCGATGATCTATTTCGACAACATTACGCGCTACGTTCGCGACGGCGGCGCCGTGCTTGTCGCCGCCGGTCCCGATTATGCGAGCCCGACCAGCGTCTGGCACACGCCGCTCGATGCGATCCTGCCGGCCGAGCCGACCGGCAGCGTTACCGACGAGGCGTTTCGTCCGACACTGACCGATCTCGGCGAACGCCACCCGGTGACGCGCGGCCTTGCTGGGGCCGACAGCAATCCGCCGCACTGGAGCCAATGGTTCCGCATCGTCGATACCAGGAACACGACCGGCACGGCGGTGATGCAGGGGCCGGATCAGAAGCCCTTGCTGGTGCTATCGCACGAGGGCGAGGGCCGCGTCGCGCTGCTGCTTTCCGACCAGCTCTGGCTGTGGGCGCGTGGTTTCGAGGGCGGCGGCCCGCATCTCGATCTGCTGCGCCGGCTCTCGCACTGGCTGATGAAGGAACCGGACCTCGAAGAAGAGGCGCTGAGGCTTACGGTCAACGGGCACAATCTCGTGGTGCGGCGACAGACCATGGCCGATCAAGTCGCTGACGTGACGTTGACTTCGCCGTCGGGCGCGACGCGCACGCTCCAGCTCAATCCGACCGAGCCTGGCGTATGGGAATCGAGTGTCGCCGCGAACGAGCTCGGGCTCTGGCGCGCCACCGACGGCAAGCTCAATGCGCTCGTCAATATCGGCCCGGCCAATCCGCTCGAATATGCCGAGGTGACGTCGACGACCAGTGTATTGGCGCCGCTCACCAATGCGACCGGCGGCGCGTCGGTGCGGCTCGATGACGGCTCAGGGCTCAACGTGCCGCGCATCGTCGCGGTGCGCTCCGGCGATACCTACAAGGGCGACGACTGGATCGGACTGAAAATGCGCGACGTTAGCGTGGTACGCGGCATCGGCGTGCTGCCGGTATTCTCAGGCATGATCGGGCTATTACTGCTGCTCGGCAGTCTCGCCGGTGCCTGGGCGCGCGAGGGCCGCTAGCACTCTCAATCCGGCCGGATCGGCCCCGACACGTTATCGAACGCGCCCTCCTCCAGTTCGGCGACGAGAAGCCGCGCCGGATCGACCGGCCCGGGCATGGTCGCGCGGCCCGGCGGCACCCGCTTGAAACCGCATTTTCCGTAATATGGCTCGTCGCCGACCAGGATCACGAGGCGGTGGCCCTTCGCCTTCGCTTCTTTGAGCGCGCGCTCGATCAAAGCCTGGCCGACGCCGCGCTCGCGAAACGCGGGCTCGACGGTGAGCGGCCCAAGCAGCAATGCCTTAGTCTCGCCGATGCGCACCTGCGACAGCCACACCGAACCGACCAGGAGGGTGCCGATGCGAGCCGTGAACGACACATCGCGCCGGTGCGCGGCCTGTTCGCGCAGCCGATAGGCCGTCTTGGCGAAACGGCCCGGTCCGAATGTGCGTTCGTGCAGACGCTCGATAGCGGCCGCGTCGGCCGCGGTCTCGGGAAGGATGGTGAGTGAAATGTCGTTCATCGCTCCCGCCGCCTAGCATTTAGAGCATGATCCGGACAAGGGAAAGCCGGCACACCCTATCGCGAACGCCGATAATGCTTAAATTAAGCAAAGCAGATTAGCGGAGAATATGATGGGCCTGCTCGTCAACGGCGCTTGGCAAGAGGACATTTCACGCACCAAGGACGGCCATTTTATCCGGCCGTCGACCAGTTTTCGCAACTTCGTCACCGCCGACGGCAGCGCCGGCCCGACGGGCGAAGGCGGCTTTCCGGCCGAAGCCGGCCGCTATCATCTCTATATTTCCCTCGCCTGCCCCTGGGCGCATCGCACGCTGATCTTCCGCAACCTCAAGAAGCTCGAACATGCCATTTCGGTCTCGGTCGCCGAACCGCTCTACGGCAAGACCGGCTGGGAATTCGGCACCGCGCGGGGTGGTACGCGTGACGAGGTCAACGGCAAGACGGCGCTCGCCGAAATCTATCTCCTCGCCGATCCGCATTATACCGGGCGCGTGTCGGTTCCGGCGTTGTGGGACAAAAAGCGGCGCACCATCGTCAATAACGAATCGTCCGAAATAATCCGCATGCTCAATTCCGCGTTCGATGCATTCACCAATGTGCGCACCGACTATTACCCCGCGGCGTTGCGCGCCGAAATCGATCGCGTCAACGATATCGTCTATACGAACGTCAACAACGGCGTCTACCGCGCCGGTTTTGCGACAAGCCAAGGAGCCTACGAAGACGCCGCCCGCGCGGTTTTCGCCGCTTTCGATCAGCTCGAGGAGGTCCTGTCACGTCAGCGCTATCTCGCGGGAGCCGAGATCACCGAAGCGGACTGGCGGCTCTTCCCCACGCTTGTGCGTTTCGACACGGTCTATTACAGCCATTTCAAATGCAATCTGCGGCGCGTGGCGGATTATCCCAATCTCGGGAATTATCTGCGCGATCTTTATCAGGTGCCGGGCATCGCCGAGACCGTGAGCATCGATCACATCAAGCGGCACTATTACGGCAGTCAGCGCCAGGTCAATCCGACCGGAATCGTGCCGATCGGTCCGTTGATCGATTTCACCGCACCGCACGACCGCGATCGCTTTCGATAAATGTTCACCACAGTTCTGCGGGCGCGCGACCGCTGAGGACTTCGGTAATGCGCTCGCGCGTCGCGCGTGACGTATCATCGGGGAGCGCCTGCGGCGAAAAGAAACCGTGGGCAATGATTTCGCTGTTCGGCTGCGGTGGCGCGATCTGCCGGAACGAGCGCACGATAAAAAGCGCAACGTGATCGCGCCGCGACGCGCGGCGATTGAAGTAGAACGCGTGCAGCGCCGGCGGATCGGTGAGCTCGATATTGCCCTCTTCGCGCAATTCGCGTTCCAGCGCGGTAAGGAGCGTCTCGCCGGTTTCGACGCCGCCGCCCGGCAAATGCCAGCCGGTGAGATAAGAATGCTTCACCAGAAAGACGCGACCTTCGCCGTCGAAGACAAGACCGCGAACGCCGACCGTGAGTGCGCGCGAAAAGCGCCAATAGGCATGCAAGAACCGGCGGATAGCCGGATCGAACGGGCGGCGGATGGCGTCAAGCCGCATATCGCAAGCTCTTATCCCAAGCCCTGTCGTAATCCTGACTCGCTTGTCTAATTAGAATTGTTCTAAGATTGGCTTTCATGCCGTACCTAAATTGCACCGCTGAGGAAAGTCTGTGAAACGCTTTGCCGAACTGAACGAGCAGGAAATTCTTGCGCTCGCAATTTCCAATGAGGACGAGGACAACCGCATCTACCGCTCGTTCGCGGACCGGCTTCGCGGCCAATATCCCGAGACCGCGGAATTGTACGACAAAATGGCGCAGGAAGAGATCGGGCATCGCGACATGCTGCTCGATCTTCATCGCAAGAAATTCGGCGACTTTTTGCCGCTGATCCGCCGCCAGGACGTCAAGGGCTTTGTTGCGCGGCGGCCGATCTGGCTCAACAGCACGCTCAGCCTCGACGCCACGCGCAAATTCGCCGAGGAGATGGAATACGAAACCGCCCGCTTTTATCGCCGCGCGGCGCAAACCGCGCAGGACGACGCCGTGCGCGATCTGCTGCGCAAGCTTGCCGCCGCCGAAGACAAGCACGAAGCGCTGGCGCACGAGCTCGGCGAGAAGATCACGCCGCAGGCGCGCCGCTCCGAGGACCAAGCCGCGCGCCGCATGTTCGTGCTGCAATACGTGCAGCCCGGCCTTGCCGGTTTGATGGACGGCTCGGTTTCGACGCTGGCGCCGCTGTTCGCGGCGGCCTTCGCCACGCACAATACCTGGTCGACCTTTCTGGTCGGCCTCGCGGCTGCGCTTGGCGCCGGCATATCGATGGCGTTCGCCGAGGCGATGTCCGACGACGGCTCGCTCACCGGGCGCGGCGCGCCGGTGGTGCGCGGCGCCGTAACCGGTGCGATGACCGCGCTTGGCGGCCTCGGTCATGCGCTGCCCTATCTCATTCCTCATTTCTACGTCGCGACCTCCGTCGCCTTCGCCGTCGTCGCGGTCGAACTGGTCGTCATTGCCTGGATCCGCACCCACTATATGGATACGCCGTTTCTGCAGGCGGCGTTCCAGGTGGTTGTCGGCGGCGTCTTGGTCTTCGCCGTCGGTATCATCATCGGCAGTTCGTGATTGGGAAGTTCGTGATTTGTTATGACGTGTCTGCGATGCTGATTGCGATCCACTATCGCGCACATCCCGATGTTCGTACTTGCTCATCTGTCCGACCTGCATATGGCTTCGCCGCCGCGGCTGTCCCAGCTTATGAGCAAGCGCGGGCTCGGCCTTATCAATTGGTATCGCAAACGCAGCAACATTCATCGCCCCGAAGTGCTTGATGCGATCACCTGCGACCTGAAAACGCAAAGTTACGACCACATCGCGGTGACCGGCGACCTCGTCAATTTCTCGCTGCCGGTGGAATATGCCTGCGCGCGCGCCTGGCTGGCGAAGCTCGGCAATGCGCGCGACGTCAGTGTCGTGCCGGGCAATCACGACGTCTATGTCCGCGGCGCCGAAGCGATGCCGGCCCAATTCTGGGGCGATTACATGCGCGGCGACGACGGCCGCGACGGCTTTCCTTATCTGCGGCGGCGCGGCGAGGTGGCGCTGATCGCGCTCTCGACAGCAGTTCCAACCGGACCGTTCATGGCCACGGGATGGCTCGGCGCGACACAGCTTTCCGGTTTTGCCGAGATGCTCGATGCGACGCGCGAGGCGTTCCGCATCGTGCTGATCCATCATCCGCCGGCAAGCCCGCCGCGGCGTTATCTGCGCCGTCTGGTCGACGCGCCCGCGCTGCGCCGCGTGCTCGCCGAGAAAGGCGCCGACCTGTTGCTGCACGGCCACGATCATCGTTCCTCGCTGCTTTGGCTCGACGGACCGAGCGGCATGAAAATCCCCGCCGTCGGCGTGCCGTCGGCCTCGGCCGCGACTCCGCACGGCGACGAGGGCGCCGCCGCTTATCATTTGTTCAAGATCGACGGCGCGACGAAAAATTTTCGCTGCGAAATGATCGCGCGGCAGCGCGGGTCCGACGGCGTCATTCGCGAAGTCGAACGGAAAACTCTGGCTTAAGAACCGCCCGACAGCCATACCGCAACGGCAAACAGCGCCAAGAAGAGTACCAAGACGCCGACAAGAAAACCGAGCAGCAGCACGCCGAACGTTCGCCAGCGCCGCCGGCGCCGGTAACGCTTGGCCTCCTGCGGCGGCGCACGCGCCAGAAGATCTGGACTTTCGGCGAGCGCCTGCTGCCGTTCGATCAGGCGGCGCGCCACATAAGTGGTCACCGCCTGCACGATCTCCGGAATTTCGTGCGACTCGGCGAGCACGTGGCGGCCGATGCGGCTGTCGTGCAGGAAGCGGTAGCCGCGTTTGTCGCGCGCCATGGTGATATGCGCCACGGAATCGATCCACAGCCGCGGCGTCTCGCCGCGACTGACGCCGCGATCGAACAAATCGACTTCCGGCGGAATTTCGGCGAACAGCGGATCGAGCGCCTCGTTCAAAAGTTCCAGCCGCGCCACTTCGGCGTCGCGCAGGTCGACGACGACGCTCGATCGCTCGGCCGCCTCGACGCGCGCCTGATGCATCGCCTCTTTCAAGGGCGACGGCGGCGCGGCGTCCTGCCCCGGCGCTTCGGATTTGCGCTTTCGACCCCACATGGTCGCTACATCGTCCCTACGGTCCCACCGAACCAACGATACACCGACAATTGCGCCTGCAAAAAGTCGGCCAACCGGCAAATACGTTGCGTAGGCGACTTTAGGCCGAATTCCGCCTAAACGCAGCGCCCACCGTCGACTTCGACGATATTGCCGGTGAGAAACTCGGCGTCGGCGGAGGCGAGATAGAGCGCCGCATTGGCGATGTCCTGCGGCTGGGCCAGCCGGCCGAGCGGAATGGTGGAGATGAACTTCTCGCGCTGCCCGGGCGCCGGTCCGAGAA
>Ga0181523_10002294_pt1 | contig 18931 bp, 15 predicted proteins | sample PEATcosm2014_Bin_43_FD_119752 | JGI IMG/M metagenome (GOLD analysis project Ga0181523, IMG submission 119752) | Peatland microbial communities from MTU Mesocosm Facility, Houghton, MI, USA - PEATcosm2014_Bin05_30_metaG | ecosystem: Environmental > Terrestrial > Soil > Wetlands > Peat | place...
GTTCGCGCACGCGCGATACGGTCAACAACAGAAAGACGGAGCCCGAAATAAAAACCACCGCTAGCGCAGTCTGCCACGGAACATGCATGCCGATGCAGACCACATAAGTAAAGTAGGCGTTCAACGACATCCCAGGCGCAAGAGCGATGGGATAGTTGGCGTAGAGGCCCATCACCAGCGTGGCTGCTGCGGCTGAAATGCACGTCGCAAATAGAACACCTTCGGGCGGCATTCCCGCTTGCGCCAGGAGTTGCGGGTTCACGACGATGATGTAGGCCATGGTTACAAATGTGGTGAGGCCGCCCAGCATTTCCTGTTTAACGGTGGTGTGGTTCTCGGCGAGTTTGAAGTAGCGATCGATCAAATGTCTTCCTTGAGTGGAAGTGTTTCGACAGCGCCCGGAACGCGCTGCACTGCTCGTTTCTAATACTGGTTTCAGTAACGGATCTTGCCGGGATGTTGCTCCCACGCTCGAAATGCCTCGAGTGCTTCTTCGCGCATCATCTGAATCATGGGAATCTCGCGCTCGGCGTGCGGCTGTTTGATCTCTGCATAGATCGCGGAATCATCAAAGCCGATTTTCGCCGCGTCGGCCGCGAGATTGCCAAAGTAAACCCTTTCGATACGGGCCCAATAGATCGCACCGAGGCACATGGGGCAGGGTTCGCAGGAAGTGTAAAGATCGCAGCCCTTAAGTTCGAAGAATCCAAGTTTCTGGCAAGCCTGGCGGATGGCTAGCACTTCAGCGTGCGCCGTAGGATCGTTCGTCGCCGTGACTTGATTTGCAGCTTCCGCCACGCCGTTGCCATCTTTCACCACGACGGCGCCGAACGGGCCGCCGCGCCCGGAGCGTACATTCTCGAGCGAGATTTGAATGGCGCGGGCCATGAAAGCTTTGTCCATGTGGGTTGGTTCCGTCATCCGTCATTGCGTAATCGTTAAGAGCGGGCTGACCACTGCTGCCCGTGCATCTGCGCGCAAATCGGTCGTCATGGACTCTTTCGCAGCCGCGGTTGAGAGAGTAAGTATAAGCGGGGTGCGGAAATACTCAAAGTTTTTCTAATCGGCGGTCTCGCAATCGGGAAAAGTTGAAAAAGGCGGGCAGGCACGATAGGCTCGGGCATGGACGGGCACGCATTTGTTTCGCGCCGGGTCGCGACGCCGGATGGAATTCGTCCGGCAGCGATCATCGTGCGCGATGGAAAGATCGGCCGCTTTCTTCCTGCCAGCCGAATTCCCGCGAATATTGAGGTGCACAACTTTGGGGAGTCCGCGATTCTCCCGGGGCTCGTCGATTCTCATCTCCACATCAACGATCCGGGGCGAGCTGAGTGGGAAGGATTTGAGACGGCAACGCGAGCAGCGGCGGCTGGCGGCTACACGACGCTGGTCGACATGCCGCTCAACTGTCTGCCGCCGACCGCTACTGTCGCCGCGCTTGCCGCCAAGCGCCAAGCGGCCGCGGGACGATGCTGGGTCGATTGGCTGGCGTGGGGAGGCGTGGTCAGCGACAATCAGTCGGAGATTGAAGCGCTCGCGGCCGCGGGCGTGCCAGGATTCAAATGCTTTCTGATCCATCCCGGAATCGACGGGTTCACCATGGTCACCGAGGCCGAACTTCGCGCCGCGCTGCCGCACGTGGCTCGGACGGGACTGCCGCTGCTGGTCCATGCCGAACTTCCTGGCCCAATCGATGAGGCCACGCGGCGTCTGGAAAATAATGATGAAGATGCGGATTGGAACCGCTACTCGACCTATCTGCAATCGCGGCCGGAGGAAGCCGAACTCGCGGCGATCCGGTTACTGCTATCGCTCTGCCGCGAGTACAAATTCCGCCTGCACATCGTTCATCTATCGGCAAGCTCGGCGCTTGCGGAATTGTGCGCCGCACGGGCAGAAGGGCTTCCGGTCAGTGTTGAAACTTGTCCACACTATTTGCATTTCTGCGCTGAGGAAATTCAGGACGGGGCCACATTGTGCAAGTGCGCGCCGCCGATTCGCTCGCGCGAAAACCGCGAACGGTTGTGGCAGGGTCTGAAAGACGGAGCCATCGATCTGGTTGCCACTGATCACTCGCCTTGTCCGCCGGCAATGAAGCGGCTCGAAGAAGGAAGCTTCAAAACTGCGTGGGGAGGAATTGCGAGTCTTTCGCTGGCGCTTCCTTTGATGTGGACCGAAGCCCGGCAGCGCGGATTCACATTGACGGATCTCACGCGCTGGATGGCAGAAGCACCGACTCGACTCGCCGGATGCAGCGCTCACAAGGGCCGAATTGCGGAAGGATATGATGCCGATTTCGTGATCTTCGAACCGGAAGCGGAGTTCGTCGTGACCGAGGACCGGCTGTATTATCGGTATCCTGTGTCTCCTTACTTGGGGAAGAAACTGCGGGGCTTGGTGAAAGCAACGTATCTGCGCGGGCAGGTCGTGTTCGGCGATGGACAGTTTTCGGGCGGGGCACGCGGACGGGAAGTTGGCCGCTAGCGTGGGGGTGGCACATTCGCCGCTATAACCCTACAGTAGATAGAGATTTCGCATGACCGAACAGCACATCATCGGCAAGTCGGTGCCACGCAAGGAAGGCCGCGACAAAGTGACGGGCGCGGCGCGCTACATCGACGACATGACCATGCCGGGAATGCTCTACGGCGCTACGGTCCGCAGTCAGATTCCTCGCGGCGTAATCAAGAAGATTTCGTTTGACCCGCAATTCGATTGGGCCGAATTTGTTACCGTCACCGCGCAAGACATTCCGGGCAAGAATTGCATCGCCCTGATCGGAGACGATCAACCCTGCCTGGCGGATGGGAAGGTCAATCATCCCGAAGAACCGATCCTGCTCCTGGCGCATGCGGATCGGCATCTTCTGCGGAAGGCCGCGGATGCCGTCTCGATCGAATACGAATCCTTGCCGGCGGTGTTCACCATTGAAGACAGCGAGCGGCCTTCGCAAATCATCTGGGGGGCGGACAATACGCTCAAGACTTTCCTGATCTCGAAAGGCGATGTCGATGGCGTTTGGGCCAATGCCGACTACATCGTCGAAGGCGAGTACACAACGGGCGCGCAGGAACAGCTCTATATCGAGAATAACGGGGTGATTGCGGCCTTCGATCGCGAACACGGAATTACGGTGTGGGGTTCGCTGCAATGTCCTTATTATGTGCACAAGGCGCTGATGGCGTTGTGCGATATGCCGGCGGAGAAAATTCGTGTGGTGCAGGCTGAAACCGGGGGCGCATTTGGCGGCAAGGAAGATTATCCCTCGATCATTGCGGGCCACGCGGCGCTTCTGGCCATGAAGTCTGGACGGCCTGTAAAAATCGTCTATGACCGGCTCGAAGACATGACGGCGACCACGAAGCGCCACCCTTCGCGCACGCGTCACCGTACTGCGGTCAGCAAAGACGGGAAAATTCTGGGTGGAGAGATCGACTTCACGATTGATGGCGGCGCCTACGCAACGTTGTCGTCCGTAGTTCTCTCGCGGGGCACTATCCATGCGGGTGGTCCTTATTATTGGCCGAGTGTCCGCATTCGTGGGAAGGCCATCGCGACAAACGCTCCGCCGCACGGGGCGTTTCGCGGTTTTGGCGCGCCGCAGAGTCTGTTTGCGATGGAGCGGCACATGGATTGTATCGCGCAGGCCGTGGGACTTTCTCCGGTCGAAATCCGCCGCCGTAATTTCCTCAAGCCGGGTGAAACCACGACGACCGAACAAACCATGCACGAAGAAATTGATCTGGGAAAGCTTCTTGATCGAGCACTCGAACTTTCGGACTACACGGCAAAGAGGGTGCGCTTCGCGCAGCGGAACAAGGAGGGGCACATAAAAAAAGGAATGGGGGTCGCCGCCTTTCTGCATGGCGCGGGTTTTACGGGTTCGGGCGAGCGTTATCTCGCTTCCGTGGTGGCAGTGGAGGGCTGTGCGGATGGGGGCGTGCGCGTGCTGGTTTCAAGCACCGAGTTTGGGCAGGGAACCAACACCGTGCTCTGCCAGATCGCGGCCGAAGCGTTGGGTCTGCCCTACGAAGATGTTCGAATTGCGCAGCCGGATACGAATCAAGTGCCGAACAGCGGACCGACGGTTGCATCGCGCACGGCCATGGTCGTCGGCAGTCTGGTGCGGTCGGCCGCTCTGGGAGTCAAGCAAACATTGATTGCGAGTGGCATGATCGGCGGTTCCTATTCGCCAGAGGAATTTCGCACAGCTTGCCGTGAGTATATTGCGGCGCACGGCGAACTGCGCTCCTTCGCGCGCTACGAAGCTCCGGAGGGCGTTTTCTGGGACGATCAGAAATATCGAGGCGAAGCTTACGCTTCTTTTGCCTGGGCGATTTATGTTGCAGAAGTCGCGGTGGACCTTTCGACCTATAGCGCGAGAGTCGAGGATTTCGTGGCTCTGCAGGAAGTCGGCAGAGTTCTCCACCCCGTTCTGGCGAAAGGCCAAATTGCTGGTGGCGTGGCGCAAGGCATCGGATTTGCGCTTTACGAAAAAGTCGTCTGGCAAAATGGACGCATGCAGAATGGACAGATGACAAACTACATCATGCCGACCTCCGCGGATTTGCCGCCGATTCGAATGTTCTTCGAGGAAATGGGCAATGTTCATGGGGCCTACGGGGCAAAGGGGATTGGCGAACTTCCGATGGATGGCCCGGCTCCGGCGATCGTCAACGCGATCCAAGATGCGATCGGGGATGCGCTCGGCACTGGCTTCGATTCCGTCCCGCTGTTGCCGGAGGATATTTTTGATGCAGTCTCGGCCGGCGGAGAACGATGAGCCACTTCTCCGAAGGTCGCAACAAAGATCGCGGCAAAGACGGCCGCGGTAAATGCGAGCTTTCTCTTACGGTCAACGGCAAGCCGGAAACCGTTTTTGCCTTTCCCATGGAGCGGCTGTTGGATGTCCTGCGAAACGAACTTGGTCTGACAGGCACAAAGGAAGGTTGCGGCGAGGGCGAGTGTGGTTCTTGCTCCGTTTTGATGGACGGCAAGTTGGTGAATAGCTGTCTCGTCCCGGCGCTTCAGGCGGCGGGCGCGAATCTTACTACGATCGAAGGCGTCGCTGAGGGCTCGCAATTAAACGCGATGCAGGCAGCTTTCCTGGAATGCGGCGGCGCGCAGTGCGGCATCTGCACTCCCGGGATGATTCTGAGCGCCAGCCATCTGCTGAACGACAAGGCCGATCCGACTCTGGATGACATTCGCGAGGCGCTGGCGGGAAATCTTTGCCGCTGCACGGGCTATATGCAGATTTTTGAGGCCGTGCTGCAGGCGGCGCGCCGCAGGACCGTTGCATGAGGTCTGGCGCAACAAGGGTCGGCGAATGAGGGCTGCCGCATGAGATCCGATCCCGCCGATTACGAATTGATCGCTCCGGCCACGCTGCAGGCGGTCGTTGCGCTTTTGGCGGACGAGCCGGGTAAATGGGTCCCTGTCGCTGGCGGCACCGATTTGATGGTGCTGTATGCGGCCGGCAAACTTCCAGCGCGGAAGCTGGTGAGTATATGGAATTTGGCGGAGCTGCGAGGCATCACGGTTTCGCCCGACGAAATCACGATTGGCGCGGGATGCACTTACACCGAGTTGCGCGAGCACGGTGTAATCGCGCGGGAATTTCCGCTGCTGGCGAGCGCTGCCCGTTGGACGGGAGGGATCGCGAATCAGAATCGCGGAACGCTGGGAGGAAACATAGCGAATGCCTCGCCCGCGGCCGATTCCCTGCCGGCGCTGCTGGTCTACGAAGCGGAGCTGATTTTAGCGTCTGTGCGGGGCGAACGCCGTATCCCCTACGTCGGCTTCCACACTGGCTATAAGAAAATGAAGCTGGAGCCCGACGAACTGATTCGCGCCATCTGTCTTCGACGAGGCTTTTCGGGGCATCTTCATTACTCGCGGAAGGTGGGAGCTCGCAATGCTCAGGCCATTTCGAAAGTCTGCATCGCGGCGTTGGGACGACTTGGCGGCGCGGCTGGAAGTGTGATTGAGGACGTTCGCATTGCGCTTGGCAGCGTGGCGCCGGTTCCACTTCGTTTGACGGAAGTGGAACGGATTGTATCGGGAAAGTCTGTCGATGGGGAGCTGGTGCAGCTGGCAAAAAAGGCGGTCGCCGCTGCGATTCAGCCCATCGATGACATTCGATCCACGGCGAGATACCGCGCCGCGGTGGCGAGCAATCTGGTTGCGGAATTTCTTGAGCAGCTGGGCGGCAGTGGGAAGGCCGCATGAACAATGTGCTGGCGCGCTGGAATTTTCTTTCCGTTGCAGCAGCCGTCGATGAGATACTGCCCTGCTGTGGTTCACGAGCGTGGGCGGGCGGAATGGCGGCGCGGAGACCGCTGCCCAACGAAGCGACGCTGTTCGCGGCGTCGGATGAAACTTGGCGCAGTTTGGCAGAATCGGACTGGCTGGAGGCATTTCGCAGCCATCCTAGAATCGGTGAATCGCGAATCGGTGAGTCAGGAATCGGTGAATCGCAGGCGCCGAAAGCGGCTTTGCCTCGGTCGGCAGCGTGGTCAGAGCAGGAGCAGCGAGACGTCGCGGCTGCTGGCGATGCAACGAAGAGTGCACTAGCGGAAGGAAATCGGGAATACGAGCGACGATTCAACCGAATTTTCATCGTATGTGCGACCGGCAAGTCCACGGTAGAGATTCTGAAGAGTTTGCAGCGGCGGTTGAAAAATGAGGAACGAACCGAACTTCAGGAAGCGGCAGAACAACAGCGGCAGATCACGCAGATTCGTCTGAGAAAGTGGCTTCAAGGATGATGCACGTTTCTACGCACGTTCTGGACATTACGCAAGGGCAGCCGGCAAAGGATGTGCCGGTCCGCTTAGAGCGGCGAGATGCATCCGGTGCCTGGCGCCTGCTGGCAGCGGCGCGCACTGATCAGGACGGCCGGTGCGCTCAGTTGTGGCCCGAGAAGGAAACGCTGACTCCGGGGCTTTATCGCCTGGGTTTCGAGACTGCGACTTATTTTGCGGCGCGCAAGCTCGAGGGCTTGTATCCGCTGGTGGAGATTACTTTTCAAGTTCGAGAGGGCGAAGAGCATTTTCACATTCCTTTGTTGCTGAGTCCGAATGGATATACGACTTATCGGGGAAGCTGAAAATCATCGGGAAGAATTCGGGGGGGGCCGACAACCGTGACGTTTTCAATCCGAGAATGGATCCACCTAGCGGTGCGGTGGTTCCATGTCTTTGCGGGAATCATGTGGGTCGGCCAAACCTATTACTTCACCTGGCTGGACGGCCAATTCGGAAAACTCGAAAAGGAAGCGACCGCCGCAAAGAAGCCTCCGGCGGTGTGGATGGTCCACAGTGGCGGGTTTTACTCCGTCGAAAAACAGAAGACGCTTGGCGTATCGCCCGAACTGGTTCATTGGTTTCGTTGGGAAGCTTTAATGACGTGGGTCAGCGGAATGGTGCTGCTCGTCCTCGTCTATTACTTCACCGGCGGACTCATTGACCCCGACGTAGCCAACATTTCGCAAGGTGCGGGCGTTGTCATCGGCCTCGCCGTTCTAGCCGCGGGCTGGCACATCTACGATCTGGCGGTCCGGTCGGCTCTGGGCAGATCTGAATGGGCGTTCGCGGCATTTTCGCTGGCGATGACGGCAGCGATTTCTTGCGGACTGATGCATGTTCTCAGTGGGCGCGCCGCTTATATTCACGTGGGGGCGGTGTTCGGGACCATCATGACCGCCAATGTTTGGTTCCGGATTCTTCCTGCTCAGCGCAAGATGATCGCCGCGGCTGCCGCCGGCGCCAAGTTTGATCCGGGACTGGGCGCTCAGGCCAAGTTGCGCTCCAAGCACAATACTTTTATGGCAGTGCCCGTCGTCTTTCTGATGATCAGCAATCATTTTCCGGTGGGAACCTACGGAAACAGGTATGGCTGGGAGATCCTGACCGCTCTCGTCCTGATCGGCTGGGCGGCGGCGAAAGTCGTTCGCGAAGCCTAGATGCAGCGGAAAGCTTATGGTCGTCGATAGTCGGCAAGGGTGAATCGTCGCAAGGGTGAATCAGTGCAGGCAAGCCGTGACAATACAGATAGCGTCAGCGAGGTCATTGCCCGCTGTCAGACTCTTGCGCGATTCAGTGAAGATGCGGACGGCACCCGGCGCACATTTCTCTCTCCGCCGATGCGCGAGTGCCACCGCGAAATTGCCCGATGGGTTGCTCCTCTTGGAGTCACATCAAGGGTCGATGCCGCGGGGAATTTGCGCATGGTTTACCCGGCAACGCAGCCGGACGCGCCGCGCTTGTTGATTGGCTCGCATCTTGATACCGTGCCCAACGCCGGAGCGTACGACGGCATTCTCGGAGTCGTTCTTCCCATTGCACTGCTTGGCGCGTTGAACGGCCGGAAGCTTCCCTTTGCCATCGAAGTGGTCGGTTTCTCCGAAGAGGAAGGAGTTCGCTTCAGCACGCCATTTATCGGGAGCCGCGCGCTCGTGGGCAGGGTGGATGAGGATTTGCTCAGTCGCACGGATGCGCGAGGAATTTCGATACGCGAATCGATTGAGAATTTTGGTTTGAATCCGGCAGAAATTGCGCAGGCTGCAATGCAAGACAATGTTTTGGGATATGTGGAATTCCACATTGAACAGGGGCCGGTGCTCGAGAACGTCGATCGTCCGCTCGGGGTCGTCGAAGCGATCGCCGGGCAGAGCCGGTTGGAGTTTACATTTATAGGGCACGCCAATCATGCGGGAACGACGCCGATGAATCTCCGCCATGATGCGCTTGCCGCCGCTGCCGAGTGGATCGGCGCAGTTGAGCAGAGGGCGCTAAATACTTCCGGACTGGTGGCTACGGTGGGCGTGATTCAAGCGAAACCCGCCGCGACGAACGTCATCGCAGGGGAGGCGCGAGTGACTCTGGATGTGCGTCACCGGCATGACGAAGCGCGAAACCGGGCGGTGGACTATTTGGTTCACCAAGCGGAAGATGTTGCCGCGCGTCGTGGGCTAGAGATGCGATGGAATGTGCTGCTGGACCAGCGGGCCGTACCCATGGATCCATTTCTGGTGAGCCAGGTAGAACGAGCCGTCAGCGGCGCGGGATGCGAGCCCTACCGCATGGTAAGCGGCGCCGGCCACGACGCCATGATATTGGCGGAAAAAGTTCCGGCGGCCATGATTTTTCTTCGATCGCCCGGGGGCATCAGCCATGATCCAGCGGAATCGGTGGAAGTCGAGGACGTGGCGAAGGCTATCGAATGCGGATTGCACCTGCTCGATCAGCTGGCGTCGTCATCTCAGTTTCAAAGAAAGACACAGCATGCATAATCTCGGCCGAACACGAAGCTCACAACAACCGAACCATCTTCTTCTGACGCCGGACACATTTGTGCGCACCATGTTGCCGGGCATGAAGGAGTGCGCGGCGATTGTGCACGCGGGGTCGGCACTGGGCGCGCATTTTACGCAGTACACAGCGGAATTCGAGCCTGGCGGCGAACTGGGCGGCAAGTTCGGCGAAACAGCGCAGCGCTTCGTCTTTGTGATGGAAGGCGCCGTCAAACTGGATGTGAACAACCAGCAAAACCAACTCGGGGCGCGCGGTTATGCTTATGTGCCGGCAGGTCTGGCGCACCGGATTACGGCGACCGAGAAGAGCCGTGTGGCTGTCATTGAAAAGGCTTATGAGGCTTTGCAGACGATCTCACCACCGCATTTAATTGTGTCGCATGAAGACAAAGTTGCGTCGCATCCGCTCGCGGATGATCCCGGTTTGCAGGTTAAGTGCCTTTTGCCGGACGGGATGAGCTTCGATTTTGCAGTCAACACCATGGTCTACCAGCCGGGTTCCGCGCTCAGCATGGTGGAAATGCATGTGATGGAGCACGGACTCATGATGCTCGAAGGCGGAGGAATCTACCGGCTCGGAGATTCGTGGTATCCGGTCACGGCTGGGGATTTCATCTGGATGGGACCATGGTGTCCGCAGTGGTTCGGGGCGATCGGAAAAGTGCCGGCCAAGTATCTCATCTACAAAGATTCGAACCGGCATCCGCTGGCTGGCGCGCGAACATGAAAATCGAACTCGACGGGCCCCGGCTGACATCTGAGATTGAAGCGCTCGCTGCGATTTCTGACGCGGAAGCGCCTGCCGTCACGAGAATTGTTTTTAGCTCGGCTGATCTGAGGGCCCGTTCGTGGCTCAAAGCCCGCTGCGAAGAGGCCGGTCTTGCGGTGCGCCAGGATCCAATTGGAAACACCTTTGTGCGCTGGACCGGTTCCGACCCCATGCTGCCGGCCGTCGGCACGGGTTCTCACATTGACGCGATTCCGAATGCAGGTAAGTACGACGGAGTGGTCGGAGTGCTTGGAGGTCTCGAGGCGATTCGAGCTTTGCAGCGCGGCGGTTTCCGCCCCAGGCATTCCATCGAATTGCTGATGTTCACTTCGGAGGAGCCAACGCGCTTTGGAATCGGATGCATCGGGAGTCGCATGCTTTCGGGCACTCTTTCCGCCGATGCCGCACGCCAGTTCAAGGACAGCGAGGGTGCGTCGCTGGATGAAGTGCGCGAAAGAGCGGACCTGGGCGGAGAACTCGAAGCGGTCAAGCTGACGCGCGACTATTACAAGGCGTTTGTCGAACTGCACATTGAGCAGGGACCTGTGCTCGAGCGCGAGCGAATTCCGATGGGAGTGGTGACCAGCATTGCGGCACCGGCCAGCTTGATTATCTCCATCGAAGGCTCAGGGGGGCACGCGGGCGGAGTGCTGATGCCAGCTCGCCACGATGCGCTCTGCGCCGCGGCGGAATTGATCCTCGCCATAGAGAACGCCGCGCTCACCAGCGGAGCGATCGATACCGTGGCTACGGTCGGCATCTGTGAGGTTTTTCCCGGCGCGGTTAACAGTATTCCCAGCCGGGTTCGCTTTAGCGCTGACATTCGTGACACAGATCTTGAGAGGCGTGACCGCGCGATGCAGAAGATGGAAAGCGCCGGCAAGGTGATCGCCAAGAAGCGGCAAGTCAGAATTGGCACCGAGTTGGTGAATGCGGACGCGCCAGCACTTTGTGCGCCTCAGGTGGTCGAGGCTCTTTCTGAATCTTGCCGGAGACACAATCTGAATTTTCTTCCCATGGTGAGCCGCGCTTACCATGACTCACTTTTCATGTCACGTATTGCTCCTACTGCAATGCTGTTTATTCCCTGTCGCAACGGATACAGTCATCGTCCCGACGAATATGCGTCGCCGGAAGATATCGTGCGGGGAACGCTGGTGCTCGCAGAAACACTGGCGGCGCTTTCCCAATAATAGTTGTTCTGCGTTGCATGCTCGACGGGGGGAGTTCGACATCTTTCAGGCCCGGCGTCCCACTCAATTGTGCGAGTAGGTCGACGAGTTCATGGACTTACGAACCCTTGCATAACCTGGCTTGATGATCGAATAGATGTGATCGCAGCGCTGATCGTAAGGCAAAAATGCGCTCTTCATCGCGTTGATGGTGATCTTCTCGAAGTCGTCCAACGACAAGCCAAAAGTATCTGCTGCGGCCTCGAACTCCCGGGTCATGCTGGTGCTGCTCATCAACCGGTTGTCGGTGTTGAGGGTAACGCGAAACTTCTCCTGATAAAGAATCTTGAAGGGATGCTCAGCCAGGCTGGGAGCGGCGCCGGTGTGAACGTTGCTGATGAGGCAAAGTTCCAACGGAATTCGTTTATCTAACACGTACTGCGCAAGATCGCCTAATTTCACAGCCTTGCCATCGACGACGGCGATATCGTCGATTAATCGCGTCCCGTGACCGATCCGGTGTGCTCCGCAGTACTGAATCGCCTGCCAAATCGATTCCTTTCCGTAACCTTCCCCGGCGTGAACCGTAATGTTGAAATTTTCCCGCTGAATATAGTGGAAGGCTGCCACGTGTTTCTTCGGAGGATAGCCGCCTTCTTCTCCCGCAAGATCGAAGCCAACAACTCCGCGTGCACGAAAGTCGACGGCGAGTTCCGCCATTTCTAGCGACACATCCATGTTGCGCATGGCGCAGATGATCAGGCCCGAAGAAATTCCGAAATCCTTACGACCTCGCTCCAGCCCCTTCAAGACGGCCGAAACTATCTGCTGATGAGTCAATCCTTTCTTAGTATGAAAGACTGGCGCGAAGCGAGTTTCGAAGTAAACCACTCCGTCCTTGCTCAGGTCCTCGGCTTGTTCATAGGCGACGCGTTCCAAAGCCTCTTCGGTTTGCATGACTGCAATGGTGTGGGTGAAGCCCTCCAGATACTTGGCGAGACTCCCCTGGTTTGCGCCGCGAAAAAACCATTGTGCCAATGCTTCGGGGTCCGAGGTTGGAAGTTCCGCGTATCCTGCGTCCCTCGCCAACTCAATCACAGTTTGCGGTCGCAGTACTCCATCCAAATGCTCGTGCAGAAGGACTTTGGGAAGACTCTGTAATAACTGTTTTTCAAGTTTCATCGAATGCTCTCTTTTTGTCCGAGCAGTTTGTCTCGAACGACGCCCGTAAATCGTTGGAAGATAATACACCGCTTCTCAGAACAAATTCTCTCTCCGATGGGTGCGCGGCCAGTGTTGTACAATCCCACCCCAATGCAATGAAGGGAAAACCGCCGCGCATGAAGCAAGCCGCCGCAGAGAAATCCCCGGCCACCGATTATGGTTTGCGTCGCGAGATTCTCTCTCCGATGGAAACGTTGGCCCAGTCCGTCTCCACCATGGCTCCCACGACTTCGCCCGTGGCCACGATCCCGCTGGTTTGCGCGCTTGCCGGCAATGGAACATGGCTGGCATATGCGCTCGCGACCGCGGCGGTATTGCTCGTTGGCTTGTGCATTAGCCGCTATGCCCGCCACTCCGCGTCGCCGGGTTCGCTGTATACCTACGCTTCGATGACTCTGCCTCCTTGGCTGAGCGCGACCGTTGCATGGAGTCTGTTACTGGCTTATGTGACGACGGGATCGAGCGTCATTGGCGGCTTCTACCACTACGCCAATTTGTTGCTGCACGACGCCACCGGCCATGTCTATTCAGCCGTTTTGCTGGCCACACTAGTCACGGGCGTTTCGGTTTGGATTGCCTATCGCGACGTGAAGATCTCCGCGGAACTAATGCTCTGGATCGAGGCCACATCTGTCTCGGTGATTGTGATCGTGGTCGCGCTGCTTCTGGTGCGCCATGGCTGGCACCTGGATTGCGAACAAGTCCATCTCCACGGTATGACTGGCAGCGGGTTGCGGCTGGGACTGGTGCTGGCGCTCTTTAGTTTTGTTGGATTCGAGAGCGCCACGACGTTGGGGTCGGAGGCGCGCGACCCGCTGAAGACGATTTCGCGTGCGGTCATCCAAAGCGCCATTCTCGCAGGAGCATTCTTCATCATCTGCGCCTACGCGGAGGTTTTGGGTTTCCACCTTGCGGGCCAGGACCTGGGCACTAGTCAGGATCCAATGCATGTGGTGGCTCGAGAGGGCGGCGTCCCGGTGCTGGGGCTGCTGATCGATATTGGCGCACTCGTGAGCTTGTTTGCCTGCACCTTGGGATGCATTACGGCGGCAGCACGTGTATTGCTGCTGATGGCGCACAATGGGCTTGCCCACGACTCTCTGTGCACCACGCACGCTCGGAATCGAACACCAAGCCGTGCCGTCGTGATCACCGGAGCGGCCGCGCTGTTGCCGGTAGCGGTGCTGGCGGCCCGCGGCGCCAGCGGTTTGGATGTCTACGGCTGGCTGGGCTCGCTGGCGACATACGGGTTTATCGTTGCCTATGCGTTGGTTTGCGTCGCGCTGCCACGCTACTTGCGCGGCCACAAGGTTTACCGCCCTGGAGCCCAAATCGTGCCATGGCTGGCCGGCGCCGCCATGCTTCTCGCATTGATTGGCAATTTATACCCAGTGCCCGAAGGACCGTATGGCAAGCTTCCCTACGTTTACCTCGCTTATCTGACCGCCGGACTGCTGTGGTTCGTAATTCGACGGCGCTATAAGGCAGGGGCGCTCGCCGGGAGCTAAGGCTGCCCCGTCGCCCCCACCATAAAAATATCTAATCTGTGCCAAAGAAATTATCACTAAGGGAAAGCTTTCATTCCGGTGCCGACTCGCGTAGATTTAGTCCGTCTTTTTTTGCGTGCAGACGCGAGCAACCCAGCCTTGCCGCGAATATCGGTCTAACAATACGGCGGTAGTTCGACCGCAAGCGGCGGTGGACGTATGAGTGTGTTCAAAATTTCCACGAGGCCATTGATGACTAAATTGTTGACGACCAAATCGACGACTAAGAAAGTTGCGTTGCTGGTACTTCTCGCTGGGCTTTTCTTAGGAATACCGTCTGCCTTTGCCCCTTACGCTGAGGCGCAGCAGACGCTCGGCGGCATCACCGGTTCGGTCTCCGACAAAACCGGCAGCGTTCTGCCGGATACTGAGGTGACGGTTGTGGGTGACCAGACCAAACTTACCCGCACGCAGAAGACCAACGCAAACGGCGCGTACGACTTCGTCAATCTGCCCATCGGCACTTACACGCTCACCTTCACGCACGACGGCTTCGAGACGCAGAAGATCCCTTCGATTACGGTTCAGGCGAATCGCACGGCAACGATCAACGTGGCACTGCCGGTCGGCAAGGTGGGGACGATTGTCGAAGTGCAGGCCGATCCAATGATGAATGCGGTCGACACCACGAACGGATACATCCTCGAACAAAAACAGATTGAGTCCGTTCCGCTGCCGACGGGCAGCTTCACCGGACTCGCCATTCTTTCTGCGGGAGTAAATGCCGAACTGCCTTCTGGCACCGGCGCAAACGATGGGCTCGGCAACCAGCCGATTTGGGCCAACGGCCAGCGCGATACCAGCAACACCTTCCTGCTAAATGGAGTCGATGCCAGCAACCTGTTCAATGGCAAGACCACGAGTACGGTGGCTTCCGCCCGTATCGTCAACAATACCGGCGTCGCCGGCGCCGGCAGCACTACTGCGGAAGTAATTCAGACGACGGCATCGCCCTATCTGTCCATTGGTCAGGCGTTGCCGACGCCCGCCCCGGAGACCATTCAGGAATTTCGCGTGAACACCTCCATGTACGACGCGCAACAGGGATCCACCAGCGGCGCGCACATCGACATGAGTACTGCGTCTGGAAGCAATGCAATTCACGGTCAGACTTACCTGCACCGCGAGACCGACTGGCTGAATGCCGCTCCGTTTTTTTACAACCAGGATGCCAATATCCCCAGCAATGAAAAGGTACCCGAGTTACACCGTTACGTCGCAGGTGGAGCGGTTGGCTTCCCGCTGATCAAAGACAAGCTTTTTGGTTTTCTGAGCTACCAGCACACGCACGTTTCCGATCTGGAGATTGGAACCTCGCGCACGGCAGTGCCGTTCGGACTGACTGATGATCGCAGCCCAGCGGCGTTGGCTGCTGTAGCGAACGGCAATTGGCCGGGCTCTGGCGTACAAGCAACGGTAGGCTCACAGCCGGGTGACATCGATCCCGTCGCCTTCGCTATGTTGAACTACACGCTGCCCAACGGCCAGTACATGATTCCCTCGGCGAATCCTAATTTCACACCAACCCTTAACTTTCCGGAAAATGTTTTCGTCACGCAGCCGGCGTATTTCATCACTGACCAAGCCGTAGCCGATCTGGATTACCTGGTGAGTTCCAAAGATACGTTGGCATTGAAGTATTACTACCAGCATGATCCGACGACGGCGCCTTTCGCATATTCCGCTGTCGAAGGGTTTACGCAACGTTTAGACGCCGGCAGTCAGGTTGCCAGCATTACGAACACTCAGTCCCTTCGACCGAACTTCAGCCTCACCGAAGTATTCGGGTTCATACGCGAGAAGGACTACAGCACAATTGGGCAGCCCTTCAGCCCGCAAGCAATAGGCCCGGGCATCAACAATTTTGGATCGTCAGTTTTCCCCGGAATCACAATCTATGATGACTTAGGAAATTCTTCCCCGGATAACACTGGGGGATGCGTTGCCCCTCCCCCTCCGGGCCAACCCCAACCCCCGGGGGCGTGCCCCGTCTACAACGCTGCTACTACGATCGGATCGACGGCGGCTTCGCAGGGCGCCTTCACCGGAATTTTTCAAAACCGCTGGATGCCTTCCGCCAGTGCCATTTGGAATCACGGCAAACATACAATCACTTTCGGCGGAAGCTTCTCCTATACCCAGCTGAATGCGCGCGATCGAAGAACCAACTCGGGGATGATCGGCTTCACCAATTTTGCCAATTTCCTCACGGGCAGCCCCATCACCTACACTGCCGACGGATACATCGCTACCACCTTCTTGCAGGGCAACGCCAACCGCTACTATCGCTCCAAGGAAGATGGCCTATACCTCCAGGATAAGTTTCAGTTCCGCCCCAATCTCAGTGTAAGTGTCGGCTTGCGCTTCGACGATCACGGAGGGCTGACGGAAAAGTCCGGAAAAATCTTTAATTTCGATCCGTCGGCTTACAACTACAACGCGGCCACCGACACCATCGTTTCGAACGGCTTTATTGTCGCCGGGAACAATCCTCTCTTCCCGACTAAAGGCGTCAGCGATTCAACTCTCACCGGACGTCAATGGGGCCTGGGGCCGCGCATCGGAGTCGCGTGGAGTCCGAAGAAGTTCAACGACAAAATCGTGGTGCGCGCGGGCTGGGGCATGTACTACGATCGCGGAGAGCTCTTCACTTACCTGTCTCCGGGTTTTGCCTCCGGCGTCATCGCGGGTGGTCCGTTCGGCGTGAACCAGACCCCGCCCTGGGTCAATCAGACGTCTTGCAGCGTATACGGATATTCCTATTGCAGCAGTTTCGAAAACCCCTGGGGACCGACGCTCAATCCCCCTCCCACCGGCAATCCTGCGGATCTGAATCTCCCCAATGCAGCCGCCATCGAGTCCGGGATTCCGCTCTTCTCCTTCGCCGATTACAACCGCGCCAACAAGCTCCCCTACACTCTCAACCAGACGCTCAACATACAATGGCAGCCGCGCCGGGATCTCGCTATCGAGATCGGGTACGTGGGCAATCTCGGTCGTCATGAAATCGTTCCCCTGCCTTTCAATCAGGCGCAGATTGCCTCGCCGGGCCATCCCATACGGCCGGGTACGCCGAATGAGCAGGATTACACCTACGGCTATACGATTGTCGCTGCGCCCGGGAGTTTCGTGCCCATCAACCTGCCTCCCGGCAATCTCCCCACCAGCAACCAGCCATACCAGTCAAACTTTGAAGGCGGAAATGTCGACCTACGCGTTCCTTACATCGGCTATTCCGCCGAATCGGAGTCCTATACCGCAGCGGGCATATCAGCTTACAACGCGCTTCAGACCCACCTTGAAAAGCGAATGAGTCACGGCTTTTCGGTTGGCTTCTCGTACACCTACTCGCACTCGACCGACGAACAAAGCGCGATGGGGCTGTTTTACAACGGCAACAATCCTCTGAATCTGCGCTCCGGGTACGGTCTGTCGGACTTCGATCGCAAGCACGTAATCAATTTCACGTATCGCTACGAACTGCCGAAGTTCTACTCGCAATCCACACTCAAAGGCAAGATTGCCGACGGGTGGGCTATCTCGGGTTTGACCGTGATCCAGAGTGGTCAGCCGTATAGCGTTGTCGATTACTCTGGCGCGGTGGGCAGCGTATTCTATGGCGTGAACGACGGCATCACGAATCCTGTCGTCCCGCTCTCTGGTTGCACGCCCAAGCAGGCGCTCACCGGGGCCACGGGTGTGCACTCTGGGGCTCCCGCGCTGAACCCGAGCTGCTTTGGTATTCCTTTGCTGGCTGAAGGCGCCTTGAATGGCGCCATTCCTTCCAATGATCCCTACGAGACGAACTTCATCGATGAGGGGCAGCGCAACATCTTCCGGCAACCGTGGCAGAGACGCGCAGACATGGAGTTGGTGAAGACGACTCCGATCACCGAGCGCTACACCCTCCAGTACAAACTCGACGTCTACAACCTGACCAACACGGCGAGCTTCGATATCCCCATCGACGACGTGAGCCAGAACATCAATTTCAACGGTTTTCCATACGTTGGTCAGCCCTCGGTGTCGAGTCCGTGCGACACAAGCTACACGGACCTGTACGTCTGCCCGACGCTGAGCGGCTTGGGTATAACGAACAAGACCATCGGCAGTCCGCGGCAGATTCAAATGTCACTGAGTCTCACCTTCTAGTCGAGCACTAGCCTGAGACACGAATGGCGGCCATCATGGTCGCCGTGTTTATTTGTCTGCTAAAGAGCCGGCCTGGAGAGGCGAATCTGGAGTGGTAAGAAAGCAACGAGAATCACTCTTGACCGATGTCCTCGTTCCAGACTGCAGGATTCCTGCGGATGTATTCGGCTAACAACGAGGCGCACTCCGAAGAATCGAGATCAAAGACGCGTACACCCAGCGAGCGCAGCCACTCCAATCCGCCCTGAAAATTGCGGCTCTCTCCGACGACCAGCGAACCGAAGCCAAACTGGCGGACCAATCCACTGCAATACCAGCACGGCGCGAGCGTGGTGACCATGGTCAGGCTTCGATAGCTGCGTTGGCGTCCCGCATTGCGGAAGGCATCGGTTTCGCCATGCATGGATGGGTCATTGTTCTGCACGCGACGGTTATGACCGGAGCCGACGAGCTTACCCGCAGCATCAAAGATGGCAGCTCCGATCGGGATACCGCCTTCGGCCAGTCCCTTATGAGCTTCCGCCAGCGCCACCGCCAACATCGCAGAATGGTCAAGCTCAAACACGATCTTGATTATATAGAGGACGCCGGAGGTCAAGCGCCGACCGAAATGGAAAAGCGCTTTCGGTTCTCTACTTGGCCTTGAAGGTGAAACTGACGGTTGCTGGCTTTCCGGCAGCAACCGTTACCGTCTGAGTCTGAGTTCCATAAGTTTCGTGCCAGGCCGTGAGGGTGTAGGTTCCCGGCGCGA
>Ga0181523_10002297_pt1 | contig 18926 bp, 19 predicted proteins | sample PEATcosm2014_Bin_43_FD_119752 | JGI IMG/M metagenome (GOLD analysis project Ga0181523, IMG submission 119752) | Peatland microbial communities from MTU Mesocosm Facility, Houghton, MI, USA - PEATcosm2014_Bin05_30_metaG | ecosystem: Environmental > Terrestrial > Soil > Wetlands > Peat | place...
CGGCGATCTCAGAAAAGCCTTCTGAAGGCTTTTGCCGTCAGCCGTGTAATAAGCCGGGCGCCCATCCGGATCGTGAAAGAGGAGCGCCTGATATCTTCTGCCGCCGTTGACATATTCCGCGGCGAAAATTTGGCCATATCCCGCGATTTCCCCGTTGGTGTATTTGCGCTTTTCCAGTACCACGCGAAACGTGTCACCCTTGCGCGGATCGGTGTAGAAATCCAGGTCATAGCCGAAAATCTGCGCCAGCCGCATGGCCACTTCTGCGCTTTCGCCCGCTTCTTCGACGGCGTTAAACAACGAATCTTCCAGCTTGCCGCTGACCACGGCGACTTCCGCATGCACGGGAATTTCCCGGACTTCGGCGGCAAATCCCGGCGCTTGCGGCACGATGCGCAGCACGCGATCCGCATCAATCTTATAGTTGATTTCGCGCAGGTTCCCTTCCACCGAGCGTCCTACGGTGATCGTGTTTCCGGCACGCACTTGGCGCAAATTGAACGCGCGTTGCGCCGCTGCCGTCGCATCCGCCGCGTCCTCCGTGGACAATCCAAACTGCTGCAGCATTCCAGCGAAGTTTTCGCCTCTGGGCATACTCTTCGCTGTGGGCAAAACCCACTCCGCGCGCAACCGCGCTCCCTCAGCTTGCGCCAGTTCCGCCTGATGCTGCGTTTCTCTCTCGGCGCTCCGGTTTTTGCGAATGGCGTAACCATCTACCACGACTCCGGCCGCAAGAAATGCCGTAATCCCAACAAAAAATAGTCGATTCACTGCGCCCCCAATACGTTTCCCTCGATTGGACGGTGCGCATCAACAACAGTCGCGCCCCGCTATCCAACGTACCAGAATACCGTACGCCTCCCTTTTGTCCTAAACGGCGGCGCGCGTCAACGCATTGTCATGTGGTGTGCGCTCAATTGGCCAAGGGTCTTTTCCGCGAAAGGGTCCGTCTAAAAACACCCATCCCGCAGACGCAGTTCACCACCCACTCTAATTTTCTTTTGAACTGATTATTTGCCGATAGAATTGGCCGGGGAAGCAGTTCCCGCGACGCCGTTCGCAAAATAATTCTCTTCACGCAGCCTGCGGTAAATGTGTCCTGCCACCTGCGCCGCCGTGGGACCCTTCACGCGCCGCGTATTCCCGCGGAGCAGCACTGCCAGGGCGATCTTCGGATGCGTTTCATCGGCATAACTGACGAACCAGCCGATGCGCGATGGCGTGGTGTGATCGTCGCAAGTGCCGGTCTTGCCCAGCGGCGTCTCCTGGCCGCCCGCGTCGTAGCTGAGTCGTCCCGTCCCGTACAACACCGCCGCCAGCATCCCCTCGCGAACTTCCGGGAGAACGTTGGAAATATTCAGGTCGCGCTTCACGCGTGGCGCGAAATTGTCGATCTCTTCCTGCGAGTGCGGATACTGCAAATAATAAAGCGTGCCGCCATTGGCAAACGCGGCCGCCAGCGCCGCCAATTGCAATGGGGTGATCTGAATGCCTTCACCGAAACTGGACATCCGCGCCACACCGCCAAAGGCCGGCGGCTGCATGGGGAATGTCCCCGGATGCTCGTCGGGCAAATTGTATCCGGCAAGTTCGCCGAGGCCGAGCAGGCGTCCGTACTTGGAAACCGTGTCAAAGCCCATACGGCGGCCCAGTTCCTCGAAAAATACGTTATTGGAATGCGCCAGGGCTTCCGTCAAATTCATGTACTTGCGGCGGCCCACCTTCAACATGGTGTCGCTTGTAATGACATTTTCTTCCAGCGCCGCAATGGCAATCGTGGGCTTGATCGTCGAGCACGGAATGTAGCCGTCGCTGAAGGCAATCTTTTGATTCACAACCGTCAGGATGCGCCCCGTGTTCGGATCGACGGCTACGACGGAACCGTTGTAGCGGCCCAGGCCTTCCACAACAGCCTGCCGCACAATGGGGTCATCAAACGTAGGATCGTCGTCGCGCACGGAATCCGCATACGTGGGCACGCCGCGATAACGCGCAGCGGCGTGGCGCGCGCGCACACTCGATTTCGATTTTGCATTCGAGGTGTTATTAACAATCGGCTTGCCGGAAGGCTCCGCGGCAGGCATTGGCACGGCCAGTGTCACGCCCAAGCACGCCACAATCACAATTTTCCCGATGTCGCGAATCATTCGACTCTTACCCCTGGTCAGTCTCAGTAGTCCTAGTCGGCGTGCACCAAATCTACGCTAAGCACACGTCACGGTCAACTTTCACCATCACTTAAAGCAAACACCGCGCCAGAGTTTTTGATGCCTGATAATAAACCGCTTACCTCTGGACCGCCTCTCGCTTCACGTCTGCAAGCTGAACAGTTCTCGCAGACTGAGACCCAGTGTAGGCATGCGGGGTACGCCCTGACAATAGTTAACTCGGCCCAGTACGCATCTATGTGCTTTGTTTTGAACGCCTGACCGACTGGCCAGCGGCCTACTGCCCAAGTGTCCACAACGGAGAAAGTTTTCCGTTAACACAGAAGATCTCTCTGGCCGTGTCGCATTTTGCGACGCACCCGAAAATAGAAATGGGCGGGAGGACTCGCCCTCCTCCCGCCCATTCCATGTGGCCCGAAAAAACATTACTTAGCGCGCTGGCCGTGCCTTGCCATCTCCCGCAGCCGCCGCGCCAGCCTTCATCGGAGCCTTATCCGTCGCAACCGTTGCGCTGCCATTGGCGCCCGGCGTCGCCCCTGCCGTCTGTCCGGGCAAGGGAATTTCCATTTTCTTGCGCAGAGCATTTTCTAGTTTGTCGCGGATGTCCTTGTTCTCCTTCAGGAAAATGCGAGCGTTTTCGCGGCCCTGCCCCATTCTCTCGCCGCCATAGCTCAGCCACGTTCCGGACTTTTCGATCAAGCCCTTATCCACTCCGAGGTCCAGCAGATCGCCTTCGCGCGAAATGCCTTCGCCATAGAGAATGTCGAACTCCGCCTCACGGAACGGCGCGGCTACCTTGTTCTTCACCACTTTGCCGCGCGTCCGTGAACCCACGACGCGGTCGCCTTCCTTGATGGCCTGGATGCGGCGAATGTCCACACGCATCGAAGCGTAAAACTTCAGCGCTCGCCCGCCTGTCGTCGTTTCCGGATTGCCGAACATCACCCCAATCTTTTCGCGGATCTGGTTGATGAAGATCAGGCACGTCTTCGATTTGGAGACGATCGCCGTCAATTTGCGCAGCGCCTGCGACATCAGCCGCGCCTGCAAGCCCATTTGCGGGTCGCCCATGTCGCCTTCCAGTTCAGCCTTCGGTACCAACGCCGCCACCGAGTCCACCACAACCACGTCCACGCCGCCCGAACGGATCAGCGTTTCCGCGATTTCCAGCGCCTGCTCGCCGTTGTCTGGCTGCGATACAAGCAAGTTGTCCACATCCACTCCCAGCTTGCGCGCATAACTTGGATCGAGCGCATGTTCCGCGTCAATGAATGCGGCCTGCCCGCCCAATTTCTGCGCCTCCGCTATGATATGCAGCGTCAGCGTCGTCTTGCCGCCCGATTCCGGCCCGTACACCTCGATCACTCTGCCGCGCGGAAATCCGCCCACGCCCAGAGCCGCGTCCAGCGACAAACAGCCCGATGGAATCACGTTTACCGGCACCAGCACATCCTTACTGCCCAGCCGCATGATGGAACCTTTGCCATGCGCCTTTTCGATCTGTGATATGGCTGCTTCTAATAGTTTTGAACGTTCATCTGTCATTTCTCACCTCGGTGGAGGAAATTGGGTAACTCGCGAATAGGTTTGGGGGGCATTTTCAAGCGGGCGCCGGGAACTGCGCCGCAGCTTCTCCAGGTACGTTACGATGGCGGTACCTTACCACTTCGTATCTGGGAATGCTACCCCTACTTCCCTTCCGCCTAACACAACCGAAAAAGGCCAGCCATGACTCCTTTTAGGGGGTCGGAGCTTTAGCTCCGGCATCAGCCAAAGACTAATACTGGGCTTTAGCCCCAGAGGAATCTGCTCCTGTCTTTAACGGCTTGCACAAAGGTCTTCAACGGTTGCAGCCATGTTCCATGTCGTGATCCACCAGACTCGCTAGCGCCTGCCTTTCCCGGCGGTCCCACTCGGACCGTTCTTCCCGGGAAAGCGAGCGCAAACGACTCAGGTATTGTCCGCGCGTGCGTACCTCAAGCAGCTCAAATTCGAGCCTCTCATGCTCTACACAGCATAGAACATCGCAGCGCGTCTGGGTCATGGGCCACCTGTTGAAAACTTACTGGCCCACCGTAACCCAAAGGCGAACAAAAAGCAAACAGTAGTTTCGCCTAGTGTTCGCCTTTGGTGACTTCCAATTCCCTACAGCCAGCAGCACCTTAACCTTAATGCCTTGTCACCACTCAGGGGCGTAAGGACAAGAACCGTTCACCAACTTCAAACGGATTTGTCCACCTATCCAATTAAGCTTTCCCCGCGCGTCAGAACTGGCGAAGAACCCTTGGGAACAGACCCAAGCCTCGGCAGATGCTCCGTAAGGATAACGGGATTTGTACATCCTTACCCTTGTGACTGCTCGGTCCAGGAACGAAGCTCGAATCGTCCTCTTCGGAAAGGTTACGCAACCTTGCGTGTCCGTTCTTTTGGTCTCAAACCAGTTCTCACGCCGGCCCGAAAACAGGACAACTTGATGTACCTCCATTTTTGCTGCTGGCTGTCCTCTGGAGTCAATGACTTGTACTGGCCATTCGGGGATCTCCGTCGATGTGTATGGAACGAGACTGCATCCAAGAAAGAGCAAAGTGGCAGTCCCAGCGACAATCACAGAAGAGGTCAGGCGGGGTGTTCGCATTTCGTCGCTCCAATTACTCAGTGCTCGTAATTGTGGAATCCTTTTCCAGACTTGCGCCCCAGCCACCCCGCCGCCACATACTTCTTCAGCAACGGACACGCGCGATATTTCGGATCGCCCAACCCTTCCAGCAACACATTCAATATATCCACGCAAACATCCAGCCCGATGAAATCCGCAAGTTCCAGCGGACCCATGGGATGATTCATGCCCAACTTCATCACCGCGTCCACCGCTTCCGGAGTGGCCACTCCCTCCATCACCGCGTACGCCGCTTCATTGATCAACGGCATCAGCACGCGGTTGGAAACAAATCCCGGCGCATCGTTCACGGCCACGGGCGTCTTCCCCAATTTCCGGGCCAGCTCCATCGTGGTAGCAAACGCCGCGTCGCTGGTCTGCAACGCGCGGATCACTTCCACCAGCGCCATCACCGGCACGGGGTTCATGAAGTGCATGCCCACAAAACGATCCGGCCGCGAAGTCATGGCCGCCAGCGCGGTCACCGAAATCGAGGAGGTGTTGCTCGCCAAAATCACCTCGGGACGAAGCACCTTGTCGGTTTCGGTCAGCACCGCCCGCTTGATCTCCAGCTTTTCCGGCACCGCCTCCACCACAAAATCCGCCGCCGCAATCGCGCCGAAATCGGTGACAGGTTTCAGCCGCGCCAGCACCACGGCCTTCTCCGCTTCCGCAAGCTTCCCCTTTTTCAATTCGCGGTCCAGGTTCTTGCCAATCGTTTCCATCCCGCGCTGCAGAAAGCGCTCTTCCACATCGCGCAAAATCACGTTGTAGCCCGCCCGCGCAAACACGTGCGCAATCCCGTTCCCCATCGTCCCCGCGCCCAGCACCGCCACTGTCTTGAAGGAATCAATCGACACGAATCACCCCTCCGCCTTAATCGAGCCCAACCCCGTCGAGAAAGCCAAGCATGCCTCCCGGCCAACGCAAGGTCAAGCAGGCGCTCCGGATCTCGTTTTTGAAGCAGCCTTCTTGAAGCCACACGCCGCCACCCACGCGGCCAGCGTCGCAAACTTCTCGTCTTGCGTCCAAGGTGAGCCAAACGGGCGCCCAAGCTCCGTGACGCGCTGCAACAGGCCGGGCTGCGGCACGCGCAGAGTCTTCGCCGCCTGCTCCAATAGCTCCCGTTCTCGTATGGACACTACCTCGATCCCGCTGCGTTCGCTCGCGTGCAACAGGCATTCGCGGAACAACTCGCCATCGGCCGTATGAATCAGCACATGCGAAGCAAGAATCTTTTCCAGCTCAGGCAGTGGCCTCCCCGAAGCCAGCAACAGCGCGCCGCGACTCAATTTGTAGCCGCGCCCCTCCAAATCCGCCTGCAGGCCGTGAATCGCGCGATAGGCAAGTTCCCTCCCCTTCTCCCGCACGCCCGCAATAAACTCGCGCGCCTCCGCAAACTCCATTCTTTCCCCCGTGTGATACGGCTGCCGGAACCGGTACGCGAACTTTTCCACCAGTTGCAGCCGCTCGCGGTGCAACACCACCGGCTTGCCCTTCTCCACACACACGGCCACCACCGCACTCCATCCCGAGTGCACACGAAATCCCACTGTCGCGTTTTTCATGAAAACCTCCGCGGTAGAGGAAACGGAGGACGCTAAGAATGTACGCAGCCAGCCACAATGTCAAGCCGACGGAGGCGGAGACATACGCATACGCACGGCAATCGGCAACCGATGGATCCCCCGGCGTTTTGAATATCGCTCGTAGTAGTACCACACGAAAGAAAGCGGCACGAATGCGATCAGGATGAATCGTAACGGGCGAATCTCATACCGAATCGCCTGGTAAAGCGCCCAGAATCCCCCGATATTGACCGCCATCGCAGACAGCGCCATCGAATCAAGGGCAAATCCAGCCATGTGCCGGATAAAGTACAGGCATAAAATCCAATACACTAGGAATGCTCCGCTAGCAATCCACAAGAGCGTGTAACTCTCGACTGGATCGTCGTACCAGAGCGATTCCACATCGCTGATTTGCGAGCTTTCGGGAGCAGCGCCTTCTTCGATTTGCCGGACAATTTCGCGTCCGCGGACTTCCTCTCCGGGACGGATCATTAATCGGAATATTCCTACTTCGTCTTTACTAAGAATCGTGGGCACTCCCGCACCGTTCAGTGAATGTTGAACGAACCTGGCTCGATTTTCATTCCCACCCGACCAGGCCACTACTGTGACCGTGGCGGGGTTCCAATTCAACGGAGGATCAGGCGGAGCTTCTATTGCTTCTTTGTTGAAGGCAATCCGCTCCCGCGCGACATCGGGTTCGCTCGCTGATTGTTCAAAAATAGACTTGAGAACGCGAACCGCTGCAGGGTAGTCCGCACTAGCCACACAGACGGCATACCCGGACTGCAGGTTTTTCCGCAACCCACGAAGGCTAATTGAGTTCCGCCGCAAAATTTCCACGGGAACGCGGAACGCGCCTATTCCTGCTTTCTCAAGCTCTTCTAACAAACGCTCACGGAAGTCGGCATTCTCACCATTCCACAGCGAAGCGAACACAGCCGGGACATTTCGCCCTGGAAGTTCAGCCACCAGCGGAAGCTGGCAGTCACTGCAGGTCGTGAATCCTTCACGATATTCCGTTCTGCAAAGTGGACAGAACATAACGAGGGCAGTCTACTACAAATCAAAGAAGCAGTTCACTTACCCCGTTGCTCTCACCCGAAGGTCATGCCAACAATCTACGAAACCTCTGAGACTTTTTCTGCTTTCGGCGCGTATACACGACCATGGCAACCTCACCAACCCTCCCCACACCCGCCCGCCTCTCCCCCGCATTCCGTTGGGGCAGCGCCGCCGAATTCCTGCTGGGCGCCTCCATCGTCATCGCCCACAACGTTTACCATCGCGTCCCCAACGAAGTGCCCATCCTTTTTGTCCTCGCCCTGCTTTCCTTCCGCCTACGCGACGGCAATTGGGGCATCCTGGGGCTCAAGCGCCCCGCCTCCTGGCGCAACACCATCCTTATCGCGCTGGCCGCCGCAGCCCTTCGGCTTCTTCTGGGCCAGTTCGTCATCGACCCACTCACCGCGCACTTCTGGCACCCCGCCAAACTGCCTTCCGAAGCGGCTTCCATTCCTCACAACCTGAAATACGCCCTGATGATGTTGGGGCTGGTGTGGACGTTTGCCGCTTTCGGTGAAGAAATCTCCTATCGTGGTTACCTGCTCACGCGCGCCGCCGATATGGGTGGACGCTCCAACCTGGCTTACTGGGTTGCGTTGATTCCCATGAGCGTGCTTTTCGGCCTTGGCCACTACTACAAAGGCCCCTCCGGCATGGTGGATTCCGGAATTGCCGGACTCATCCTCGGTATCGCCTACCTGCTCTCCGGCAAGAATCTCTGGGTCACCGTCCTCACCCACGGCTTCATCGACACGCTCGGTGTCCTCATCCTTTACCTCGGCTGGCAATCCTAGCGAGCCGTGTTCACTCTGGCGGCTGGCCTTGTGCTACTTCCTTCACGATCTCGTGCGCGCGGCTTTCGTCATCCGGCATTACGTACAGACCAGCCCGGCCCCCATCGCGATCCACTCGGCACCGGATGCCGTTCTCATGCAGTGCCGCCACGAGAAAGTCGCTGGGCTCACCCGTATCCGTTGCCCAAACTTTCGCGGTGGCATCTTCTTCGTACCACGCCGCTTCATCGCCCGCCGTCGGTGGACCCGGAATGTCCTCGTTCTCCGGCGGCGTCAGCATTGCTGGCAGCCTACGAACCCCGTCTGGCCGATCTTCCAAGAGTTTCTGCAGCTCCTGGCTTCCAATCTCCTCGATGTCGTCCGTTCCGTACGCCTCCTTGACCGCCGCTTCCGCCTTCTCATAAAGCGAAAAAGGCACGCCAATCTCATAAGCGGGAAAATTGCTCAAGTTGAAAAGATGATCGCGCCGGAACACCGTGTTGTGGGCAATGCCCGCTTCATCCAAAACGCCGCACAATTCCGCATGCAGTCGGGAATCCTCGCCCTTCCAAAATGAGCAAAACGGATCCTCATTGGGATCGCCGGGGTTTGCTGGAGGGCTCTCGGGCGCTTGCGCATAGTGCGGCTCCCACACCAGGTCCACATCGCAATCCGCGCACCGCGTGAATCCCGCCCGGTACTCCGCTTTGCATTGAGGACAAATCATCCGAGTTGGTTCGCCTCCGGGTGCCCCAGGTTCGATTTCTTACCTGGGTCTTGGGTTCTTTTCTCTGTTGTAGCGCAGGGAGAGTCCGCGAGCCCTGCGGTTTTTCTCTCGGGTTCTTCCTTACTTCTTTGCAACCCTAAGCCTAAATCCGAACGGACTCCGCGAAGTTAATACTTCGGCGTCACTCCCAAATTGTAAAACACGAACGAATAAACGTCCGCAGTAAGCTCAATCGCCTTCGTCGTGCTGCTGGCCCCGTGCCCCGATTTCGTGTCAATGCGAATCAGCACGGGATTGTCGTGGCTGGCCGCTGCCTGCAACGTCGCGGCATATTTGAAGGAGTGCGCCGGCACCACGCGATCGTCATGATCCGCGGTGGTAATCAATGTGGCCGGATATTTCACCCGAGCCCTGATATTGTGCAGCGGCGAATACGCATACAGCGCCTTGAACTCGTCGGCATTGTCGCTGGTCCCGTAATCCGCCGCCCAGTTCCACCCAATCGTGAATTTCTGATAGCGCAGCATGTCCATCACGCCCACTTGCGGCACCGCCACACGGAACAGCTCGGGCCGCTGATTCTCCACCGCCCCCACCAGCAATCCGCCGTTTGATGCGCCGTTGATAGCCAGCTTTTCCGCTGAAGTGTACTTATTCGCGATCAGCCATTCCGCTGCCGCGATGAAATCGTCGAACACATTCTGCTTCTTCAGCTTCGTTCCCGCATCGTGCCACTTCTCGCCATATTCTCCGCCGCCCCGCATGTTTGCCGAAGCATACACGAAGCCCTGCTCCAGCAGCGCCAGCCGCAAAGAACTGAACGCCGGCGAATTCGTGATGTTGAACCCGCCGTAGCCATACAAGACCGTGGGATTTTCCCCATCCAGCTTCAGTCCTTTCTTGTACACCAGGAACATCGGCACGCGCGTGCCATCCTTGCTCTTGTAAAACACTTCGCGTGTCTCATACTCCTCCGGCCGGAAGCCGGGAATTTGCGGCGCGCGGTACACCGCCGATTTTTTCGTCGCCAGGTCGTAGCTGAAAATGGTGGGCGGATAATTCATCGAGGAATACAAGTAGAAGCCCGTCGTATCGTCGCGATTTCCCCGCTCAAAGCCGCTCGCCACGCCCGCGCCCGGCAATTCGATTTCGTTTTCCAGTTGCCCGTCGAGGCTGTACGCGTAAATGTGGCTGGCCACGTCCTTCAAATAAGTTAAGAAGAGTTTGCCGCCCAACACATCGGCGCCCACCAGCGTCTCTGGCTTTTCGGCCACCACTTCTTTCCAGGGAGCCGCGGTATTCGCCGGGTCGTAGAGCATCACGCGATAATTCGGCGCATTGTGGTTCGTGGAGATCAGGAATTTGTCGCCAACATTATCAATCACGAAGTATTGGTCATCCGTGATCTCGCTGACGATCGGCGTAAAACTCTTTTCTTTTTTCGAGAGGTCGCGAAAATAAAGCGCATTCCCGCGCTTCCCTTTGCCCCGGTCGGAAACCACCAGGATGCCGAAGCGTTCGTCGTCCGTCACTCCCACGCTCTGAAAACGCTCTGGATTGCCTTTGTCTTCGTAAATCAGCTCATCGTCCGTCTGCGCCTTTCCCAGTTCGTGGTAATACACCTTCTGATTTACGTTTTTGGACGAAAGTTCGTGCCCCGCTTCCGGCGCGTCGTAACGGCTGTAGAAGAATCCGTTGCCGGCCCAGGATATTCCTGTCGCCTTCAACCATTTCAAATCGTCAGGCAGCACCGTCTTCGTGGCCACTTCCATGACGTGCGCTTCCTGCCAGTCCGAACCGCCCACCGATACCCCGTAAGCCGCGTACCGGCCATCGCGCGAAACCTCAAAAATACCGAGGCGCGAAGTGCCATCAGCGGACAGCTTGTTGGGGTCCAGCAACAGCTCCGGCGCGCCACCCAGACCCGTTTGCACATAGACGACGCTCTGGTTCTGCAAGCCGTCGTTCTTGCTGAAGAACAGCAATTCGCCTTTGCGGAACGGCGCACTGTATTTCGGGTAGTTATAAAGCTGCTCCAGCCGCGCTTTCACCTGCGCGCGATAGGGAATCTTGTCCAGGTAGCCAAACGTGACTTTGTTCTCTGCCTCCACCCACTTCGCCGTCTCCGCCGAATTGTCGTCCTCCAGCCAGCGATACGGGTCGGCCACCTTTACGCCGTGGTAGTCGTCCACCTGATCGCCCTTGCGAGTTTGTGGATAATCCAGGCTCTGCGCGAACAAAGGAGCCGCGCCAATCGCAAGGCTTAGCACAGCAAAAGTAATTCTCATCAGGCGCAGGTGAATCCGTTTCATGTACTTGATCCTTTCAAAACAGCTGGGTATGGAACGCAGGATGTCTCATTTGGACGCGGCAGCACGCGAAAGAGTATACGACCGTAACGCTTTTGCGCCCAATCTCCCCTTCCCGGCCGTTTATAAAAGAAGGCTTGACATTTCTAGTTTGTATGGCAAACTAGTCTGCGGAAGGAGGCCAGATGACTTCCACCCTCTCCCCCACTCTCCAAGCCGAACGACGCTCCTGGCATTATTGGTTCGCCGACGGTTTGCCCTCCCTCGTCACCGGCGTCGGCTGTTTGCTGATCGCATTCTCCATGCTCTACCCGCGGCACCACTCCAAATCCCTTTTCCGTGCGGTACTCACCTTGACTGCCGCTGTTCTCTACGGGGTGATCCTCATCTTTCAGCGGCCAATCCTTGACTGGCTGAAAGCCAGAATTACCTATCCGCGCACCGGCTACGTCAGCCCTCCCTACTTCGCCGAAGATCCGGCTCCGCCACCGGAGTTGACGACTCTTTCGCTTCATGGAGCGGATGCCCAATCACTCGAGGATGACGTACGTTTGCACGCCGACCCTAAGCACCGCCTCTGGATCACCGTCGCCCTAACTCTGGTCGCCGTTGTGCCCACGATGTTCGTCCGCAGTCCGTGGATCTGCTCCGCAACCGGCGTGTTGCTGGCCGCCGCGTTGTGGTTCGGCGCTCGCCACGAACAACGCCTCTCCTGGATCGTCCTCGGCGGCTTTCCCATCGTGGGCTTCTGGATGTCCATCTTTCTTTCACCGGCAATCATCGGCCCCGAACGTATCGCCTATTTCCTGGCCGGCGCAGGCGCACTTTTCTTCCTCGACGGTGCAGTCAGCCTTCTCCGCTATCTCCGCCGCAACCCACAGCCAAGTTCCGCGCAAAATGCAGGCCATCCCCATGACTGAACTTTCCCCCACGCTTCAGGCCGAACAACGCGCCCAGCAACACTGGGCCGCAGACGGCTTGCCTTCGATCATCGCTGGCATTGGTGGCTTGGTGCTGGCCTTCTTCATTCTCTACCTCAAGAATGGCCACTCAGGATTCAAAGTCCTTGTGCTCCTTTGCGCGCTGACCCTCTATTGGGTATTCACGCAGCGCAACACAGAAATTGTCGATTGGCTTAAAACGAGACTCAGCTATCCCCGCACGGGCTACGTGCGCCCTCCCTATAAGCCGGAAGACAAAAGCTTGCCGCTGGACTTCAAGATGCTCTCCATGCAGGGAACCGATACCGCGCCATCGGAGGAAACCAAACGGCAGCGTGCAGCCACAATGAGGCAAGTCTGGATCGTTTTATTCCTCATATTCTCCACATCTTTTGGTTTGGCGTATTTCCGCCCCACCTGGATTCACTCTCCCTGGGTCTACTCTGTGCTGAGTTTTTCTTTGATCGCGATGGTCTGGCTCTTTGCACGCATCGAACATCGTCCGGTGTCTTGGATTCCGCCAGCAGGGCTCGCGCTCGTGGGCTTTAGTATGTCGGTTCTGCAACTTCGCGGAATCATCGCCCCTGATCAGTTCGGCTACTTTCTGGCAGGCATCAGCCTTGTGAGCATTTTGAACGGCGTTGTCAGCCTGATCCGCTTTCTCCGCCGCAATCCGCACGGACCTCTCAGAGCGGACAGGCAAATCCCATGAAGGACCTCTCCCCCACACTTCAAGCCAAGCTCCGCTCCTCTCTCCATTGGTCCGCCGACGGTATCTCCCTACTCGTTGGAGGCCTCGCTTGCCTGCTTTTTGGCTCGGGCATGTTCCTGAGCAGGTACGGTACAGAAACTCCGCTCCGGATCTTTCTCATAATCCTCTGTTTCGTTCTTTGGTTCCCCATTTCCCTCCGTCACAGTCAGATCGTCGAATGGCTCAAGTCGAGAATCACGTACCCGCGGACCGGCTATGTTCTTCCTCCCTACCTCGCAGAGAACAAGAGCCATCCGCTGGCCCTCGCGGCGCCGTTGGGTTGCGAGGATGCGATGCCGCCCGGCGAGTGGCAGCGAGTGCGCAAAGATCGAAACCGACGCGTCCTGTTAATGTTCGCTTTGATAGCTCTCCCGCTCTCGGCAATGACGTACGTCCACAACCGGTGGATTCTTTTTGCCGCAGGAATAGCCATGTCAGTGGCGCTTTGGATTGGCACTTGGAACGTGCAGCGGCTTCCGTGGGTTCTGCTGCCGGGTTTTCCTTTGCTCGGACTGTATATGACCATTTCAGCGCCGGAGTTCGTTGGCGTACAACGTTTCGGGTTGTTCTTCGCCGGCTCCGGCGCGCTCCTCGTCCTCCAGGGTGCGCTCAGCCTCTTCCAATTTCTCCACCGCAACCCGCGGCCATTCTCATTAACGCCATGAGCGACAACGGCATCAAAGATCTCTCTTCTCTTGACCGGCTGATCCACGAGCCGGCCCGGCTGATGATCATGACCATCCTGTACGCCGTCAAGGAAGCCGACTTCGTCTATCTCCAGCGGGAATGCGGACTGACGCAGGGCAATCTCTCCAGCCATCTCTCGAAGCTCGAAGAGGCCGGCTACCTGCTCATCTCCAAAACCTTCAAAGGCAAATACCCGTTGACGCTGTGCTCCTTAACCCGCGCCGGCCGTCAGGCTTTTGAGTCCTACCTGGCCAAGATGCGTTTCGTCACCGGCCAGCCCTCCAACAACTCCCGCTAAACCAATACTTTACGCGCACGTCCGCCCCTGAGTCTTTTCCCCCCACTTCCGCGTATTCAAGGTAGTATGAGCGCACAAGCATTCACCCTGATGGCTGCAAGGTCCCCGCTGCTGTTCACGGGAATCATGACTGACGATCGGCAAACCATTGCTTTCGGCCTGCGCCGCCGCGACCCCGACCTGCTCGACCAGCTCATCGAGCAGTACCAGCAGCGCCTTTATCGCTATCTCCTTTTCCTCACCGGCAACACCGCGCTCGCCGAAGACTTCTTCCAGGAAACCTGGATCCGCATCCTCGAACGCGGCGACCAATACAACGCCAAATCCAAGTTCGAGTCCTGGCTCTTCGCCATCGCGCGCAATCTGGTGATTGACGCTTCGCGCCGGAAGAAATTCGCCAGCCTCGAAGCTCTGGCCGATCCGGAAACGCAGCAACCCTACGAGCCGCCCGACCCGCACGCCACATCCGCGCTGCAAATGCTCCTCTCGCGCGAAAACCAGCAAGCCGTGCAAGTTTCCCTGCTGAAGATTCCCGTGTACTACCGCGAAGTTTTGCTGTTGCGTTTTCACGAAGAGCTTGGCCTGGAAGAAATCGCCGCCGTCCTCGCTACGCCTATTTCCACCGTGAAGTCCCGGCTATATCGCGGACTCGCCGCGCTGAAATCCGCTCTAACAGAAGGTGCCGCATGAACGAAACACTTCACCAGCGTGCCCAAAGACTCCTGGCGGAATCCCTTGTGGAAGGCATCGCCGCGCCCGATCAATCCTGGCTGGCGCAACATCTGCGCGAGTGCGCCGATTGTGCCCGCGAAGCCGCTGCTTCGCAGGACGCCCTGCAGGCTCTTCGCAGCGTTCCCGTTTCCGTACCGCGCGACCTGGTGGCACGCACGCAGATGCGCGTTCGGCTTCGCGCCCAGGAAGCCGGCGAATCTTCGCGCGCCAACATGCTTCTCTGGATCATCACCGGAGCGAGCTGGCTACTCGGTGTCTTCAGCGCGCCACTGGTTTGGCACGGCTTCGCGTGGTTTGGCGGCCATTTCGGTGTGCCGCGTTTGGCGCTGGAAATGGGTTTCGCTCTCTGGTGGACCGTTCCAGCGCTGTTCGCCGTCGCCGTTGTATTGTATCAGCGCGCCGTGGCACCCAATCTAGCGGCCTCGCGTCAGCATCGCGCAGCGAAGACGCCGCGGTGATTTTGTTTTGTTGGAGGCTGTGTCATGAGCATTTTCGCTGTGGGCCCGTTGTGGAAAACGGCAAACCTCCGTCATTCCGAACGGATTCTGCGGAGTGAGGAATCCCTCTGTTCTTGGGTTTCCTCAAAAACAAGTTTGCAGTGAGCGGTCTAGAAATCGAGGCAACTTATGTCTGACACATGGAACGATCGTATGCGGCGCATCCGCTTCCGCAGGAAGCGCGAGCGCACCAGATTTCGCGAGGAACTGCGCATCATCCCCAAGTGGCTGGTGTGGACCTGCACCGTACTCTGGCTGCTCGCGCTTATCATCGGCCTCTCCATAAACCTCCACAACTTTGGGACGCACGAAGCCATTTTCCCGGACGATTCCTTGCGCGATGAGCCTGTCCTTTCCTGTTTAGGGCTCGCCGGCATCATTACCCTCGCTGCCATCTGTTTCTCGGCCTCGTTCTTCATGCTCGGCTACGTCTATCGCGACGCCAAACGCCGCGGCATGAGTCCCGTCCTCTGGACACTGCTCGTGCTGATTCTTTCTCCCTCGACCGGGGTCATCGGCCTGATCATCTATCTCTTGGTGCGCGAGCCGCTTCCCTTCACCTGCCCGCAGTGCTCTGCAACCGTTTCCGCGCGCTTCAATTTCTGCCCCAGCTGCAAATACAATTTGCATCCGGCATGCCCGCACTGCCAGCACGAAGTCTCTGACACGGACAAGTTCTGCCCCTATTGCGCCGCGGAATTGGCTCCGCCAAATCCTCCTACAGCACTCGCGCCAACCGATTCGGCAAGCTGACGCCTTATTACTTGGCCGAAGAATGGCCCAAGCTGAACCGGATTTCCTTACAACCTGCGATTCTCTCGCATTACATTAACCACGATAAGAGCGCTGTCATCCTGAGGGGCGCGTAGTTTGCGCCTCGAAGGACCTCACCGAATTTCGAGGACTTAGTTTGCCAATCAAGGTTCTGGCGTAGCGGCTAAGGCTTCGGATGGCGGATGACGCAACGAAACGGGCATGGTAATTTGGTCGCAGGTGTAAGGGAGTTAGGCATGAAACGCAGGCTGGACCGTGCCTTCAAGTCAGGCCGTCATGGGAGCATGGACGACATCCACGCAATGGACGATCTGAATGTGGTCACGAAGGGCGGAGCCTCCGAGGAATCAAAGGAATCCGACCTCTTCGGTTTTATGTTGGGTGAATTCACTGTTGCTGGGGATATCGAATCTTTCCTGGTTCCCCTGAAAGAATGGAAGCTCCGGCAAAAGTGATTCCGCTGGATACTCAAATAGCGATATGGAATTGATTGGGGGCGAAGCGAACTCCGCCCCCGAAGGGAAAACCAAAATTAACTGGCCGAACCAGCGGAATTTGCCTGCGTCTCATCCGCGCTCGGCCCATAAAGCCCGGGCACAGGAATGCCGAGCACGCGATAGTACATCGTCAATTGCCCGCGATGATGAATGATATGGTTGAACACCATGCCACGAAGACAGGCTACACGCGGCATGGCAAAAATCGTCTTTCCACCCGCCAGCAGAGACCAGTCCTTCATCAGGTCCGCATCGCTGGCCTTGGCGATCGCCGCGCGTGCTTCCGCCACATTCTTATCGAACTCCGCGAGTATCTGCTGGCGATTCTCCAGTTTTGGCGGCTGGTAGCCAGATCCGCCGACGGGAGCGTAGTCGAAGTTCTCGGTGTTCAAAGTCATCGTGGCCCACCCGGGCATAGTAGCCAGATGGAGGCCGTACCACCCCACCGTGCCGCACTTCTCGTGGAGCTTCCAGTTCCATTTGTCGTCGGGTAAACGCTCCAGCGTCTTCCGGGTGTTGGCCATCTCTTGGTCGAATTCGGGAAGTATGGATTGTGCAATGCTCATTGCGATCTCCTTTGCGGTAAGTGGTTGCGAGGCCGGTGCATCATAGGCGAATAAAAAGCGAATGTCAAGCCCATTTATATTACACTCGCTCCGCCTCTCCGTCCGTCCCTTTCCCCCGCACTCTTAGTTGCCGGGACAACCGGTGAGGTTACCTCGATCCCCAGCGCGGTCCGCAAGCACCTGCAAGCTGGGATTGACACGCCGCCCCGGAAGGACAGAATGTCCCTATGGCACACCAATTCCTGACGTCCTATTTGCAAGACTCCATCGAACTCTTCCGCTACTACAAGAAACTCGCGGAACGCGCCATGGAGCAATGTCCTGACGAAGGGCTCTTCGCCACTCTCGATGGCGAATCCAACTCCATCGCCATAATCGTCAAACACATGGTGGGCAACATGCGCTCGCGTTGGACCGATTTCCTAACCAGTGATGGGGAAAAACCAGATCGTCATCGCGACACGGAATTCGAGGAGCCGCCAAAATCGCGCCGGGAACTTCTGGAATCGTGGGAGCGCGGCTGGATGTATCTATTCGACGCGCTGGAAGCATTAACCGACGCCGACCTGACCCGCACCATCACCATCCGCACGGAGCCGCACTCCGTGACGCAAGCCATCAACCGCCAGGTAGCGCACTATTCCTATCACGTAGGCCAGATCGCCTTCCTTGCCAAGCACTACGCCGCGCAATCCGGCAAGTGGACGGCCATCACCGTTCCTCGCAAACAGTCCGCCCAGTTCAACACCAAAGTCGCCGCCGGCCAGGCCTCCCAGCGATGACCAAAACTTTATTCGAGATGGGCAAGCCCGATGGCGGCGAACTAAAACTGAATGACGCGCAGCGCCGCGCCATCACCCATGGCGAAGGGCCGCTGCTGGTAATCGCGGGCGCGGGCACCGGTAAAACCCGCGTCATCACAGAGCGCATCCGCCACCTGCTCGAATCAGACGCTTCCCTGCTCGGCGAAAACATTCTTGGGCTTACGTTCACCAAGAAAGCCGCGGGCGAAATGAAAGCGCGTGTAGTGAAAGCCGTCGGCGATCGCGGCAAAGATGTCGTGCTGGCTACGTTCCATTCCTTCTGCGAAACACTGCTGAAGGAAGTGGACCCCAACACCCTGCCGCTGGAAAAAGTGGATCACTGGATCCTGCTCCGCCGCAATCTGGCACGCCTCAAGCTTGAAAAATACCGCCGCCTCGCCGAACCCGGCCAATTCCTTAGCGACTTCATTACATTTTTTTCGCGTTGCCAGGACGAGCTGGTCTCCAGCGAGGAATACCAAACCTACGCCGATCAACTCGCCGCGGAGCTTCAAGCCGAGAAAGACGCGCTTGACGACGACACGCTGAAGGAGCGCACCGAACACGTCGCACTCCAGCAGGAAATCGCCCGCGCCTATCGCGCCAGCGAAGAAATCCTGAAAGAAAAGCGCGCCGTTGCCCTCAATGGCCTGATCACCGAAGCCGTCGCGCTTCTCAAGAAAGACGCCAAGCGCCGCCGCCAGCTTCAGGAACGTTTCAAGCACATTCTTGTGGACGAATTTCAAGATACCAACATCGCTCAACTCGAACTGCTTCATCTATTGAGCGCGGAACCCCGCAACATCGTCGTCGTTGGCGACAACGATCAAGCCATCTACCGCTTCCGTGGCGCCTCTTTCGGCAGCTTCAAACTTTTCCTCCAACGCTTCACCGGCTGGCAGGAAGGCCAGGACTCCACGCCCTATCGCGTCGCCATGATGGACAACTACCGCTCGACTCCCAACATCCTCCGCGTAGCCACTCAGGTTATCGGTCAAAACGAAGTCAGCCCCGAATTCCCCATAAAAGTCTTGCAATCCAACAAAGCCGAAGGCGAAAAAATCCGCATCGCGGAATTGGAGACGCCCGAAGACGAAGCCAACTGGGTCGC
>Ga0181523_10002298_pt1 | contig 18919 bp, 10 predicted proteins | sample PEATcosm2014_Bin_43_FD_119752 | JGI IMG/M metagenome (GOLD analysis project Ga0181523, IMG submission 119752) | Peatland microbial communities from MTU Mesocosm Facility, Houghton, MI, USA - PEATcosm2014_Bin05_30_metaG | ecosystem: Environmental > Terrestrial > Soil > Wetlands > Peat | place...
CGGATTCTGGCCCGGGGAAGCCGGTGGTGCAGACGGATTCTGGCCCGGGGAAGCCGGTGGTGCAGACGGATTCTGGCCCGGGGAACGCGGCGGTGCCGACGGAATCTGGCCCGGGGAACGCGGCGGTGCCGACGGAATCTGGCCCGGGGAACGCGGTGGCGGCGGTGCCTGTCCGGCCGGAGGGTAGGGGCTCTGCTGGGGGTAGCCCGGTTGCTGCGGCGGGTAGCCGCTCGCCGGTGGGTACTGGCCCGGGTAGCCGCCCGCGCCGTAACCGCCCGCCGGTGGGTACTGGCCCGGGTAGCCGCCCGCGCCGGCCAGTGCGGCCGGGCCCCGGTACTGGCTCTTGCCGAGCCAAAGGACGTACCAGAAGATCGGCCCGAGGAGCACCAGCCCCACCGTGAAGCCGGCTCCATGCCCGAAGCTCTTCGAGACGTCGTTCAGGACGATGATGCCGATGACCAACAGGGCGATGGAACCGATGAAGGGGATGAAGACCAACAGCAGGAACCAGGCCCACGCCACGGGTCGGCCGGCCACTTTCAACATGATGATGAAGTTGTAGATGGGGACGAAGGCAGCCCAACCTGGCTGCCCGGCCTTCTGGAACGTTCCGTACATCCCGAGGGCGAAGACGACGTAGAGGACGAGGTCGAAGAGCAACAGGACGAGGAGCCCCCCTCCCCCGGAACCCGATGAGGTATAAGTGACCGCCGGCAGATGACCCATGGCTCCTCCTACGACTCGTCGCACCCGGGTGCGCTGCCTCACTTGCTACCACCTCTGGGCAGCGGACTGGGCGATGCCGGTCCCGAGGGCGGCGGGGTCCGACGTCGGCCCTCTCGAGTCCGTCTCCGTCCAGTCACAGGCGGTGAGTAGGGTCCCTCATCATGATGCACCTGTACTCGGCCGGGCGGGCCAGACCGCTGGCCGCCCGCTTGGCCGAGGTACTGGGCGACCGTCCGCCGGATCCCCTGGCCCCCGAGTGGCTGGCCGTGCCCTCGGACGGCATGCGCCGGTGGGTGACGCTCGAACTGGCCCGTCACCTGGGGGCCTCGGGCCCGGACGCCACCGACGGGGTGGCGGCCAACATCGAGAGGGCCTACCCCGGAACGCTGCGGAGTCTCGTCCTGAATGCCGGGCGCTCAGACGCCAAAATCGACCCCTGGAGCATCGAGCGCCTGGTGTGGTCGGTGCTGGCGGTCGCCGAACAGCGGCGGGGTGATCCAGAGCTCTCGGCCTTCCTGGCGCTGCCCGACGGCGCGTCCCGCTTCGCCAAGGCGCGACGAGTGGCCGACCTGTTCGATCGGTACCACCTTCACCGACCCGGCATGATCCGGGCCTGGGCTGCCGGCCGCATCGTCGACGGGACGAGAGGTGCAGTCGCTGATCACGAGACATGGCAGCCGTATCTGTGGACGTTGGTGCGGGCGGAGGTGGGGGAGCCAAGCCCCCCGGAACGATTCGCTGAACTCGTCGAGCGAGTGCGGAGCGGCGACCTGGTCCTCGATCTCCCCGATCGGCTCATCCTGTTCGGATTCACCTTGCTGCCTGGTGGCGGCTTCCTCGAATTGGCACAGGCAGTTGCCGAACACCGGGACGTGCACCTCTTCCTGCTCGAGCCGTGCCTTCTCGACACCGTCGCACTCGGTCCTGCCATCTCGCCCTTCCCGCCCGGTGCTCGGCGGCTCCGAGCCGACGACCGCACGGCAGAGCTGATCCGCCAACCACTCCTCCGTTCGTGGGGGCGCCTCCATCGGGAGACGGCCGTGCTGCTGTCCGATGCCCGGGCCGACGGCCTACCGGCAGCGGTCCGAGAGCCCGAGCCTGACGGCCTGCCGTCCGACGGCACCCTGCTCGGTCGCCTCCAGCACAGCATCCGGACCAATGCCCAGCCCGCTCGCCTGCCGCTCGACGAGCGGGACCGCTCGGTGCAGTTCCACGCCTGTTTCGGACCGACCCGACAGGTGGAGGTGGTGCGTGACGCGATCCTGCACCTCCTCGCCGAACCCGGGTCCGACCTGACCGAGGACGACATCCTGGTGCTCTGCCTCGCGCTCGACCGATTCGCGCCCCTCATCGAGGCTGTCTTCGGCCGGTCGGCCGATCCGGTCTTCCAGCGTGGTGACCACCCGGGCGCCACCGGCGACGTCGACGGTGCACCACCGCTCCGGTACCGGATCGCCGACCAGTCGATTCGGACCGCCAATCCCGTTCTGGGCGCCACGACGTCGCTGCTGGAGTTGGTCCATGGCCGATTCGAGTTTGCCGCGGTACTCGATTTCCTCTCGCTGGCCCCGGTCCGGGAGCGTTTCGGATTCGCCGACGAGGACCTGGCCACCATCACCGAGTGGGTGAGCGCCACCAATGTCCGGTGGGGCCTCGACGCCGGGTACCGGGAGCGGTTCGGTGTCTCGGGCTCCATCGCCTCCAACACGTGGCGTGCCGCCCTCGACCAACTCATGGTGGGGACCGCTGTCTTCGACGGGGACCTCACTCTCTCGGTGGGCAACGTCGTTCCCTACGGGGTGGAGGGCAACGACGTGGAGACCCTCGGCCGCTTGGCCGAGGTCCTCTGGCACCTGGCCGACCTGGCCTCGGAGACCACCGACCCCCGGCCGATCGCCGCCTGGGTGGATCGGTTACGCGACGCCTGTGCCGCACTGTTCGGCACCAGCGGTGACACGGCCTGGCAACTGGAGGGCCTCCAGCGGATCCTGGGCGAGGTGGTGGACGAGGCGTCGACCGAGGGCGTGGCCTCCGTCGTCCCTCTCGACTTCATCGATGTCAGGCGGCTCTTCGACGAGCGTCTGGACGCCGAGGTGGGTCGTCCCGACTTCTTCCGAGGCGGCATCACCGTGACCTCGCTCACTCCGCTCCGCTGGGTCCCCTTCCGAGTGGTCTGCCTGCTGGGGATGGATCAGTCGGCCTTCGGCTCGACGACCGTCGCGGGCGACGACCTGGCCGCGCTCAACCCGGAACTGGGTGATCCCGATCCCCGGTCCGAGGTGCGTGAGTCCCTGCTCGAGGCGGTGCTCGCCGCCGAGGACCACCTCGTCGTCGTCCGAGACGGCCACGATGTGCGCACCAACCAGCCCATCGCCCGGGCCGTGGTGACGGCGGAGCTCTTCGATGCCGTGGCGGACCTGGTGGAGCCCGGTGACGACGAGGAACTCGAGCGTCGGCTCGAGATCCCCCACCCCCGTCACGCCTTCGACCAACGATGCTTCGTCGAGGGGAATCTGGTGGACGGCCTGGTCTGGGGGTTCGACCAGGGAGCCCTGAACGGAGCCAGAGAACGACGGGGCCGAACGAGCGCGACCGTGCCGTTCCTGGGCGCCCCACTCGAGGGGACCGAGGTCACCACCATCGAGCTGTCCGACCTCCACGCATTCTTCAAGGACCCCGTCGAGGCCTTTCTCACCGGCCGCCTCCAGGCCAAGCTCCCGAGGCCCGAGGAGCTTCAGTCCGCGACCATCCCCCTCGATCTCGACGGCCTCGAGAAGTGGGGCATCGGCGATCGGCTCCTGCGCTCCCGCATGGAGGGGACGGAGTTCGAGGACTGGGCAGTGGTCGAGCGGGAGCTGGGGACTCTGCCGCCCGGAGAGCTCGGATCCCAGCTCCTGGCCGAGGTCCGTGTGGCGGTCGACCAGTTGGTCGACGAGGCCGACCGGCTCGGTGTGCTCCGGCAACCGGTCGACCATCGGCCGGTGGATCTCGAGCTGGAGTCCGGGATCCGGATCAGCGGGTCGATCCCCCTGCGCCTGGCCCCGGCGTCACCCGGCCCCGCCCGGATCACCTACTCGAGATCGAAGGCCTTCCAGTGGGTGGCGGCTTGGCTCGATCTGATGGCTCTCACTGCATCCGACCCCGATCTGCCATGGCGGTCGGTGTCGGTCGCCCTCGGCGAGAAGGGCCAACCACCGGTCGTGAAGAACCTGGTGCCCTCGCCCGGGACGACAGGCGCCGCCGCATGTGCCCGGGCAGCCCTGACCGTGGCGGTGGACTGTTTCCGGAGGGGCATGCGCGAGCCGCTCCCGCTCTTCCCCAACTACTCGCGCGAGGTGTTCCTGGGCCGACACTCCAGAGTCACCTGGTCGAGCCCGTTCGATCGGAGCGATGGTGACATGCCGGCGACGGCCCTGGCCTTCGACGGTGCGGACTTCGACGAGATCATGTCACTCCCCGTCCGACCCGACGACCCTGTGGTCCCCGTCGACCCGGACGACCCGCGGGGCCGACGGGACCGGGTATCCGTATACGCCGCCTACCTGTGGGGAGCGGTCGACGACTCCTGCCGCAACACGGAGGATCCCGAGGGCCTGGGTGTCTCCGGGGCCGAAAGGGTAACCGGGTGACCGGGCCCGGCGATGACCTCTTCGACCTCCTCGGTCCATTGCCGCAGGGCCGGCTGGCCATCGAGGCGAGCGCCGGCACGGGCAAGACCTTTGCCCTGGCCGGCCTGGCCACCCGCTTCATCGCCGAAGGCGGGGTGGCGCCTTCGGAACTGCTCATCGTGACCTTCACCAGAGCCGCCACCAACGAGCTGAGGTCCCGCGTCAGGGAGCAGCTGACGAAGGCGGCCGCGTATCTCGGCGACGAGCTCCCCGAGTCCCAGGGAGACGACCTGCTCGTCCATCTGGCATCGAGGGACCAGGAGCTCCGGCTCGGCCGGCTGCGCCAGGCGATCACCGAGTTCGACGCTGCCGCCATCACCACCATCCATGGATTCGCCACCCAGGTGCGAGGCTCCTTCGGAACATCCGCCTCGACGGATCTCGATGCCCGATTGGACACCGGTGCCGAAGACCTCGTCAAGGCCTCGAGCGCCGACGCCCTCGCTTCCGCCGCCGCCGCGGGACTGCCGGCGGACCACCTGCCCAAACTCAAGGACCTGACCCGGTTCACCGCGCTCAGACTGGGTCGGCCGCGGATGGTGCTGGCCCCGGTACCGGGTCAGGACGGGGCCGGACCGGCGGTCGGGGCCCTGAGGAAGCTGGTGGAGGAAGCCAAGGACCTGGTGGATCGGCGTCGTCGCCACGAGGGAACACTCAGCTTCGATGACCTCTTGAGCCAGCTGCACCGAGAGCTGGAGGGTCCGGGTTCGGATGCAGTGGTCGACGCGCTGCAGCGCCGTTTCAAGGTGGCGCTGATCGATGAGTTCCAGGACACCGACGACCTCCAGTGGAAGATCTTCCAGCGCATCTTCGGGGGACGGGGCAACGAAGCATCCATGGTGCTGGTCGGCGACCCCAAGCAGGCGATCTACAGCTTCCGGGGCGCCGACGTGCAGGCTTACCTGCTCGCCGTCGGCCCAGGGTCCGGCACCGTGCGCCAGTGTCTGGCCACCAACTGGAGGTCGGACGGCGCCCTCCTCGGTGCCCTGGACACCCTGTTCACGGGAGCCTCGTTCGGCGACGACAACATCCCCTTCGTCACGGTGGAGCCGGTGGAAGGCAACCGTGAGCGCCGGCTGACCGACGCAGGGGGCAACTCGTTGCCGACCCTCTCGCTGCGACTGGCGTTCGGGCATGGCATCCAGCAGAGCGCGCGTCGGGGGGCAGTCGACGAGGTGGTCGTCGACTCGGCCGTCCAGGCCATCACCGCGGACCTGGTGGCCCGGGTGCGCGACCTGCTCGACACGGCGCGCCTGCCGGTCGAGGACGGTGGATCTCCGACGAAGAGGGTGCGTCCATCGGATATCGCCGTCCTTGTCAGCACTGCAGCCCAGGGGAACGAGGTGCAACGGGCCCTGCTCCGCCAGGGGGTCCCGGCGGTGATCAGCGGTGGGGACAGTGTGTTGCAGTCCCCGGCCGCCCAGCAGATGCGATTCCTCCTCTACGCCATGGACCGCCCGACGGACCTGCGACGGGCTCGGACGTTTGCCCTGTCGTGGTTCGTCGGCTGGAGTGCGGAAGAGTTGGCGCATGCCTCGGAGGAGGAGTTGGACAGCACACAGGAGCAACTCCGGGCCTGGTCCGACATGCTGGCAGACCATTCGGTGGCGGAGGTGCTCGCCAGGGTTTGGACGGAGACCGGGGTGGTGGCCCGGGTGCTGGGCCACGACGACGGTGACCGCAATCTGACCGATCTCGATCATCTCGCCGAACTGTGCAGCGGGTCGACACCCACGGGCATGTCCAGCACGGCCGGGCTGCTGGCGTTGTTGGATGCCAAGCCGGAGCAAGAGGCGGACGCCGAGGTTGAAGGAGACGTTGCGGCGCGTCGGATCGAGTCCGAAGACGCTGCCGTTCAGATCATGACCGTCTGGAAGGCGAAGGGCCTGGAGTTCCCGATCGTCTGCCTGCCGATGCTGTGGCGCAAACCCAAGAGCCGCGAGGTGATCTACACGGATCCGGAGTCCGGCCGGAAGACCCTCGACCTCGCCGATGGCAAGGGCTGGCCGGACAACAGGACCGCCAAGCGACGCAAGGACCTGGCGGCGGAGGAAGCCACCGGAGAGCAGCTGCGCCTGTTGTACGTGGCCATGACCCGAGCCCGCCATCGGACCATCGTGTGGTGGGCCAATGCACAGAACAGCTCGAAGACGGCTCTGGCCCGCGTGCTCTTCGCCCGGACCGACGGGCTGATCGACGTGGCGAAGTTCGCCGGGGCCGAGGCCCAGGTCCTGTCGAACCAGGCCAGGGTGGCCGCGTTGGAACCACTGCCGGTGCTGGAGAAGGGGAACATCACCGTCGACGTGATCGACGGCGTCCGGGCTGGGACGGGCCGCTGGGTCGACGCCTCGTCCGAGGCCGGACACCCTGCACTCACCCGGGCCACCCTCGACCGCCCGCTCGATCGGCTGACGCGGCGGTGGTCCTTCACGGCCATCACCCACCAGGCCTCCTACTCCGGCTTCGATCCGTACGACGCGACGGTGTCTGACGGGGGCGCCGGCGACGAGGGTGGAGCCGACACCGCGGACGAGGACCGTGAGCCATCGGCGACCGGCCTCCCGGGTGGGGGAGTGGGCGTGGGGGACGCTCGGGTTGAAGGATCGACGCCGTCCGTCGCCGCCCCGACCGCCCCGACCGGGCCGATGGACCTGCTGCCCGCCGGGACTGCGTTCGGCACGCTGGTGCACTCGGTCCTCGAGAAGATCGACTTCTCCGTGGCGGACGTCGACGCGGCGCTGGCCGCGGCGATCGATGCCGAGCTGGCCTGGTGCCAACTGGACCTGACACCGACGTCGGCACCAACGGCTGGTGGCAGTGATGGCCGACAGCTGTTGATCGAGGGTCTGGGGGCCGTGCTCGAGACGCCTCTCGGGAGGATCGGGGGTGAGCGCCGCCTGGCCGACATCGGTCCGGCTGATCGCCTCAGCGAGCTGTCCTTCGACTTCCGCCTGGGCGAGGTGGGGAACCGGGCCAAGCTGCGCGCCATCGGCCGGCTGGTGGTCGACCACCTCGACAGCTCGGATCCCCTCCGTCCCTGGGCAGCCAGGCTTGCCGACGGTGCCGTGGACCTCGAGCTGGCCGGTCACCTCACCGGGTCGATCGACCTGGTGTTGCGGCTTCGTGATGCCGACGGCGGGCAGCGGTTCGTCGTGGCCGACTACAAGACCAACCGACTGACGCCGAGGGGACAGGTCCCGAGTCCCGACGACTACGCCCCGGGCCGCATGGTCGTCGCCATGGAGGAGCACGACTACCCCCTGCAGGCCCTGCTCTACACGGTGGCTCTCCACCGCTACCTCCGTTGGCGCCTCAAACCCTACGACCCGGCTTCCCACCTGGGCGGGGCCGCCTATCTGTTCGTCCGGGGCATGACCGGGGCCGACGTGGCGACCAGCGACCACCGACCTCACGGTGTCCTCGACTGGTCCATTCCCGCTTCGCTGGTGGTCGAGCTCAGCAGCCTGCTCGACGGTCGCCCGGCTCGGGGGGGCCGGCGGTGATGGCGCGGTGGTCCTCCCGACGCACGGTGGTGGTACCACCGGAGGTTCGGGTGCTGGCACCATTCGTCGACGCCGGTGTGTTCGGCGCGTTCGAGGTGCAGCTGGCGTCCACGATTGCCCGCCTCCAGCCCGGGGCCGGAGACGACGTCATCCTGGCTCTGACGGTAGCGGCCAGGGCTCCGGGCTTCGGGCACGTGTGCGTGGACCTCGACAGTGCCGTCCACCAGATCAGCCTGTCCGACGACGCGGACGAGCCGGCGGTGTCCCTGCCGTGGCCCTCCGCAGAGGGCTGGACCCGCGCCGTGGCGGCGTCACCCCTCGTCATGCAGCCGGCCCTGGGCCCGACGGTACCGGCGCGCCCGCTGGTCTGGGACGAGGGCCACCTCTATCTCCAGCGCTACTGGCACTACGAGGTGTCCGTGGCCCGAGCCCTGGCCGACCGGGCGGAACAGTCCCGGATCTCGCACGGACGGGCCGATGCGACCGGGGACATCGACCGGGCCTTGGATGCGGTGTTCGGTGAGGCACGCGGCGACGAGGATGGCCTGCAGCGGGAGGCGGCCCGACGCTCGCTCGCTCCGGGGGTGTCGATCATCGCCGGTGGGCCGGGAACCGGCAAGACCCACACGATCGCGCGCCTGCTGGCCGCCGCCCACCTCGTGCGTGCGGAGGACGGCCGCGACCTCAAGGTGGCCCTGGTGGCCCCGACCGGCAAGGCCGCGGCTCGGATGCGCCAGGCAGTCCAACAGGAGCTCTCGGCACTGCAAGGGGCCGGTGGCCTTGCCGGCCAGGCCGTCCACGCCCTGGCACAGGCCGAGGCCTCGACCGTGCATCGGCTGTTGGGCTGGGGTGAAGGCACCCATTTCAGGCACAACCGCTCGGATCCGATCCGTCACGACATGGTGATCGTGGACGAGACCTCGATGGTCTCGCTGCCCCTGATGGCCAAGCTCCTCGATGCGGTGCGTCCCCAGGCCAGGCTGGTGCTGGTCGGCGACCCGTATCAGCTGGCCAGCGTCGAGGCCGGGACGGTAATGGGAGATGTGGTCGGACCCGCCGTGGAGAACGACCCGTGTCCCCCCGGCGTCCTGGCCGATCGGATCACCGTGCTCCGGCGCATGCGCCGGTTCAGCGAGGACTCGGCCATCGCCGCGCTGGCCGAGGCCATCCGGCGAGGCGACGCCTACGCCGCAGTGGCCCTGCTCGATGGGACCCGGAGCGGCGTCACCTGGATGCGGAACGACGACGTCCCAGGGGTGGCAGCGGTACGCGCCCTGGCCATCGCAGCCGGCATCGAAGTCGTCCGCGCCGCCCTTGAGGGCGACACCCGGGGCGCCCTAGACGCCGCCCACCGCACCAAGGTGCTGGCTGCCACCCGCCGGGGCCCCTTCGGGCTCTACGAGTGGAGCGACCGCATCGAGCACGCGGTGGCCGAGGCGGTCCCGGGACTCAACCCCTCCCGACGCTGGTATGTGGGGAAGCCGGTGATCGTGACGGGGAACGACCCGCTCAACCACGTGTTCAACGGCGATGTCGGTGTGGTGATGGACCGTGCCGGAAGCATGACGGTGGACCTTGCCGGAGGGGACGAGGCCCGGAGTCTGCCACCGGCCCGCCTCGACCGGGCGGAGGCATGGTGGGCCATGACCATCCACAAGAGCCAGGGGTCCGAGTTCTCCCACGCCATCGTGTCGCTGCCGGAGGTGGGCTCGCCCATCCTCACCCGTGAGCTGCTGTACACGGCGGTCACCAGGGCCAGCGAGCAGGTGACCATCGTGAGCAGCGAGGACGCTCTGCGGTCGGCCATCGGTCGGCCCATCGCCCGTGCGTCGGGCCTTCGTGGTCGGCTGTGGGGGTGAGGGATCGAGACGGTCCGCCGTCCGGAGCACTTGGTCTGGCCGCCACGGGGTTCTAGCCTGGCCCGATGGACGAACTCGCATCTGGCTTGGACGTAGCCGCCGCCATCCGGGCCAAGGAGGTCAGCCCGCTCGAGGTGCTCGACGAGTGCCTGGCCAGAGTCGATGTCTGCAACACCGAGCTCAACGCGGTGATCTGGCGCAACGACGAGGAGGCCCGTGCCGAGGCACGGGCGCTCGGGGAGCGGATCGCCGGCGGCGTGGCGGACCTTCCCCCCTTTGCCGGGGTGCCCCTCCCGATCAAGGATCTGCTCCCGGTGGAGGGCCAGCCGGTGACCTACGGGTCCCGGGGCGCCCCCGAGGGCCCCAGCGCCACCAGCGGGCCGATCGCCGACGCCTTCGTCCGCGCCGGCTTCATCCTCACCGGCCGGACCAACACCCCCGAGTTCGGATCGATCACCGTGACCGAGAACGAGCGGTTCGGGGTCACCCGCAATCCGTGGAACAGGGGACACACCTCCGGGGGATCGAGTGGGGGTGCCGGCTCCGCGGTGGCCGCCGGCATGTTCCCCGTGGCCCACGCCAGCGACGGTGGCGGCTCGATCCGGATACCGGCATCGTGCTGCGGCCTGGTCGGTCTCAAGCCGAGTCGCGGTCGGGTGCCCGCCACCTTTCCGGGATGGCAGGGAATGGTCACCGAGGGGGCCCTCAGCCGGACGGTGGCCGACACTGCTGCCGTCCTCGACGTCATCAGCACCCCCGACCCGTATGCCTGGTGGAACGCCCCGGTACCGGAGCGCCCGTTCGCCGAGGAGGTCGGTGCCGACCCCGGTCGGCTCCGGGTGGCGCTGTGCACGGCGTCCGCCCTCGGGCTGCCGGTGGCCGATGAGCCGGCTGCCGCCGTCGACCATGCCGGGCGGGTGCTCGAGTCCCTCGGCCATGAGATCTCGCGTATCGACTCCGATGTCTTCGCCCTGTCGGGACTCGAACCGTTCCTCAATGTGGTCAATGCGGGTCTGAGCGAGTACCCCGACATCGACTGGGCCAGGGTGGAGCCGCACAACCGGGCCGCCTACGCCGCCGCCGAGGCCGTGGACAGTGCGGTCTTCACCCGGTCGCTCATCGAGTTGCACCAGTTGACGCGCACGATCGTGGCGCGCTTCGATGACGAGTTCGACCTGCTGGTGACGCCCACGATGACGGTGGAGCCGCCGAAGGTGGGCCTGCTCGAGGCCGTCCACGCCGGGGCCGGGGCGCCGGTCCTCGACATCGTGGCCATGGCCGCCTTCACCGCGGTCTACAACATCACCGGCCAGCCGGCCGTGAGCCTGCCTCTCCACATGGCGCCTTCGGGGCTGCCGGTGGGCGTGCAGGTCGTCGCCGGCCCGTGGAGGGAGGCCCAGCTGATCCGGGTGGCGTCCCAGCTGGAGGCGGCCGACCCCTGGTCCGGCCGCTATCCCCGCCTCGGGTGAGGCGATGCCCCCGCCTGGCCTGAGGAACGTGCCCGGCCGGGCATTGATGAGTATCTTTCGTTAGCCGACAGAAACGGAGAAGCCATGACGGTCATCGATGAGACGGTTCGCCAGCACAAGTTCCTGCTCGACGAGAGCGAGATGCCGACTGCCTGGTACAACATCGTCCCCGATCTGCCCTCGCCACCACCTCCGGCCCTCCATCCCGGCACGCTCGAGCCCGCCGGCCCTGACGACTTCGCCCCGCTCTTCCCGATGGACCTGATCCTCCAGGAGGTCAGCTCCGAGCGCTACATCGACATCCCCGGGGGGGTGCTCGACGTCTACCGGCAGTGGCGGCCGTCCCCGCTCTACCGGGCCTATCGCCTGGAGAAGGCGCTCGACACACCGGCGCGCATCTACTACAAGTACGAGGGCGTCTCGCCGGCCGGCTCGCACAAGCCCAACACCGCGGTGCCACAGGCGTACTACAACGCCAAGGCGGGGGTGAAGCGGCTGACCACCGAGACCGGTGCCGGGCAGTGGGGGACGGCGCTGGCCTACGCCTGTGCCATCTACGGGCTCGAGTGCGAGATCTGGCAGGTCGCCGCCTCCTACGACCAGAAGCCCTATCGCCGCATGATGATGGAGGCCTTCGGCGGGACGGTCCACCGTTCCCCGAGCGAGCTCACGGCCTCGGGCCGGGCCATCCTGGCGGCGGATCCCGACAGTCCCGGGTCACTGGGCATCGCCATCTCCGAGGCGGTGGAAGTGGCCGCGCCCGACCCGGAGACCCGCTACGCGCTGGGCAGCGTCCTCAACCACGTGCTGATGCACCAGACCATCATCGGCGAGGAGGCCCTGCTGCAGCTGGCCAAGGCCGGCGAGAAGGCACCGGACCTGCTGGTGGGGTGCACCGGCGGGGGATCGAACTTCGGCGGTCTGGCCTTCCCGTTCATCCGGGAGAAGATGGCGGGCACGATGAACCCGGTCATCCGGGCCGTCGAGCCTGCGTCGTGCCCGTCGCTGACCAGGGGCGTCTACGCCTACGACTTCGGGGACACCGCCGGCATGACCCCGCTGATGAAGATGCACACCCTCGGGCATGACTTCATTCCGGACCCGATCCACGCCGGCGGCCTGCGGTACCACGGGATGTCACCGCTCATCTCCCACCTCTACGAGCTCGGCATGATGGAGGCCATCGCCATCCCCCAGCTCGAATGCTTCGCCGCGGCCATGCAGTTCGTCCGCTCCGAGGGCATCCTCCCTGCGCCCGAGCCCACCCATGCAATCGCCGCTGCCATCCGGGAGGCCCTGGCCTGCAAGGAGTCCGGCGAGGAGAAGGTCATCCTCACCGCACTGTGCGGACACGGGCACTTCGACCTGGCCGCCTACGACTCCTACCTGAGCGGGCGCATGGTGGACGAGGAGATCAGTGACGCCCGCTTCGCCGCAGGGCTCTCTACGGTGCCGGAGGTGGCCTGAGGGGTCCCACCTGTGCGGTCAGCGTCCGCCGTCGGCAGCGGCGTGCTCGGCCAGATCGGACTGGCGTACCCAGGTCGCGTACATCTCGGCATAGCGCCCGCCCGACGCCACCAACTCGGCGTGAGTGCCGACCTCGGTGACGCGGCCCTGGTCGACCACGGCGATGCGGTCCGCCCGCATGGCCGTCGACAGGCGGTGGGCGATCAGGATGGCGGTCCGGTTCTCGAGGAGGGCATCGAGGGCGGTCTCGATCTTCGTCTCGGACTGGAGGTCGAGGTTGGAGGTGGCCTCGTCCAGCACGAGCACGCGGGGGTGGGCGAGGAAGGCCCGGGCCAGGGCGATCAGCTGGCGCTCGCCGGACGACAGGGTCTGGCCCCGCTCGTGGACCACGGTGTCCAGTCCGTTGGGCATGCGGTCGATCACGTCCCCGAGCCCCACCGTGCGGACCGCCTCGAAGATCGCCCCGTCGGTGGCCTCGGGTCGGGCGAAGGCGATGTTGTCCCGGATGGTGCCGGCGAACAGGAAGGGCTCCTGGGGCACCACGCCGAGCTGACGGCGCAGTGAGCGCATGGTGACGTCGCGCAGGTCGTGGCCGTCGATGAGCACCCGGCCATTGGTGGGGTCGTAGAAGCGGGTGACCAGTTTGGCCAGCGTGGACTTGCCGGCCCCGGTGGGCCCGACGAAGGCGACCGTCTCCCCGGGGGCGACCTGCAGCGCGATGTCCTCGACGACCAGCCGTTCCGGGTCGTAGCCGAAGGAGACGTGGTCGAACACGATCTCGCCCTCGATGGGGGGCAGCTCGACGGCATCGGCCGACTCGGTCACCTCCGGCTCGGTGTCGATCAGGTTACGCAGCTTGTACACCGAGGCCTGGCCCTGTTGGTAGGTGTTGTACTGCTGCACCAGCAGCTGGATGGGTTGGAAGAACCGGTTGAGGTACAAGAAGAAGGCGACCAGTGCACCGATCTTCAGGGTGTGGTGGAGCACCATCTCCCCGCCGATGGCCAGCAGCACGGCCTGGCCCACCACGCCGAGGAACTGGGTCCCGGGGCCGTAGAGGGCGTTGACGTGGGCCGTGTAGTTGTTGGCGTCGCGGTAGTCGCCCACCACGTTGCGGTGGTGGATCACGTTGTGCCGCTGGCGGTTGTGCGCGGTCACGATGCGCACCCCGTGGAGGCTCTCGGACAGGTCGGCCAGGACGTTGGCGATGCCGTCCCGCACCCGGTCGTAGCCGCGTTCCGAGGCTCGTTTGAACCACAGCGAGGTCACCACCAGTGCGGGGACGATCAACACCACGGTGATGGCGGCCAGGCGCACGTCGGTGGCGAAGAGGATCACGGTGATGACCACCATGGTCAGGGCCTGGATGGCGAGCTGGGAGAGCCCGTCCTGCAGCAGCTGCTGGAGGTTCTCGATGTCGCTGGTCATGCGGCTCATGACCACGCCGGCCTTCTCTTCGGTGAAGAACCCGAGCGAGAGGCGCTGGAGGTGGGCGAAGACCTTGACCCGCAGGTCGTTCATCACCCAGGCGGCCAGGCGGCCCGTGACCTTGACCTGCAACCGCTGGGCCAGGGCGGTGACGGCGATGAAGACCAGGTAGGCGGCGGCCAGGATGGCTACGACGGCGAAGTGCTCGTGCCCCGGCGACATCCCGTCGTCGATGGCGATCCCGGTCAGCGCGGGGCCGGTCTGGGCGGCGACCGAGATGACCACGACCAGCAGGCCGGCCAGGGCCAGCATGCCCCGGTACTTGGTCAGGAGGCGCCACAGGGTGAGGCGCTTCAGCTCGACCTCGGAGCCGTTCTGGTTGAAGACGACGTCCGGAGCGGGATGGTCGGGCTCTGAGGCAAGCAGCCTGTCCACCCCGCCCTGGAGCTCGGTGGGGATGCCGGCAAAGGGGAGGCCGGGCGCAGCCGGGCGACCGAACCCTCCGGGCGCCCCGCCGAATCCGCCTCCCCCGCCGCCGAATCCTCCTCCGCCCCAGCTCATTGCGGACCCCATCCGTTGCCACCCGGACCGTGGCCGTTGCCACCCGGGGTGTCGGACGCGGGACCCGGCGTCTCCTCCCGAGCTGCCTCCGCTTCGAACTCGGCCGCCTGGGCCAGCACCTCGGCGTAGAGGGGCGTCGACTCGAGCAGCTCGGCGTGGGTACCGTCGGCCACCACCTTCTGCTGGTCGAGCAGCACCACCCGGTCGGCCAGCGAGATGGTCGAGAGGCGGTGGGCGACGATGAGCGTGGTCCTCCCCTGCATCTGGACCCGCAGGCTGGCGTGGATCATCTGCTCGACCTGGACGTCGATGGCGCTGGTGGCATCGTCGAGGACCAGGATGGGCGGGTTGACCAGCAGGGTGCGGGCGATGGCGATGCGCTGCCGCTGGCCACCCGACAGGGTGTAGCCGCGCTCGCCGACCACGGTCTCGTACCCGTTGTCGAGGTGGCTGATGAACTCGTGGGCACCGGCCGCCCTGGCCGCTGCCTCGACCTCTTCGAGGGTGGCCGACGGCTTGCCGTAGGCGATGTTGTCCCGCACCGACACCGAGAACAGGAACGGCTCGTCCAGCACCACCCCGACGTTGGCCCGGAGACTGGCCAGCGTCAGGTCGCGGACGTCGTGGCCGTCGATCTCGATCGAGCCGTGCCGGACGTCGTAGAAGCGGTTGAGCAGGCGGGCCACCGTCGACTTGCCGGCCCCGGTGCGGCCCACCAGCGCCACCGTCTCCCCCGGGGCGATGTGCAGGTCGAAGTCGGCCAGCACCAGCCGCTCGGCATCGGCGCCGTAGGCGAAGTCGACGTGGCTGAAGCGCACGTCCCCCCTGCAGTCGACGAGGTCCACGGCGTCGGGCTTGTCGGTGACGGTCGGCTGCTCGTCGATGATCTCGTAGATCCGGTCTGCCGAGGCCGCGGCACGTTGCCCCATCATGATCAGCATCCCGAGCATCATGAACGGGGCCTGGAGCATCAGGAGGTAGGCGTTGAAGGCGAGGATGGCGCCGATCCCCAGGGAGCCGTGGATCACCATGTAGCCACCGAACAGAAGCACCAGGGCCAGGCCCACCTGCGGAAGGTTCTGCACCATTGGGGTGAACCTGGCGCGCAGGTCGGCGTCCTTGATGTAGCCCCACTGGAGCCTTCCGGCCGCGCCCTGGAGGGCGCGCAGCTGCTGTTCTTCGGCCGCGAACGATTTGACCACCCGGACGCCGTTGATGTTCTCGTCGACGATGGTGGCCACGTCGGCGAGGCGCGACTGGATGAGCCACGACACCGGGAACATCGACTTCCGCATCTTCACGCCGGTGAGGTAGACGAAGGGCATGGTGGCCATGGCGATGAAGGCCAGTGGGACGCTGATGGACAGCATGAACACGAAGGCCACCACCGCGATCGAGCACTGCACGAGGATCATGGGGGCGAAGGTCATGTACATCTGGACCGAACGGATGTCCGAGTTGGCGCGGGAGATCAGCTGGCCCGACTGCACGCGGTCGTAGAACGAGAACGACATCTTGGTGAGGTGCTCGTAGATGATGTTCCGTAGGTCGTATTCGATGTCGTAGGCGGTCTCGAACAGGAAGAGGCGCGAGAAGTACCCGGCGATGGCACCGGCCACGCCCAGGCCGACGACCCACCACACGTAGTGGCTGAGGGGCACGGTGTGCTTCTGGATGGAGTTGTCGATGGCGTGGTTCAAAAGGTTGGGGATCTGCACTTGGAGGACCAGTCCGAAGAAGGAGAGCACCAGGGCGGTGATGAAGATGCCCTGGTGGGAGCGCATCACCGGCAGGGCGCGTCGGAGCCACGAGAGTGACCGGTCGGGGTCGATGGTGGCCCTGGGTGCCTCGTTCCGCGCCACCTCGCCTATGGGGACGAACTCGGTCCCCACCTCGGGGGCGCCGGTGTCGCGTGGCCGGAGAGTGGGGGCTCTCAACGGGGCCTCCGAGCCAGCCGGTAGGCGAGGAAGGCCTTGCGCCACACCATCAGCCCGTCGAAGGCCCGGTCCGTCTCGGCCACACTGCCCAGGCTCCCGGCGATGTCGCCCAGGCGCGCGGCGACAGCGGCATCTGCGGCATCGAGCACGCGGCGCCCGTCCTCGGTGAGCACATGGTCCACCTGCCTCCGGTCGGCTACCACGGTCCGGCGTTCGACCAGGCGCCGGGCGACCAGCCCGTCGACTACGGCGGTGATGGTCGGCGGGCGCACCGCCAGCCGTTCGGCCAGGTCGGAAGAGACGGCAGAGCTCTCGTCGAGCAGGCCGAGCATCCGGTACTGGGGGAGGGAGAGGTCGGCGACGGCGAGCCCGAGCTCGACCTGCTTGGCCAGCCACGCCGCGGTCCGGCCCAGGGTGCGGCGTTCGTCCATGGCGATGGTCTCGGGAATCACATAGTTAGAGTATCGAAGGAACTCGTCCGGCCGAGCGCCCGCGTGGTGGACTGACGGAGCGGGGGAAGGCTCCCTCTGGCTCTAGCGTGACGCGTGGTGCCGCCCGGTTCACAGCTCTCCGGGTTCCAGCGGCCATGTCAGCACGCCTCGATAGGTCGTGGACCGTGCTCGTCAGCCACCAGACCAGCGAGGCCGATCGGTGCGTTGACATCTTCTGGCGGCCCGAAGGCAGCTTCGGCTTCGAAGAGCTCCGTAGAGATCCCGAGGACACGGGGGCCTGGACCCCGATCGCCTTCTTCTCCGGTCGCGAGTTCTCGACGGAGGACGAGGCCACGGTGGCGGCCAAACAGGCTGTGCCGCGGCTCGGTTCGCCCCTCGACCGCTGATCTTCGTCACATTCGGGAACCGTCACGCACATCGGCGTCATGAGACAGGCCTGGTGCTAGAAGCCGGTACTCACTATTCGACCGAACAGAACTGAGACTGCCGGCGATCGCAACAGCAAGGACCTGATGGATCGGGCCGGTGACACGCGATCCCTCAGGAGTTTGCCGAGATAGGCGGTGAGGGCTACCCGGGCCGGTTCCTTCCGTAGGCGTCGTGGCTCGACACCCACTCATCGGCAGCGATGGCCGAGCCCAGGGACAACTCGCCGCACAGCACGGTTGCCGCCACGATCTCGGCGAAGGCACGCGCACGACCTGGTCCGTAGCAGCCCAGTTCCTCGAGGCATTCGCGCTGGGTCGGCAACCCGGTGCCCCCGCCGTAGGTGGCAACCACCAGGGACGGGATGGTGATGGAGACGTAGTAGCTCCCGTCGTCGTGCAACTCGCTGAAGCTGAAGCCGGCCGACGACTCGGCCACGTTGGCGACATCCTGGCCACAGGCGATGAACATGGCGGCGATCCCGTTCGCGTAGTGGGCACCGTTGCTGACCGTGCCGGCGAGCAGGCTGCCCATGTTCGCAAGCTGGCGGGACCGGTAGAGGCGCTCGGCGCTCGTGTGCAACACCTCTTCGATCAGCCGACCCGGCAGCGTCATCTCGGCAACCACCCTCTTGCCACGGGTATGGAGGCTGTTCAAGGCCGAGTGCTTCTTGTCGGTGTCCAGGTTCGCGGCAAGCACGAAGTCCTCGAGCCCGTCAAGGTGCTGGTCGATGATCCACCCGCACGCCTCGTGCACCGCCTTCGTCACCATGTTCTGGCCGGCGGCGTCACCGGTGGTGAAGTTGAAGCGGAGCCAGCGCATCCGGCCCAGCGCGTACTGCTCGATGTCGCGGAGCTTGCCGAATCGGGTCGTCTCCTCGGCCTTGGCCTTGATGGCTGCGAAGCTCTCATCGACCCAGTGGCCGAAGTCGCGTGCGGCCCGAGCGTCGCGGAACACGAACACGGGTGCCCGCTGCATGGCGTCGTCGATGACCGTCGTCGTGATGCCGCCCGCTTCGCGGGTGATGCGCATCCCTCGGCTGTAGCTGGCGACCAGAGTGCCCTCCGTGGTTGCCAGCGGCACGAAGTACTCTCCGCTCGCGTGCTCGCCGTTGACGAGCAGCGGGCCGGCGAACCCCAGGGGCACTTGGGCCACGCCGCTGAAGCCCTCCATGTTTCCGGCGACGACGCCGGGATCGAACGAGAAGGCGGCGACGTGATCGAGGCGTGCGCCCGTCTCCGCGCTCACTACCTGGCGCCGTGCCGCCGCGGCCTCACGGGTGTAGTCATCGCTCTTGTCGCGCGGGAGCCTGTGCATGTCCGATCCTCTTCGTCACATTCTCGAGGGCGTACCCTTCAGCCACCAACGTACCCCCCACTCTCCGCTCGAAACATCGGGGGAGTTCCGAATGGCCGCTCCACAC
>Ga0181523_10002300_pt1 | contig 18916 bp, 19 predicted proteins | sample PEATcosm2014_Bin_43_FD_119752 | JGI IMG/M metagenome (GOLD analysis project Ga0181523, IMG submission 119752) | Peatland microbial communities from MTU Mesocosm Facility, Houghton, MI, USA - PEATcosm2014_Bin05_30_metaG | ecosystem: Environmental > Terrestrial > Soil > Wetlands > Peat | place...
ACGTCAGCGCATACACGGCCTTGTCCTTCTGTTTCCCCTTCTCCGCCGGATCCGGTGCTGGACCCACTCCACTCGCCTGCGCTTGCACCAGATATTGTCCTGCACGCAAATTCGCGATCCGGTATTCTCCCAAATCGTTCGTCGGTTCCTCCCCCGCGTCTTCCTCCGTTGAACCGCTTTCCCCGAGGGCTTCCCCGTTTTTTCCCACTCGCTTCACCCACACGCTCGCGCCCTGCAACGCATCCCCATCCGCATCCGTGATCTTTCCGGCGACTACTCCCGTGGCCTCCATCTTGTACACCAACCCGCTCACTTCCTGTCCCGCGGTCACCGTGATCCTTGCCTGCTCCTCTCTCGCGCTCACCAGCACAAATCCAAATCGCCTCACGGACACGCTATACTCTCCCGCCACCACTCCCTCTATTCGAAATTGCCCCGTTGCGTCCGTGGCCGTCGTGTACTCCTGGGGCTTCTCCGGATTCTGTCCCACCAACTCCACCAGCACCTTCCGTATTCCGAGCCCACCCGCCTCCTGCACCACCTTCCCCTGCACGCTCCCCAGCGCCTGTTGTCCCGCCGCCGGCTGCCCCGAACACACCCCCACACTCGCGCATATCCCCACGCAAATCATCCCAACAATAAATTGCCGTAGGATTTTCACAACAACCTCCGCGAGCATCCCGCCCGTGACCGCGCAGGCATTCTACCTTGGACTGCGGCCACTCGCCCCCGCTTTCATCCACCCTCCAGGTCGCGCCGGCATCCCGCCGGCGCTTGGGTCTACCCTCCCGAATCCCTTCCCTCCTACTCCTTCACGTGCGCCAGCGGTATTTGCGACGACAACTGAATGTCAATCAGCGTCGTGATTCGCCGGTCTAACTGAAAAAACGTCGCCGCCTTTTTCCCCGGCAACACCTGGCTTACCACCGGCACATACTTCAACCGTAACGCTTGCACCTGTTCGTCGACTTCCAGCCACCACCGGATATAAATCAATGCGTCCTGATCGGTCATCGTTCCCCAGTTCTGCGTGTAATCCTTACCTAGTCCGAACTTCAAGTCGTACACACCCTTCAATTCTCCCGTATAGTGGTTGTAGATCGGCCAGAACTTCTCCGCCTCGGCATCCGACAGCGAAAGATTCTTTCCAATCAGCTGCTGCTTCTGGGCGCGAATGTCCTATCTCAACAGCGCAATCTCCTGATCCGTGGCCACCTGCCCGCCCGGCCCCACAATTACTACCTGTTGCTGCGGCTCCGTCCAAGTCGGCACCTTCGCCCTCCCACCACAAACGCTCCCGCCAACACCACGGCCACCATCCATTTTCTGTTCACAAGCTCCTCCTCATCCTTCCGCCACCCAGCCTCAGTCTATTGCTTCGTTACATCATTGCTTCCTTGCTTTACCCCTTCATTGCTTCTTTGCTTCATTTCTTTATTTCTTCAATCTTCCTCACCATCCCCAGCAAAACCTCCGCATCCGCCTCATCCAACGAAAATCTTCTCACCATCCGCCGCAGCTTCTCCTCGGCCAGCTCCTTGCTTCTTGCCGCTACATATCCGCTCTTCACCAAACACTTCAGCAGCGACTCCGTAATCCGTTCCACGGTCTCCATCCGCGCCGCGCCGCGCTTCACTCCCTCTTCAAAACTCCGCGTCCCTCTCGCCAGCTCATACATACACACTGCGGCCGCCTGCCCCAAATTCATCGACTGGTGCTCTCCCCGTGTCGGGATATGCACGAGCCAGTGACAATAACTCAAATCCTCATTCGAAAGTCCCTTTTTCTCTGACCCAAACAGTATCGCTACGCGTTCCCCCGCCAGTCGATTCCGAATCACCGCTCCAGCCTTGTCCAAACTCCTCAGCGGATGCTTGATCTCTCGATTCCCGATTGCCGTCGTCCCCACCACTAGCCCGCAATCCGCCACCGCCTCCATCACCGTCGTGCACTCCTCTGCCTCTCGCAGCACCATCGCCGCGCCCACTGCCGACCGCGCCTCTCGAAACGCCTTTTCGTATGGATTCACAACTCGCAGGTGCATTGCTCCAAAATTACTCATCGCTCGCGCAACCGCACCCATGTTCAGCGGATTCCGCGTAGCCACCAGCACCACCCGCAAATTTTCCATCCCCTTACTCATCACCGTCTCCACACTCCTGAAGTGGCGGTCCTTTAGGCCCTGGTTCTGTGATTTCGCTCGTGTAGTCGCGAGTCTTTTGACCCGTGCCTCTGGCCCCAGCGCCGCAGTTGCGCGGGCTCTCTTGGTGTTCGTAGTTAAGCTCCCGCCTCATATACTTATGCCCTGCCCTTTGCGTCTTTTGCAAAGGGTGGGCACTTCCACTCGGCCGCCATTCTTCCCTTTCTTCAAATTCCCAACCCAAAATGTTTTAATCCCAAGATGCCACTCATCGACGATCTCCTCTTCTCATTCGAAATCCACTCCCCCGATAAAATCCGCGCCGCTCTCGCCGCCGGCCTTGACTCCAATGCCTCCATCAACGGCAACCCCCCATCCTCATTCTCGTTGAAATGTACTTGCGCTCCTCGCGCTTTCCCGAATGTCTCCGCGTCATGCTCGATGCCGGAGCCTCCCTGCACGATCCTCTCCTGGAAATCCTCCTCCTCGACGACCACGCCCGCCTCCGCCAACTCCTCCAGACATCTCCAAACTCCCTCCACCACCGCTTTTCCCTCGCCTGCGCGTACACTTCTCTTCCGGGAGTCTCCTCCCTTCACATCTGCGCCGAATACAATTCCGTCCACTGCGCCCGCGTCCTCCTCGATTCCGGCCTCGACGTAAACGTCCGCGCGGACCTCGACCCCAACGGCTTTGGTGGCCACACTCCCCTTTTCCACGCCGTCAACAGCAATCAAAACCACTGCCGTCCTGTGATGGAACTACTTGCCGACTCCGGCGCTAATCTCGATATTCTTCTCAAAGGTCTCGTCTGGGGTTCCGGCTTCGAGTGGGAAACTCTTCTCTTCGATGTCACCCCCATCTCTTACGCCCAATGCGGCCTCTATTTCCAATTCCATCGCCCGGAGAGTCAGGTCTACAGCAACCTCACTTACCTTTTCCGCAAGCGCTATTCCGCCGATCTCCCTCTTCGCAATGTCCCCAACAAATACCTTCAAGATTCCCGCGTCTTCCCCCCACGTACCTAAGCCCCAACGTTTTGCGCCAGCTTTCCTCTACCTCCTATACTTCCTTCACTTCCCTCATATCCTCTTCTTCCTTCCTTCCTTCCTTCCTTCCTTCCTTCCTTCCTTCCTTCGTTACTTCGTTACTTCGTTACTTTTTCTCTTTTGCCTCCAACAACCAAATCTCATCCGACTCACCCACCTCGTTCGTCGTCACCAACCATTTCCCATCCCGCGAAATATCGAACGGATAATTCACCCCATTAAACCTCAATCCCGGCAATACCTGTGTCTCCCCCGTCGCCAGCGTCACCACCGTAATCTCCACGTTCCCTTCTGGCCCTAACGTTTGCAATCCAATCCTTTTCCCGTCCGGCCACCACACCGGCCATCCTCCCGTTTCCGCCACGCGCTTCAATCCGCTTCCATCCGGGTGCATGATGAACGCACCGCCTCCAAATCCCCGGCTCGGACCGAACGCAACCCACTTCCCGTCCGGCGACCATCGCGGCACAACCCCCTCCACCGTCCCCACTCGCCGCGCCTCTCCCGTCCCGTCCGTTGCCCTTATATACAGATGCGACGCCTTATTCTCCGTCCTCACAAACACCATCCATTTCCCATCCGGCGAAATGTCCTCAAACGAATCGCTCGTCGTCGCTTTCGGCTCCAGTTCCCGCGCGCGCCCGCTCTTCCGCTCCACGCGCCACAGGCTCAACGGCTCTTGTCCCCACGAGCTATAAAAAATCTCCTGTCCATCCGGCGAATACCGCCCATAAATTTCCAACGTGTTTCCCGACGTCAACTGCCGTGGCGCGCCCCCCTCTGTCGCCCTCGTCCACAAGTGCCACGCTCCATCCGGCTCTCCCTTCGAATACGCCACTTCCTTGCCATCCGGCGAAAACGCCGGCCCCCACAGCACTCCTCGGTCGCTCAAAATCGTTTTGCTCTGGCCCGTCGTCAGGTCGTACAACAACATGACGAAACGCGTCCGCGAATTCAGAAACGCCATCGTTCCATCCCGCGCCACGCTCGGTGACGAATCCGGCCCCGCACCCGACGTCAACTGCACCGCTCCTCGCCCGCTCAACTCCAGGTACCAGATGTTCCACGCTCCGCTCCGGTTCGACCGGAACACCACCCCTCGGCCATCCGCAGAAAATACCGGTGTGTCGCTGGATATTCCCCCTGCCCCGTGCGTCAACTCCGTCGCTTCCCCTCCATTCACCGGCGCCAGCCAGATCTCCCGCTTGTCTCCTCCTCGGCTTCGCGCCACCGCGATGGTCTTTCCGTCCGGCGACCACGCCGGCCTTCCCAGAAACGGATAAATTACGTCTCCCGCCAGGATCGTCCGCGTTTCTGTTCCATCCAGCGCCACAATTTCCAGCGTCTCTGTTAACGCTCCCTTTTTCCTCACAAATGTCAGCCGGCGCCCGTCCGGCGACCACGCCGGCATCGTCCCGTCTTGCGCCACTGTCGTAACTTCTCCCCCAAGGGTCGCAATCGTGCAGACCTCCTCCGCCGATCCTCCCGGCACTTTTCGCGCAAAAGCGATCTTTTCTCCGTCCGGTGAAAATACCGGCTCACCTTTCCTCGATACGTCATTCGTCAACTTCATCCTCTCCCCGCCGGCCACCCGCGTTACATACAAATCGTCCCCATCCGCTCCTTGCTCCACGTACGCCAGCATCTTTCCATCTGGCGAAAGTCCCGGTCCCAGAATGTTTTTCTCGGTCGCCAGCAATTGCCGCAATTTCCCGCCCGGCTCCGGCGCACCCAATCGCGGTTTCGCTCCCGGCACAAAATAGATTACTGCCGCCACGGCCACCAGCAGCCCTGCACCCATCCACAAAAACCGCTTCGTATTTCTCTGGGTAGTTCCCCTAGCTCCCCCAAATGGCTCCGCCGCGACTGCCGCCGCTGCGGCCGCCGCCATCATCCCCCCATTCGAATGCAGCGCCTCCAGCGCCGCCCTCACTTCGCTCGCTCTTTGGTACCTCTGCTCCGGTTGTTTCGCCAAGCACCGTAGAATAATCGCCCGCAATCCTGGCGGAACGTGCATCGGCAGTGGCCGCGGCGCTTCCTTCAATACCGCGCTGCACAACTCATACGTCGTTCGCCCCGGAAACGGGTGCGCCCGGGACGCCATCTCGTAAAGCAACACTCCCAGCGCCCAGATATCCGCCTGCGCATTCGCTGGCGTCCCCGTCAGTACTTCCGGCGCAAGGTACGCCAAGGTCCCCGGCGCCCCAGCCGTCGACTCCGTCGCGCTCGTCTGCGTTGCTCCTTCGAGCGACGCATCCTTCAGGCTTATCGCCAATCCAAAATCCAGCACCTTTACTTGCCCGCTGCCGCTCTGCCGCACATTCGCCGACTTCAAATCCCGGTGCAGCACTCCGTGCGTGTGCGCGTGTTCCAGCGCGCTCGCGATCTGCGCTCCATATTCCAGCACTGTTTCAGTGGGCAATCCGTCGTCCGGTATGCACTCGTTCAACGGCCGTCCTGCTAGGTATTCCATCGCGATGTACGGTTGACCCTCGTACTCTCCCACTTCATAGATCGTGCAAATATTCGGATGATTCAGCCCGGACGCCGCGCGTGCCTCCGCCAGCCATTTCACGCGCAGTTGTTCGTTCAGCAGTGCGCCCTCAGCCGGCAGCTTCAACGCCACCTCGCGCTGCAGCCTCTCGTCCCGCGCCCGGTAAACGACACCCATCGCCCCCGCGCCGGCCTGCTCCAGCACCAAATAATGACCGAATTGTCGATCAACCATTCCCCGGAACCTTTGCCCGCATCCTAGCTTCCCATTACCTTCCCGTCAATATCTGCCGCCGCCGCAGCTGTGTGTCGGCGCACAATGAGAATGTCCGGTTTGTGCAAAGTAGGAATGTCCGGTTGCATGAGAAGTGGAGGGGTCAGCGGAAACGGAGCGGATCGCCTTGAGTCAACGAGAACGGGACCGCCATTGCCCATCCTAAAAAATGACAACATTCCTCGGCCCAACTCCCATTTTCTAATTTCTGGTTCCTTCTACCTTCCCCGAAACAGCAGCAACACATCCAGCAAACACAAAACCGTAATCGCCGCCTCCAACAAAAACAATCGCGCCTCATTGAACTGCGCCACCATAAACCCGTACAACTCCCCCGCCGTCTCCAACTTCTTCTCCACAAGGTCGCGGTACTCCGCCACGCCCACCCGCGAAGCCGCCAACCGATACGCCCGCGCATAAAACGTGTCGCTTACGAACTTCACAGCATTGTCCACTCTCTCCGTGAGATCCATTACATCTAATCGGATGGTGTTCAATCGATTGGCCTCACCCGGCAGCCTCCATCGTGATAGCAGTAGATTCTGCTTCCGGTCCAGTGTGTTATACACATCACTCAGCACTCGCGTCATGAAATTATCGTAGTAGCGAAATTCCAGTAGCTGCATTTTCGCGTATTCCAATACCTGGATCGTCCATCCCGCCTCTTCCACTCGGTCGTACACCATCGCCGCCGTCGCCCCCACCACCAGTAAATCCGCCGGGTAATACGACAAGCTCCCTTCCAGCAATCGGTCGGTCGTGCTTCGTGCCAGCGCCGTCGCCTCTCCGCGAATCAGTTGCACAATCTGATCCCGTCGCGAACTCAGCAACTCCTCCGCCGTAACCATGTTCCCTTTTTCGTCCCGAATCTCATTCAGCTCCACTACCAAATAATTTTCCTGCACCCAATCTTCCCTCGGCTTGCTCACCACCCCCGCTATCCTTTCCAGATGCTTTCGAACCACCCCTCGCCCTTCCGGCTCAATTTCCGGTGAATCCATCCAGCGCGATGTCTGCGCCAGGAACAATTCCCAATCCCCTTCGAAGGACGCCTCCATCTGCACTTCCACAATCGCGTATTCGTAGTATTTGATCGAGCAGACGACTTTCTCCCCGCTCCGCAGGGTCAGTCCTTCGCTGGGCTCCGCTATGGGCGGGTTCTCGAACCGTATGTAGTCGGGTGTCCGCCGCGGAAATTCCGGCTTCGTCGGTCCGCCGCGCGGGCCAACCAAGCCACGCAACTTCTCCAGGTCAAATGCTTCCCCCACATCATAAAAAAAGAACATCCGGATGCAGCCGCGCAAGAGCATCCCACAGTTTTACCAGATTCCCGTCGAGTGGAGTACAGAGCCTGGGTATCTTTAAGCCGATCCTCATTAGGTCGCTCCTGCGCAGGCTTCTAGAGCACGCACAGCAGTGTTGTCATCCTCCGCGTTCGCGCCCACCGATCCACGTACGGCAACAGCACCTGATTCATTTGTTCTTTGCTATTCGCGCAATGCTTCGCTCGATCTCTCCCGGTCCACAGTGTGATTACGTTCATCAGCCCCATTTCCTCGTCTGAAACCTGGGCGATGCACCCGGAGAAACTTCCCCGATTGCCAAACGCTTCGCTCATCGCTTCCGGGATGATCGTTTGCAGCTTCTCGGCCATTCCCGGCAATGTCACGAATTCCACTCCGTGCGCAAAGATCCCTGAACTCAACAGCCCGCCTATGCCTTCTCGAGCGCCCACGGCATTCCCGCTCAATTGTTCCAGCTCACTTACAGCACAGGATCTAAGATTCCTCTCTGACTCGGCTGGCACCCAAGGCCATTTTCTTGCCCGAAGACTTGCTGATTGAACTTGACTCGCCACGAACCCTCCATGGACCCGGGCCTTCACAATAAGATAGGGCGCGTCGTGGTTGGGTCAGATGTTTGAGACGCGCCCTCAGGGGCACGTGAGGCCGGTCTTGGCCCCCACGCACGAGGAAACCCATGGTGAATGGGCTTCACTGCAAGGTAGTGTCGCCCTACCCCATTTCGTTTCATCTCAAAAATGGTCAATTCGGCGTTTCAGGACTTACAACGCCTCTTGCTCTACCCACCATTCAGAGAAGTGGCGCCATCCTATCCGCCGCCTCGTTCGATGTGATTACCGCGTGTATCTCGAAATTCACCAGGTCGCTCCAGTTCGCCATCCACTGCTCTAGCAGTTTGCGGTCGTCCGTTTCCATTAGTTGATAGCAGTGCTCGATCTTCTCATCGACCCAGCTCGACACATGCGTCAGACCGACGGGGGCCATACGGCCGCTGTCTCGAAACCTCCTATATACTGCGACGGCATCCTTGTTTTTGAACTGTTCCACCACCATATACAGTGTGTGCGCCATCGTCATTCCTCGCTGTTTACATGCCTAACCGTTGCCCGCAGTCGCGCATCAGTTCTGCCTCCCAGGCGGGACGCTGTGGATTCTTGGCGTGGGTCCTGTTGCTGGGGATTCTCCCAGTCATATGAAGGAAAATGGCGGCGGAATGTTTGTAAGCAGGCACCGGTTCGCGAAACGCCACGTTGCCCAAATGTTGCAGGGAATCCGACAGTCCAAAATATCTTGGGTCGGCCGTTTCCCAATACAGATCGCGCTCCGCGAACCTTTCGGGAGCAAAAGTCGCAAGTCCCAGCAGATAATCCGAGCCGTATTCGATCATATTGATGCCCAGATCATTCCCCGTGTAAATCCGAAAGTCTGGCCTATGGTCATCGCGCAGCGCCAAGCGCTCCACTTCGACAAGACGATCTAGCGAAGAGTGCTTGATGCCCACAATCTCCGGAATCTCCATTAAACGTAAGATCGTCTCGGACTCAAAAATCTCTCCACTCGGCGCGAACATCTGCCCCAGTTCGAAAGCCAGCACACCGGGATACTCTCGGCACACTTCCTCATAAATCTCGCCTTTTTCCTTAGAGGACTTCCCGTGAAGCTGGCTTGCCTGAAACAGGATCGGTGTGCCACCGAATGCCACGATGGCATCCATCTGCTTTCGATAAAGTGCAACGACCGGGCCCGTCTGTCCTTCGATATAAGCCCCTGCCACGAATGGCACATCTTTACCCAGCGCTTCCCGAGTCCACTGCAAGACATTCTTTTTCTCTGCATCCGTCAGAAAATTCACGTAACCCGTGTCCATGTTCACCGCATTTTCTAATCCTGCCTTCTGGGTATCCGACAGATGCTTCTGAAAGGCGTCGACCGCAACACGGCCATCGTTCTCGAACGGAAGCAGCGCCGCCGCAATTCCTTTCACCTTGCGATGTCTCCGCGGTCGATCGAAGGGCGACGCTTTGTTCATGATCGACTCGCTTTCGCTGATTTTAGTTTCACGGCAAGGTCGGATGATTTGTAATGCTGGTCCAATGGATAGCAACCGGAAGGCAATCCTTTTCGCGGTGCGGTTGTGCAGTCGCTGAACGTTCGGCAGACCAGCCGGTGTTGAATCGTGCGCCCCTCCGACGCGTCCAGCAGAAGCCCGGGATAAGACAAGACCATCCGGCCCATACCAATAAAATCGGTCCACTCTTCGCGAAGAGCCGCCTGTGCAACGTGCGGAAGAAAATCCTGAAGATAACTGTACGCGCTTCCCACAAATATCAACTGCGGAAACTGCGATTTTAGCTTTCGCACCATTTCCATCTGCCGCGCCACACCTGCCAGCGGATCCTCCGGTGGCTGATAGCCATCGGAAGGTGGATAGAACGCTGGGCGCTGAACGTGAGGATTATAGTAGGGACTCCCCGCAGTAAGGTTCACCAGTCGAATCCCAAGCTCCTCCAGTAGTGCCAAAAACTGTTTCGTCTCGGTCAGCTCCAGTTCCGTCGGACTCTGCGGATCCACCCCGAATCCCCAGCGATAAGGAATAAGATGCGCATGCGGCTCCGGAATTCCCACTCCCATCTTTCCCGCTGACGATGTCTTGGGATCGGGGCGGTACGGCACCGTGTCAAACGCCGACAGACGCACGGCAATCTGCAGTCCTGGTGCGCTCCTGCGGATTCCTTCCACGGCCTCCCGCAAGAATCGTGTGCGGTTCTCGAAAGATCCACCATATTTTCCAGGCCGTGTGTGCGCGCTCAGAAATTCGTGGCCAAGATATCCATGGCAGTGTTTTATGTCCACGAAATCAAACCCTAAATCGTGGGCCGCTCGCGCTGCGCGATGAAAGTCCTCGACGATCCTCGCGATCTCTTCGTCCGTCAGCACCGCCGAATCTTCGGACAGCCCAACCTTGCCATCGAGAATCGGATGGTGATACAGAATCTTCGGTTCCGGCCGATCGGAAGAGTTCGGACGGCAGTAGCGGCCTGAATGTGTGAGCTGCAATCCGATAAGAGGCGGGTCATCTCGCCCGGTTGTCGCGCGACACGATTCCAGCAACGCGGCTCGCAGTCTCGCTAAGCCCGCATGGGTGTGCGGTGCCATCACAAGTTGATTCGGATTTGCCCTGCCTTCATGCGAGACGGCGACTGCTTCCCCTCCCCAGATCAGGCTCGCGCCGCTACTCCCGAATCGTTGCCAGCGCCGCAGCGTATATTCGCTTGGGTTTCCGTCGGCAAGTGCGTCCCAACCTTCCATCGGTTGAACCGCGATTCGGTTGGAGAACTTGAATGCCCTTCGCTCCAGCGGCCATCGCAGAGGACACTCCGGCCCCGCTAGCAATTCCCGATCGCACGGAATATTCAAGCCCAGCTTGTGCAGGTGGTCCTTCAGGCGTTGCACGCCCTTTACTGCCCCAAGCCGTAGGATCGGAATCGTGCTCATGCTCCTGCCGTTCCCTCAGACGGACGCTCAACGGTACGCGATGGCACGGCATAGATTGCCGCCGCTCCCAGAATTCCGGCGATCGCTATGATCTCCCATGCAAGGTCGTAGCTATGCCGCGCATCAAAGATTCTTCCGACAATCCAGGGAGCTGCCCACTGGCCGATCGAGTAGCCCATGATGATCAGCGCCAGAAGCTTCCCTAGCGCAACTGTACCGAAACAGTCCGCAGTCACCAGCGGAATCAGCATGTAGTCGGCGCCCATGGAAAATCCAAAAATCACCGCGAAACTCCACAGTGCGAGAGGCGACGGCGAGCCCACCAGCAGGAATACCGACGCTCCAATCAGGAAATAGAAAAAAGTCATAATGTGTGTTCTTCGGAAACGATCGGCGAGGTAGCCCACAATCACGCGCCCTCCCAGGCTTGACGCCAGCAAAATTGTGGAGAACCGCGCGGCGGTTGTTGCCGAATGGCCAGCATCCTTCATAAAAAGTATGAAGTGTTGAATTACGGCTCCTATGGTTCCAATGGCCAAGGTCGATCCCCCAAGGATCAGCCAAAAGCTGCTGGAACGAACCGCTTCAGCAACTCTCACGGAAGGCGAATTCTCCACCGAGATGTTCTTCAGCGCCAGTTCAGACTTCACCGCCCGTTCGCAATCATCGCCAAGTTCTTCCGGAGAGGAACGCGTGACCCACACTGCCACCGGGAACAGCACAAAAAGAATCACTGCGCCCAGCAATTGCAGCGCGTGGCGCCAACCCAGACTGTGCGCCAGGTAATTGATCAGTAGCGGCGCGACCACCCCTCCCAACCCAAGACCCAGGTACGCGTAACCCATCGCCCGTCCTCGCCGCCTGGAAAACCACCGCGAAATCAACACCTGGTTCGGAATCGGCCCGGCAAGGACATATCCGAGGACTTCCACAATGCACAAAATTTCAAACTGCCAAAAACGGTTTATCCAACCCATCAGCAGCAGCGGGATTCCCACAAGCCCAACTCCCACCAGAATCACCAACCGCGCTCCGATTCGGTCGATCAGCGTCCCGGCCAATATCCCAAACGGAAGCCCCGCGAATAGAAACCCCAGAAAAAATCCCTGCGTTACCTCAGCCCGCGTGAAACCCAGGGACTCCACAAAATAAGGATAAAAAACGGGAAAACCGTAGAAGATGATTCCCACTACGAAGAACAAATTCAAAAAGGCGGCAACAACTACCCACCAGCCATAGTACAGACAACCTGCGGAATCGTCTGGCACGCGAGAGGTCATTGATCTTCTACAGTCCCTTCTTATTCACGCGATGACTGCGAAGCTTATCTTGAATTGCCAGTGGGTTTCACTCAAATTCGAGTCGGCTTGAAGAACTGTGTTATGCCGCCGCCATCCAGGGCATGATACTGTGCGCCACAGCAGTGTTTGCCTCTGAGGGAGACCGATGGAGAGACGCTCATTCATAAACGTTGCGGCCGGTGCGGCAACGGCCCTGGCTTTCGATCCTTTGTCGCTTGTTGCGTACCAGGAACGGAAGAATCCCGTGCCTTATCCCGATCCCGCGGTCGAAGTCGTTGATCCGCGTTTCGAAAAGTACAGAGTCGGCAGCGCCGCGGTGGAGCGCCTCTACACCGGCGCGCGCTGGGCGGAAGGCCCCGTATGGTTCGCCGATGGCCGGTATCTCCTTTTCAGCGACATCCCCAACAATCGCATGCTCCGCTGGCTCGAGGACACCGGAGAGGTCAGCGTCTTTCGCAGTCCTTCGAACTACAGCAACGGGAACTATCGCGACCGTCAGGGCCGGCTGCTTACCTGCGAACACGACTCGCGCCGCCTGACCCGCACCGAATACGACGACACCATCACCGTCCTTATGGACCGCTTTCAAGACAAAAGGCTCAACGCTCCCAATGACCTCGCGGTCCATTCCGACGGCGCCATATGGTTCAGCGATCCCGGCTACGGCATCATGTCCAACTACGAAGGCCACAAAGCTCCCTTCGAGCTGCCCGCCAACGTTTACCGCCTGGACCCGAAAACCGGCCAAGCCACCGTGGTTGCCAGCGACATGGATAAGCCCAATGGCCTGTGCTTCTCTCCCGATGAAAAGAAACTGTATATCGTCGACTCGGGCGCGCCCCGGCATCCCGGAGACCCGCGTCCGATTCGTGTCTATGACGTCGACGATGGCGTCCGCCTCAAAAATGGCCGCCTGTTTGTCGATATGTCCCCCGGCACATCGGACGGCATTCGTTGCGATGTGGACGGCAACCTCTGGTCCGCCGCGGGATGGGCCGGAGAAAGCTTTAACGGGGTTCACGTCTTCGCGCCGGACGCCACCCTCATCGGCAAAATTCATCTCCCGGAGACTTGCGCCAACCTCTGTTTCGGCGGCGCCAAGAAAAACCGCCTTTTCATGGCCGCCAGCCAGTCCCTCTACGCCGTTTACGTCGATGCCCAAGGCGCCCAAACTCCCTGATAGCGCGCGTCACCGCTGCACCTATTCCCCGCCGGGTGCGGAATCTTCCGATTCCAAGAAATCTCAGCACCCCGTCCACAACTGAACAGCATTCACCCTTGACAATCGTTATCGTTGAAGTCCCTGCAGGGAAAAAGGGCGATGTTGACGAAGTTCGGTCCCAGTGGGCGGTTCGCCTTGAAGGGTGGCCTCACTGTGCGCGGAGGATAGAATGCCGGACCCTCCTTGGAGCCAATGAAATGAAGGAACGCATTGCAGAAGCCTCCCCGGGTCCCTGGGCCAGAACGACCGGCCTCGTTTATCTGCTTTGCTTTCTGACGGCTGTATCCGCCGAGGCTTTCGTTGGCCAGGTTCGGCATGTAACATATGACGCCGTCAACCTCATCGCGTACGCCTTCTACATTGCTGTGACGCTGCTCTGCTATTACATGTTTAGCCGGTGGACAGGAGCCACTCTTTGCTCGCGGCGCTCTTCAGCCTCTCGGGATGCGCCAATATCTTCTTGGCCTCTTTAATCTCGCGCCCCTCAAAATCAGCTCCCTTCTATTTTTCGGGCCGATTGATCCTGGAGAAGATCACCTTTGCGGCAGCATCCAAGCAAAGTCGGTTGAAGCCTATTCTGCCGCTGTCAGTTTCTCGGCCACTGCTGGAAACGTAAATCACTTCACAACAAAGGACCCAAATCATCCAACGCCCAAAGAGCAAGTGAAGTTGGTAGCGCTTGATCCTGCTGAAGCCGATCTGGACATTGCATCGTCCCCGTTCAGCACCTCCACCAAAAGAAATAGCCGCCATCCCGGCTAATCAATGATCTCCCCCCTTTTTGATTGGGTCATAAGTTTGCACTCCGGGTTTTTTGCACGTCCTTTGGGCCCACACGGGTGTGACCGAGACGACCGGCGTTAGTGAGGAAAGCAGCCTCTGTCATCTTCCGTTCCGAGCAGGCCAACAGCCGCTTCTGTACTCCTCAGTTCGGCTCTGTCTCTTAGCCGACATAAACGCCTGCTATTTGACTTGGCGGTAGCGCAGGACAGCGAATGCGCACTAAAGTCTTGGACGGGTTGTCTTGGAAATTCGGCTTCGAGGATGTACTCTCAAGCGGGCCTAACGAGCATACTTTCGTTCGTGGCCTGGTTCAGCGAAGCATTCACGCCGAGTGGAGAGCGAAGACGATGCGAACTATTGGGTGCAGAGCTTGTGTATGTGTTCTGGTTATGCTTGCTGCGAGCCTGCCCGGAGCTATAACCGTGCAAGCGCAGGAATACACGCGGTCCTCGGAACCGAAACTGTTCGACTACGACGAACTTGTACAGCTAAGCCTAGATCAGGAGATGAGTCCGGAGCTGGCCGAGAAGCTTCGGCTGATCACCACCACGCCCTTCATTAACAATGAGGCTTATTTGAGCGGAGCGAGACCTCGGCCATTGGAAGTTCCCGGGATGGGCCCGACCCTGCGGGTGGCCTTCTGGAACATCGAGCGCGGGTTGGAACTCGATTATATTCTGCTGATGCTTAACGATAAAGACGCTTTCATAACGAAGGTGGCAGAGGAGCGGAAAAAAGCTAAAGAAAGCGGCAAGAGAATTCGCGATGTGGAAATGGACAAAATTGCGGAGGAGATCGAGACTCTCAAGTCCGCCGACGTGTGGATATTGAACGAAGTGGATTGGGGTGTGAAACGTACGGATTACCGGGAAGTCGTCCGCGAGATGGCCAAGGTCCTGAACATGAATTGGGCTTACGGGGTGGAGTTTCTGGAGATTGATCCCAAACAACTGGGGACAGATAAATTTGACGATGGCGAAACCAAAGCAGAACAGCAGGATTTGCTGGAAGTATTCCACGTCGACAAAGACCGTTTAAAGGCCTTGCATGGCAACGCCGTTTTGTCGCGGTATCCCATCCGGGACGCGCGGTTGGTTCCCTTCACGGTGGGTTATGACTGGTTTAAGGAGAGCAAGATTCGACCGCTCGAAAAAGCAAAACGGAAGGCAGCGCTAGTGATTGGAGAGGACCTGGCGATTGAGGTGCGCCGCGGCCAGCGATCCGCGCTGTACGTCGACCTGGACATACCGGAAGCGCCCAGCCAACGTGTCACTGTCGTATCGACACATCTGGAAAACCGGACCACGCCCAAGAACCGGCGACTACAGATGGAGGAGTTGCTCACAGGAGTCCATGATGTATCCAATCCGGTGATCGTGGCCGGCGACCTGAACACCACGGGATCAAATGGAACGCCAACCAGCGCGGAATACTACTTGTATAAACAATTCGGAAGCCTGGATTTTTGGACTACGAAAGGCATTCAGTGGACCACAGGTGTTGGCCTGGTCTACACCGGAGCCAAGGCTGGCCGGAGCTTGGCTAAGGTCGAATATCGTGTTGACCCCACGTCAGCGAATATCCCAGGGGCGTCTCCCAATCTCGAGCGCGGATTGTTCAATAGTTTGGAGAAATATCGATTTGAAGATGGGCATGCGTTCGACTTTCGGGGTGTCCCCGGGCACTCCACCAATGCTCAGGCCGGTACGCTGGCGGATTCAGACCAGCGGCAAAAGACTGGATTCACTCCCACCTACACGCCAGAGCTTATTTGGGGAAAAGTGCGAGTGGCGAGATTCAAGCTCGATTGGGTCTTTGTGAAGTCTGAGCTAGACAATCCGCGCGATCCGAAAGGACCGTACCTCTTCGAACCCCAATTCGGGCGAACGCTGGTGGACCTGAACAATTGTCCGCCGGAACCCATTTCTGATCACAGCCCAATGACGGTGGATCTTCCGTTCCACGAACCAATAGGATTAAAGGTTGAAGTGCCGGAAAAACAAAAGACGGGGAAAATCTAGAGTAATTGGTCTGTGTTTTCCGCCGGCGAGCTTAGACAAGCAAGGGCGCAGTCCCCTCCGAGCATTTGCCTTCACCTCAATTGCCATAGGAGCGGATGCCGTTTCCCGTCGCCCAGGTCGCGCATTCCCTGAAAGTAGAAGTGTAGAGAGAATTTACCTAATCAGGATGATTTATGGCGATGCATTGCACGTCACCAATTGACCAATTGTCTCTGTGAGTGCTATTGCGCAATGGTTCGTATACCTCCCCGCTTATCCACAACCGATGGGGCAGGATCGCTAGGAGTTGACTTCGCCAGCGCAACTGAACCACAGAACAGTTATCGCCTGAAGCCTGAAAATGCTAGCCTGAATCCAAGCCACGAAGACGTGGCCCGGTGCAAACGAGCACCAAAGGCTCAGTGGTGAGGCATAGGTCAAGGTGCTGCGGCTGGATTACATCTCGTGCGTTCTTACAGTCCTTTCGACCATTCTTATAGGAAGGAAATTCTGGCAGGGATGGATGGTAGCTGGTGCAAACAGCGTGATCGTCTGCGTAATTGCTGCCCGAACCGCACAATTTGGATTCATCCCCGCGAATCTATTCTGCATCGCGCTTTATTTTTACAACGTGTGGAACTGGCGTAGCCCGCGAGTGCCAACGGCAATGATCGTCAACGGCGACCACGAGTACAACGGAGAAGAGGCTCAAGTGGCGGACAAGATCGCTCACTGGGCTGAGCCTGTATTACCGAAGTGAGTAACCCTACGTCTGAAGCTGAAGCGAGTCGTCGACAAACCGGAGGTTCTCGCCTAGGTCCAAACGCGCGCTCTTCCAATGTGGGTGCTATATGGGACTGATTTCCGAGCTACTGACAGGGAGATACCGCCATCGCATGTAGGGTGCATCGGCGCGTCGCCGAGAGGCAATGTCCACCTACGATCCCAGCTTGGAGGCCTACATGCCCAATCTAGAGAACCTCAATAAGCAGGCAAAGCTCATATTGCGTTGGCATTCGTGAGCGGCAGTATCCCGTCGCCGCACAAATTCGCGGGCTTATGCCTCGTTTCTTGAATATGCACGACTCGGAGATTCTTGCGGCAAACCTTACGCTCAGCGATGCGCAAGAAATGGTTACAAGACGGCAAGGCTTCGATAGTTCGCAGGCTCTGAAAGCCGGACTTTCCGCCACGCTGCGCAAGGTGAACGTGTCGCCATCCAAAGCGACGATTGTCTGTGCAGAGCCGCAACTGTTCGTCACCGGTACCAAGAGACCATTCGAACTCTTCCATGAAAAGTTAGGCTTTTCGCTTCTATTCAGTTACGGCGACCCTTCGTACTATGCACAGGTGGATCGCAACGTAGCGCATCTCAACCTCAGGTGTGTCAAGGCGCCCGTAATTGCGTCGACGGTCCGCGATCGTGAGGAACTGCTATCGGTATCCATGGCCGTGGATACAGCAGACGAGATCAAGCTACTTTTTCTTGAGTTTCAGTCCGCTGGTGTCACCTTTCATCAGACACTGAAAAAGTAGCCTTGGGGTGCCAAGAATTTCATCGTCAAAGATCTGGATGGGAATCTACTGTTGTTTGCCGGCCTCGCAACTAGTTATCTTGATTGGAATGGCACGGAACTTCTCCTTCTTGATATAAATTTATATCATCCTGATCTTCGGGGGCTACATGAGGCGATTCTTTTTCCTGGTGTTAGTTCTCCTATTGCACATGATTCCCTTCGTGGCTTTCTCACAGAAGACCGATCCTGCTTTGCAGCCGTTGGGCTTCTTGTCAGGTCGATGGACCAGTGATTCTGCGGAAGGACAGGAGGAAGAGTATTGGTCGCAAGCGACAGGGAAGAGCATGGTAGGCACCTTCCGCGTGTTGAAGGATGGCGACGCAGTCTTCTACGAATTCTGGGTCATCGAGGTGGAGGATGGCAGGGCCATCTTCAAGATGAAGCACTTCGATCGGAGCTTAGTTGGTTGGGAGGAAAAAGCTGATGTGGTTCGTCTTACCATGTCTGTCAGCGATGGGCAAGATGTGTTGTTCTCAAAATCGGATGGCAGTCTTCCCTTCGATATCAACGGAATGGAGACGAGCTGGTGAGTACGCTGCGGCGGGTCAACGATGGGAAGACGAAGGAAGATATCCTTCATCTGCATCGAAGCAAGAGATGATACTTCGACTCGGACGTTCATGCGAATTGTTCCAGTTCAATCTCAGCTGCCAGTGCCGGATAAACGCCGTCACCGTCCAAGTGGCTACAAGTTGCAACGTCCGCTTATGCGGCGTTCCAGGAATTTGATCAGCCTCATGCGGCTAACCCGGCGGCATCGTCATTCTGCTTGCTCACGCTGATAATACTGGGAAGTCGGCGGACCCAGCAGGAAATAGCCGACTACCACAACCAGCACGACGTGTGGCATCGCATCCGCCAACGAGTTCAATGCGCTCCACACAACGTGAACAACCAGCCAAGCGAGAAGCAGCCAGCGAGCCCATCTTGCCCCGCGCAGCAGGAAGACCCCGGCAACGACGGCGATTAATCCGACAAGCACGATAGGGACAGTCCGGCGATCGAGTTCGTTTTTCAAAAGGTGATAGGCCGTGCTTACAATCCCCACCACGATGAACAGCCAACCTAGCACCGTGACCTGGAAGGGTCGTTCTCTGGAATTGAGTTTAGTCACAGCAGCTGCTTCGTCTCCCCCGCAAACCGAGCCACTAACTTCCCTTGCCCCTGGCCCCAAAATAGCCACTCGGTTCCCCAGGTGCCAATGTTTTTTCACATAGCGAGAGGAACAGGCAATAAAATGGGGAAGATCCGCTTACCGCTTCCCTGGGGTTTGAATCT
>Ga0181523_10002304_pt1 | contig 18896 bp, 15 predicted proteins | sample PEATcosm2014_Bin_43_FD_119752 | JGI IMG/M metagenome (GOLD analysis project Ga0181523, IMG submission 119752) | Peatland microbial communities from MTU Mesocosm Facility, Houghton, MI, USA - PEATcosm2014_Bin05_30_metaG | ecosystem: Environmental > Terrestrial > Soil > Wetlands > Peat | place...
GGAAGATTGTCGGCAGAAAAAGGTGCCTCGGTCTTTATCGAGGCCGCAGCGAAACTATGCCCAGACTTTCCACGAGCTTTTTTTGTTGTTGTGGGGGATGGCCCCCTGCGGTCGAGCCTTGAGGCGCGGGTTCGTGAACTCGGCATGACCGGGCAATTTTTGTTTGCCGGCGAGCGCAACGATGTGGATCAATTTTACCGATGGTTCGACGTCTACGTACTTCCTTCCTACCAGGAGGGGATGCCTATGGCGTTGCTCGAAGCGATGGCAGCGGGTTTACCAGTCGTGGCCACGAAGGTTGGCGGAGTCCCCGACCTTGTGTGTGATCCGAGCGTGGGGACGCTCTCGGAACCAGGAGAGCCCACGGCTCTTGCGACAGGAATTCGTGACCTGTTGAGGGATCAAAGCCGACGGGAACGGATGGGATCGAACGCCAAAAGGCGAGTCGAGGAGCAGTTCTCGGCAAAAGCGATGGCTCGAAATTATGTGGAACTGTACCAAGAGGCGCTGCTTCGACGGAGAGGCGGTAACCGCGCGTCAGCAGCGGCAACGAGCCGAGCGAAAATGGACGTAGCACGGAGAGTGCACAGATAGAGCCGCCATGCGATTCTCGATCATCATTCCGGCGAAGAACGAGGAGCGAGTGATCGGCACGTGCCTTCAGCACATCGCCGAGCTGGATTTCCGGGCAGAAGATTTTGAGGTGATTCTAGCCGATAACGGCTCAACAGATCGAACCATGGAGGTTTTCCGTTCGTGGTCGGATCGTCTCAACCTTTCTTCGGTGGAGAGGCCGGGCGTGAGTATCGCGGCGCTTCGTAACGCGGCGGCAGCGATTTCGCGCGGCACGCTGCTCGGCTTCCTGGACGCCGATTGCCTAGTTCCCCGCGAGTGGCTCAAAGACGCCGAGGGCCTTCTGGAAGGGGCGGATGCAAAGATCGTGGGGGCTCACTTTAGAATTCCGCATGATTCTACTTGGGTGGCTCGTTGCTGGTTCGATGATGAGCACAGCAACCGTGCTGGGGAAACGTCTTACGTCCCGTCCGGGGATTTATTGGTGAGTCGCTCGACGTTCGACCGTATCGGGGGTTTCGATGAATCCCTTCAGACCAATGAGGACTATGAATTCTGCCAACGGGCAAAGAGCGTCGGCTTTCCTGTGTGTTCGTTTCCGCAGCTGGAAGTAATTCACCTAGGCACTCCACAGACGATTTCGGCGTTCTATCACAAGCAAGCGTGGCATGGACAGCATGTTCTCCGGGTGTTTGTGCGGAATTTGCCCAGTTTTTACAATGCGAGGGTCGTATTTTTTGCCCTGTATACATTCCTTGGCCTGCTGGCAGTTTTGTGTGGCGCTACTGCCTTGCTGATAACGGGCAAGCCGCAATTGCTGGTAGGTGCAATCCTGTTGTGTTTGTGTGTTCCCTTTTTTTTGGCTCTTCGCGCGGCCTTCCAAAGAAGAAAACTGACAATTTTTGTCCCTCTGATCTTTCTTTACCTGCTGTACGGAGTTGCGCGGGCGTCTTGCATCCTGCAATCGCTTTCCGGATGGAATCTAACTCGCCGTCGGGCGCCGGAGAGAATCGGCCGAGAATTGCGCGGTACAGGGAGCAACTGGCGATGAGGTCCAAGACAAATGCAGTGCAAGGTTGTAGGGCATGAGTAAACTGGCCGAGCGCGTGTATCTGGCTAGCCCCATTTGGACGCAAAAACTTGGGGTGCATGCCTTCGGCTGGTACTGGCGCCGCCGGAGACTGGGCCCGGCATTCGAGAAGCATCAGCGCGAATATATAGAACGTGAAAGCTGGAGTCCGGATCGATTTCAAAACTATGTGGAGCAGTCTCTTCGGAACCAACTGCTGCACGCATTTCAGAACGTGGCCTATTACCACCGTAAATTTCGGGAGCACGGCATCTCCGAACAGGACATCCTAAAGTTTCGGATCGAAGACCTTCCGCGGTTCCCGCTGCTGGAAAAGCCGTTCGTGCGGGCAAATCCAGAGCTCTTGCTCACGAGACAGGCGGCGAAACGTCCGCCAAAGTCTTTTCAGACGAGTGGCACGACCGGTACGCCGCTCCGGCTGTATTGGGACTTCGAGTGTCATCAACATAACATAGCGGTCAGAGCCGCTCGATCTTTCCGGTGGGCAGGTGTGGGTTATCGCGAGCCGCGCGCGGTGGTGGCCGGCCGGGTGATTTTGGACCCGAAGCGAAATGAACCACCCTTCTGGCGCTTTAATGTCTGGGAGAAGCAGCTGTATCTCTCGGCGTTTCACATTCTCCCGCAGAATATGCCTGATTATGTGGCAGCCCTAAACAAATACCGCCCGGTGACGCTGACCGGCTTCCCGGCAGCGCTTTCCTTTCTGGCCAAAGCCATCGAGGATGCGGGTCTCCGGCCTCCCAAACCGCGCGCGATTGTTACCACGAGCGAGGCTCTCCGGCCCGAGATGCGTGAGATCATCGAGCGCGTTTTCGAGGCAAAGACCTATGAGGAGTACGGGAGCGTGGAGAACTGCGTTCTGGCCACCGAATGCGGGCACGGCCGAATGCACGTTCACCCCGACTTTGGCTTTGTGGAACTGCTCCGGCCAGACGGAAAGGTCGCGGGTCCGGGGGAAGCGGGCGAAATCGTCGGGACCGGATTCTCAAACACGAACCAAGTCCTGATCCGGTATCGAATCGGTGATCTGGCGCAATGGTCTGAGACGCCTTGTACCTGTGGGCGGAGGGTGTTTCCGGTGCTGGAAGCAGTGGTTGGGCGGCAAGAAGACGTCCTCCTCTTTCCGGACGGGCGAGGCATGATGCGCTGCGAGTTCTTGTTCAAGGACTTACCGGGCGTGGCCGAGGCACAAGTTGTCCAGGAGTCGCTAACCCACTTGGTTATTAACATCGTGCCGTCGGTTCAGTACGGCGGTTCAGAAGCAGACACGATCCGAACGCGCATGCGATCGCGTTATGACCTGGGTCCGGACTACGAGATCGAGGTGCGACGCTTGGACATAATTCCCCGCGAGAGAAATGGTAAGTTTCGCCCAGTCGTCAGCCACCTAAATATGCAGTCGGTCGGTCAAGCTGCAGCTGCAGCGAATAATAATGTGACAAGGTAACGAGAGAGAATGTAATGTTTTGTTCACAAATAGGCAGTGAATTACCATCGTCTGCCAAATCGACGGTGAAAAAATCCTTGAAAAGGAGAGGTTTCTTGCAAATTTGGTCCCAAGCAGTTGAGTTGTTAGAAGATATCCAGTCACTGCGCTTCCTGTGGAAAACATCCCGTGTGGTCGCTTGCGTGCACGCGGTACGTGGAGAGGGGTGTGTCAGATGCGGCCACGCATGACGCATCTACTTTATAGTTTGCCCCCTCGGTACATCTATTTTATCGAGGTGCAGGAGCAGCTTATGCATGGAAGCAGCCTCGTCCAAGCGCCCTGCCCCTCAGGAGGGTCCCGCTAAATGTACATTTCCTACTACGGGCTGAAGGCTGAACCCTTTCAACTCACCCCCGACCCCCAGTTCCTGCATTTGTCAGAAACTCACCAAGCGGTGCTGACCGTCGTGGTGGAGGGAATTTTGTACCGCAAAGGGTTGGTGATGATAACCGGCCCGATCGGCACCGGGAAGACGACCATTCTAAACGCAGCCCTGCAGATGCTGACGGACGCTTCGAAGGAACAGATGCCTATCCGAAGTGCGTTTCTGTTCAATCCGATGCTGTCGTCTGACGAATTCTTCGAGATGATGCTTGACGACTTCAAAGTGGTTTGCTCCTCAACCAGCAAAGCGGGCCGGCTAATCGCTCTCTACAAGATGCTGATGGAAACACAGCAAAAGGGCGGGACGGCAGTCCTGTTCATCGATGAAGCGCACCTCTTGAGTGCGCAACTGCTGGAAGAAATCAGGCTGCTAGGGAATGCGGACGCACATCAAGCAAAGATGCTACAAATTGTTCTGTGCGGACAACCGGAACTGGCACAGTTCATGAACCGGAAGGAATTGCAGGCACTCAAGCAGAGGATTGTGGCCCACGCTGTCCTTCGTCCTTTGAATTCTCAAGAGTCCCGGGATTATGTAGCCGAACGTTTACACCTGGCTGGCCTGAAGGATGAGTCGCCGTTTCCCCCAGAAACCCTGGACGCAATTCTTCGTTATGCGCAGGGTGTTCCGCGGTTGATCAATTTGATCTGCGACGCGTGTCTGACCCTTGGTTATCGAACGCAGAAGAAGACTTTCCCGGCCGACATGGTCGAGGAAGTTGTTGTCTCCCTTGGGCTCATTCAGCCTTCCTCGAGTCTGGAGAAGAAGACCGATAAGGAACTGCCACGCTTGGGTGAGCTTCTGCCGAAGCAACCCGTCGACACGATGATCGAAGCGATGAAGCAAACTCGCTTAGCACAATTAGGTTCAATTGAGACACAGGAATCGCTATGAGCAAGTATTTCGATGAAACCCTAAAACTGAATAGTTTGCCAGTCGCTCTCGGCTCACCTCTCCGGAGCGGAGCCGAGGGGCTGACTACCGAGCAACTCTCGGGGATAGCAGCTTCACCGCTGGGTATTGCCCTAAACTTGGGGAAAGGCCAGAGGGCCAGCGTTGCTTTGTCCAGGGCTCTACGACAGGAATTCACCGGGTGTGATGACCTAGGAACGTTTCAAGAGTCTTTTCGAGTGCTTCGAACGCGCTTACTGCGCCTGCGGGCTAAGCGGGGACTTCGCTCGGTGGTGGTCACTAGCGCCACGAAAGGCGAAGGGAAGTCTACGGTGTCGCTCAATCTGGCATTTACGTGCGCCCAGCTGCCGGAAATGAAAGTGCTGCTGATCGATGCCGACATTCGCAGCTGCGGGCTTTCGCAACTGCTCGAAGCGCCTAAAGGTCAGACCCTGCCCGAAGTTCTCTTGCAAAAAGCCGAACCAGACGAGGCCATTCTTGCAACCGACTTGGCAAACCTTTTTTTCCTGCCGTGCGATGTAACGGCAATCCCAGCCGCGGAACTTCTGGCGAGCCGACACTGGTCGGAATTAATCGCGTCTTGTGCGGAGACCTTTTCCCTCGTGATTGTTGATGCACCCCCGATCTTGAATTTGACTGACGCTGATCTGATCTCGGCTTCCTGCGACGGAGTGGTGATGGTCGCTCGCTGCCAGGAGAGCCGCACGGACCTCGTACAAAAAGCAACCCGTCAGATTGATTCAAGGAAGCTAGTTGGAGTAATCCTGAACGGCGTGGCAGTCGAGCGGGATACCTACACGTCCGGATATGGGAAGGCGCTACCCGAATCCACTTCTCGGCCCATCTCTCGTCTATTCGGACGCAACGAAAGCGACAAGAGTGAAGAGGGCCCATCGGCGATCGAGCCTCCGGCTCAACCGGCCACACCGAGCCTAACGAGTGCTCCGGCTCGGTCTACGAGCGCAACGAAAGCAGCGCCCCCGCCTGCCGCGAACAGCGATTAGGTATTGGCGAGTCCGAAGGGAGCGACAGACTTTGCTGTCTTCACTGAGCTGACCTCTGAAGCGGGCCCAGAATCCCCGGTTTTTCGAGTGGGAGCTCCTCTCCTATGGTGGAAGGCAAAGCAGGCTATCGGCCCTTGTCGCCGTTCGAGCGCTGGCTAGTGCTGATGTGTGCATGGGCGCCGGCAGCAGCAACGATTGTTTACCTGAAGAACATCGTGCTGAACGAGGGAGGTTACGGGAGGATAGCGGTCCAACTTGGGCTACCCAGCAACCCTCGCCACCCGGAAGCCACCTTCTCCTTCTTGCAAAGTTTGAGTTTCCATCGTGGTGATCTGCTCGTGGGGCTGATCGTGGTTCCGCTGGGACTTTGGCTGATCGCGCGTTGGCTGCCGCTGGTGATCAGTTTTCCTGTCGTTTTCAGTTCCGCTGCGGTGCTGATGTTCTGGCTAGCTGTGCAGCGGATGGCCTACGAAGATACCGGAGGGTTTCTGGCGCTCACGTTTCTTCGCGATGGGCTTTGGTGGATTATCCGTCATCCTGGAGATTTCAAATCGTACTCTTCCGGTTCGACGTGGCTTAAGGCGGGGATCGTCCTTACGACAGGCCTGGTTGTTTCATGGCTGCTGTTAAGGTTTTGCCGAAAGCGCGAGCGACCGCTCGGAGAGTCGCCGACAACGAGAAGGAGTGTCGAATTCGCTGCAGTCGCTGTTGCGCTGGTAACCGTTGTGAGCTTCGGTCCTTGGATGCCCACGACGGTGTACCATGCCAGTATTCCTCAACTGATCGCGAGCTTTGCGTCGGAAGCGCTTTCTCCTGAGATTAATGGGCTCTCCGACGCCGCGTTAATTGCCCGCTACCGCAGTCTGGTCGGCCTGCCAGGCGTCGGCCGACCCTCTGCCCTACACGGAAAGGCTCGAGGTTTTGACGTCATCGTGTGGATCAGCGAAACGCTGCCGGAACGAGTGGTGGAGGCCCACGGTGGTTTCGCGAGCTTTCCCAACCTGAGGCGCCTCACAGACTCCGCTCTCATCCTGCCCCAGCACTACACCACCAGCACTTACTCGAGCCTGGCGATGTTCTCCATCCTAACTTCCCAATATCCTCCCTACACCTTGCGTTCCTATTTCGAAAGCAGCTCCGGCCAGAATATCGGCAGTTTTCTTTCGGGCGCGGCGCGAATGGGCTATCAGACCGGCATTTTTGTCCCGGGCGATGCCTCGTTTAACCAGGACATCAATTTTTTTAGCGCTGCTGGTGCCGGCGAGGTGTTCGTGAGTGACCGTCACCCGCTGCCGTACGAGAAGACATCGTTTGAGCGACGGCAACAGCTGGACCAGTCGGCGTACACGGAGTTCCAGCGAAACCTGGAGGACTGGCTGGGCTCTGACAAACGATATGCCGCCGTTTTTTTCCCAGAGATCGGGCACGGTCCCTGGCCGGACGTGACTGGGCTCGGACCCTCGGCTTCACGAATCCAACTTCGCGAAGCACTTCTTGAGGTGGAGGACCAGTGGATCGGCCAACTTCTCGACTTGCTCCAGCGTCACAGGCGGCTGGACAAAACGATCATTGTGGTTACCGGCGACCACGGTGTCCGGACGCGAATCGAGGACCCCGCACTGCCGCGCGCTCGACTGGATGATTACACCTTCCACGTCCCGCTCCTGCTCTATGCACCCGGAGCGTTTTCTTCGGAGCTGAGGGTCGAAGGGGTCACTTCGCACGTCGATATCGCCCCTTCGTTGCTGGATTTACTGGGTAGCAACGCGGATGAGCCGTTCTTCCAAGGGGTCCCTTTCTGGGATCCGGCCGTAGCACAGCGCAAGACGTTCTTCTTCGGCTCAGGCTCTGTCGGCAGCGACGGTTTTCACAGCGCTGGGCATTATTACTCGCATTTGTTACTGGGCAACACGATCTACGCCGCTCCGAAAATGAGCTTCGATGACAGCATGGTAGTGACCGATGCGCACGAACAGCTTGCCGTTTCACAGACGCTGCAGGATCAGCATAACCTCCAGATCGTCTGGGTTGGTCGAGCGGTGAAGGCCGCGGGAACTCAGCGGCAAGGGGCCCCCTAGCCAAGAGCCTGCTCTTCTCCTTCCCTTTTCTCTCACCTAGTGGGCGACGGCAGTCACATTTATCGGCGGCGGCAGTTGTGCCCTCGAACCCGCTACAAATTCAAAAGCCCCGATATCGAAAGCGGAACCTTGTGGACGAACTACTCCGTCGAAGTCCGTGGCCACACCTGTATTCGTCCCTGCATCAATCGCGGGACTACCCGCCGTGAGATGAAAATTAAGAGCCGAGGTCGAAGCGAACTTTGGGTCGGCATTGACACCCTTCGCATCCGTAGCCACAGTGATCGAACCTACATTGTAATTGCATCCGCTAGGCCCTTTCCCGGCGTTGAAATATAGATTGTTTGAGAATAAGACGCGACCCGCTGTGGGCGCGGTATTGTCGTCGAAATACAAATAGCAGGGGGAACCGGGCGCGGTATAAAAAATGTTGTTCTCGAGCGACACTGACTTGACCCCGTTGGTTCCAAACGCGATTGCCCCACCCGGCTGGATACCACTGTGAGCAGGAGAATTCGCATAGAAAGTATTGTTATAAAGCATATAGGTGCCGTCGTTTGCGTCGAGACCTTCGAGCTCGACTCCGCCATAAACCATATGGCTGATGGGAGCGCCATTGGCGTTATTCCAGAGGATGTTGTTGTACAGCAAGGCGTCTTGTACAAAATCCGTTTTCCCGTCACTCCCACCCAATTCGATTCCGGTCATCGTATTGTTGTAGATCTCGTTGTCGTGGATGACGAGATGCGTCATCGTATCACCCGCGACGTGGCCGTAGACCTGAATGCCTTTGCCGAACGGATTGTCGTGCAAGCGATTCCAGCCCACATCGAAATTAGATTGCGCTCCGTAACCGCCAAAATAAAACGAATAGGCACGGTAATCGTAGGAACAATCGGAGGCACCCAGGCAATTCTGGGCACTCTCATTCCCATATATGGCAATGTGGTCGGCTGGCATTTCCAGGTCTAAGCCAACACCTGAGTCAGTCGAATGCAGGTTGTTTCCGACGATGCGGATGTAGTTACACGATCCACCCGGGTCAACGTTCTGGCAGGTCAAACCGTAGGTCTCCCCCACGAGCGTCAACTCGGCGATGGTGGCGTACTGCCAGACGGTATTCGCCCAGTGGTAGATGCCGTGGGTGATCGAACCGCTCCCCAAGGTTGCTGTCTCACCGGGATAACCGAGGAAGTTCTGATACTGGTTTGCGGTCCCGCTGCAGTATCCGTTGTTGCAGACAATGACCGAGCTGAAATCGTCGATACTCGTATACGTTCCGGCGCGGAAGTACACGGTATCGCCGGCAACCATCGAGGTCTTGGCATTCACGGGAGTCAACCACGGACTAGAGAAACTGCCGTTGTTGGAGTCGTTCCCGCTCGGTGAGACGAAGTAAATGTGTCCGCTCGAGACGGTGAAAGGAAGCGGATTGGATGCCTTTCCATTGACAGTGACAATGATGTTTCCGGTCGAGGCCTTGGGCCCGATCTGCACGACAATCATGTCGAGCATGGTATTTACACTGTTGTTCTGGCCCCAGACCTTGTACTGCGCTGGCGCACCGCCACCAATGGTCACCGTAGAGCTTCCTTGAGTCGCACCGAATCCCCGACCGTAAATGGTCAGATAGACGCCGTGATTGCCTTCGCCGCCCGTGTTCGCTCCCGTGACAATGTCCGTAAAAAACAGTCTTGGAGGGCTGATGGTCTGTGACGAAACCCTAGGTGCCACCGCGCCAAGGAAAAGAGCGGCCGTCAAGATCGCTCCCCTATTTACTCTCATGGCTCTGCTCCATTTCCGGGACGTCCGAGTGATACCTAGAACTCGCGCCAACCTGCCACGGCCGTTGAACTACGGCACCGTCGCCGAAGCTTCAGAAGAAAACGGACTCTCATCGCCCGCCGCGTCGAGTTCTGTAACAACGTAAAAGTAGGTGGAACCGGAACTGACCGCGGAATCGGTGTAGGTCAATTCGGTCACCGGGGAGGCGGTGAGAGGCTCGTAGGGACCTCCAGAGACGTCCGAACGAAAGACAAGAAACGAGACCACCGTCGGGTCACCGCTTGCCCAAGAAACAGTGACGCTATGGGCGGGAGCGGCCGTCCCGGTTCCGGACAGGGCTATCGTTAGCGTTGGATTCGATGCGTTGCTGGCAATTGCTAGAGAACCACTTCGTTGGCCAGCGCTCTGGGGAGCAAATTGGACAGCGAGAACCAGAGATTGGCCGGGCGACAAGGTTACAGGCAACGTAGGCGGGACGACAGTAAATCCAGCACCGGACGCTTGCGCGGAAGTGACCATGACGGACGCGCCCGACACCGACAGCGTCACGTTTTGCGTTGCCGTTGCGCCAACCTGCGTTGGGCTAAAATTCAGCGTCGTGCTGTTCGCAGCAATCGTTCCTGCGGGTGCGGCCGTGCCGCTCCCCGAGAGGGCGACCATCAGCGTTGAATTCGATGCGCTGCTGGCAATTGCTAGAGAACCACTTAGTTGCCCAGCGGTCTGGGGAGCAAACTGGACGGCGAGAACTAGAGACTGGCCAGGCGACAAGGTTGCAGGCAATGTTGGCGGGACGACAGTAAATCCAGCACCGGATACTTGCGCGGAACTGACCGTGACGGACGAGCCCGACGCTGACAGCGTTACGTTTTGCGTTGCCGTTGCGCCGACCTGCGTTGCGCTAAAACTCACTGTCGTGCTGTTCGCACTAATCGTTCCCACGGCGGGAGCGACCGACTTGGTGCTGGTGACACCACTAGAACAGCCTATTATGAGTAGCGCCGCAACCGCCAAGACGGAAACGATTGAATTCGCTCTGTTTGGCCGACGATTAACCATGCGGCACCGATCCCGCCCGCAAGGGCTTTTCTGCTCGTAGAAGTCTTGAAGCGCGGAAATCGCGAAGATAATTTCTATAAGATTGGTTCTCCACGCCATCCCGTGGCCGGGCTGGACTTCTACCTGGATGCGAGAACCATAAGACCGTGCGCGTTTGTTCGCTCCTGGCGAGTAGTCGAGTTTTGGTACAGGCTGTCAAGCTGCCCTCGGACTTCGGCCTGCCTTTAGTTCGTTTTTCTTGAACACTGGCCCTGGCAGGCTCGCTTTCTGAGCGTCGCGGAGCGTCTTCCAGAAAACCACATATTCGAAATGCGGCTTCGAGAACTGCCCACGAAGGTTGGTAATAGCACCTTCCCAGAGACCAATTCGGGGAACCGTGAAGAGATCTGTCTGTGCCGTCCAGACCCCGGGCTGCTTCGCGAATGCCATAGCATAGCCTGCAGAAGCAGTGAGTTCGCGAATCTCGGGAGACCAATCGCCATTGGGATACGCGAAAGCGAAGCAACGCTGGCCGATTTCCAGGTTCAATCGTCTGCGTGACTCGATGAGCTCCTCAGAGGTCTCCTCCAGTGGGATTTGAGTGAGAATTTCGTGATGGAGTGTGTGCGAGCCTAGAAGGAGCCCAGATTCGGAGAGCCTGCGTGCATCCTCCCAACTCATCGTCGAATCCGTGCCCGCGGCATTGTCAAGTTTCTTCCTGAAGCCCAATTGCTCCAGGCGTTCAAACAAGAGGTTGCGTTGACGAACGGAGAATTGCTTGACGACCTCGACCAATTCGTCTGGCTGCGCAGTCACCTTAATTTCGGAAAGAGGGGCACACTCTCGAATCACATCAAGAAACTCCCTTTCCCGCCGAAGGCGAATGGCACCGCGAAAAGACGCGAGCAACTTCTCCGGCCAAAAAGGTAGACTCTTGCCCATTTTCTCGGGACAAAGAAAAATCGCGGCCGGCATGGCATGACGGACGAGAATGGGTTGGGCATACCTCGCGTTATCAACCCAGCCGTCATCAAACGTGAGGGCAATGGCGATACGCTGGTCGGTGCGTACTGACTTTCGCGGCGCGTCTAGAGGGAAGACCCGATGTTCCGCAGCCAGATACCGAACCATGGACGCAAACGTCTGCTCGCTCATCACCATTCCCGGGGGAGAGAGAGTTGTTTTACGCTCCCGGTCAGGCAGAACCCGATGCAGAGTCAGCACCACGGCCCCCTCGTCTGCTCGGATCCGATTCTTGGCCCTCGCCAGGGCCCCCGACATGTGCAGCGCGTAAACCCAGAGATGCCGCAGGAGCGAACGGAGCCGGGAAACCAAACGTCGGGCTGTGGTAGAGAGAATCATGGCAATGTTCTAAATCGCTCGCAAACCTCGCCGGTGAAACTGGCGAATTTCTTCGATCGTGGGAAACGTAAAGTAGGTGCTTTCCGCTGCGTTTAAAGGCACGGCCCGCTGCGTGCCGGCCTGGAGTTCGCGCAAGACACGCACCATACACTGTGCGCCGTGGCGCTTGGATCTTTTGATCAGATGATCTAAAGATTCGCCTGGTACGATCTCCAAGGAATCTTGAAACAACGCCGGCCCCTCATCCACTTTCGCGGACATATAGTGGATGGTGATTCCGACGGTTCGTTCGCCGTTAAACATCTGCCAGAAGGTCGGCATCATTCCCTTGTACCGTGGCAGCGGTGCGTGGTGAATATTGATACAGCCGCGAACAGGAAGAGACAGTAAATCGCGCCCCAAGATATAAGGACAAGCGACAGAAATGATGGCATCGGCAGCTCTCTTTCGAGCCCGCCGCAGAAACTCGGGATCATTTGGCGTGGCGATGGCACTGTAAGGAATCGCATAGGATCGGCAGAGTTGAGCCAAAGTGTCATAGCGTCCTGCGCCACGCCCGCGAGGGATTGCGCTAAAAAGATGCGCTCTTGCTATCTCTGAGCCGATTCGCATTGATCCGGTGACCCCGTAGAGCGAAAGCAACTCCCGAACTAACTGGATCCGCGGCCTCTTGCCCATAGCTCGGGATGAAGAGACTTGCAGGACCTCAATCTCCGCCGGACACGCCTGAAAAAACTCCTGAAAGAATGGCAGCACATAGAGGGGATTGTCCTCTGTAAGGAACTCGATTTTCATAGCTATGGATTCCTCGTCGGTTGCCATACGGTGTATCTCTGTCCCTGCCACAGCCGAATCAGGCTGACCACAGCCGCCGCGTTCAACGTACAAAAGAAGAGTGGAACCCCTAGAACCTTCCAAGTGCGATGGATGGGGGTGACTTTTGCGACCACCGCCAACGAATAAAACAGGATTTGCAACGCGAGAGTAAAAGCAAAAAATGGTTTTACCGCCAACGGAATGTTTGAGAGCAGCAACAATACCAGGAATACAGGCACCAGCCAGCGCAGTACTTTGTGCGAAACCAGTTGAAAACACACCCACGGATGCTTCCACGGCTTAAACAAATCCCGAACGCTTAGCAGTCCACGCATACCCCGGGTCACGACCCGGACTCGCATGGAAAATTCTTCCTCAGTGGATCGCGTGGTCTCTTCGTAGGCCAAGGCTTCGGATTCAAAGACGACTTTGAAGCCCTTCTGGATGACCCATAAAGGTTGCACCAAGTCGCTGATGATGTCTGGATTCAGCTCCGTATAAAGGGTGCGGCGTACGGAATAAATACAGCCACAGCAGCCGCTGATTGTGGCAATTCGCGATTGGGCCCTCTTGATGAGGTTTTCGTAATTCCAAAAAGCCATGCTCCCGAACCCGGTGGGAGAGTTACCGTCCGCGTCAAAATACTGATAACGTCCACTGACGGCGCCCACGCGAGGATCTTCATAGTTCGCGGCCAGCCTGCGAAGCGCCTGCGAATGGTAGATGGTGGTCGCGTCGGAAAATACCAGAATATCGCCGCGCGCCTCTCGCGCTCCGCGGTTCTGGGCGTTCGTTTTCCCTCCGCGAGAATCCGTACGAATGAGCCTGACGCGCGGGTCCGCTACGAGCCGCACGATCTCGTCCGTGCCGTCGGTGGATCCATCGGAAAGCACGAGGACCTCGAGTTTGTCGACCGGATAGTCCAACGAAAGAGTCGCGTCAAGTTTCCGCTTGATGCTGGATTCTTCGTTGTGTGCTGCAATTAAGACAGACAACATGGGTGCTCCGCTCCAACAACGCCGTCCACGCGGACGCAGCAAGGACAACCCACCCAGGAGCAACGGGTAGCCCAGATACACGTAGAAGAGGAGCGCCGCGTTGATCACAAATATCATTTCGACAGGTTGCAGCATATCTATCGCCCAGCAGCCGCGAGAAGACGTTCGTAAATAGCGGCTAATTGCTCCATCATCGCCTCGTGTGTAAAACGGGAATGCACCGCTTCGGTGGCTTCACGGCCCAGAGCTCGCCGACGCGGGGGATTGTCAAGGAGTTCCGCAATCGCGGAACTGAGTGCTTTGGGATCCTCGCTCGGCACCAGGACTCCGCTGCGGTTATGTTCGATGGCCTCGACGTTTCCTCCGACACGCGTCGCCACACAAGGCACGCCAGCCCCCATCGCTTCAATCAGCGCATTCGAAAACCCTTCGCTTCGAGACGGCAAGCAGAAAATGTCGCAGGCAGCTAGAAATCTCCGGCTTTCCTCGGAAGGGCCGTAGAAGAGAACGTTCGGCGAGATGCCCAATGCACTCACCAGTTCCTGCAACTCGTGGAAATAGGCAGGTTCGTGATTGTCACCAACGATAAGAAACAATGCGGACGGGTGACGCTTGCAAACATCTGCAGCCGCACGGAGGAATAGATCGATGCCCTTCACTCTTCGAATATTTCCGATGGTGAGAACAATTTCCTGGAAAGCGGAAAGACCCAAGCGCTCCCGACAGGCGTCCCGGTTTTCTGGCGGCGACGCGAATTCGACGCCGTTATAGACGGTTTCCACACGTTCCGGCCGCAGATGGTCCACCTCAATGCAGTACCTGCGAACCTCTTCCGAAACCGCAAGCACTCGCGTAAACAGGGGATTCACGAAACGATAGGCGAGGGCATGTTTGGGGCGCCGAAGGATGCCCATGTCCCTTCGGCTAGACAAAATGACTGGTACGCGGCTAAGGCAAGACACCAGACCGCCCCAGATGTCGGCGGTTTCGAAAAAGGTGTGCACGATGCTGACGCCTTCGCTTCGTATGAAGCGACGCAATTCCAGGGAGAGACGCAAAGCTTGGGCATCGTAGCTCTTGCGCATCGGGAGAACACGCACGTCACACGGCATTGATGAGAAAAGAGGAAGATCGCGGTCGATTTGAAACGTGACCACAGAACAGTGAAAGCGTGCCTTGGGCAAAGAGCGGATCATCTTCACAAGTAAACGCTCCGCACCGCCCATTTCCGTCAGTTGATCCACGATGTAGAGCACCCGAACCGGCTCTTGGCGAGATCCAGGCGCGTCCCTTGGTCCAGGCTTCAGCATGGCCTCCGGCACCCCCGCCGCTCCGCGTTGTTCATGGTAAGAAAGTGTCGCCATGTCGGAACTCCGGTATGAGTAGACCCTCGGGTTCAACAATCTCTGCAGCAACTGCCTCGTCCGTGGACTCTTGAGTTTGTTCGGTAAGGATCAGGCCACGAACAACCACCCCCAGAAGCATCCACATCCATCCATCGACTTGAAAGTACGACCAACGGTCACCGAATAAATTGGCCAAGAACATCCCGACCATGAGCGTAGAGAAACCAAGACCCACAGCAGCGAGGAACGGATCCTCGGACTCTAGATACAACCGATAGCCGAGAGTGAACATTCGCCACAAGAGATACAAAAACATGAGCAGGCCGATGGCACCTGTCTCGACCAAAATCTTCAGGTAGTAGTTGTGGGTATCTCTTAAGTCTTCCATGCGTCCCATGTAGGAATACGTCTGAAACCCGGTCCCAAAGACCGGGCTTGCGGCGATCAGAGCTTCCGCGTCTGTCCACAAATTAACGCGGGTCTGCGCGGACGCGTCCAAACTGCCACCACCGTCGCTCTGGTCGTAAGTCATCATGATGCGCTGCTGCACAGATGCGGGCAGAAGAGCCTGCCAACTGATGAGCAAGACAGCGACTACAATCAAAAGCTTCCTTTGATTGACAACGCCAAGGAAAAGCAAGCCGCCCAGGACGGCTAGGTACCCACCGCGGGAAAAGGTGAAGAGCAAACAATAAACGCCTGTGAAAATCAGGCCGAGGATTGCCCATTTGAGCTTCCATTTGGGTTTCATGCTGAGCATTGCGGTCAGAAACAGCAGGCAGGTCCCCTCGAAGGCTGCTAAGCCATTCTCGCCGGCTCCGGCCAAAGGCCCCGCGTCGCGCACATCATACGAAAAACTGGAAAGATCTCGGCCACTCATGGTGCCGTAGAACTCCCGATTCACCATGAGAAAACACACACCCATGGTTATGAGGAGACCGGCAATTTGCTTCTTGGTGCGTATTGCCGACGCTGCCGCCAGAAAAAAGAAGAAGAATTCGACATAGTTCTTCCAATCCGAAACGCGAGGGTCCGCAGCCGAAATTGGCCAATCCGAATTCAGATAGAACGAACCCCGCCACAGAGAGGCATAGAGCATCACGCCCCATACTGCCAGGAATGCGGTAACTGGCGTTGGCGTCCAGTCCGTTCCGGCGCGGCGGGATAGGATTCCGACGAACACGCCAAGAAGCACGAAATCAACGAACTTTTCGCCAAATGGGAATGCGTGCAGCATGTACCGTGTGTTCACAAGAGGAAGGAAAAACGCAAGGTAATAGAGACCTATCTGGGGGCGCCGCAGAGCTGATATGAAGAAGACCGCGATCGTGACCAGGTAGAAAGCCAACGGTTCGGATCCATGGAGCAGAGCAAGTACGGAAGTCAGCATCGTTCCTCTCCCCGCGCCTTCTGAGAATCTCCGCTCATATCGCGCTTCCCTCTCCTCTCATTCGCCGCAGTCCGAATCCGCCGATCAACGTTCGCATCGCCAATCTCGCGAGTTCCCGCGTTCTTGTATCCAACAGTGACAAGATTCCAAAATAGAGAATCATGCTCAAACCGCCGCGAATGACCAAACTGGGGAACATGTGAGCGATTTCGAGTCGCGACACGACGAACCAGGTGACCACTCCGACCGCGGAATATTTGAGCCATGCCTGCCAGTCCGTCGAGAGCGGCAGGCATCGGTGTGCATAAAACGCGAAGAGCGCGGCCATGGCTGCATAGCTGCCGAGAGTGGCAATCGCCGCCCCGAGCAAACCGATTCTAGGAAGAAGCGCAACGTTCAAAGCGACGTTAACTACACAAGCGACGATATTCACGTTCATCATCAAGACGGTTTTCTTGTAAATGATCAAAGCCGATCTGGGAAACATGGACAACCCATTCAACATCATTCCCATTACCAGGATCGGCAACAACTGGTGGGCTTCGTAATACTTCGGAGAGGCGACAATGTTGATGGCATCGCTGGCGCACACGCTCACACCAACCACGACACCGATGCTGACTAAGGCGAAGTGGTTCATCGAATTGCTAAGAAACGCTCGAGTGTGATCCCGGCCCTTCTCCACCCATAGTTCCATCGCCAACGGAAACAGCGCAAGGACGAGCGGGGCGCAAAGAGATTCCCGGATGTATCCGGAAATGTTATACGCCGCCGCGTAGAAGCCCAGTTGTGTGGTACCAAGAAATCCCTTGACGAGAAACCGATCGCCCGAATCCAGGATCAGCCAGAAGATTTCCGTGCCCATCATGGGGATGCCAAAGAGCAGGGCCTGGCGACAAAGACGCCCGTCGAAGGCGGTAAAAGCGAGCATCTTTTTTCGCCGAAGGTACGGCACTACTGCTAACACCGCGATCGTCTCGACGGCTACGGTGCCCAAAAAGAAGACTTCCGGTGAACGGCGCCAAGTCACCAGCAAAAGCACGGTCACGGCGACGGTTGCTGTTTTTGTGACGATCTGCAGGACGTTATAAGCTGTCGTCTGCCCCTCGACCTGCAGAAGATTGGCCACCATCGAGCTGATGGACCGCAAAAAAATCAGTGCCGCGGCAAATCCCAGTAGAACCTGAATTTGGTCGCTGATAACCCGACGTGGCACATAGCGGAACATGAGCAGCGCAAAGGGTAGAGACCAGAGAAGACCCAAAAATCCCGCTGTAAGATAAACCGTCGAATAGTAGCGGCGTAAACTTCCCGGAGCCGGAGACACCGCGTACTCCTTGTAGAAACGCTGGACGTAGGTTTGCAAACCACACTTCGCGAAAACCACCGCAACCGCGATGGTGCTCGATACCAGGGCAATGAGCCCGTACTGCTCAACCGAGAAAATTCGCGCCAAGATGGGGAACGAAATCAATCCAATGATGAACAAGCAAACGTTTCCGCCAAGAAAATGGGAAGTCCGCTTGTAGAGCATCTGATATTCGGTCGAGGGCTTTTTGTCGAAGGGCTCAGCGGCCTCGGCGGATTCGTCTGGCCGATACTCTTCTGCCCTCCCGCCGCTCTTTTGTTGTAACGCCACTCCCATGGTTAGCTTCGACCTCTGTCTTCGCCTGAATATCCGACGATACCGCCTGTGACCATCAGCCAATAAATCGCCAATGGAAATTCAGCCACCTGGACCGCACCGGTTGGCTCCACCGACGAAACGAGTCTCGCGCTTTCGTGTTCATAGGATGGGATGGACTCTCCAAAGAAACAGCGCCACCAGGAGAGCGATGGCGGAGGTACTGAGCACCGCAGCTCTCAGGTACCGGCGGTTTCTATCGCGCTCACTTTCCACGCTGATCGCTGGGATGGTTCCCAGTATCAGAACCGAGTGGCCGAGAAGGGTTTGCAAGTGTCGCTCGGTTTTCACCGTCGTCAGAATCTGGTCTTTCCCCACAACCAAAACGATGGGCAAAATCCATGATCCGAGGATTCCTGAAACCAGGAGGAGCTTGCGATTAGGCCTGAACGGCTTCTCGGGTATCCGTGCCGCATCCAGAACCGTAAAATCCTCGCCCCCATGTTTGCGCTCCAAGTCCGCGGCCATCTCCGCTGAGTACTTCTTGGTGAGCAGAGAACGGTATTGTTCTTTTGCGATATCATAGCCGCGGGTCAAATCAGCGTACTGCTGCTCTCGGAGAGGCACAGCATCGAGCTTCGCCTGAAGAGCTGCCATTTGCGTCTGCATTTGCGTCTGCTCGTCTTCCAAGCGGCGCTTCTCGCGAGCGATAGCGATTGAACGCGCGGCAGCAGCGGTGATCTCTGGCTTATCCGGGTTGGTTGCCGCCGTCGGGTCGGCATCCGGAGGCAGCGCCGCAATCTGCCTGTCAATTCGTTCCAAAGCCTGTTGGGCCTCAAGGACCTCGGGATGCCTGGGCATGTAGCGCCGGCGCAACTCCATGAGCCGGTTCTCGGCCCTCAAGCGTTCCTCCTGGAGTCGCGCGCGGTCCGAGACGGGCTGAGCGACATGGGCCGGCTGAGGCAATTGTTCAAGTTCGATTCTTTCTTGCTCGAGCCGGTCCAACGTA
>Ga0181523_10002306_pt1 | contig 18883 bp, 23 predicted proteins | sample PEATcosm2014_Bin_43_FD_119752 | JGI IMG/M metagenome (GOLD analysis project Ga0181523, IMG submission 119752) | Peatland microbial communities from MTU Mesocosm Facility, Houghton, MI, USA - PEATcosm2014_Bin05_30_metaG | ecosystem: Environmental > Terrestrial > Soil > Wetlands > Peat | place...
GAGGACGAGAAGTTCGACCCGCGAGTTTTGCCTAGCTCCTATCTGACTGACCCTCAGCCGGGGCACGCCTTCGTCTACGTGAGCACGATCCAGCGAATGACGATCAACCTTTTTGGTCGGGATTCGATCATGGCGTCTGGCGACGAGGAAGTCGATGAAGACGCCAGCCAGCTAAACATCCCAATCCATGCGTTCGACCTCATCATCGCCGACGAATGCCACAGAGGCTATTCAACACAAGAAAGCGCGATTTGGAGAAAAACTCTCGATCACTTCGATTGCGTCAAGGTTGGTCTGACCGCAACGCCCGCCGCCCACACGATGGCGTACTTCAAGGACATCGTTTATCGCTACGAATACGAGCGTGCTGTCCGGGAAGGCTTCCTCGTCGATTACGACGTGGTTGCGGTCAATTCCAACGTTCGCATGAACGGCATCTTCCTGAACGAGGGAGAGCAGGTCGAGGTCGTCAATCCTGTCTCCGGGGCGAAGCAACTCGACTTGCTGGAGGACGAGCGCCAGTTCGACAGCGCTAAGATCGAACACGACATCACGTCGCCCGACTCAAATCGCAAGATTCTCGAAGAGGTCAAGAAGTGGATGTTGGAGCACGAAAAGCAATACGGTCGCCTGCCGAAGACTCTGATTTTCGCCGCCAACGACTTGCCCCACACGTCGCACGCCGACCAGTTGGTTGACCTTGCTCGGGACATCTTCGGTCGAGGAGATTCGTTCGCTCAGAAAATCACGGGCAGAGTAGATCGTCCCCTTCAGCACATCCGTGAGTTCCGTAATCGCCCAGCGCCGACTGTCGTCGTGACGGTTGATCTGCTCACAACAGGTGTGGACATACCCGATCTTGAAGGCATCGTCTTTCTGCGCCCGGTAAAGTCCCGCATCTTGTTCGAGCAAATGCTGGGTCGTGGCACCCGCAAGGGCGAGCACTTCCCGGATAAGTCCCACTTCGTGGTGTTCGACTGCTTCGACGGAACTCTATTGGAGTACTTCAAGAGCGCTACGGCGATCACCGCCGAACCGCCAGAGCGTGAGCCATGCACGATTGTCGAGATCATTGAAGACATCTGGGCGAACCGGGACCGTGATTACAACATTCGCAGGCTGGTCAAACGCCTCCAGCGCATCGAGAAAGAGATGTCCGGCGAGGCGCGGGAGATGTTCGCGGCGCACATTCCGGCTGGCGATGTTGGAAAGTACGCTAGCGATCTCCCCCACAATCTGAGCCGCGACTTCGTCGATACGATGAGCATGTTGCGGAACAAGGTCTTCCAAGACTTGTTGATGAACTATCCGCGCAAGGAGCGTAGGTTCATCGTCGCCTACGAGACGCAGGACACGGTCACATCCTCGTGGCTCGTGCGTGGCATCGACGGCAAAGAGTACAAACCAGACGACTACCTCATCGCGTTCTCTCAGTTTGTCCGCGAGAACCCGCAGCAGATCGATGCGATCCGAATCCTGTTGCAGCGCCCCAAGGACTGGAGCACGAAAGCATTGAGCGACTTGCAGCAAAAGCTGGCGGCAACGCCGCAGCGGTTCAACAAAGAGAACCTCCAGAGGGCGCACCAATTGCACTACCAAAAGGCGCTCGTGGACATCATTTCGATGGTCAAGCACGCCGCCAACGAACAACAGCCCTTGTACACTGCTGAAGAACGAGTGAAGCTCGCTATGGCGAAGATCACATCGGGCAAGAACTTCACGCCGGAGCAGTTGCAGTGGCTTGAGCGGATCGAAGGGCACTTGACCGAAAACCTGACGATTGAACTAGAGGATTTTGACGCCTTGCCCGTCTTCAATCGGGTGGGCGGCTGGGGTCGCGCCAACAAAGTCTTCGCAGGACAGCTTTCGCAACTCATCAGCCAATTTAATGAGGCAGTCGCGTTATGACCGATGTAGTCCAGCAACTCTGGGGTTTTTGCCACACACTTCGCCACGATGGGATCGATTACGGCGATTACATCGAGCAGCTAACCTATCTGCTGTTCTTGAAGATGGCGGATGAGCGCGGCATCGAATTGCCGAAGGGCTGTGATTGGACGAGCCTCGTCAGCAAGTCCGGGACTGCTTTGCAAGATCACTACGTCGATCTTCTGCGAAAACTCGGCCAGCAAAGAGGCTTGCTCGGTGACATCTTCGCGGGCGCTCAGTCGAGGTTCAACAATCCGGTCAACCTGAAGAAGCTGCTCGGGCTGATTGACGACATCGAGTGGACTGCACTGGACACAGACATCAAGGCTGCGGCTTTCGAGGGATTGCTTGAGAAGGCCGCAAGTGAAGGCAAGAAAGGTGCAGGGCAATACTTCACACCGCGTCTCCTGATCCAAACTCTCGTTCGTTGCATGAGGCCCGATCCACGTGCTCACAAGGAATTCACTATGTGTGACCCCGCGTGTGGTACGGGCGGATTTCTTGTTTCGTCCTACGAGTGGCTGATTGAGGAGACCAAGGGAGGCGCACTGCCTCGCGATCTGGCGAAACGATTGAGGTCCGATACCTATTTTGGGCAGGAATTGGTCGCACGTCCTCGCCGTCTCACGTTGATGAATCTTTACCTGCATGGACTTGAACCGCACATTGCTTTTGGGGATTCGATTTACGAGATTCCGAGCGGTCAACGGTTCGATGTGGTGATGACAAACCCGCCCTTTGGCACCAAGGGTGCGAATCAGGCACCGACCCGCGATGACTTCACGATCTCCACAAGCAACAAGCAACTGAACTTTATTCAGCACGTCATGACGATCCTGAAGCCGGGAGGCCGCGCTGCTGTTGTCGTGCCTGACAACTGCTTATTTGCGGATCAGGCAGGTGAAGTCTTCAAGATTCTCACCGAGGATTGCAACCTTCACACCGTCCTTAGGCTTCCAAATGGCACATTCACGCCTTACAGTCCCGGCACGAAAACAAACGTGATCTTCTTTTCCAAGGGCTACAAGACGGAAACAGTGTGGCTGTACGACGGGCGCAGCAATGTGCCGCACATCACGAAGAAGGACCGTCCGCTCACGTCAGAGCATTTCGCGGAGTTTGAGAAGTGCTACGGAGCTGATCCAAACGGCGGAGCGAAGCGCAAGCCGACTGACTCGAAAGAAGACCGTTGGCGCAGGTTCTCAATTGATGAAGTCAAGGCTCGTGATTTCAAGATTGACAGCCTTAAGTGGTTGAAGGACGACTCGCTAGACAATGGCGACGGTTTTCTTGAACCGGAGGAACTGGCACAGGAAGCGATAAATGAACTTGAGATCGCACTGGGCGACCTGCGAGAGGTTCTGACAAAACTAGAATCGGAGGCTGAAGTTTGAACCGGACGCTACCGGAGGGATGGGCAACCACCACGTTGGGCGATTTGTCTACGTATGTGACGAGTGGTTCACGCGATTGGTCGAAGTATTACGCCGATCAAGGCGCACTATTCGTTCGCACGCAGGACATAAACCAGAACACACTTGCTCCTACAGATAACATCGCACGAGTGGCGCTGCCGCAGCGAGTCGAGGGCAAGCGGACACTCATCGCGCAGGGCGACCTGCTTATCACTATTACAGGCGCAAACGTTGGGAAGTGCGCTCTTGTCGATATTCCGATACCAGAAGCATACGTGAGCCAGTCAGTCGCCTTGGTGCGGCTTGCAACCGGATTTAGCGGTCGCTTCATACAGCGGCAACTCACTTCTCCGAGTTCGGGCGATGATCGCACGCTGCTTCAGCAAAGTGCTTACGGTGTTGGTCGTCCCGTATTGAACTTGGACAATGTTCGAGAACTCCCAATTTGTCTTGCTCCGCTGAATGAACAAACCTGTATTATCGCCGCAATCGACGGTCTCCTCTCCAGCGTCAACTCCGCACGCGATCATCTCTCCCGAGTTCCGGTGATTCTCAAACGCTTTCGCCAAGCGGTGCTGGAAGCGGCGTGTTCGGGGAGTCTGACGGAGGATTGGAGAGCCGAACATCCGGCGGTCGAATCTGGACACAAACTTGCCGAGCGTATCCGGCAGTCTCACGTTGAGCAAGGTCTAGGTCACGGGGGACAGGCTGCTACGCCCACAGAAGATGTGCATAATGTGACACAGGATGCGATGCCGGACACGTGGGCGGTTGAGGAGTTGAAGATTCTTTGCCAACCGGGACGGTCGATCACATACGGCATCCTGAAGCCGGGTCCCGATGTTTCGGGAGGCATCCCCTACATTCGGGTTGCGGATTTTCCAAACAATCGCTTAAAGCTAGAGGGCATTCGGAGAACAACCAAGCAGATTGCCGACATGTACCGCCGTTCCGCTCTTCGTGAGGGTGATCTCTTGCTATCAATTCGAGGGACAGCAGGCCGAGTCTGTCGAGTCCCGCCGCAACTTGATGGTGCCAACATCACGCAGGATACAGCGCGAATCTCAATTCACCGGGAGTTGTCCTCCGACTACGTGGAGTTTTATCTCCAGTCCCCGAGCACGCAAAATCGCCTCGAAGCTGCGATGAAGGGAGTTGCGGTGCGAGGCGTCAACATTGGCGATGTGCGGGTGCTGCAAGTTGCATTACCGCCGAGGATCGAACAAGACGAGATTGTTCGTCGCATTGATGCCATGCTCAAGATTGCTGGGGTAATCGAGCAGCGCCTCCTGAAGACGACTACAAAAGCGGACAAGCTCACCCAATCAATCCTTGCGAAAGCCTTCCGGGGCGAACTCGTCCCCACCGAAGCCGAACTGGCTCGACGCGAAGGCCGGGAATACGAACCCGCGGCGTTGCTGCTGGAGCGCATCCGGGCGGAAAGAGCCAATCACGCTCAGACTTCACCATCCCCGAAGCGCAGGTTAAGAAAATCCAATGCCCACGTTTGATGTCGTGCTGCACACAAACTTGGGTATGTTTGCCCCCAATTACCAGCAGCTAGCTGGTACCGATCCTCCAGTCACAGACCGGGTGCAAGCGGTGTCCGGTCTGTACATAGAGCGTCTCGACCTTGAATTGGCAAGAGCCATCATGGATACGTGCGAACCGAAGACCCTTGGAGTGATGGCTCCCGTTCGACAGTTCGCCCACATGTACGGTTACGTCCGAGAGTTTCCTCCACAGACGAGCGTGATTGGGTGGGATGAAGACCACCGCTTGTCCCGCTTGGTGGCAATCTCCCGCTTAATCCATCCAACGTCAGTGGGCTTCCGCTATGCGGCGAGAGTCCGTCAGGATGATGATTCCTTGCGCATCGTGCCCGCTGAGATTCACGGTCTCTCAATCGACACTTTCTTATCGCCCAGTCACAAACGAGACTGGTTGACCAAGAAAGAAGCAGACCTTGCGGTCGAGATTGATGCTAAATCAGAACCCCTGACCCAGCCGTCGTTTCCCCGCAGGGTATCTAGGGCGCTCTGGTATTTTGACTACGCTCAGAAAACCTACTATGCCGATCTGCGATGGACGCTGATTGCAACAGCCTTGGAGGCTCTAATCCATACGGGAACGAGGGGCAGTACTAAGCATTTCACTTACCGAGTTCCGGCACTTGCTACGGATGTTGGAGCGGGAGCTTTGACCCCGGACGAATGCGAAGCGGCTTACGACTACCGTTCTCGGCTTAGCCACGGAGACGGCTTCCTGTCGGACATGCCAGCAGCGGACATCACACTCTATGACAGGCTAGAGGAGACTTTGAGGCTGGCGATCGTGAAGGCGTTCGCCGAGCCTGACTTCGCAAGACTATTCTTGGACGACGCTGCAATCGCTGCACGATGGAAGGCCTGAGCATACAGCGGGAGTGGACATGGAAGAATTTATTAAGAATTACGGGCCTCTGGTTGGATTAATTGGGGGGCTAACTGGCCTCTGGGCTTGGGCAGTGAATGAATGGCACAGGCGTCCCAGACTTTCCGTCGAAATACGAACTGATCCCGGATGGTCATACATTGAGACATCTCGTTCGGGAGACCACGCAATCCTCACGGCCACAATAACGAATCGAAGCTCCTTTCCGAATGCCGTTTTGAAGTATGAACTGGCTAGTAGAAAGAAAGATAGAAACGAATTTGACTGGTTTACTGTTGAGCAGGGGCAGACGACATTCACCGAGGATGGAGAGGTCACAATCCGAGAGTTCGGTGTCGTTCCCTTGAACCTGCCAGCTAGAACGGCATCGACTGCACACGTTTGGATTGCAATCAAAGCTTCTGATTATCCTGACCCGATGGTTTTTGATTTAAGGGTCACGGACATGTGGGGAAACACTTACCCAAGCTCTGGAACGGCAGCCATCAAGAAGAACCGCCTAGTGGGGCGATTGCGCCCCGGTGACACTTCGGTCGAGTCCTGACGCGACCGATGCACGGAGGAGAAGTTCGTGTCTACGCCAGCACGTGCCACCTATGAGGCGAGGCTAATGGGTAATCTTGGCCAACTATCGGCTCCCGCACTTCACGATAGCGCATGGATCGGGCCTTTTGAACAACTCGTCGGAGCGGCATTCTCACTCATTGAGAGCGAGAAACGGGGCTTTTCCCGGCGAGAGTACTGCCCAAGGTACCACCCCTTGGTTCAGTCCAAGATTGTTGGGCTGCTGGGAGACTTCGAGGCTGGGCGGGAGAGCGCACAGCAGGATGCTCTCGACAATTGGCTCTGCCGCTACTACTTCAACTCCGGTATACAGCGACTAAATTTCGCAGCCGAACGGTTGGTTGCAACGTTCGCCGCTCTCCCGTGCAAGTGCGGCGTACGTCCACCGGAGGTCGCTATAAACAATCATCGACCGCCGAATTTCCAGCAGCGTCTCAGCGGTGCTCAAGTTCGGTTGACCCACATTCAGACTGAGTACACAACGCCGCTGACGAAGCTGCAATTTGTGCTTGACCAATTCGGTTCTCGGTATGACAGAAATCATTCATTTGATCCCTCGAAGGGTCTGGCGATGATAAGGCATGACGTGAACAGCAGGAAACACGCGGTCTACAAACGTTTGGAAGTACTGGATGCATTGCCACGCTCGGCTTCAGGCACAGTCACTTGGTCGAAAGCGGGATTCAATGCTCGGATGCAAATAGCCGTAGAGTGCCTTGAGCTTGTTGTCGGGGCTTACTGCGAGCTGATTGCGTGGTACCCCGTGGCGAAATTCTGACTTGAGCGATGTTCGATTAAACTTGCGAGATGTTCATTCCCGATCCGGCCGTCGTGCAACGAGCAGGTGGAAAAGTAGAGTGGGTGAAGCCAAAAGGCCCAGAACACATTGTGCAGGATTACTGGATTTTCTGCTGGCTCGGCCCTAACGCCTTTTCAAAGCAAAAACGAATCTTCGACCAAATACTGGCGTGCAGCCGTCAGCTTGGTTCTCTCGCCATTATCTGGCGACGTTACGCTGCCGAGCGAAAGAGCGTTGGGGACTTTCGTGAGAAGTATCTGACCGGGCCGATAACGATTTCCATCGAGGAGTGGAACGCGCACCATCATCTTCTTGAACAGGTCGTAGTGGACACGGAGTCCTTCTTCTGGTTTGCCAATCGGCTACTCACGAATGTGGCGCTGACGCTTAACTATTTTTTCAAGAAGGTTCGCAAGATTCCAATTCCCAAGGGTGAGCGAATTAGGAGTCACGCCAGTTTGGTTGAGTCCGAAATGCTGAAACAACTGCCGTCCGAGTTGCAGGAAGTGGCCGTGAAGCTTAACACCGAAGTCGCAGGCTTTCGGAACGGACGTGTCGAGCACGACATGGAGTTTTGGCTTCGGAAGGGCACAAAGTCGATCCATGAGCTGGGTATGAGTGCTGCGCCAGAAGCCGCCATGCATCTGGAATGGAGCGACAGGCCGCTTTCTGAGATTTGGATTTCCCTGCACGACTACCTGACCGAGGTAGCCAAGTTCATAGGATCGGCGATTTAGTGCGCAAGGTGCATTAGAAGTTTTGTAACCCTGACCAGCGCCAACGTGTCCTGCCCGCAGTACGCCAGCAGTGCTTTCTGTATCCGTTCGCGCTCGGTTTGATCCACTCTTTCACGCATGAGCCGTTCCCAAGCGACCCCGGCAGCCTGTCCATTCGCGACCTCCATGCCGTCGTAGTACATCTCCGGCACGAGCGCGGGCAAGACAGACTTGATGGAATACGAACCTGCGTATGCCGGATGATAAGTGTGCTCTCGAATGATGGGCAGCAGATCGAACAGGCGGGCTTGGATCGCGTCGATGCGATCCGCAAACTCAGGAAACCAACCGGCAAGTTCCGAAAGGCGCTGAGACTCGAACGAGGAATACACGAGGATGTTCCCGGTCTCACCTAGCGCAGCGCAAAGTGATGAGATGAACTCGCGCCGAGGATCGCTGCCATCGGTCGCGAGAAACTCGAAATGCTCCAGCTTAGCTTCAGGTGCTCGTTGAACATGCACTGACCATTGAAACGGCAGATGGTCATAGGGTCGCATCCCCGGAAATCTTGGGATCGCCCGGTTAACTGTCTCAAAATCCATAAAGAAGATGGGATACCGCAGACCCGCCAGTGCCGCCCTGAGTCCATCTATGTCATACCACGGCTCGCCAGTCTGCACGCTGGTGCAGGCACGCCGCTGTATCTCAGTCAATTCGAAGTCAGCAGGCACGTCGTGGATCGACTCGACGCCCAATTCCTCTAGCGCCTCCTCGGTGCTCGCGTGGAGTCGCGGCAGATACCCAATGTGGTCATCAGGGAGTGACGGATTGCATCGGTCGAAGAATTCGCAAGTGACGGGAGTCGTGCATTGTCTTCCCGGAGCGATTTCGGGTGCGCTGGGCATCGACAGAACTGTGAATGCAGCCCGAAGCTGGAATGTCAATTTTGGTTGCAGCTTGGCTACCTGCCGCGTTACGTTTCGGATTCGAAAGAAACGCCAAGGATCGATGATGCCGCCCCGGAAAACAAAAGAACGATTCACGTGCGCTAGACAGCAGGAACCGACGTCCAATCCACAGCGAGACAGCACACGATATTGAATCGCTACATCGTCGAGATGTTCTTCCTTTACGGAAGTGCTGGACTTGACCTCAACGAGACGCCAGCGCCCGTCCCTCCGGCGATGAAGGACATCGACGCGCACTAACGCTCCGTCGTGCTCAAACACTCCTTCGAAGATCGCCGGAACCGCTGGGTTGGCGAATAGCTCTCGCGTGGCGCGGATCGCCGCGTCGAGACCACGGTCGCTGCGGACTTCGATCCCACCCGGAAACAACTGGCGAGCAAGGATGCCGACTTCGTGCCCCTGCTGCATGATTGCTTGATCGGCAGCATCCGGCTCCGCTCCGAGTTCCGGCTCGTGAACCTGCCAGTAAAGCCGTTTGACACACTGGCAGCCTGCAACAAACTTGGATTTGCTGATTCTCATAATCACTGGAGTTCCGCATCCTGCTGCAACTCTTTGACCATACCGCAGAACTCGCGCATGGCGAAAACGAGTTCTGTCGTGGCGGCATGCTCCTGCCAGTTCGAGCAAATCTGGAAGGTCTCATACTCGTTCTCAACACCTTGCCCCTTGTGCCGCTCGGCTTCGTGCAGGCTGAAGGTCACTCCCACGTTCCGGCTGGTGATGTTGCCCTTGCTGTCGAAGAAGAGTGACGTGAGCACATACGCGCTGGTGAAGTTGGCGTTGTCCATCATCCCTCTTCCTGCCAGCATCGCGCTTCCTTAGTGCGCAGGGCTTTCGCGTAGAGAGAAGCCGCCCGCAACTGATCTTGCAGGTTGCGGTCGTTTCTCGCTCGGCTGATGAAGTCCCCCTGCTTCCTGCCTCGTGTCCAGCGACTAAGCCAGAGCAGGAGCACCGGGGCGAACGTCGTGAACGGCAGAATCGCGAACCACAGCATGTCCCTGTAAGGGTTGCTGGGGCGAAAGTTGAAAACGACTAGGAACGTGATCTCAAAGAACAAGGAAGCGAACAGTCCGGCGAACATGTAAACAGCCGCCTTGGTGACGGTACACAGCATGCCTCCCTCGCTCTCGCGCCAAGTTGCTAGCCGACCTTCGCGCTGCGCCCTGCGAACGATCGGCCAATGGCACGAGATCAACATCCAGAACGCGCACGACAGCGGTCCGAGCCAAAAGTAAAGCTGCGCCAGCCCGGAGAAGTCCTCTCGCGGATTCGCGACAATGCAGAAGAACGGGATCACGTAAAGCACCGGACCCAGCACCATGATAGGCACCAGCACGATGTTCAGCGCGATCATCCGAACGAGAAATCTGACGATTCCGTTCATTCCCCTCCTCCAATGTGTTCTTTTCCAACTGACCTATGCGCCGACCGTTTGGCATGGAGACGGCTGCGTGGCGTTGTCGCAAAGCGCCTGCAACCGAGCCCTGTACTTCGCCGTCAGCCCCGACACAACATCTATTGCCTTGGCTGCCTTCTTTAGTTCTTTCTCGACTTCATCCAGATCAACGAATGTGCGGCAGATTTCTTCTGCCAGCGCGGAGTTCCGCTGGAGGAAGTTTGGCCCCTCGGCTTTCATCCGCTCGAAAACTGGTTCGAGAACTTCGAGGTCTCGCGGAAGCCAGTGGCGAGTCGTTCGGAGAATCCAGATGCCGTCCTCCTGACCCCAGCGTCGTTCCCGGTCAAGCTGACGAAGCTGGCTCTCTTCCCTTGCCACAATCACTCCGACCATACTGCGACGTTCCTTGACGTCGCGGATAAGCTTCCTGATGTCGCCTTCGGTGACGGTCGCCTTGTCCTTGTTGTCCACGAGAATGCAGGGCTCCGTCGGGGCACCGCTGGGATCGCGATACGCCAAGATGAAATCTCCGTTCCGAGGGAGTTTCTCGCTAACGACGATGCCTGCCCACGTCCGAGCCTCTTCTTCGAAACTCATCTCCTCGCGCTTGCCAATACGGGCGACCTTCGCCATCTCGGATTCCAGTTGATGGTTTCTTTCGCGAAGCTGCGACACTTCTCTCAAACAATCGTCGATTCGGCGAGTGAGGTCGTCCCTGTCGGATTGAGCCGAACGCAGTTCATCCTTGTGGCGCTCTCTGATCTCTGCGGTTCGCTTCGCCAATTCCGTTTCGAAACGCGACCATACCTGCTGATGATCGTGATCGTGTTTTGCCTGAAGCAGCCGGAATGCTTCCTCCGCGCTGAGTTGCGCGACGCGGGCAAAGTCTTTGACCCCGAGCCGATCCAATACCTCGGTTCGCTTCAGCTTCCCCGCACCCAAACACAACGGGCACTCAATGGATTCGGTCGGCACTGGTGGTCGCGTGGTCATTGACATCGTTCTGTTCCCTCTATTGGCAATATACGAAGCGCTTGGAAAAAACGGCTAGTTTAGGAACGGAAATCTTCGGTAACACGCCTCGCTGTTTCTAGCCGTTTTCTGCTGTCGGTTCGTATATTTCGATTGGGGGCAAGGTTGACCATACGAGAACTCATCGAGGAGCAGCGGAGGCGCGTGAACTCCTCCAATGCCGTGGAACGACTCGCAGCGGCTCTCCTTATTCCGGGCGAGCTGACAAAGCGGCTCAACAAGCTGGATGACCAAGAGATCGGTGAACTACTTGACGATGAGGTTGGGGCGAAGTTAAACCTTTTCGGCCCGGAGTCAACCGTTTGCGATGCGGCTGTGACGCGATTGCGTCGACGCGCTAGTCCGGCTAAATCCAAGAACCAACGACCAAGGGAGGACTCTACGCAATGAAGACAGCCGCCATCTACGTTCGAGTGAGCACCGCCGACCAGCATGTCGAGTCGCAGCTTTACGATCTGCGTGAGCTTGCCAAGCAGCGCGGTTTGGAGGTCGTGCAGGAGTATCGAGACAGCGGAGTCTCAGGCAAAAGAGCGAGACGTCCGGGGCTAGACGCGCTCATCGCGGATGCACGGCGGAAGAAATTCTCCGTCGTGCTCGTCGCCGCATTCGACCGAGTCGCACGAAGTGTGAAGCACTTCCTTCAAGTGATGGATGAGTTCGACAGTCTGGGAGTCGTCTTCATCTCCCGGCGAGAAAACGTGGATACCAGCGGACCAATGGGGCGTCTTTTCCTCACGCTCATTGGTTCAATCGCAGAACTCGAATCTGACCTGATCCGCGAGCGGGTGTTGGCGGGGATGCGCAGGGCGAAGCTGGACGGTGTGCGGATCGGACGCGCACCGATGAACATAGATCGTGCAGCCATCGTCCGAGACCGCCTCAGCGGGATGACCTTAACGGCTGTGTCCAAGAAGTGGGGCGTTTCCCGCAGTCTAGTTTGTAAACTGGTTAACCGAGCGAGAGCTGGTGACGAAGGGTCCGTACCGCCGCAAACTCAAGTTGCTGATTTAGCTGTCGTTCAGCAGTCGAGTCCAGCCGAGGCACGCTGGTGACGAACTTATACGTTCGTGACTCATTGATGATCGACATGACTACTGACCACAAAACTCGGCAAGAGACGGGTTCCATCCGCAGCGACCAGATTGGCAAGGTGTTCATTGTCATCAGTCAGAGCATGCGCAGGTGTCTCGTCTGCGAACAATTCTTCACGAGGCGAGCGTCCGCTGAACACGCCAACGTGGTTTGCTTTCCAGCCCGTTCCTGACGTGTCCGTAGTTACGCCGATTGCTTTGCTGGCGTGAGCGCGATCAGCGCAATGCCAACGATAACAAGTGCGGGCACGTCGCCCAGCAAATGTCCGCGTTCGCTCGCATTCTGGAATGCCTGAACCGCCATAATCGCGGCATGAACGAGGCTGGACCATGCTGTGAAAGCGATGAGGCTCCGATTCTCAGACGGATTACGAGAAGCGAGCAGTAGGAAAATCCCAAGCGTGGCATACACTCCGAGGATCATCTGCTCGTATTCCGGCTGATTGGGCTGCCATCGCCACCCGCTTGGCCATAAAAACATCATCAACGGGTAGACACCAAGTAAAAAGATCAACCCCACCAATAACAGCAAAACCTTCAGTGCCCGTTCTCGATTCATCGTGCCCTCCTGTTAAACACTGCGAACGAACTCGGGGTGCAATCTTAGGGATGGGAAGAAGCGGAAGTCAACGAAGGTGGCGCGTTGGTATGATCGCTTCGTGCCAACGTCAAAGCTGATCGTCCTGATCGCAGTCTTCTTCGCCACGAGTTTGATTAGCGTGGTGACCGGAAGCACTTCCCTGATAACAGTCCCAATCATGATTGAGTTCGGGATAGAACCCCACGTCGCAGTCGCGACGAACATGCTGGCACTCGTTTTCATGAGCATTGGCGGTTCGCTGCCGTTCGCCCGGAAAGGCATCCTTTCTCGTGAGCGTCTGCCGGGGCTAATAGGCGTCACGATCATCGGCTCTGCTTTAGGTGCGTTCGCCCTGTTGGCAATTCCAAAGGGAACGTTGGAACTCATCATGGCGGTCGCGATGATGGGAGTAGCGATGTTCATGTTGATTCGGCGCGATGGCGGAACGGCAGAGGATTCCGCCCCGCGAAAGACGGAAGCGATTGGTTATGCAACGACTTTTCTGCTCGCCATTTACGGAGGTTTTTTCAGCGGTGGCTACGTCACACTGTTGACTGTAGCCTTCATTGCGTTCTTCGGAATGACGTTCTTGCAGTCCGTAGCCACTACAAAGGTCGTCAATGTCTTTTCTTCTGCGGTGGCTGTGCTGATCTTCGCATGGCGGGGCGCTGTGGACTTCAGGCTCGGTGTAATTCTAGGAATCACCATGTTTTTTGGTGGAATAATCGGCGGGCACACTACGCTGAAGATCAGTCCCGTGTGGCTCCGGCGCATTTTTATCGTGGTCGTTATCGGGCTAGCTCTGAAAATGCTCTTCAGTTTTGTGAAGTCTTAAAGGCAAGAAAATGCGCTTGACTCTGGAACCGATTCCGGGGTCTATCCTCAAAACCGAAGGTGAAGACCGTGCAATCGGGTGAACTGTCACGTCTTGCTGGTATCAGCACCGACACTCTGCGGCACTACGAACGTCTGGGTATTCTGCCGAAGCCGCCCCGCACGAACGGCGGTTATCGAGCCTACCCTACCAACTCCCTTGAGCGCGTTCGGCTAGTCCAGAGTGCGCTGAAAGTGGGCTTTTCTCTTTCTGAGTTGGCGACCATCTTGAGGATGCGTGATGGTGGAGAGGTTCCGTGCCACAGGGTTCGCGCTATCGCGGAAGACAAACTTCGAGAGGTCAAACAGCAAATCAATGACCTCTTGGGTATGCGCGATCAACTTGAACGGATTCTCAAGGACTGGGATGCTCGGCTGGCTCGCACTGGGAAAGGAAAACCAGCAAGGCTGCTTGAGAGTCTGCCGCATGACGTGATTGGCACCAATCCAAGGCGATTGGCGGCGAAACACTTGAGGAGAAATCGGCGATGAGGATAAGAGCGATCTTTGCAGTTTTGGTACTCGCGTCCGCAATTCAGGCTCAGAAGGCAAACCCGCAGACACCGGAACGACAGCAGTGTGCAATGATGAAACGTGGCGATGCTGGGATGGGATTCTCACAAGAAAAGACAACGCACCATTTCGTCTTGTCCAAAGATGGTGGCGGGATTCAAGTCAGCATAAACGATCCAAAGGACGATGCCAGTCGAGACCAAATTCGCATGCACCTATCGCACATAGCGAAGATGTTTTCGGAAGGTAACTTTAATGTCCCGATGTTCATTCACGACACGACGCCGCCCGGTGTGCCGACGATGGAGAAACTGCACGGCGAGATTCACTACCACTACGAGGAGACCGATACTGGTGGGAAGATCGTCATCGATACCGCCAATCCAAATGCGCTAAGCGCTATCCACGAGTTCTTACGATTTCAGATTTCCGAGCACAAGACAGGAGATTCTACCGAGATCACAGACGCCGCTCCCCAAGGAATCCGGTTGGAAGGACGCTAGGCGAGCCTAACAACAGCTACATGCCCTTCCGCGCAAGGCTTCCCGACCCTCCCAAACGATGAGAGGCAGAACGGCTAGAGCCGCAATCGGGTCTGCCCACTTGACGCGCCAGATCGCGTTGATCGCCAGCCCCGCCAAGGCGATCAGCGACAGGTAAGCGCACAGTGCTGACTGAGCGGCATCTGCCCTCAACGCGGCACTGCCCGTGAATCCTGAGAGCCGCCGCTTTTCTTTCGCAAGCCACGGCATGATGATTGCGGCAGCAAGCAGAATGGCGATCCCTAGAAGTGTGGGCTTTGGCTCGCTATAGCCCAGAAGACTCGCGACCGAAATGATCGCGACATAGGCAGCTAGCGCGAATAACAAGGCTCCCGCGACACAGGCGGCCCGCTTTTCCGCGTGCTCTTGTGCGTCCCTTGCGCGAAATCTCCACAGCACTACCAGCGCCGAGAAGAGTTCGATGGCGCTGTCTCCACCGAAGGCGAGCAGCACCGGACTACGCACCCGCCACGCTGCGAAGAGGGACACCACAGCCTCCACACTCATCCACGCGATTGTGATGGCTTGCACCCTGCGAATTCGCCGGAGAGTCTCTGAATTACCGATTTGCGGCACCGAGACCATTTGGGTGAGTATTATCCCACGTCAAGAGTTCACCCCTGCATCACTGGACTCGCTCTTCTTCGCCAAGGGTGCTTCGGTTCTTCCCGATCACGCGCACTTCTTTCCCACGGAGACCAGCGTATTTGATCGCCATGCCGAGGAGCGCGTATTCGTCCTCTTGGTAGTCGGCAGCAAAGGCGTCTTGGTGGAGCAACACCAGTTCCGTGTCATCCGCGCACGCTTTCGCGAAGTCTGGAAGCTTCTTTCTGATGGTCGCGATCAGACTGGACTCTCGTTGCATGCGTTCGTCAGGGGTCATCGTGCTAAGAGAATAGCCGATTCTGAGTCTGGCAGGTTTGCACCACATTGACGCAATGCGATTCGACACACGATTGCGAGCCGAAGAGAGCGCCTTCGATCGGACGGGCAGGAGCGGCTTCCACCGTGAAACAGTCGCGGTGGAAAGGGGCTGTCAGCAAGGTGGGAACGTTGACTTTCAACACCAAGGGTGAAATCATTATTTTGTCGAGTGCGGAGCAGCGTTGCCCGCAAAGTTGACGTTGTTCCCGCCTTCTAACGCATTTATTCATACTTCATAGGAAGTTGCCTTCTGAGCATTCGGAATTCCTGAGAGGGGATCAATCATGCCACTCGTGACAGCGTCCAAGAAACTCATCGAATTCGATACTAAGACATTCCTTTCGACCATCAACGGCGGTAGAAAGATCGAAGCTTTTCCCAAAAAGCAGACGATCTTTGCTCAGGGCGACTCGTCCGATGCTGTCTTCTACGTAAAGGAAGGAAAGGTAAAACTCACCGTTGTGTCGCAAACCGGGAAGGAAGCCACAATAGGCATTCTGAACAAGGGCGATTTCTTCGGCGAAGGTTGCCTTACAGGGCAGCCTCTCCGTCTGTGCTCCGCAACCGCTATGACCGATTGCTCCGTGACGAAAATTGACAAGAAGTCCATGAATGAAGTGCTCCACCGGGAACACGCATTTTCCGATATGTTCGTGGGATATTTGCTGGCGCGGAACGTCCGCTACGAAGAGGATTTGGTTGACCAGCTTTTCAATTCCAGTGAAAAAAGACTGGCACGGGTATTGCTATTGCTGGCTCATTTCGGGAAGGACGGTAAGCACGAGACTGTGATCCCCAAGATGAGTCAAGAGACCCTCGCAGAGATGATAGGCACAACGCGGTCGCGGGTCAGTTTTTTCATGAACAGGTTCAGGAAATTGGGGTTCATTGATTATCACGCTGGCGATGAATTGCAGGTCCACAGTTCACTTCTCAACATCGTTCTGCACGACTAGCTTCTGCGCCGAAATCCGAAGCTCCCTCACTGTTCCGTCTGCAATCTGTCAAGTCCGCCAAATTCGTCTCAGGACTGAGCAGTTTGGATCAGCGGAGCCATGCGTTCCAAGCCTATGCTTTGCTTAAAGAGCAAATCAAACAGGCGAAGCAAAACCTCTGGGGCAAATGGAAAATGGGACGTATCAATAAACCGACACCCAAACTGCGCAAAGCTCCACAGCCGCCTTTGTCACACGTCGGAGCACCTGCTGATTCAGACCGAGCCAAGAGACCACCGCTCGTCCAGCCCGCTGCTCCCGACTCGGAACTGAATCCCGGTGATCGCGTCGAGGGTTTGGCTAATTTTGGAAAGCCGACTGGAGAATTCGGAACAGTTGAGCAAACGAATGAAGACGACGCGCTTGTAAAGTGGGATGGCGATGGACGTATGAGACTGCACCAACCTTGGCTGAAGAAGGTCAGCAAGAGAACTCATCCTTTTGCCAAGCCAGCAAGTGCGTAGCTGGACTGTTCTTCCACAATCCGAGTGGGACAATTTGTGTTGCCCGCTATGGCTTGGCAGACTCGTTTGGAGGGCACCATGTCGCCACGTACACTTTTCCTAAGCAAGCTGATCGGGCTGTACTGTATTCTCATCGGGTTATCCATGATGACCCGTGGACAAGCGACCGTGGAGACCGTGACCGCCCTTCTTCAGAACTCCGCGATGACGTTGATCCTTGGTGTAATCACGCTAGCGGCTGGGCTGGCGATGGTTCTCGCGCACAATATCTGGTCGGGAGGTGCCCTCGTCGTCGTGGTCACCCTCGTAGGCTGGATGGCGCTCATCAAGAGCCTATTCTTCTTGTTCCTGCCGCATGAGATGGAAGCGGGACTTTTTCTTGGGCAGCTTCACTACCGACAACTCTTCTACGTGTACGCAGCTATTTCACTCGTCCTCGGCGTCTACCTGACGTATGGCGGATTCAAGTCACGATCACATTAGCCAACTACGTGAAAAGCCGATTCTGAGCGTTTGCAATCTCCAAAGGTCGCGAGCACTCCTCGTCATCGTTCGCCACGTGGTTGATGCGAGTGCTTACCGGATAGCACCGCGTACGCCGAGCATCGCAGGGCTTCAACAGTTCGGATGCCGCAGCCACGTCGTTCATGCCCGGATCGAGCCACAGATCATAGCTATCTGGGTCAAGGATCACTGGCATGCGATCATGCACGGCTGAGGTCACGGAGTTCGGGGTCGTCGTCAGAATCGAGCAGGTTCTTATCCACTTGCCGCTGGGGTCTTTCCAGCCATCCCACAATCCACCGAACGCGAACAAGTTGCCGTCGTTCACTTCAAAGCAAAATGGCTGCTTGGTTTTCCCCTCTCGCCTCCACTCGTAAAAGCCGTCCGCAGGGATCAGGCATCGGCGAGACTTTAACGCATCGCGAAATGCGGGCTTCGTGCTTGCAGTTTCCGATCGGGCGTTAATCATGCCAGCGGCACCGGTGCCCTCCTTCGACCAGTGTGGAATGAGTCCCCATTTCATCAACGAAAGCCGACGAATCGGCTCCTTTGGATGCTGACGGATCACCGGAACAGCTTGAGTGGGAGCGACATTGTAGCGCGGAATCCAATCGTCGTCCCAAGGGGCGCTGTCGAAATGCTCCTCGATGACTTGCTTCCGCCGCGAGAGTCGGTAACGTCCGCACATGGGGAGATTATGGCAGATCAGGTGACCGCAGTGCGGTCGCACAATCATCCTGCGCACTGTTCCGCACCATTCGTGGGTTGCGGCAGAGGAACCACAGTTTTCTCAGGCCGCGACGACACTTTCTTCTGCGCTTTACGGTGGTGACGCTTGGTTGCTTTCCCAACCACATGGGTAGGTTCCAACTTGGTCCGCAGTTCCCTCGCAAGGGCCAAAATGTCCGCGTGCGTGCCGTCGCTTTCGTCAATCAGCTTGCACAGCTGTAGCGCAAGTTTTTTCACTTCAGGCGAGGCGACCATCACTGGGCGAGCTATATACTCTTCGACACGTTCTGCGGTGGGCGCGTGCTCTTCAAACTCTTTGATCGCTGCATCCACGTTGCCATTACGCTTGATCACTTTTACGAGAACGTGACCAGCAGAGGCAGTGCCAAGCAGTTTCGCTTCAAGCTGAGTCA
>Ga0181523_10002308_pt1 | contig 18873 bp, 15 predicted proteins | sample PEATcosm2014_Bin_43_FD_119752 | JGI IMG/M metagenome (GOLD analysis project Ga0181523, IMG submission 119752) | Peatland microbial communities from MTU Mesocosm Facility, Houghton, MI, USA - PEATcosm2014_Bin05_30_metaG | ecosystem: Environmental > Terrestrial > Soil > Wetlands > Peat | place...
ACGGTCGATGGCGTATTTGATCTTCACCGGAGCATAGGCATAGAAATGCCCAAAGCCGCCGCCGAGATAGGGCGTTGAACCCATCTGCCAAAATAGCCAGTTCAGCGCCTCAGTGCGCTTGCCCCGATCCTTTGGCAGGAAGGCGCCAAATTTATCCGCCAGGTAGAGCAGGATCGCGCCGGATTCGAACACGCGTAGCGGCGTCTGCTCGCTATAGTCCATGAGCGCCGGGATTTTGGAGTTCGGGTTCACCCCGACAAATCCGCTACCAAACTGGTCGCCCTCACCGATCCGGATCAACCAAGCGTCATATTCCGCTCCGCTGTGACCGGCGGCCAGCAATTCCTCCAGCATAATCGTAACCTTGACGCCGTTAGGCGTCGCCAAGGAATGAGCTGAAGCGGATGCTTTCCACGCGCCAACTCCTTCTCATGCGTCGCGCCCGCGACAGGGCGATTGATATTGCGATAGCGCCAATTGGGACTGTCATCCTTCTCCCAAACCCAGACTTCCGGCGGCGCATATTCAGGTGTGTCAGTCATGTTGGGCTCGCGTTTGTCGCTCGATAGGTTTGCCGAATGGATAGAGCGGCGATCGTGGCCTGTCCAATCACAGTTGTGGGCGTTGTCATGTTATGCGGCGGCGGCCCACCTGAGCGTCCAAAGAAACGCCCGCCGATGTCGCAGTTGGGTCAGAAGCGACCAATTTCGGGTGCTCGCGCCATGTCCGCTATGCCCCCGATAGCGACCAGATCGCTGCGTTCCAAGAGACGCGGTCCGGGCATAACCACAATCGTCGGGCCGGCTCCGCAATGCCTTGGCAACAGCATCGATACGCGGCGCTTATAGGAGCGGACTGGTAGCAGAAGACATCGATTAGATCACGTTCTTCCAGCCAAATACTGGCGAAAATGTATGCGGTAGTCACCACGCAAACAGCAGATGCCCGATGGCCATGGTCGGCGCTGCCCAGAAGGCGGTGATGAAGCCGAGATAAATCGGATGCCGCACGAAACGGTAAAACAGCGGCATACGAAAGCTCACGCCCGCATGTCGATACCTCTGCGCAGCGCGGCGTCCTCGTCCGAGCTGGGGGGTCGGTCGGGTCCGCTGCCGCCCTTGCCGCCAGCATGCGGAAGCAGGTCGTACCTTCGTTTTCAATGTGCCAGAAATGCGCATTGAGGGGATCGCTTCAGGAGTTCGTGGGTAAAGCCTCCGAATACCCACTCGCGAAGTCGCGCGTGGCCATACGCACCGGCAATGATGAAATCCGCACCATATTCCCATAGCTTTTCCATAGGTTCCTCGTTTTCAGGAAAATGGAAAGCCCTCGATACCGCCGCAACGCCGTGGCTATCGAGCCACGCAACGACGTCATCCAGCCGAGCGTGGACTGCACTCCGCTGGGATTCATTGTCGATGATTTCGACAACGATGACGTCCTGCACCTTGCGGAGCAGCGGCAAAGCGTCATTCACGGCGCGCCGCGCTTCCCGCGTATCCTTCCAGGCGACCATTGCGCATTTTAGCTTGATGCCGTCGACCTTCGGCGGAACAACTAAGACCGGTCGACCGGCGTGCATTACGAGATCGCCGGGGTCCATATTTCCAAATGGATCAGGCTGAAGATCGTCTTCGTTCCTGCTCACAACAATAAGATCAGCCGCACGTGCCTGCTGTGAGACGTAGCCTGTAGGCAGCGCTACCTCCGACCGCCATTCGAGCTGTCGCACGCGTTTCGTTGCCGCGCGACGAAAGCGCTCTTCGGTATCTGCTAATCGTTTTTGCATATCGGCATTGAGTTGCTCGAGCAATTCTAAAGTCAAGCCTTCCGCATAATACGACCATGGCAGGCTGGCGGCGGATATTCCGATGAGTTTGGCGTCAAATCGCTCGGCTAGATCGACGGCGGCAGCGAGGCATTTATCGCCCGAGCAATCAACATAGACCATTATAGTCGAAAGCGTCATGATCCAACTCCGCAGAAGCAGAAAACACCCATTTTTGCTTCCCTCTACCGCAAAGGCACCAAGTCAACTTTGATCCATGTCAAGTGAAAGAAAAGCCGCCCTAGCTACAGTAATTCATGGGCCTCGGCAGCAACCAAAGTGGACCTTTGAGTGAGCCATTACAGGCGCGCACCTTGCTTGCTGTTCTGACAGATTTGGTTCGCGAACTGCGTGGCCCAAGCTCTTCCCTCCTGAATATATCGTTGTCAAGCAGGCTGGATCGCGATCTCGGCATCGATAGCCTCGGACGGACTGAGTTGGTCATGCGCATTGAACGGGCGTTCAGGGTGCGCTTGCCCATTAGCGTGATGGCTGAAGCGAACACGGTCGGCGATCTCTTGAGGGCCCTGCAAAAGGCCACCTCCGAATCGGGCCCTTTGGAGGCTCATGCCGTTGCGGAAATTCCCGAGGCGGAGACGCTTGCGGTCGCCCCTGCCACCGAAGCGAATACGCTGCTTGAGGCCCTGGAGTGGCACGTCGCTCGGAATCCCGACCGGTCCCATGTAACCGTCTTGCAAGATGAGAACATCGTTCTCGCCACGATCACTTATGCCCAGCTTGCGAAGTCTGCACGCGACGTCGCGGGCGGGCTGATTGCTCGCGACGTTGCGCCGGGCGATCGGGTCGCCCTTATGCTGCCGACCGGGGCGGACTTCTTCGCGGCCTTCTTCGGCACACTTTACGCCGGCGCCGTGCCGGTGCCGATCTACCCGCCCATGCAATTGGCGCAGCTCGAGGATTATTTGCGCCGGCAGGCGACGATTCTGCGCAATGCGGAGACCAAAGTGCTGGTTACCGTGCCCGAGGCTTTGCGTCTTGGCGGTTTATTGCGCGGGCTCGTTCCCTCTTTGAGTGCGATCGAGAGCGTTACAAGCCTGACTGATGCGCCCGCGATGGCGGCCCTGCCCAAGATCGACGATCCGTCGGGCGCGGCCCTGATCCAATACACATCGGGCAGCACCGGCGATCCGAAAGGCGTGGTACTCAGCCACGCAAATCTATTGGCGAATATTCGTGCCATGTTCACGGCAATCGATGCGACACCCGCTGACGTTCTCGTGAGCTGGCTGCCTCTATACCACGACATGGGCTTGATCGGCGCGTGGCTCGCTCCGCTCTACGTTGGCGCCCGCTGCTACATCATGTCGCCATTGAGCTTCCTGGCGCATCCGCAATGTTGGCTGTGGGCCTGTCACCGTTACCGCGGCACAATCTCTGCCGCACCAAATTTCGCGTTCGAACTTTGTCTCAAGCAAATCGATGACGCCGACCTCAAGGGCCTCGACTTGAGTTCGCTTCGCTTCGTCGCGAATGGCGCCGAGCCAGTCAGCATTCACACCCTTCGCCGATTCATCGAGCGCTTCAGCCGATATGGATTTCGCGCCGGTGCCATGGCTCCCGTCTACGGCCTTGCCGAATGCGCCGTCGCCGTCGCGCTGCCGCCGCCCGGTCGCGAACCACTCATTGATCGCGTCAATCGCGAGGCGCTGACCCGTCGCGGAATTGCCGAACCCGCAGCGGCCGACGATCCTCACGCGATTGAAATTATCGCCTGCGGGCGCCCCCTGCCAAGCCATGAGATTCGCATCGTCGACGACGCAGGACGAGAAGTCCAGGAGCGACGGGAAGGCCGGCTCGAGTTTCGCGGCCCCTCCGCGACTTCCGGTTATTTCCGCAACGAGGCCAAGACGCGGGAGCTGTTCCGCGATGGGTGGCTCGACAGCGGCGACCGTGCATACATGGCGAGCGGAGACGTCTTCATCACCGGCCGCATCAAGGACATCATCATTCGTGCCGGCCAACACGTTTATCCGCAAGAGTTGGAAGAAGCGATCGGCGAGGTCGGTGGCTTTGTCAAAGGCGGGATAGCTGCATTCGGCGTCACTGATCGCGCTTCAGGAACGGAACGGATCGTCGTGCTCGGGGAAACCGGGCAAACCGATCCGGCCAAACGGGATGCGCTTGCCGCCCTAGCACGAAACGCCGCGACCGCCATCATGGGCTCGCCGCCTGATGAGATCGTGCTGATCAATCCCGGGACCGTGCCAAAGACCTCAAGCGGCAAGATCCGTCGAGCAGCGGCTAGGGAGCATTATCTGGCTCGACAGCTCAATCTGCCCAGACGAGCGCTGCGTTGGCAGGTCATGCGCCTGTGGCTCGCGGGCCTGGGCGGTCAGTTGAAACGATTGGGCCGCAAGGCAAGTGAATATCTTTATGCTGCCTGGTGGTGGATTGTGCTCGCGATCTGCGTCGCCACCGGAGCAGTCGCCATCACTGTGCTGCCGCGACGCGCATGGCGTTGGGCTTGCGTGCGAACGTTGGCGCAGGCGGCGCTGATGGCAATGGGCATTCCGCTGTCGGTAAGAGGGATGGAGCGGCTGCCCAAGGGGCATGCGCTGGTGGTCTTCAACCACGCAAGCTATGTGGACGCGATCGTGGTTGCGGCGGTACTTCCAAACGAGCCCGCCTGCCTGGTGAAAGGGGAGCTCTCCGGCCAGCTCCTTGCCGGCCCGCTGCTGCGCAGATTGGGGGCGTTGTTTGTCGAACGTTACGATCTGGCCGGCGGCATCGCCGATACGGCGGCCGCGACCACATTGGCCCACGAAGGTCGCCTTTTAATCGTGTTTCCGGAAGGCACGTTTACTCGGCAGCCCGGCCTTCTGGAATTCTTCACAGGCGCCTTCAAGATCGCAAGCGAAGCCGGTGTCCCGGTTTATCCCGGGGTCTTGCGCGGTACCCGATCAATCCTTCGAGGCGACCAATGGTTCCCCCGCAGGGGCCGCATCAGCGTCGAAATCCTTGATCCCGTCGCCCCCCATCGAACTGATTTTGAATCGATATTGCAACTGCGTGACGCCGTCCGGCAGGCTATTCTGTCGCGTTGTGGCGAACCGGACTTACGTGAATTGGTGAAGCCCGCGCTGACAATGTGAGTTTCGCTTCTGCAGTCGCTTCAGGCGCACCTGTCTGTTTGGTCTGGATCAACGTCGTGAGGCGCCCAGGGACGTCCGCCTTCGGTCGTTAGCCAGGGATGATCCTTGCTGTTTCAAGCCATGCCGGAAGCTCCATAATCGAGGCAACGACCGCATCCGGTTCGGGTCCCGCCAGGAAAGCGGATGATTGCGGCCCCGAAAGCACGGCCACCGCTCGCGCTCCAGCGTTCCGCGCTGTAGCAACGTCGAGTGCGGAATCACCGACTACGACAATCTCGTTTGTTGAGACACCCACAGCGGCCGCAAAGGCAATCACGGGTCCCGGCTCCGGCTTCGCACCGAAGCCGGAATCGTATCCGGCGACAAAATCCAGCACATGATCAAGTCCCAGCACACGCGCATGAGCGCGCGCGGTAGCTTCCGCATCATTGGTGATTAGACCGAGCCGGTAGCCCTGTCCTGCGAGCTTCGCCAAAACCGCTTTGGGATCGCCGATAGCCGTCAGGTGTGCCATGGTTGCTTGGCGGAGCTGCCGGTCAATCTCCGCAAAAAATGTCGGATCGGCTGGCCGTCCTAATGTGATCGCCCAGGGCGCCGCAAAAACGGTGGTCGGTTGATCGACGACCGGAGACCCGGGCAGAAAGTACACTCCGTCGACGAGCCCGCTTGCAGCGGCAAGCTTGCGATAACGTGCCTCGCTGCCGCGCGCCAAATCCTTCAGCACGGACTGGACCGCCGGTCCCCACGTGCGATTGAAATCCACAAGTGTGCCGTCTTTATCGAACAGGATTGCACGGATTTGCATGACGTTCCGCATCAGGTAGCAGATCGCGTGACTGGATGCCTGGGCGATGCTAGGATTTCACGTTCGACAAGAAACCGAGCGCGCATTCATGATCCCAGCCGCCCAACCGTTCCCGCTTCCCCGCAAGCTATCGCCGGCATTGGCAAGCGCATATCGACATTGGAAGGCCTTGATCCGGGCGGAGAATACGATGCCGTTCTCCGACGATATAAGCCTTTTGCGGCATGGCAAGCTTTCTACGAATCTCCTGCTCATAGACGTATTTTCTAAGCCTCAGCGTTTCCGTTTCAACCATCTGGGTGAGAAAACGATCGCCAAGTTCGGAGTCGACATCACCGGTAAATTTGCCGATGAATTGGATTTGCGCGAGCCATTGAACTATTTCCTCGCTCAAGCCAGCGCGACCGTGGAAGTCGCCGCACCGACGTTTTATTCCAGCAGTCCGCCGCGCCCGAAAAGGACTCGTCGCGGCGGCTATTCGCGTATCTTGTTGCCGGCATGGGGCAATGGCCGCGTCGACCTGCTCCTTGGCGCGATCGGCTGACGACGAGGCATCCGCTGACAATGACAAGGCATCCGCCGACAATATAGCCAATCTCCAGCTGGCGATGCGCGCGTTGATAAAGATCAAAATCCGCCGCCACTGGCGCGCTAGATTGCGCCCTAAATCCATGGATCGTGCCAATGTCCCAATCCGATTATGTACGCTGGTTCAGTGATATCCGGCTGGAGGACGTCGCACTTGTCGGCGGCAAAAATGCTTCGCTCGGCGAGCTCTATTCGGCGCTGTCGGTGCTCGGCATTAGGGTGCCGAACGGCTTTGCGATAACGGCCAAGGCTTACCGCGACGCGCTGACTGCCGCGAATGCCTGGGACGCTCTCCACGATTTGCTGGACAAGCTCGATAAGACCGATGTCGCGCTTCTTAAAGAGCGTGCCGCGAAGGCGCGCGCGATCGTCTATCAAGCGACGGCGAGTGAGACGCTTCGCGCGGCCATCCTTCAGGCTTATCAGCAGCTCGAAAAGCAATATGGCGGGGGGATCGCCGTCGCGGTGCGCAGTTCGGCTACCGCGGAAGACCTGCCGAATGCCAGCTTTGCCGGCCAGCATGAGAGCTTTCTCAATGTTCGCGGCGCCGACGCGCTTTTCGAAGCCTGCCGCCGTTGCTTTGCCTCCATCTTCACTGACCGGGCCATCTCGTATCGGGTTGACAACGGTTTTGATCATTTCAAGGTCGCCCTGTCTGTTGGCGTCATGAAGATGTTGCGGGTTGATCACGCTTCGAGCGGCGTCATGTTCACGCTGGATACCGAATCCGGCTTTCGTGATGTCGTCTTTATCACCGGTAGTTACGGCCTCGGCGAAAACATCGTGCAGGGTACCGTCGATCCGGACGAGTTCTACGTCCATAAGCCAACGTTTCGCGCAGGTCACCGCGCAGTTTTGAGCCGTTCGCTCGGCGGCAAGCAGCTGCGCATGATCAGCGTCGCCGACGGCGGCACAAGGAACGTCAGCGTCCCAGATGCGGAGCGCGCGCGCTATTGCCTGACCGATTCCGAGGTGCTGAAGCTCGCCGGCGATGCGATCAGAATCGAGGAGCACTATTCGACGAAGGCCAGCCATCCAATGCCGATGGACATCGAATGGGCTAAAGACGATGACGACGCGCAGCTTTACATCATCCAAGCACGGCCCGAGACCGTTGTCTCGCAGCGGCCCGCCATGGGGTTCGAAACCTTTGAGCTTGCTGCGCCGGGCAACGTGCTGGTGGAAGGCAAGGCCGTTGGCGAGAAGATCGCCGTCGGCCCGGTGAGGATCATTGCCGACGCGCAGCATATCGGCGACTTCAGGCCTGGCGACGTGCTGGTTGCGGAATCGACCGCCCCGGATTGGGAGCCGATCATGAAGATCGCCGCCGCGATCGTGACGGAACGCGGCGGCCGGACCTGTCACGCAGCAATCGTGGCGCGCGAACTGGGTGTGCCTGCGGTCGTCGGTGCTGAAGGCGCAAGGGCTGCGCTTATGGCCGGCGCGCAGGTCACCGTCTCCTGCGCTGAAGGCGAGATTGGCCATGTTTACGATGGTGCTCTGCCGGTGAAAACCACGAGGATCGCATTGGCTGACCTCAAGCGCCCCAAGACTGCGATCATGTTGAACCTGGGAAATCCGGAGCTGGCATTTAAGACCGCAATGCTGCCCAACGATGGAGTGGGATTGGCGCGGATGGAATTCATCATCAGCGAGCACATCAAGATTCACCCGATGGCGCTGGTCAATCCGGAGCGGATCGCATCGGTGGAGGCGCGAAAAGTGATCGAGCAGTTGGTGCGCAACTATGCCCGGCCGGCGGACTACTTCATCGAGAAACTCTCCGAGGGTATCGGCACGATCGCGGCGGCGTTTTATCCGAAGCCGGTGATCGTGCGTCTATCCGATTTCAAGACCAATGAATATGCGCGGCTGCTGGGCGGCGAAAGTTTCGAGCCGAAGGAGGAGAACCCGATGCTCGGCTTCCGTGGCGCGGCCCGCTATGCGCATCCCGCCTATGCGGCGGGCTTCGCGCTCGAATGCGCGGCGCTGCGGCGTGTCCGCGACGACATGGGGATGACGAATGTTCGCATCATGGTGCCGTTCTGCCGACGCACGGCGGAGGCGCAGCGGGTCATCGACACGATGAACGGCCACGGCCTCAAACGCGGTGAAAACGGCCTGGAGATCTACGTCATGTGCGAGATTCCGAATAATGTCATTCAAATCGATGCATTCGCGCGGCTGTTTGACGGTTTCTCGATTGGCTCCAACGACCTGACGCAACTGACGCTCGGTGTCGACCGCGATTCCGAAATAGTTGCGTTCGACTTCGACGAGCGCGATCCAGGCATGCTGGAAATGTTGAGGCTCGCGATCACCGGGGCCAAGCGCAACGGCCGTCATGTCGGCATCTGCGGCGAAGCCCCGGCGAACTATCCCGAGATCGCCCGCTACGTTACGCAGCTCGGCATCGACTCCATCAGCGTCAACCCGTCAAGCGTTCTGCGCACCATGCAGGTAGTCAGTGATGCCGAGCTGGCTACGGCCGCAGCCACAGTGGCGAGATGAGCGACGATCGCCAGGGCGCGGGCGTTCATACGCAAGGCCGAATATAGGGCCGGTTCACCTCCCACAACTCGTCCAGCAGCTTGACCGCGGCCGCAGCGGAATTGATCACAGGATCGATCAGCAAGGCCTGCAACGCGATCTCCTTCGACGCATGCACAGCGGCATCCACTGCGAGTTGCTGGACGTTCACCTGGGTGGCGAGAAGCTTGGCGATCGGATCGGGCAGCGGCCCGAGCGAGATCGGATGAATTCCGGCCGCGTCCGCCATGACCGGAACCTCGACCGCCGCATTCGGCGGCAGGTTGGGAATGGCGCCACGGTTGAACACGATACCGGATTCGAGCACACGCTTTTTATTGTGGATGACTCCGCCGATTGCGGCCGCGCCGCGTTCGCCTGAGGGCGTTAGCCAATCGGGCGGCAACGGCGCGCCGGCGACCACCCGGTCAAGCGCGCATGAGAACTCCGCTCGTCCGCGCTCGTCACCGGCAAAATCGTAACCCTTCTCGCCCCCTTCCCAGCCATAAGCCAAATATTCGCCGAAATGCTCGTCGCTGCATGTCATCCAGTATCCGAACGCGCGGAAGAGCCGCCGGGTCAACGGCGCAAAGGTTGCCTCGTAATCCTTTTCCTTGGCGCGCAGCAGCGGATAGAGATCCTCGCCGGTCGCCCGATCGCGAATTTCCACCAAACACTGAAAGTGATTGATGCCGGCGCCCCAAACATCGACCTGTTCGAACGGCTTTCCCAAGATCCGCGCGACGTCGCCTTGGCCCATGAAAATGCCGTGGCACAGGCCGAGCGCGCGGATCGGACTGTACTTTCCCAATGCAAGGATGATGCGGTTTTCCGGGTTCGAGAAATTGATGAACAGCGCCTTCGGGCAGAGTTCCTGCATGTCGCGGACGAAATCGAACACCAGCGGCAGGGTCCGCAAGGTAAAGAACAGACCACCCGGGCCGCCATTCTCGCCGAGCGTGTGGCGGATGCCGTATTTCCGCGGCACTTCGAAATCGAGCTTCCAAAGCCGATTGCGCTCGACGGCGGTGGCATTGACGACGAAATTCGCGCCGTCGAAGGCGGCGCGGCGGTCGGTAGTTTGCTCGACAATCAGCCCTGCATTGGACTTGTCGTTCATGAGCTTCGCCAGTGCTGCGATCTTCGACAGCGTCGCCGGATTTCGGCCGACCAGTGTGAGCGTGGAGCCGCGCAATTCGTCGCTGCTGAAGATATCGCGCAGCATGCTCAATCCGAACGACATGCTGGTTGCTCCGAGGAAGACGATCTTTGTCTGGTTTGCCATGTTCGCTTCCTTTCTGCTTCACCTTGTCGCGCTGTCCGCGGCGGCGTGCAGATGCTCGGCCTCGCCGTTGAGCGACGTCATCGCCTGCGTCAGTTGCTCATAGACGAGATCGTCGATCGTGACCGTTCCGAAATTGGAATTTTCGCCGTCGAAGCGGCCGGCACGTGGCTGATCGGCATGCTCGAACCAGTGATAGCCGACTAAATTGCGCGCATGCAGGGCGGCGGTTACGTAATGTCGGAAACCTGCCGCCCGCTCGGCCTGGGTCGCGACCAGCGGTCCCGCACCGTTGCTATTGGGTAGACCGGAATCGACACCTCGAAAGGAGAACTCGCCGATCAAGCACGGCCTGCCGGCAGCGGCATAGGCTTCGATGACCGCAGTTGCATCACGATCGTAGCAATTGAACGAAATGACATCGTTGTAACGTCCGGCGAGCTCGATCATTTCGTGTGATGGAACATAGGCGAACCGGCAGCCCAGCAAGAGGTGATTGGGATCGGCCGCTTTGACCGCCGTGGTGGTCAGCGCGAAATAACGCTCCACCACCAAAGCCGAGAAGGCTTCGCAGTCGGCGGCGAAAACGGCACGGTTGGGATTGGCGCGATTGGCCGCATCCTCATCCGCCGCAGTGCGCTGATAAATCGGCTTTCGCCGGTAAGGTTGCGCTAGGCGCGGCAGATTCTCGAACTCGTCCCAAGACCGCGCGCTGCTGTGCCAAACCGAATTGCAGGCATTGAAGTCGCGATGCCGAACCTGGAGCCAGTTGAGTGCCGCTCGGCGCCCCGGAGCGTGAGCGCCCAAATTGAGGAACAGCGTCAGCAATTCGTCGCCGCCGCGCCAATCCGGCCCCCAGCACAACTCGTTGTCGACGAACCAGCCGAGAATGTTCTGAGCTTGCTGCCGCCTGCCGCACAGATCACGGCTGCGACCGCGCACATGCCGCTCGAAGGCCGGATCGAACACATCCGGAAATTCTTGGGTGGGCTCCGGCGTTTGCCCGCCGTTTCGCCAAGTGTAAGACATTCCCAGATCGAGAAGCGGCGTGGTCGCAAGCGGCACGGCACCTGCGCTCGCGACCGCTTCGTCGGACCAGGCGCCGAGCGTATTGAAACCCCACCGCGCGAGCCTGCGGGCGACGGCTGCCCGCCAGCTATCTTGGTCGTCATATTCACGGCGGCAGGCCTCGGCATAAGGAATGCGATCGCTATTTTGAACGCGATCCTGATCCAACCGCACAGTATTAACCCCTTTCGACAGAAAGCGGCCGCCGTCGGGATCGACCAACCAGAACACGCCGTTTCGCTCGGCCAGACGAAAATATCCGCTGGCGCTAAATCCGTCGGCGACGCCTCGCCATCGGGTGCTTGACGCTAGAGCTGCCATCACCTGCCTGCATCCGGTCCGGGACAGACATTGCTCGAATTGCGCTGCAATATATTGACATGGCTCAATAAGGCTTCGCCCGCCTGGACTATTTGATTATCATCAAGATGAGCCGGAAATGGGAGTGAATTGTGCTGCCAGGCGATGCAACGAGCGACGCCAAATGGTCGCGGAAGGCCGAGCCGGATTATCCGGTCATCACAGCGCTGCCGCGCGGATTCATCTGGGGCGTCTCGACGTCGAGCTTTCAGATCGAAGGGGCGGCCCGTGAAGACGGCCGCGGGCTAAGTGTGTGGGACAGCTATTGCCACGCCGGTAAGGTCTCAAACCGGGATACCGGCGATGTCGCCTGCGACCACTATCACCGTTATTTGGAAGACATCGGCCTGATGCAGCGGCTCGGCATCCAGGCCTATCGGTTCTCGGTCGCCTGGCCACGTCTTCTTCCGCTGGGGCGGGGCGCGCCGAATGAGCCGGGCCTGGCGTTCTACGACCGGCTCATCGATGCAATTCTCGCCGCGGGCATCGAACCATGGCTGTGCCTCTATCATTGGGATCTTCCGCAAGCGCTCGACGATCTCGGCGGCTGGACGGTCCGGGACTGTGCCGGCTGGTTTGCCGACTACGCCGCGTTGGTGGCGGCGCGATATGGCGATCGGGTCAAGCGCTTCGCGACCTTCAACGAGCCGTCCATATTCACCATGTTCGGGCTCGGATTTGGCGGCAAGCGCGCGACGTCCAGCATCGAGACGCTGCACAGCGGCATCCACCACATCAATCTCGCGCACGGAATGGCAGTCGACGTCTTGCGTACGCGCGTGCCCAATAGCTCGGTTGGCGCCGTTCACAATTTTCAGTCCTGCCTGCCATCGACGCCCGACGATCGGCAAGCAGCCGAGCGTTGCGATGCCTACTGGAACAGGGCGTTTGCCGACCCGCAATGTCTCGGCGTCTATCCCGAACAGATGCTGGCGGCGGTCGAGCCATACCTACGAGCGGGCGACCTTGCCCAGATCGGTCGGCGCGTGGACTGGTTCGGCCTCAATCACTATAGCCCGGTATACGTGAAGGCCGGCGCCAACGATGCCCTAGGTTTCGTCCAGAACAGCAAACCGGGCGATATTCCACTGACGCCCAACGGCTGGCCTATCATGCCCGATGCATTTCGCGACACCTTGATGCGCGTGGCCAGCCGCTATGCATTGCCCATCTATGTGCTGGAAAACGGCATGGGTGGCTTCGATGAACCGGATCAGAATGGTCTGGTGAACGACAGCGACCGCATCGCCTACCTCTGCGCCTATATCGGGGCGCTGAACGCTGCGGTTTCGGCCGGAGCCGACGTGCGCGGCTATTTCGTCTGGTCCTTGCTTGACAATTTCGAATGGGACGCGGGCTATGGCGTCCGATTCGGACTGACCTATGTCGACTATCCGACGCAGCGGCGAATTCCGAAAGCGTCATTTGAGTGGTACCACAATCTTATTAAGGTGGCGCGAAACAAATAACCTGAAGCATCGGAGGCCGGGGTGGCGAAGGACGGCAAAGTGGACGGCGTCGTGCTGGCGGATGTCGGCGGCACCAACGTGCGCTTTGCCGTTCTCGAGGATGGCAAGCTCGGCCCCGTCGCGCATATGGCGGTCGCCGACTATCAACGGTTCAGCGATGCGCTGGCCGCATTCATGGCGCGTCGAGCGGACCCAAGACCGATCCGCCGTGCGCTGCTCGGCGTGGCCGGCGTCGTCGAAAGCGAGCGCTGCGCGTTGACCAACAATCTGTGGGTCGTTGCCGCCAGCGAGCTTTCCAGCCGCTTTGGTTTTTCGGACGTCCAAATTGTCAACGATTTCGAAGCAGTCGCCTGGTCGCTGCCCCGCTTTAACCCCGGCGACCTGCGAATGATCGGCGGAGGCGAGCCGAAAGCGAACGCGCCCATGGTCGTGCTCGGTCCCGGAACTGGATTCGGCGTGGCTGCTTACATACGCCGCGAGCAAGGCGATCTCGTCTTGCGCAGCGAAGGTGGACACGCCACGTTGCCTAGCGGTTCCTCGCGCGAGGATGCGATCATTGCGAAGTTACGTGAGCGGTTCGGGCATGTATCCGTCGAACGCGCTCTATCCGGAGCCGGCCTGGAAAATCTTTATCACGCCATCGCGTCGCTCGAATCGCAGAGCGTCCCGGACCGCACCGCAGCCGAAATTGCGCAGGCGGCGGCCGCCGGCCGCTGCGCAATCAGCCAGGCCGCTCTCGACACCTTTTGCGGCCTGCTCGGCGCCGTCGCCGGCAATCTTGCGCTTGGATTCGGTGCACAAGGCGGCGTATACGTTGCCGGCGGCATCGCTCCCCATTTGCGCGATTATCTGCCAGGCTCGCAATTTCACTTGCGGTTCGAGGCGAAGGGCCGGTTGACCCCGTATCTCAAGGCAATTCCCGTCTATCTTATCCTGCATGACGATCCGGCATTTGTCGGATTGCAGGCGCTTGCCGCCCGGCGTTCCTAGAATTTGAGACCATGGCCCAGTTTGTCACCTTGACGCCCAATCCCGCGGTCGATCTATCGACCTCGATTGATCGCGTCGTCCCGACGCTCAAGCTGCGCTGTGCGGCCCCGCGGCGCGATCCTGGTGGCGGCGGCATTAATGTTGCGCGGGTCATCAAGAGGTTCGGCGGCGATGTCGAGGCAATCCTTCCCGCAGGAGGATTCACGGGACAATTGCTTCGCCGCCTGATCGACGACGAAGGAATCGAGACCCGCATCATCGAAGCCGAAGCGGAGACACGCGAAGACTTCTACGTCTCCGAACTGCATACGGGCTCACAATACCGCTTCATCTTGCCTGGACGCCCGCTGCGCGAACCGGAATGGCGCGAGTGTCTCGCCGCGTTGGCGGCCACCGTTCCGGCGCCGAAATTCGTCGTCGGTAGCGGTAGCTTGCCGCCCGGTGTGCCGGACGATTTCTATGCGCGAGCGGCGACAATCGCGCGAGAGCTTGGGGCAAAATTTTTTCTCGATACATCCGGGCCGCCGCTTGCCGCCGCTCTGGAGCATGGCCTTTATCTAATTAAGCCGAACCTGCACGAGATGAGCGAGTTGGTTGGCGCCGAGCTGGCGAGTCCGGCCGAGTGGCTGACAATGGCGCGCACCCTGATCAAAAAGGGAAAAGTCGAAATCGTCGCGCTGTCGCTCGGTCACCTCGGCGCGCTGATCGTCACTCGCGATCAGTCATTGCGAGCGCACTCGCTACCGATCACCCCGGTAAGCGCGGTCGGCGCCGGCGACAGCTTTCTCGGTGCACTCGTTTACAGCCTCGGCAGCGGCGCCAGTCTCGCTGATGCGTTCCGTCTCAGTGTCGCCGCCGGCGCCGCGGCGCTCTTGAATGAGGGCACCGGACTGTGCCGCCCCGCCGACGTCTACCGACTGAGCGCCAAGACGAGGATCGAATCCGCTTAAGGCGGTTTTTTATTGCGATTTTTCGCCTTGCTCTTTCGCTTCGAGCTCGTCGATCGCGAGAAGCAGCGTGGCGACGCGGTGCGCGGAGGATTGCCAATCCGCAAACCGCTGGTAATTGTCGACGAGCCAGTTGAACGCGCTCTGCACGACAACGAAGGCGGCGGCCGACTGTGTGAGCTCTCCTAACGACATTGTACCGTTGAGATATTTCGGCACGCAAAGCATCCACGCGACCACCGGGGCGAATAGAAAGTTTCCGTGCGAGACGAGCGTCGTGCGAACAAGCTGCCAGCAGTATTCGCGCCACCACAGCAGGACGGCTTGCAGCTGGATCTGCAATGATTGTCGTTCATCGGTATCGCGAGGCGCGGCTTGCGAGCTTTTGGTCCTTGCCCCGAAGGCGTCGACCGCGGCACGAAACTCTGCCTCGCTTTGGTTCACACGCTCGCTGACCGCCGTAAGATGCTGACCGAATAAAACCATGAGTCCCGACACCACGCCGGAATAGACGATGACGCCGAACACCAGGTAGCCGGGGATCGTAACGTTTACGCCAAATAGGCTGATGTCGATGCTGCCACCGACCCGCCAAAGCACGCCAAAAAAAGTAATCGAGGTCAGTATCGATGAAAGCAGCGCCAAAGTGAAGTCTATCGGCGCATCGGTTGCGATTCGGACATCGACCGCGATTCGGTACTCCGGGTTCTCCGAACCCTTCGTCAGATGATTGAGACGAACAGACCGATTCTTGTCGAGCCATCTTTTGAGCAGATGCCGGGTTAATGCCTCTCGCCAGCTGCGCTGCGCCGTCATTCGACCCCACACCGAGGTCGCGGCGAGCAGAATGCTTACCGCGGCAAGCGGGATGAATATCTGCGCTTGAATCCAGAGCTCGTGCGCGTCCCTGCGGCCAAGCGCGTCGAAAAAATTGCGGTTCCATACATTGAGCAAGACCTGAGTCAACAATTGCAGAAGTACAAGCCCGACAAGGAAAACAGCCAAGCCCACGGCGCGAGATTTCTCTTCCCGCCAAAATTGCGAGGCCGATTGCCAGAAGCGAGCCAGCAGTCGCTTTCGGCCCGCCACCAAAGAAAGCTGATGTAGAACGCGCATTGTTGAATTGTGTCGGCTTCGGACAAGGGGAATACTATGCGCGGGTCCAAAGTGTACAAGCGCTTTCTGCGGGCTCCAGGCCTCGGCATAAGGACCCGGGAACTCGTGAAACCGAAAGGCGGCGGGACTATCCTAGGGGACAATCAGCACTTTGCACGGTGCCAAGCTCGCCAACTTTTGCGAGACGCTGCCAAGCAGAAGGCCGGACAGACGGCCACGACCGCGCCTGCCGACAACAAGAATATCAGCCTTCTCGCGTCGCACTGCGCCAATAATGGCTTCTGTCGTATCGCCCCATCCGGATTGCACCGTGACGGTCGAGGCGCCGTTGCGAAGCGCGCGCTTTCGCGCTTGGCTCAAGATTTGGTTGGCGGCGAGTTCCAGCGCTTCGCTGAGGTCGCCTTCAGCGCTCGCGAGTTGCCTCAATTCCGCCCCGGAAATATTTCCGCCTATCGTCAAAATGACGAGCTCGAAACCGGTCGCTTTTGCCAGCGCCGCGGCGGTATCAACTGCACGATTTGCTCCGGGCGAGCCGTCGGTTGCGACTAGGATGCGCTGCATGGTGCAGTATGATCTCATCGTGTGCCGCGGAACCGATACTGATCCGCCCGAAAATGTAGACCTAAACGGGTAGCCCTGTCATGAGCTTTAGCGTGTTGACGCTGAATTTATGGAACGTAAGTGAACCGCTTGAGACACGCTATCGTGCTTTGCAAGCCGGGCTCAAGCGGCTGCAGCCCGATATCATTTGCTTGCAAGAGGTCTATATCGATCCAAAGTCGGCACGATCCCAGGCCGCATGCGTTGCTGATATGTGCGGTCTTGCGCACCGCGCCGAAAATGACGGCTTGGCAATCATGGCCACGAGCCCGGTCATCAGGTGCGACAGCGTCGCGCTGCCGGAATTTCCCGGTGATGGGCCGCGGCTGGTCCTGTTTGCCGAACTCTTGATCGAGGGCAACCCGCTATTGGTGATCAATACTCATTTGGCTTATCCGCCAGACATGGTCGAGGAGCGGCGAAGACAGGCCGGGACGCTGCTGTCTGCGCTTCGACACGACCGGTCGGCAAGCGCAGAGACTGCAAAGTTGCTGTGCGGAGATTTCAACGATGTCGCGGATTCTCCGGCCATACGCGCGATATTGGGCAGTGACGAAGGATTTCACGACGCTTTCGCGGAGCAGTCGCCGAATAGCCCCGGTTTTACATATTCGCCGAAAAATCCGTATGTCGACCGGTCTTGGACCGTGGATCAAAGAATCGATTTTATTTTCATCAATGACAAGCTTGTGATCAAGACATGCTCGGTCGTTTTTGACGGTCAGGGCGGCCTTGATCTTGTGTCCGACCATTTCGGCGTATTTTCTGAGCTTGACTTTCGTTCCAAGACATAACTGGGCCGCCGCATTTGCTGAGACAGCAGATCACCGATGGAAAAGGGCGGATCGGTAATTGATTTATGTCCAGTCTCATGCTGACTTTTTCGCCTCCTCTTCCGACGCGCCACGAATGAGTAGAACTGGTTTAGTGGCGACCCGAATCACTCCTTCGGCTATGCTGCCAAGCATCAGATGCCGAACCCCCCGCCGCCCATGAGTTCCGACCACGATGAGATCGGCTGCCCATTGTTTTGATTGTTCCTCAATCGCATCATAAATACGCTCGCCAAACAATTGGATGATGATCAATTTTGAATCTGACTCCACTCCAGCTTCACGCACCATGGCGGCGCGATTTGCGAGTAACTTTTCTCCTTCCTCCTGCAATGCCCTTTGATACTCGGCGAACGGATATGGTTCCTCAACGGAGGTGTAGGCTGGCGTTATGTCGACTATATGAACCAGTCGTAGCATCGCGTGTTGGTCTTTTGCCAAGCGCATGGCCTCGCGCAGCGCGAGGTCGGAAGTATTGCTTCCATCGATCGCCACAAGAATGCGCTTATACATTTTCGTCTCCTACAATTGGCCTAAGTGAGCGAATCACAAGGACGATCGTATCCCTTTAGAGGCCGATTCCATTGCACGGATTGACGGCGCGCCCAAAGTAAGTCCTCTACTGGCCTCACGTTAAGTCAATATAACCAATCATGCATTCATTCGATGGCGGAATAGAGGTGCATGAAAGACCCCGCGATTGATAATATCGACATGGAATTCATGAGGCGCCACTTTGCGCTGGCGCCGCAGATTAGTCGGTACGCAACCGACCGAAAACCGCCAACTTGATCGCATCTGTCGCCAACGTGAAGACCCGTGCCTCCGCCTAGGAAAGCTCGAAGCTCTGCTATTAAATTATTGCAGGGCAACGAAAGTTCTCATGCGGAAAAAATCGATGTCCGACCCGATAGACGCGTATCGGAAAGCCGGCAGCCTTTAGTTCTCTCGCCAATTCGCGGTTCATTGCTTGGTAGATCACGCTCCCTGCGGCAACACCCGCCAATGCATTTAATGGAGTATTACAGCCGCCGACAAACTGAGCTAGGTCATTGGCTGCCACTGGCAAAACGATCGCTTCTGCAGCTAGATTCGTATGGCGTGATCGGCAGGAGTATAGGGCAGCTGGAGAGCGTCGGCGACAGCGCGATAGGTGACTTGCCCAGCGTGCACGTTGAGGCCATGACGCAAATGCGGGTCTTCGTCGAGCGCGCGCCGCCAACCTTTGTCGGCCAGCATCAGGATGAAAGATGTGGTCACGTTGCTCAAAGCAAACGTCGAGGTTCGCGGTACCGCGCCCGGCATGTTGGCCACGCAATAGTGCACGACATCGTCGATCACATAG